>Ga0307474_10000086_pt1 | contig 67493 bp, 97 predicted proteins | sample atmos_gasesECM1C_2_FD_203312 | JGI IMG/M metagenome (GOLD analysis project Ga0307474, IMG submission 203312) | Hardwood forest soil microbial communities from Morgan-Monroe State Forest, Indiana, United States - atmos_gasesECM1C_05 | ecosystem: Environmental > Terrestrial > Soil > Temperate...
CGGCATGGCTTTTCCCCGCATAGGTAAACCTGATCGGTTCCCGTAGCGAGATAGTGATTTGCCAACCGCACATACTCCGTAAACGGCTTTTCGTCCATCATTCCATTCCCTTCTTTCTGGCCTCTACAAAGAACCTGTTCGAGAATTTGCGAACCTTTTTCTGCAACTTGAAGTAATCGTCAGCGGTAATGCAATTTCGCTTGTACCGAGGATGAGGGTGAACCGCCCTCAACATGAAAGCCAACAATTGATCCGTAAACACATCTGCAATTTCTTGAGCTTTCATCCCAACCCCTTTCACTTGGCCTCTTGGCCGTTGATTGCCCAGTACCGCCGCCGTAGCTTCCAATCGACACTCAAGCACTTCTTGCACTGCCCCAGAGAAAAGTAGCTCTCACCTAAATGCCTCACATCCATCCCTGGCAGAGGTGAAAAACTCGCCAAAAAGTACGCTTCTGGCACCGTGGCTCCGCAGATCGCTTCGTAGCCCCGGCCTTCTACGAGAGGATCGTCCGACTCTATGGCGTGACAGCGCATAATTCACCTAGTTTCTTGATTTCCTCGGCCATTTTCAGCAGGAATTCGCATACCGCCCGCTCCATTTCCTCGATGCGGGCATCGTCTCGCGGAAACCGCTTAATCCAAAGCTTCGTCTCCTTCGGAAAAAATGGGTGATAGGTAGCGAAGTCACACCACTTGCGGCCCGTACAAGCTAGTTCCGCTAACATCTGCCACTCGTATTCAGGCGGAATGGTCTGCGTCCGGATGATGCTGAGATGGTTGTGCAGCGGAACCTTGAACTCCACCAGCCCATCCTCACCTACAAGGCCGTCCGGTGAAGCCCCAAAGCGCTGTATGCCATCGTGAAGCCAGAATCCGCCCGCAAGTACCTCCGAATCCGTGGCGTGCTCATAAGCCGCCCTAGCGAGGTCTTCGTTCTCCTGACCGAAGTCCATGTACGGGCTGACAAAATGTTCCCAAGACTTGCCAGTCAGCGTCTCGTACATGATTTCTTCCATGTAATCGAGGCACTTCTGGGAAGGTTCGCCGGCTGCGCCGTTCTTGCTGGCCTTTTTGAGTCGGCTCATCACATCGGAAACTCGGCTGGCAGTCACTACGCCGACTCTGGCAATGAGCCATTCCGGTGTCTGTTGGTCTACACCTTCCATTCTAGGCATCTAAAACTCCTTCGCTTTGTCTTTGCGGGCTTGGATAACCATCCGCAAAGCTGCTGGATTGGTTTCAAATTGCTCATAAGCCTGCTTGTAAAGTCGCTTCAACTCATCCGGACTGCTGGCGTTGGCGATCCATTCCAAGGCTTCCATCAGTTCGCCATTGGTTGCCAATTCGCCATCGTTGTCCAATTCCCCGATGGCGATGTTGAAAATGTCCTTCACCAGATACCGCTTAGCGTAGCTGTCGGATGCCCCTGTAGCTTGCGTGGCAGTCATTACAGGCTCACCCTTCGGCCCTTTTGGGTCTACGGGCCAATCAACCTGATAAAGCTCCTTGTGGCCCCGCAGAGCGCAACGGCAGATGACACGAATGTGGTCAGGCTTGGGACAGTCCGCATGGGTAAACGAAAGACTCATACCCTCTTTGGCGTAGATCGGCCTAATCACGCGGTCGATAGCCGCATAGGTCGCATATTTATTTGACTTTTGACCCACCATGTCCGGTGCAATCCGCTTGATTTGCTCCTGAATCCGAGTCAAAGCGTCGTTAAACTCGATTTCATCGGCCCTAGCACGCTCCCGATCCTGTAAAGCTGCCAGCCGTTCGATCACATCAATCCCGGCGCTATGGCTCAAAGCCAATCGCAAAAGGCTCATCGGCGTTGCGGGTACGAGTTCCTGTGTATCATCCATTACAAATTCACTTCCTGTCCGAATTCTTTAAGCGGTTCATGCCCAAAAGCCCTGCAAATGATTTCAAAGGCGAATCGCACGCTGTAGTGACCCTCCGCAACATCCTTCAAAGTGTTGAAAAGGTTATGCTGGAGTTGCCATTCTTTACGGCATGAATCCATGTGCGGTGTATCAGCCATTAGATTCCCCCATGAATTCAGTCACTTGCTTCAGGACGCACTCTTGACCGCAGAGATGAAAATGTTTATCCGCCCAAACTGCACCCTTCAGGCTTTCCTCGTTCCAAGTGCGCAGTTCCAGTGCGATTTGAAAAGTCGGATTCTTGCCGCGTGTCCACAGTACCCACCAGTGGTTAACGTCGCCCTTCTGCTTACCGCAAACGTCGCACTTGTAAGTGTCGATTTTCATAGTTGTCCGCCGATTCTTGCAGAGCTTCATAGCTTGTCCGTCATGATTCGCGGAGGATTCGACACATTCATCAGGTCTTGTACCTGCCGCAAAGTTTCATCCCTTTGTCGCTCAAGTTCGATGCAGTAAGCGTGCGAGAACTCCACCAGTGAATTGCGGAGCATGGCCGCAAGGAAGCGTTCGATGTAGGCTTCGGCTTCTGGAATAAGAGTCAAGTCTTGAACTCTGGCCCCGGTCTTACTGAGAACAGCGTCCACTATTGTGCCGTAAATTTCACTGGCTTTATTTACCGCGTAATTTCGAGCATAAAGCTCCAAATCGTTTCGTAGCAGTTGTGTCACCATGCCGCCCTCCAGAACTCCGCCCAGTCCGGCCAATCCGGCACAAACAGCAGGATGAAGATAGCCAACAAAACCGCCGCATCCGTGACTATCGTGCTCCGCCGCAGAATCTTGGTTGAGTCCCATGCCAGCATCAGAGTTCTCCCCAAATCAATCGTCGTTATCGCACTGACAAATTCGCGGCCCACAAGTTAAACAATAGACCGCCTCGCAGCTATCACAGATTGCCAGATCCTTTCGCCCGTGCTTGTAGCAATTAGCGGAGGCACTTAGTGCCGCTAGCAAGTAATCCAATTCGTCTTTCGTCCACATTCTGCTCACGGTCTATGCTCCCTTGTGACCCTCTGCGCGGCCTCGGCGCAATCTTCCCAGTACTTCAGGATTTCGCGGAGTTGGTCGCGCATTTTGTTGTAATAGGCAAGTCCTGGCAGGTCCTCATGTGGGCATGATTCGCCATGCTTGACCGCCGCATCCCACCGCGCCAACTTCGCCCGTACTTCCTCGATGTCCTCAAAGTCCTCTGCGGCGTACATGGTCATTTCCTCCGCCGCGCCCTGTCGCCAACCAAGAACGCCTGCATGTCTTTCTCGCTCGTCAAAATCCCCTCATCGAAGTCCAATTGAATCCGTTGGGCCAACTCAATACCCATTGCCAGAGCTTGCGAAAACCGCCGAACTTCATCCAGATCGTCGCATAATGTCGAACCCCAAGAAACTCGCACAAGTTTCTCCTCTCCGCGCCAACCCAGCATCGGCTTGGAAATGTTGACCATTGCACAACCAAATCCTTCCGGCTCAATGCCCACAGTGAATTCGCGGTCGTGTAGTTTCATCTCACCCCCTCGTGCCACGGATCGGTGCAGGAACCTTGAATCTGATATTTACAAGTCGGGCAATACTCCGAGGCAGGCTTAACTTCACCCGCCCCGGTTGCGACGGGGGAGGACTTTAGCGCCTTTTCCTTCGCATCTTGCGGTATCTGCGGGGACGCATCAGGCCCACTAAGACGGTCAGCCCCAGCAGTAGAATTAACCCGGCCCACTGCATCCACATTTGCATCCTCCACTTTTGTGACCACATCCGACATCGGGCCGAGATGCCCCGACTCAGCAGGCAACGTCACGTCCGCCATAACCAACGGAATCAGCGAGTCCTTTTTCCAGCAAGAATGTGTGTGAAAATCCGGGCCTGATTTGGTGTACCAGATATCTACGCCATAGATAGTCTCGCCGTTATCCGCCGTTACGATGCCCATGATTGTCAGTCCCTGGGGCACCCATTCGTTATTCAGGTAGAAACTCCCGACTGTGAAGTGCTGCGGTTTCATCGCGTTCATTCATACCTCCCACAACTGCAACCATCCACGAGGCAATGACCCAACTCCAAGTTGAGGTCGTAGAGGTCTGACGAGTGATCGGCGCGGGCATGTCCGCAACTGCAAGATGAATCAATCGTCAGCGTGTATTCATTACCAAACAAATCAGTTACACATTCATCGCTCATTGGCCTGCCTCCGCCTTCCTCGATGCCAAAACGTAGATAATCCGCTTCTCCACGCCCAGCCGATGCAAGAATGATCGCCCCGGAAACCTTCTCCCGAGGTAAATATCTGAAATGTGTTGCGGGCTTACGCCAAGTTCTTCGGCAAGCTCTTTGGCTGTCCGGTCGCCTTGACGCTTTCGCATGAGGTCTACAATCTCTGATTCCTTAATCCGTCTCATGTATGCACAATAGCGTATAAGCTGACGTGCTGTCAATAAAAATCCGCGAAAATAAGTATTTCCCTGTATTCACCTGTTAACATTGGAGTTGTACTATTGCCAAAGGGAGGGAAAATGCCTAACTACGCGGCACTGCGAACGGAGAAGATTATCGAGTGGTACGAACGTCTGCGGAGCGATGCCGACCGCACGCCCGATGACGAAAAGCTCCTGTTCGAGCTAGGCAAGCGCCTTCCCGCAGACTACCCTATCGGGGATTCAGAAGAGATTGCGGCATAAATGAAATCGGGAGCCGCTGTAGTGTAGGCTCCCGATTCCGTACTGCGCTTGGCGATTGGCCTATCCTCTAGAGAACCGTCTGAGACTTGAATTCCCGTTTCGCCTGACTCAAAGGCTACAGCCCCTTAGCGAATCAGTGTCGGCACCCTTTACTCTCAGCCGCCTCGGGTGCGAAATGTCCGTCAGTTTCCCCTCAGTCTTACAGGCCGCTCTGTTTGTGGAATATCTCTCGACGTTCCGTCGATGGAAATAATGTAACACGCTTGTCAAGTTCCGCGACCTAAAAATAGGAGGAGCCGCCAGCGTGTGCCAGCGGCTCAATGAAAAGACAGCTTCTTACCCTTATTGGTGGAGTCTACACCTTCACTGAGGGGCTGTAAAATTAATTTTAATGCTCGAAAGCACCTGCGCTGCCGCCGTAACCGTAACCGTCTCGGTATCCTGAAGCAAAGTCCCCGCTGAATTGGTTACCTGAGCGTTCAGGTTGGCGACTCCCGCCGACACTGCGGTTACATCTTCGTTGGCTGGCACTGATCCGTCTGGGGCAATAGTAGCGAATGCGGAATTGTCAATCGCCCAAGTCGGGGTTGGGATAGCTCCCAGAAACGGCGCACCGTTCTGGTCGAAACCGTCAATGGATGCAACGGTCTTTTGTCCTACTGCGAGTGTTACTGGGCCTTCTGCCATGCAATCTCCTCTTTGAAATGCGATTTTAATGAAGCTTAGTACAGGGGTAAGTTGTTGAAGGATTTGCCGTTCAAGCGAGATTTGCTCCCGCTCGTCGGCCTCGATACGTTCTAGAATTCGGTCTTCTTCCGGCTCACGGTTCATAACGTCATTTCTGAATCAGGAAGTGGACGGCCATCCAACCAATAATCATGCCTCGCGCCCACAATGGCAAGTAGGTGCGACAAATATAGGTGATGGTGACATAATCTTTGCCGAATACTCCCAGCATCTCGAAAGTAAACACCACGGCCATTGAGACGCAGAGCGCCACGTAATCCCAGTGCAGGAAGTGCGGAGCGGGAATCATATCTTCTTCACCGCCGCCGTAGTCGCTGTAGTCGCTAGCTTGGCAATCTCAGCGCCTTTATTTTCACTGCCCCTAGTGGTTCCGTAAAAGTAGTTCGCGGCCCCAACCAGCAGAGTCCCAATGGTGCCGACCATCGTGTAGATAATGGCCTTGTTGTCTGACGGCACCGGATACCTAACCAGATAGTGAACCATGTAGGTAAACACGCCCACCAAACCGTAGAAGCCAATTTCAGGCGTGTAATCCCTGACTGCTACCTCGCGCTTTCGGGCTGAGTCCCTATCCGCCTCTGCAATGGCTTCCAAGTCTTCGGCGTTCTGGTAACCCAGTTGGGCCATTTGCGCCTGAAAGTCATCTTCGGCTTTGGTGATTGCCGCCCTCTGCTCGGGATTGGCAAAGGCATCGGAAATCGTGTCCAGCGTCTTTGTAGGGTCTAGCTTGTCAACGCCTAGGGCTTTGCCTACCGCGTTCGCTGCCATCGTTCCTAGAGGCCCCCCAAGCCCCGCAGCTACGCTTAGAAACGGGAATGCCTTCCGCAAGATGTCAGAAAAGGCCATTAGAGTCCCTTCCCTAAATCCTTGAATGCGGTACTGATGTTTGAAGCCGCCTGCGATCCCAGAGCTTTGGCTTGGGCGAATTTGACCCCAGCCGCATGACCGACGTAGTAAAAACAGACTCCGCCTGCCGCAAAACCCCCTGCAATTGCCAGTAGATAGTTCATTGCCACTCCCCAATGCGAATTTGAACTGCCAAACGTGAAGCTCTTGCCCCAACTTCCTTCGCCCACTTCGAGTTTTCCATCTCCGCTGCAGCGTCGTCCCATTTGCCTTGTTCTAGCGCCCCCAGCATGTTGCGGAACTCCGCCAACCCGCCTAAGCCTAAGTTAAAGGCCATATTTTGCAATACGCCATTCCGCGCATCGTCGAGCGTTTCAGTCCACGGAAAGAACTTCTTAAGCCCCTCGGTCACATAGGCGATATCGTTCTGTAAAAGCAGGTCAGATTCGGCCATTGTCAGACCCTTATCCGTAAGGTTTCTCCCGACGCCCACGGTGACCTTGCCCACGGTATCCACGTAGGCCCGTAGTCTTACGCCTTCATCCCGTTTCAGTTGTTCAGCCAGATTATCCAGAATCCCTCCTAGCGATGCGGTACGATGGTCAGGGCCGTAGACCCCGGTGCGGTCAACATAAACGCCAATAGGCCAACCCAGAACATGTTACGGCCTATCTCAGCAAGCTTTGGATTCACGCACAGCGCATACATCAAAACGCCGATCAGCGAAATTAGCAGACTCAAATAGATAATCATTTTTGGCTCCTTTAGTCCCACGTCAATGTCAGATTGTTGATGATTTCCGCAAACTGTCCGGCCTTCTGGTTCAAATCCACCTGAATCTGGATCATGGCCCGATTAAAGTCTTTCCAGTTCGACTGCTGCGCCGCCACGTTCTGAAGGCTCGCCGGAGTCGCCCATAACACTTCATCCAACTCCACGCCAATGTTTGAAATTGTTCGCTTCGAGAAGTCGAACGTATAGTTGATTTCAACGTGATGCACCAGGTTCGGAATATATGGCCCTGGCGCGTTTCCAGTTTCCAGCCATCCGCCCGTTGGCCCTGCCACTTCAATCATTCCGCCTTTGGAATAGTCCAATTGGACGCTGCCGTTGTATTTGTAGCCTTGCGCGTCAGTCAAAATGATGTCGGTCTCAATGGCTTGGGCAAATTGCAGAGAATTCAAATCCACCGAAATATCATAGCTAAGGCACAGCCGGGAAGCGCCTTCGGGGATCGGACGCGATAAGTAGATTTCCCCCGCCGCATATCCACCCTGAGTTTTGCATCCCTGAATGAAAAGCCCTAGAACGCTGGTCTGAGTGAGTTGAAAGACTTGCGGGAAGGCATCCCCGATCCCGCCTTGCGTGCCTAGATTCGTTCCCCAGCCCGGTAAAATCTGAATATCAGAATCCGTCGTCACAAAATCCCTTTCTGCCGTGTCGGTAAAGTCATAAGCGGCAAGCCGTGCCGTTCGCAGTAATCTGCCATCAAATATTCGTGCTCCACGCGAAATAACGTGATCTTCCGCGAGAGGCTGTAGACCATGCCCATAAGAGCGAATACGGGGACACTGACCAGTATTTGCCCTAGCGATATGTCCCCGGTGAAATGCATTAGCGGTGTGGCGGCTTATCGGAATCCAGCTCCCAGTTGTTTGCACTCTCATCTTGCTGGGTCGGGGAGTAGGGAACAGTGCCGTTAGCGGTGGTTTTGTATACCGTCCCGTTATCGTTCCACAGGTAGTCGCTGTCCGGCCATGAATCCCGATAGGCGGTTTCGTTGGGATTTTCTGAGGTTGTCAGGCCCGTCCACATGGTTGAATAGTTCATCGTGTCTCCTTGGCGTACTGAATGGGATTGTGGTTTTCATCGCGGACTAGAATGTATCCCAGATTGTCGGGGCCAACATCCTGACACCAGTCGTAGTCCATGTATTTGAGAAGTTTAAACATTCGCCCCGCTTGCGCCTCCTCCGTCACTATGTGATCCGGGCAGGCATTAAATGAAAACTCTGCCCATTGATGGGTATCGGGGTCTTGTACGGAAAGCTCGAAAAGCGAGAGGCTGTCGCGGCGCAAGATGCGGACGTTTTCCATCCTGACCAGCGTTGCGGTTCGCTTTCTTGCCATGACCGCATAGCCGATCACCGATACGACGATGACCGCCAGCAGAAGCCCGATGCTAATCTCCCTCGGGGTAGACATTATGCGGTTCAAATCCTTCGACTTTGAGAGCATGGAGAGCCTGTCGAATTCGTTCATTAATGATTCGTTGCCGTTGCTGGTCTCGCTGATACTGGGCATGATATGGGACAAAGAGCTTCCTGACCTCAGATTTAATAACCATGCGTACGACCCAAGCACCAACAGCGTAAAGGCTAGTAAGACTAGCGACCAAAACAGCAAGCACGATGGACTCGGCGTTAGGCTCAGGCAAGGCCACCCCACTGAAAATGCCAACATATGCCACATTCAAGTCCTCTCTCTAGACGAAGTTAAGGGTACAAACTCGCAAACATGCCGATTGCTGATGCTGATGGCGAGTCAGTCGCCGACTGAAACTCATACGCGCCCTCATCCCAGCATGGCAGGCTACCCTGGGATGAACATGTACCAGAACTAGGACGGGTAACGTAGGTGCGCGTACTCCCAAGGGTAGTGTCGTTTTGTAAACTGGCGAGGTTGCCCGTCGCGACCGACCCCAGATTTACACTTTGGAGGATCACCGCCGAGCCGAGATTGGGGGCACCGTTTGTTCCGAGTCCCAACCCCGCGTCAGAGGTAGTGCGCTGGGAATGTGAATCACCTCCAGTTGTAGACTTCCACGAGGCGAATGATCCTAGGAAGGATTGGGAGCCTGTCGTACCATAGACCCAGCAATTTGATGTTCCATTGCAGTCGTTACCGAATGCGTTGTAATCACTATTCAGCGTGCCAGTGCCTAGCCGTAGGTTCATCCCCTGCGGGCACTTATTCTCAACATTACCTTTAAAGTTATACGTCCCGGCGTTGGCCGTGTTCCCTAACGCCCATCCGACCGTGCCGCCGTCAGTCGAAGACGGGCAGAGGAGGGTATTGTTATAAACGTCCAGCACTCCGCCGACGATTCCAAACAATCCCACCCAGCCGTTAGGATTGACTCCATCCGCTTGCGATGCGTCGAAGACATTGTTCCAGACGTAGAAATTACTGCCATTCGTCTGGTTCGGTGATCCCTGCTCGATGAATAGGAATCCCGACGAGCACGCGCCTGAGAACGTTCCGGTGAACCAGTTGTTATAGATATAGACCCCGTTCATCGTGGTGCCGGAGACGCCGTAAGTGTGGAGACCGTCGAGGTGATAAACGCAGCCGGAGGTTTCCCAGTTTAAATTGCTGCCGAATTTATTCCCCGCGAGGAAGAAACACGGAGCGGCGCATCCGGTGCCGGGAGTAGCGAATAGAACTGCGTGATCCCAGTTGTAGATATAGTTCTGGTTGGCGGGAGTTGTGCCTGTCGTATCCCCTACGACGAAGTTAGTATCGCCGTTATTGTAGAGGATGTAAACGCACCAACCGCAATCGTGGATCGTATTCCCCGTCAGCGTCCAGTTCGACCCGCTCATATAAATCGCGTTCATCTGAGTCGCTGTGCCGCCGAGCGGGGAAGAGTAATTCTGGATCGCCACGTAGATATTAGCGATGGTGATATTTTTGACGGTGCAGTTGGTGCAGGTTGCACCATAGACGCCGATGGAAATGTGCTGGTTCGCAAGTCCGTCTCCGTTGGCCGTGTTCTGGATTGTGCCAGTGCCTTTGCCATCGAGGACGATGTAACTCAGTCCGTGAATATCGATGGCTCCATTAGTTCCGGACCAGTAGGGTGCCGATAAACTGGCACCAGTACAAAAGTTGATTGTGATCGGGTTACCGGACGAACCACTACCGAGAACCGTGAACAGCGTCGCTCCGGCGCTGCCTACAAAGTTATCCGCCAGCCAGATAACGTCCCCACCGCTGTTCGTTATTCCGTTCCAAGTTGCTGGGGTGATCGCAGTTTGTCCACTACAAGACCCAAAGCCAGAAATAGTTCCGGCAGTCGAGGCTATGTACCGTGTCGTGGCCGAACAAAAACTGCAAAGGATGAAAATTACTATTCCAGTCTTCATGGTTTAAAGGTTATAACTGTGCCCGCATTAGGCCCGGTAGTGCCTGAAAAATTTGTCCCGAATGTGGCTGCTTGCGCTCCTGCTGTAGTTTGGGCGTAATACTCTCCAGCTAAGTTTAAATTACCGCCACCGGCCTCGACCCCTAGAGTGAACGGACTTCCGGCTGTAAACCAGCCATTAGCAAAACCGAATCCGTTGTCTAATATACCGATGGCAACATAAAACGATCCGTTTGACCCCGTTGTGATCGACCCCGGAGTTGGAACGTTCGTGTTGGCGTTTGTACCCGTATGCTTCTGGTCAAATGCTCCGGCGGTCAATTCGTATAGATCAACTGCGCCACTGGCGAAGGACGCACCGAAGGCCACGGACACCGTATTCGTTCCGGTAAACGCCTTTAGACTTGTGGTATATACGAATTCTGTGTTGCAGTTCGCAAAGTGCGTTCCTGTGATTGTTGCTAAGGTCGTAGCGTCGATAGTGTAAGTGTTGCCAGAGGTGTCAGTAACCGTTGTTATCGAAACAGGATTGCCTGTGGTACTACACCACGCCACTGCCACGACTCCAATATCGCCAACCGTGTTATTGGTAAATGAATCTATAAAACTAGCCGAACCTCCAGCATAAGTCCCGGAATGGTGCTGTACAAGAGTTACTGCCGAACCAGATGGCACGCCTCCTCCAATTCCAGCCTTGCCACCAATGCCAGCCTTGCCTCCGATCCCCTGAGCGAGACTGCTGGCGACCAATACCGCGAAGATAATTAAGCGTCGGATCATGGGATTGAATACTGCGCTGAGACGATAAATTGATCGAGCGTGCAAGTCCCACCCGCTGTTGAGATATAAATGCCGATGATGTCTCCGGCAGCGAACGTCAGAGTTTGAGCCGTGCTAGTCCCAGTTCCCTTAGTCTGTGTGGTAGAAACCGCAGTTACGGTTGATCCAACGTTTGTCGTCCCGTCGAACACATTAAATATCGGGACAGTTGAGCACGTTCCGCCAAGCGATGTCACTACTTGTAGATTTGTAAAGTGACCCGCCGCATTTGCGACCGTCGAAGCGAGGACAGCGTTGATAGCTAGCGTTCCTAACACTCCGACACCAGAACTAAGCGTTCCGCTGGTGGGGCTAATAGTCTCCGTCATCGTGCCAGACGAGTTAGTGAATAGAGAGAATCCGGTCGCGGGTGCTCCTGCTAGCACGCGGAGTTGGGAGGTCACTGAGGTTGGAGCTTGAATACAAATCGAGGTTGCGGCGTTGCAAGGCGCGACCGCCGAACTGGTAGTTCCTTGCGGGAAGTCGATGAATCCCGCCGTGGTGCCGTTAGAGACGTGAACCGGGCCGACGTATCCGCCAGTGTCAGTAGTGGTCACGTTGGTCGCGTTATCGGTGATTGAGGAATTAGTCGGCGCTCCACCTGCTCCGCCGCCTTTTGGCAAGACGTTGGTGTTAAGAATCCCTGAGGATGACTCCTGCGTGGTGGAGTTGAAATAGGGGATTCCGCCAGAGGTCACAGTGCCGGATACGGTCAGCGGGAAAGCACTCCCGCCTGCGGCGCCACGAAGGATTGCAAAGTAATTCGTATTGTCAGAATAGACGAACGCGCACTGGCCGGTGGTCAGGGCCAGCGTGGACGCGCCACTTGTGTAGGCCGCTCCTGTTGTGTAGCTGATCGTGCTCGTGGTCGGTGTGATGGTCGCCGTGCCAGCTCCGATGTCGCATCCGACGAAAGTGAAATTGTTGGCAAAGTTGGTTGATCCGGCCTGCGGAAGAGTGACCGCGATGGAGGAGGCGTTCGAGAATGTCACGTAGGACGCTCGGTCGGTGAGCGCGATGGTGTAAGTCGTTCCCGTCTGCGCGTCGGTCGGCACGCCAGCGGGAAGGAATACCGGAGCCGCCGCTGCGCTGCCGGAGGCTGTTTCGGTGAAGAATTGCGTTACGCCGTTGAGTGTGGACGGGCCGAGTAGTCCGCTCAATGCCGTACCAGTTCCAGCTCCAGAATAATAGGGAATGGCATATTGAGTGCTGGAATTGGTCTGCCCTGTTGGACAACCGGACGCTCCGGTACAGGTGAACGTTCCACCAGAGACATTGATGCCGTTGGCAAAGTTCGGCAGGTTGCTCCCGCAATCAGAAATCTCATATCCGTTGCTGGCATACACATACATTGCTACCTGATTACACGTCCACGATTGATTGCTTGCGCCGTTGAAGATCGTTATGGCTCCGGGCTGATTGGAAATCGTAGAAACGTTGATGCCGCTTGTTCCCACTCCTAGGGAGTTAGGGAAGTGGGTTCCTGTATTCGTCCACGTAACACTGCCGTCTGAACAAGTTGCGCCAATGGAGTATGCGGTGCATCCGCCACCGCTCCAGTTAGGTTCCGACCCGCCACTGGTGCCGCTGATCGTCGCGAAGAAAACATAATTGCTGGCATTGTTTACGGTGGGAAGAATCACGGTTGCGTAGGAATAAGTCTGAGTCGAACTCCAATCGTTGAGCGCGGTCAGTGCGGGCCGATGCGACCCACCGAGGAGAATATTCGCTAACGGGGGATTGTTGGCGTTCGAGTCGATCTGTCGGATGTTTACGCCAGACGCTCCAGCCTGCATCCCCACGCAGATGTTGCCTAAGTTCGACCCTGCCTGATAATGAATACCCTGGATGGCGTTGACCGCGTTGTACCCGACCGCTATTCCGCCTGTCGCTTCTACGTCAATTCCGCACTGGGTATTTTCGTTGATGGTGAAATCTTCAAGCGTGCCGTGGCTCCAAGTGTCCCACAGCAGCATTCCGACGTGAAACGCTCCGTATTTAGCGGTGCCATCGTTCACGCAATTGCCCTTGCTCTGGTTGCAGTAGTCCTCGCCGTGCTTGAAGGAGTCGTTATTTTGCGGCACGCTCGTCCAGATGTGATAGGTGGCCGAAGAAATCCGATAGATCGCGTGTGAGCCTGAATTGTCGATGAGGCATTGTTCTTCACAGGCGGAATTGTCGTAACCAAGCATCCCGTAGCCGAAGGCATGGACTTCGCCAACGTTCAAAAGTTTCGCGCCGAAGATGCCGCAGTTATTTGCATTGGGAGTGCCACTGAGGGCTATACACTCTTGCCCACCACTAGCGCCGCCGAGAAGATCGAATGCACGCGGCCCTTGATACCAAAGCGCCGTAGGGCCAGCGACAGTAGCGCTCGATCCGCACGCAGTTGGATTGGCGCATGACACCGCATCGGGTGCCCATATCCAGAATGTTTCTGTTCCCGCCCCGCTGTTGGTGCTCGGCCCCGGATTACCCGGACAGTCGGAATCGGCGGCGGGCATGACACGGAATTTTCCGTTGTTCGCAGGGGCGGTGAAGTTGGAATTGTCGATAAATTCCCCACCGCGCAACTCAGCAGTGGTTCCGGCGGTTGAGTTGACCCAAGGAATCGTGACCGCCGCGCAACTGGCATTACCGCCGCTCTGGGGAACAATGGAAAGCGTCGAAATGCTGGAGTTGCCACAGAAATTATCCGTTCCGCCCGTCCCACCTGAACCTGCCGTCCAGCAGCGGGTACCCGAGATCGCATAGAACTGCGAAGCGATGGTGACATTGACTCCGCCGAAGTCAATTACCGACGTATTGGCCTGTATCCACGGAGTTTGCGGATTCAGCGTGCATTTACTCGCAACAGTCCCAACGCAACTGAAAAAGATGCGGCCAAAGAAGGGGGGGTTTACGCTGATGGGCGTAGTCGCAAATGCCCCTGTCGGATCAACCGAACAAGGGTTGCTTCCAAGAGTCAGCACTGCGGAGATATCGGAATGCGGATTCGCCGCTGCCGCCGCTGCTACCTGTACGCAAATGTCGGCCCCTGAGTAGAGATATGCGGGAATGGGGCCAGTGAAGCCAGCCAAGTAAGTCTGACCTGATCCAGTTGCAGATATCCCCTGCCCCAAGGCTGTGGCCGATGGAACTTGAGCCGTATTGGTTAGCGTCACGCTGCCACTTGTTCCGCCTCCAGATAAACCACTCCCAGCCGTTACCCCGGTAATCGTCCCTGACCCTCCACCCCCGCCGCAACTTGAGCCATTCGGCAACACGCAAACGAGTTGGTTCGCAGAGTTAAGGTATTGATACGCCTGATTGATGGCAGGATTCTGCGGAGCCTTAGTCTGCTTATTGAAAAGCATGACTTGAACGTTCGGAGCGATAACAGACTGCGCCATCGCCATAACAGAGAGAAACAGGATTGAGAGTAAGCGTTTCATGCTAGACCAGTATTTTCCCGATGATTTTCGAGCTTCCCGGTGCGGCAATTCCAGAGACAAAGAACCGCAAGAAGTTTGCCCGCACTCCGACGATAATGACTCCCTGAGTCCCCGAAGGCGCTCCGCCAGCAATTGCTGCCACGCCAGAAATCTGCTGATATTCGCTGTCTACGTCAATCGCTGCGCCTTGCAGAACAACCGTTGCCGCTCCGGGGAGAGGAGTAAATGAAACATCGGCGCGAACCGTCTGCCCGTTGTCTGGGCCAACATTAGCTTGCAGTCCGACCGCGATTGATGCGCCAGCAAACAAAGTCTCGCCAAGTTCGATCTGCGGAGCCGTTGCAAGGCCCGGAGAAACCGTGGTGCCGATATTCGAGTTTGCCAACGTAAACTGAATTGTCCCTACGCCGTTTTCCGGGGTGTTGGTGAATGAAACTGCCGAAATGGTCGCATTGGTGACGTTGAAGTAGGCAGGCACCGCACCAGTGATTGAGACTAATTGCCCCGCAACCGGGAGTTGGCCTTCTTTAACAATCACGCCAATCGTGGCAGTGGTTCCGGAAAGTGCAACCGAAGTGATTGTCATGTAAGTCGGTGCAACGATTCGGTTTAAACTACCAAGAAGATAGGTCGGCAAACCTGGAGTCGCCTGCAAAACACTGCGGTTGGCAATATTGATTTGATACGCTGGCATGAAGTGCTCCCTCAGTAAGTGATCGGGAAACCTTAAAAATCTGCCTCTTTGGGGATGTAGATGATCGGCTTCCCTAGTTGCTGGAGTTGTTTACCTGCTCCGGGTTTACGGCTTCGTGCCAAGTCATGCAATTCTTCGCGGGGCACAGATGCCATGTAGCCTTCATTTTCTCCGCCGAAGCCGGGGCGTGGCTCAGGAATGAAGGTTGGGGAATCGGGTACCGACTTGCCGATTGGCCGCGTTTCCCTAGTGCCTATTTTCCCAAGTGCGCTAGGCGTGGATTTCTCAAAATTTTTCATCTGCACTAAGCGATCTGCTGGGAGCGGACGGTATTGTAGTTCGCTTGCTTGCGGAGGCGCTTCTGGCCCTTGAGCAAGGCCGCTGGCAGCATCAATTGCCTGAGCGGGTGGAGTTGGGATTGACCCCAATGCACTTGGGTTGGATTTCAGGCTGGCATTCATGCGCCCGAGTGCGGTTGGAGATTCAGCAGGCGTGCCAATGGTTCCTAATGCGCTCGGATTAGAACGCAGAGAGCGATTCATCGTTTCCGTCGCTGCAACTTCGGCGGGGTCGGCTGGCAACGGAGTGCTCACGCGAGTCCGAATCTTGGAAGCGCGGCCTTCGGATACCGCTTGCGATAGTGGGCTTGGTGCGGCTCTTTCCGGTGGGATGCGTACCGGAATCGGCGCAGCACGGCGCTCCTTGATGGCCTGCGCGACTGGATCAATTGGAGCTTGGTCAGTAACGCGAGTCGGCAACGGAGCAGCCCTCCCTTCCGCCACAGCCTCATTCGTTCTAGAAATCATGCGGCCTAACGGAGAAGATTCGCGCCAGTATTTCGGAGCATCCTTAACTAAACTGAATGGCTTGGTGATGTCAGTGTTGAGCACCATGTTACCCGCAGTTCGCAGGACGCGGCCTACCGGAACATCCTTTGCCGCCCGCGTTACTGGCCCTATGGCTTCAAGCGGAGCTACCGTGCCCGCTGCATTTGCCACTGCACCACCTACATCACCAGTTCCAGCCTGTTCCCCGAGCTTTGCAGCCCACGGCCCAACTAGCGGAACCGCCGATGCTAGAACATGACCATAGCCCGACATTTTGTTCCCAGAAGAGAAGTCTTTCCCGGCTTTTCGCACTTCTTCTTCGGCGGGTTGAATTGCGAACTTGTTCAGCGTCGAATCTTTGCCCGTAAACCAATTGGGATTGTTTACTAAATCCTCTCCGACTCCATATGCGCCTTTAACTAGTCCCTTTACTCCTTCTCCGAAATTGGAGAGCATATTTCCCGGAGTGAATCCGTAGTTCTTCGGCAGTTCCTTTGGCTGATCGGCCATCGGCGCTTTAGTTACATGCGCTAAGAAGTTCGCTTGATCTTCTGGATTCAGTCCTGAAAATGCCGGACTGTGCGCCTGCAAAAAACGGGTCTGGTCATTGGGATTGAGACCCAAGAATGCTTTGCTGTTTTGCAGATCATTGGCGGAGAGGTCAGCCATTAGTGTTTAACCTGAGAGTTTTTCCATTTGTTTACCAGATCATCGAGGCTTCCGCCAGATGGAGTGTTCGCGGGTGCCCCACCCCCTCCCGGCTCGTTGCCCATCGCTCCCATACGCTCCATCCACGGTTTGATGTGGTTGATTGTGGCAATCAAGTTCTCAGGAGTCTGCTTTGGCGCATTGATGGCGCGGTCAAATTCTTCGCGGAGATTTTCCGGCAATCGGCCTCGCGCATGAGCCAAGGCAACCGCCGCAGAAAGCATCATCAAGTCAGCACGAAGCCCGGCGAATTGCGGGTTGTCCATACCGATCTTGCCCTGCATAAAGTCATTCCACCGTCCCGCTACAGGGCCGAGGCTATCTTTTAGCGTAGTAATTTCATTGATGACATCCGGGATGCCCTGTGCTGCGACTTGCGCCTGTGCTGCCACGTTCCTCATCTGGGTTGTCGGCCTGCCCTCAGTGGCGAAGCCTGACACGGTTTGCGTGCCGGGTGCCAACTGCGTTCCGGGGCGGGCTACTTCCGCCTGTCCGCTAGGTGTGATGACCATGACTTGCGGCGGTCGCTGCGGAGCTTGTTCAGCCTTGGCCCATTCTGCCCTCGCCAGCGCACGATTATGCGAGGTATCTGGGTAATGGTTATCTTTTAGCCAACTAGAATAGAATTGCTCGAAATCGTTGGCAGTCTTCGGTTGAGATTCTTTTTGGAGGCTCGTGATCGTATCCGCAAGCTGCTTTACCTTGGGGTCTTGATTAGGATCGACTCCGCGCTTCACCGCATCTTGAACTGCGGCGGAATACTGATCTTGAACCGTCTTTAGTTGTGGGTTTTCCAGATTCTTGGTTTCCTGTTTAGTCTTTTCGGTAGTGGCTTCGCGCTCTGGAACTTCAGCCTCAGTCGCGGCGGTAGTAGTGGCTTCCTGTCCAAGCTTAGTGCCTTGTTCTTCTTCCTTTGCACCACCCGCTGCCTTAGCGTTTAGATTCGCTTGTGTGCCGGGAATGTCATGCATCAAGTTAGGGACTAGCGCATCACCTGCAACGTTGCCGATCTCTCCGAAGGCATGACCTATTTTGCCAAAGACTCCGGGGTGATTGCCTATTGTTCCCCACGGTGTAGATTGCAAATAATGCGCCTTTTGTTCGCGCAACACTCCTTCTGCGGTGCTGAGCGCCCCGATTTTCTTCGTATAATCCGGGTCGCGCCAATCCAAGCCGACCATTGAACCCCGTAATGCAGCCTCTTTCTCTCCAAAATTACGCAGCGTATTCTGTCTATCTTGGTGTGCCCTAAACTCTTCTTCCGCCTTCGGGTTTTCAGCAAGATGCTCCGCCTGTCCCATCTTTTGAGTGGGAATCTCCTGTCCGGGAGGTACCTCGGTTCCAAGCACGGAACCGGGGAGAGCAGGAGCGGCAGCAGGCGGAGGCGTCTCGGGGCCAACGGCAACGTCGGGGGGAATGGCTTCAGGTTCACGACTCGTTCGCAAATCAGTAAGAGCGGTTTTGTCTCCGGGGGCTTCGGCGGCGACACGCATCCCTTTTGCTGGTTTGCCTGTATCCATGCGGACAAGTCCCGGCTCTACCGCAGAGGGCAGTTTAGGGTAGCCTTCGTCGTCTTTCTTTTTGTCGTCGTCTGTCATCTGTCCATCTACTGTTTGGGCTGGAAAGCCTTGACCAAATTCGCTCCTGTATCAACCGCACCAAGAAGATTCTGAAACCATCCTGATTTACCAGCCTGAATCTGGTCGTTGATGTCCTGACTTTGAATGCCCATCGCTTTCAGTTGAGCGCCAGTATCGACTCCATAAAGCCCTGCCATCCCTTCAGCGCCTTCCTGATTCAAAGCCTTTGCGCCCATGATGTCTTCGTTGCCGACTCCAAGGTTTGCTCGGCTCATCGTGGCGGCGCGGTCTCTTGCATTCTGATCGAGCGCAGAAGAAAATCCTGAAGTGTTGCGCGTTCTTGCGTCCTGAGAAGCCGCCTCACCCATTGCTGAGGCACCTGTACCGCCAGTGGCGCTTCCTGCGTAATTCAGCATCTCGCCCAACTGCGAGGGGTCGAAGGTGTGCTTCGCGTTCATCTCCGACTTGTAGAACGGAGTTAATTGAGAGCGTTCATTGGCTGCGTTAGAGCCTTCTTGCGATGCCACTCCGCCAGCGGTACTCTCGGCATTTTGGGCTTCTGAAGTGGCAGAGCGGTCACAGAGTTCCAGAGGGCCAGAATAATCATGCCATTCATGTTCTAAAACGTTGCCTTCAATATCCCATACAATCCGTGTCGTTACCCGCATTCAGCAGGCTCCTTCGTCATGCGTGACCAACTGTGAAACCCATCCCGATCCCTGCTGAATCCCAGCGACTTGAGGCGCTTTGCGAAACTCTTTTCGATCACGACTGGCACCCAACAAACGCACTGATCCACACCTTTTTCCCAGTACGCTTCTTCCATGAACGCCTCGTTTAATTGCTGTACGGCAGCCCATCGCTGCTCGGGATTCGCGTTGTCGTGTGATACCCATAGATACAGTTCGGTCTCGATTTTTCCCGCTACGATAGCCACAACTTCGCCATCAACTTCGACGACTTTCTTGATAATGAAAAGCGGAGAGAAGAGGTCTGGGAACTTGAAATTAAAATGATTGGCCTCATGTATCTCCTTTGCTTTCTCTATGTCAGAGGAAGCAAAATCCCTTACGTGGACGTTTTCCATGAGACTCCTGACATTGCTTGTAAAACTAAACAGTCCTTTTCGGGCCTCCGACCGCGCCTCTTGACTGCACCAACCCAATTCCCTGCCCACCTTGCCCCGGCTTGGCCGTACCCGCCGCCTGCGAAGGTAAAAGCGTCATTGCGGTTAGTCCACTAAGCACAATCTTGGTTGGCCCTTGCGATCCGCCAAATACCGTTGGCTCCGAAGGGAGGCTTCCGTGATACTGCACGATCCCACGAAGATAATAAGTAACCGGAAGCGGGGTTGAATCATTTGTCGGCAGAGTCACAAATCCGGAACGGCTTGCACCCGTATCGACGGGATGCGGTGCCGAGAAATTAGGGTCATTGGCCGAGATTTCCGTGATGTACTGAACCCCCCTTTGGAGAGGGACATTATGGGTATGCACAAAATGAACTATTTCGCCCGGAACTGTGAGCGTATTGGTTGCGGAATCGTAAGCTCCCGCCACTTGGGTGTTATTTATCGGCGGCGGGGCAGGGATGCTCCCAAACACCCCCACAGCCGCGCTCTGTGCCACCCTGTTGATGCCGTTGACCATCCGCCGCAGTAATGAGCCTAGAAGTGGCTGATCCTGCTCCACCATCGCTAGTTCGCGGCTTCCGTCGATGTAGTTGCCTTGGGGAATAAATCACCTCCTTGAAGCGTGCGCGAATTTATTGGGCGGAGCGTCGTAAATGCCGTTGGCCGCGTCATCGTGGTACTGTTGGCCGTAAACGTCGGCGTCGTCCGGATTGGCGAATTTTCCCATGTGTTGCCCAGTTGACATGTAATGCCGCCACGCCTGATCGCTGGAATGTAGTTGGCCATTGTAGATTCGCGGATATAAAACTTCCATTCCGCTAGGGTCTTCGCGGCTCTCCGAATAAACTGTCCCGTAACTTCCGGGTGCGCCTACGCGGGAACTATTCCATGTGGACATATCCTTGCCGCCAACGGGAACGCGAGGCCGACCATACAACTCAATCGTTGGCGGAACGACTGGCCCTCCCATGCGAGGAGAGCGCGATTGCGCCGAGGTTCCGATACGGCCAAACCCTAAATCATCGTCAAGTGGCATAGGTTACCCCGCATTCGGATTAAGCGCATTCAGTTGATCCGCCGCACCGACCAGAATCAGCTTGCTGAGATTGAATGCCGCCCCGAGTGCAAACGTTGAATACACGACAAAGACTCTATTCCCGGCAATGTTCAGCGGGCGGATAATATCGTCAATCGGAGTCTGCTGAAGCGTGATCCCGCCGGGAACCGTCCACGCGCTTGTATTAAACGCCAGACTCTTGGGATTCAGGATGAAGTTCGGGTAAACCTTGACATTGCAAAGTCCTGATCCTGAGACCAATTGCTGCAACAGCGAATACCGCTTTCGGTGGAAACCTAACAACGGGTTTTGCGATGCTTTCGCGGAATTCACGAACCCGAACGTTGAATAAACGCTGTCAATCGGCGTGCCATCATCCCCGAGGGACGACGCGCTCATTTGGTAGATTTTGCCACTGCCGTTTCCGTTACAGAACGTTAATTGCTCAGAAATATAGTCGATGTCGGTAATCAGTCCAGCATAGGGAGATGCGATGTTCCACAAACTGCATTTCAGCCTCATGTCTGTGGACATCAACGTCCCGAACATGGTGGTATGGACTGCCCGCCCGCTAATCAGTTCTTGGAAGTCATCCAATCCTTGATAATTCCACATGATGACTACGTTAGGGGTAGTCGGCGCGGCGTTCACTGGAGCCAGCGGTAGCCATTTATTCGGCGTAGGTAAAGGAATTCCGCAGACTAGGCGGCGATTGGCTAAGTCGTTTCTTAACCAAATGCTGTGCCCAGCATTCCAGTTGATTGATTCCCAGATTTCTTTCTGCTGAAAGTCAATCCTGATCGGCTGACCGCCATTGAACCCAAACACTCCATTCCGGCAGGCGGTGACAACCCATTCCTCGCCGTAATCGTAGGAATGGATGCCAACTGCCCCGACGCGGTTAGAGACCTCACGCAGCGACCATCCTCCGCCAGGGCCGCTAGGTTCAACTCCGGGAATGTCTTGAGTGACCTGCATCGAAGACGATTGCAAGAAGTAAAGCTGGTCATGCAGTTCAAACGCTCCAAAAGCAGTCTGGGTATTATGCGAAGCCAGCCCAAGATTTCCCGTTACTCCGTCGAAGGCTTCAAAATTATCCGCATACGAGACTCGGATGTTGGTCGAAAGCACAGGTTGTGCGGTCGGGAAAATCTCGATGCGATCTATTTCAACATCGTTTGAGTAGCCGATATTCTGCGCCCACAAGCGAAGCAACAGGCCTACCGGAACCCCTTGCGTGAATGGGCTTGTCAGCAATGTTCCTGTATAGGTCATCATCGTTTGCGTCATTGAGGCAAACGGCAGCACGAATGACCCGTAAGTCGCTCCGTATCCGGAGACTGTTCCTGTACCTGAAATCAATCCTGTATTGAATTCGGTGAGATCGACAATGAGAGACCCTACGGCTCCGCCGCTGGGAACTCTGGCTGTAACCCTCACTGAGTACAAAACGTTCGGGAGGATGATGGGAACGTTATAAGCGTCCTGATAGGCGTTCTGCACGATCATCCCAAGACTCGCCTGAGTAGCCCCTAGCAGGTTTTGGATGTAGTACGAATTGCCAAATACGGGCGAGATCAGCAAAGTCGCGCCAATATTGATCGGGGTTGCAATTCCGGAATCAGACGTATTGCCTTGATTGGCATGGGTAAAGCTTGTGCAGACAGCCTGAAACGATGATGTTCCTGCCACGGTGATGGTAAAGACCAGACCATCGAGCAATAAGCCAGTCGTCGTGCCCAGTCCGGAGATTGCTACCTGCTGGCCTTTGACAAAAACGTTTGTTGCGACAAACGTAACAATCGAGACCCCGGCGACGTTAGTTATCGAAAATGCGGTGATCGAAACTGGATTCCCGGCATTGATGTTTGAGGCTGCGTCAATCCCCCACCCTAGCGGGGCCAGATTGCTGCCAGCGTTGGGTATGTATCCGCCATCAAAAGTCAGGTTATTGAAGTTGTTGATTTTGTTCAGTTCTCCGCCATAAAACATGCGGTCGGCGTAGGGGATGCACCATGCCACTTCGCCAAGCTCGATCTGGTTGAAAAGATCGTTGCCCTGAACGTCAATTTCCTCTCCCGATAAAAGAACCGCATCCGTGAAGGTGAACTTCGCGCTGGTGGTTATGTTGTCGTCTACATAGGTTGCCGAGTACAGGTAGTTTTGATTTAAGACCTGAAACGATACCGGAGTGTCGATGGTGTAGAAAAACGGCCCCGGAATTCCGTTTGGCCCAGCCCCGGTGAAAGCAATCCATCGCCTGATTACGTCGGGCGGCCCAATCGGAATATTGGAAGCGTAAATGTAGGTCGATACTCCGGTAGTGGTGAAAGTTACGGGCGCAGAGCAGGCAGTCTTGAAACCATTGCGAGTCTCAAAGAATACAACCGCTTGCCGGGTTCCGGGAGCGATAGAAGTGAAAGCGCCAGCGATAGTGACCAAGCCTGTGCCGCCATCGTTTCCAAAGATAGGATTAGAGCCTGGATTCCCAAAAGAAACCGCGCCGGGATCAAAAGTGAATACCAACCCACTGGTCTGGGCCTGCCCGTTTTCACTGGAATCGAGCGCGATATTTTGATTTGTCTGCCCCAGCGCATCAATCGTGAAAGTACCCGATGTATTAGTGCCGGAAACGTTTGCAATCGACGCATCGACGACATTGAAGATTCCGTTGCCGTTAAGGGTCTGAATGACGGTTACCAGATCGCCAATCTGCGGGATGATGGCTCGACCTTGACCGCTCCATGTATAGCCGTAAATCGCGTTACCGTTTGTCATCTGGGTTGAACTGATTTCATATACCCCAGACAGTAATGCGTCTGTGACAGCCCAATTTGAATTCCATCCAGCAGGCGTTGCTCCCGTAATGGTTACCTGATCTCCGGTCTCAAGATTCGGGATTGGGTCTTTCAGCACCGCAGTAGCTAGGGTCTGTTGATAGAACCCCGGTGCGTTGTCAGGGCCGCCGTAGAAATAGTAAGCAGATGCCGCTGCCTGAAATGTGAAGTAGTAAAAACTCTCTCCACCTGAGCCGGGAGCGTGCCCAAATCCCACAGAGGTCAATAACTGCGTGCCATATCCAAACGGAGCGTTGGTGATGTAAACGTACAGACTGCCTAGCGTGTTGAAGGCAGTCACTAGAGCCTGATCTACGATGGTCGAATAGTAAACCGTGATTACGTTGCCGGGAGTCTGCGAGTTTGGCCCCGATGACCACAGCAATGCCGCAAAGTGTCCGGGGTCGTTTGGATCGGACATCTGCGCGGGTTGAGAGATGGAAGCAAGCGGGTAAGTATATTGCGGAGTGGCGATTCCACTATCGGACGGCCCTGAATAGCCAGTAAATGCGATCTGGAACTGAGTTCCCGATAATCCCGTCCCTAAGACGTTAAACGCCTTGCCGTTGAAAAATGTGGATACGGCGAATCCTGACAGCACCACAATCTCGCCAGCAGTTAGGGCGTTATTCCCCTGAAAGGTAACAATTGAACCCGAGCCAACCCAGCTTGCGATTGTGACCTGCGTTGCGGATGAAGACACCGACCCCGTAAACGATGGCGGAGCGCCGGGACCGACCTGAGACACCCGATCAAGCGTGTACTGGCCGATGGCAGGCTGGGGATTATATTGTCGGGGAATATCGACTCCCTTGACCTGATCGCTGAAGCACATGTACTCCACATCGTCCATTGTCTGTGAGTCCATGAACGAGCCGGGAGCAACAGTAGGAGCCAAAGGTTCCAAGATGTGCGGTAGACCGATAACCTGTTCGCTCCAGATTGTTCCTCCCGCATCGAGAGCGACTGTGTAGAGAGTCCCGCTATCCAGTGGGAAGGATTTAATGAAGTTGAAATTGAAAGTCTGGGTAGGAGGAATGCAGAGACCGACCAGCGACTCCCGGACTAACTGAACTGCTCTAGCGTGTGTAACCTGATTGATTTGGGATTCGCGGAGAAGTTGGTCTACCCTTGCGTTGGTAGTTTGCTTGATCGGGGCTTCACGAACGAGTTGGTCTGTTCGGGCATTCGACATTGGCTAGACATTCACGGATAGTCCGATTTCACAGCCTCCAGCGACAGAAGCGGGTTCAGTGACCCACATGGCTCCAGTGTTTGGGTCGATAGTCGAGACTTGGTTGTAATAGGCGTAGGACTGCGAGAGATTGACGCTGTTGCCGCCGACCTGATCGACGTTGTTGTTGCGATAGATAGCCACAATCCCGCGAGTTCCAGCCGCGTCTTCCTCCGCCATAAACCACGTATTCAATGCAAAACATTGAGTTGCACTGAGAGTTGGGAACGTCAGGGACATTCTGGCGTTGAGTGTGGCTGAAGAATTGTAATCTGCTGTGTTCGGCCCGATGTTAGCGCAGTTGCCGTAATCTGTCCCTTGCGGAGTGGTAAATGCCCAAGCATTCAATCCGCCCGTCGCAGAGTCGCCTGTCGGTACATCGGTCTGGATGCGCGTGTTTCCAAGAAAAGCATTCAGCGGTGCCGCACCCGTCAAATCAAGCATGTAGAAATCGTCGAAGTAAACGCTGATATTAGTGTTTTGGCTCCCGATGTAGACTTGGTTGACTGACGCAAAAGACGAATTAACGGTCAGGATGACATTCGTATTCAGTCGAACGATCACCTGTGTCGCAGAGAAAGAAATCTCATACAGATTGTAAGTCGATGGCACAACGGTGTTCTGGGCCGTCAGACTGCCTATCTGACTGCTGGCGTTTCCGTTCAGCAACCCCCCTGCGGCATAAGCTCCCAACTGCCCCAAATTGTTGTAGCCGAGCGTGAGAATCGTTGAAGTAGACGAAGCTAGCGTAAGGAAACTCTGAATATTGGTCGAGCTTGGCAATGTCGGCGTCCAGAATGCAAACGCAACGATCATCGAAGAAAGGTTTGTGCCTAGCGTTCTGCCAAGGTAGGCGTTCTGGGAGCAGTTCAGCCCCTTACCAGTGAATCTCGCCCAAGAAGGATTTGCTGAGATTCCAAACCCGCCACCGTTAAACTGATCCCACATACCAGCAATTGAGCCGGAGGTTAAATTCCCGGTTGCCAGCATGTCGAAGCCGCAAGTCCAGAGGCCGTTTTGGAAGACTGACGCCATAGTTTACAAATCCGATCCGCAGAGCGCGTAAGCAGAAACCAATCCCGCCCGCGTGAAAACCGATCCAATGATGAAATCGCAGTCCTGACACCACGGAGATGAGCCTTCGGGCAGGCTTTCGGGGTCTGCCTGAGTTATCAGACCCCCAAAAGCATCGAGAAAGACGCTCTGTTTTGCCTGTACCGTGTGCGACATTAGTTATTCTTTGTGAACCACGCTTCAAATTGGATCACGTCGTTGATGATGTACTGCGGGATGACGGCTCCGCCGTATTCAATCAGCGGCCCGGATGAGTTCGAGGAAGCATCCGCAGAGATATAGGCGTGCAGATTCCCGAACACGTTGTCCCAGATGTAGACGATTCCAGACGGAGGCGATGCGGCAGAGTGAACGTCAACGTTGATTGGAGTAATACTTCCTGTCGATGACGGCGTGGTGCTTCCGGGAGGGATGGCCTTGAGTCCTTCGATGTTCGCCCAGCTAAGCGGCCAGCCAGTCCCATTCGGCCCCGAAGGATAATGCCCTTGGGTAACGCTGATGGTGCCACGCAAAACCTCGCAACGTTGAGTGTTATCTACGCCTTTCGGGTAGGGAAATACGGTGATTGTCGCGGTAGAATCGGCCATTTTGGATACGCCTCCTCAGCGTAATCGTTAAGGGTTCCCGTCTTCTCGGCGGGTTACATTGATTGTTGAAAAACCTAGAAAGTATTGGTTGTTCCCGCGTTTGAGGTGGTTCCGGCCCCGGCAGGATAGGGTTCGCGGTGATATTCAATCGTCTGGGCGCGACGGATGATTTCCAGCTTCAAATCCGACAAAGCGGCTTCGGCGTTGGCCTTCAAATCTGCCACGGGAGGAGTCATGCCGGAAATGGCCGAGGAAATCTTGTAAGCGGTCTTATAGGCCAGAACATCTTCGCAGTCCATGATCGGGACGTAGGTATTGGGGAAGTTGACCGGAGAGACGAACTGCGTCAGTGCAGCCTTGTAGCGGATTCTGATAGTTATGGGCGCGATGGAGCCTACAAAGAACAGGGCGTCCCCGCCACCTGCTCCCGGCGTAAAACTGGCCCCACCACGCCATTCCCACACACCTAAACGAGTGCTCTGTTGAAGTGGCGAGGGAAGTCCTGCCTGCGGCTGAAACATTGGCACAAAGGGTAGTCCGGAGCCTGTTTGCTGCTCCCAGAGAAATTCAGGGAAAAGCAGGTCGCCGGGAAGTACAGGGGAAGGCTGTAAGGTAAGGCCATCGAAATATCCCTGCTGGGAAAGATATGTTTGAACGTTTGGCCCTGTCGCCCCGTTTGCTGGAAGATTTATAAGTACGTTATCGCGGATCAGGGATGGAGAGCCAACGTTGCGGAGTTGACGGTAGAGTTCACGAATTGAGGCATTGAGCGCCGGAAGGGTTTGCGGAGATGTGTCTGTAGTGATCTGACCTTCTCCGGGGGTATTTGTCGCACCTGCAAGCCAGTCATTCTGATAGACTCTGACCAAATTCATAATGACTTCTAGCGAAGGGTATGTACCAGTCAGAGTTCCCACATTGCCTCCAAAATTTCGGCCCTCTTTATCGTCCTGCCGTCTGACCCGTTTTAGGGCTAGGTAAGAGCCGTTTCCGGCTCCGGCATCGTTGCCGGGTGCGCCGCTTAGGGCCAGTTCACGGTTCTTCGGACGTTAAAGATGTTTCATCTGGCGCTATCCTCCGAGCTTAGTCGGCGGAGTCTCAATCGACCTTTCGGCCCACGAAGTTTTCACGCCAGAAGATCGTTTACGAAGGTTTTTCGCCCTTAGTCCACCAGTCAAAGCCAGCCTCTTTCGCTTCGGCTTTGGTCTTGACGCCAGCCTGCACCGCCGCCTGCCAACCCGCAACAGAAGGCTCGACGCAGATAAAGCCAAGTTCTTTGTTGACGTGGAACTTCCGGCCAAAAGGCTTCTGCTCTCCGCAATTCGGACACTCCTCTGGGCGAGTACCCTTCCGCCGCCAAGTGAACGATTCGCCAAAGTATTCGGCCATGTACGCAAAATCAGGGTTCGACCCCAATTCTTCATTCAGTTGGGCCTTATTGGTCACTTCAAGGGTCTGCGCCCGCGTCCGAAGTCCGTTGTAATACGCTTCCATGCGGTCGTAGGCTGCGCGAACGTCCTGAATAGTCGGAGGGTTCGTCAGGGCGAAAAACACGCCCTTTTGCGAGAGATTGTTGCCGACTGAGAACACGTCTTTGTCGGGGATGATCGTGTTCAAATCCAAGGACTTATTGTCTGGATTTACGATGTCCATGACGTAACGTCTTGCATCCACGCGAATTTGTCCGATTTCAGAGGTTTGGCTGTCAAATTTCGGCATCAGCATGGGTTGCGGAAATGATGTGACGTAGTGGTATTTTTCGTTGGCCTTCATTCCCGGCAAATACGGGTCGGTATCGGTCACGCCGGGGATATTGACTACTTCGTAAGGGCCAGCTTTGGGGAAAGTGCGTGCGGAAACGTTGTACAGGTAGACATGGTATTCAGCGATGTGGCGAGGTTGCCATTCCATCCCGCTATATGCGGTATTTCCCCCAAGGGCGGTGGTATTGGTGGATACTGCTTTACCTTCGTCGGCAAGACCTACGGTAACTGGCATAGATGAGACTCCTTCTCATCTATGATTGAGAAACTACCGAATCTGAAGCCCCGTCTTGAAGGATTTAGCGGCGTTTGCGGCTTGCGCCCACGTTCTTTGCAATTCCGCCATCTTTTTGTCGATCACGGTTGACCGGATGCCCTGCCGACCATAGGAAACCGCCCCAGTGAACGGCAAAGCCTTATCCCGCAGATGACGCTCAATCTCCGCAACTTTCTCGTCTTCATCGCGCTTGCGGGCTTGGATATAGGCTTCCTTGCGCTTCTCCATTGAAATTTCCTTGGCCTTTACGATGATCGGAATCACCAACTCGAAAGTCCAAGTAGAGAGCGGCATGGTGTGGAATGAAAGTTTACCGTCTTCCATCTCGTGCCAGCGCAAATTATAGAGAAGTTCGACCCTGCCAGAATACGGGAATTCGCCCAATTGCTGAAGGCCGGTCGCTTCATCTAGATACTGGACATAGTACGACTCGGGAGTTCCGTATTCGATTGCCTCGTGAAATTGTCCCAAGCACCAACAAGGCTCCCCGCTGCCACGTAAAATGTCCCGGTAACCTTCAAAATGAGCTTCATCGACTGACCAACTTCCGCCCGAGCGGAACGATCCGTGGCCGTGACCATATTGTCCCCACCAGATGACGAAATTTGGCTCGTCATAGCGATTTACGCCGCCTAGTTGAGTCAGTAATCGCTGAAACTCCCCTGGAGGCATGTCGCGTTCGTAGCCGATTCTGCGCCAAGTCATTTCGGTCGTTCCTGTGCCACGAGGCAATGGGTTATGAGCATTAACGCTGACACGCTTGCTGCGCTCTCCAATGCCACTCTAACAACCCGCAAGGGGTCGAGTACGCCTTGCTCCACCAAATCGCCAAACTCGCGTGTACGGGCATTCCAGCCGTAATTCGCGTTGGCAGAAAATTCTCCCTCAAGCTTTGGCGTCCCCTCTATCCGATAGAAACCGCCGGGTATATTTGATTGCTTGAGTGATTCAGCGTCTATCTTACAGCCGTTCCAAATAGCAGGCGCATTAGTTACACCCTTTAGAATGAAATCCGGAGACTCCCCGCCATTTTCAGCTAAGGTTCGCAATGGGGCAGAGCAGGCTTTTTTGATAATCTGAGCGCCGATCTTTTCGTCGCCCTCTAGTTCTAGGGCCACGAAAGCCGCCGCTTCCCATGCTCGAAGGAGTGCAATCCCGCCTCCAACTAGAACCCCTTCGTCTTTGGCGCACTTTGCCGCAAGCATGGCATCCTCTACTCGCTCTTTTCGGGCGTTCATCTCAAGTTCCGTAGCCGCCCCGACTTTGATAACGGCAATTCCTCCGGCAAGTCGAGCCAATCTGCCCTGTAACCTGAGTCTCTGCGCTTCGTCGGTCGCTTCCGTGACCTGATTCCGCAATTCTGCGAGGCGTTTATTGAGAAACTGGTTCTCTCCGACATCGGCAATCATGGTGGTCGATAAAGGTTTGACCACTACCCGCTTGGCGTGGCCGAAGTGTTCAACCCGAATGTCTTTTGCCTTGAGTCCCGACATTTCGGTAATGACTTTTGCTCCAGTCATGGCCGCGATGTCTTGCAGGTGATCGAATCCTCCCGGAGTTTTGACCGCACAGGCTTTCAGGAGTTTCCGCTCTGAGTTAACCGCCAGAATCGCTAAAGCTTCGTCGGTAACGTCTTCTGCGATGACCAGAAGCGATTTGCCTTCCTGTGCCAACTGTTGAATGACTGGAAGCATGTCCTTAATGGTGACCAGCTTCTTTTCATGCAACAGCACCGCAACGTCTTCCAAGATGCACTCATTACGCTCCGGATTATTGACGAAATAAGGCGAAAGGAATCCGGTTGAGAATTGCAGACCATCAACGATTTCAAGTGAAGATTCCGGCTTGCGGCTGATCTCGACGGTGACTACTCCGTCATCCCCGGCTTTTTCCATTGCAGTTGCGATGAGGTTTCCGAGGTACTCGTCGTTGTTGGCGGAGATAGTGGCAACTTGACGCAGCATATCTCCAGAGACTTCTATTGCCATCCGGTTGAGGGATTCCACGACAGCCACGGTAGCTCGTTCGATACCACGCTTAAGTGCGACCGGATTAGCGCCAACTGTGATGGCTTTAAGCCCTTCGGAGAAGATAGCTTGAGCAAGCAGAGTTGCAGTAGTAGTTCCATCCCCTGATGAATCGACTGCTTCACGCGCTACCCCCTTCAAAAGATTTACGCCCATATTCTCGTGCGGGTCGTTTGCTTCGATCTGGTTAGCTACAGTTACACCGTCACGCGAGGAAACTGAAAGATTGTCGCCAAAGCGTTCATAAATGCAGTTGTTCCCATCGGGGCCGAGGGTACGCTTGACCGCATTTGCGATCAAATCAACGCCTTTGAGGAGTTTGGTGCGGGCTTCAGGGCCAGAGACGATCAGTTTAGGCATGGTCACCGCCTACACATCCCGCCGTTATGCAATCGTGGTGCTCCAAGTGTGGCCGCTTCGCCTTCAACGGCCTTACTCCGCGAAGGTCTTGTAGCCGCACAATGAAATACTCCCCATCTGGGAAGTCTTGGTCTTTTGAGACTTCGTACTTCTCCGCCGTGTGCTCTCCGTAGCGCACAATGTCTCCAACTTTGATAAACCGCTCCATCGGGAACCACTGATTGCCGAGCACCACTCCGTCGCCAGCGCAAACCACTGTTCCAATGGCCTCCGGTTCGCGGTATTTATCAGGAATGGCAAACGCGCTCGGCTCCCGCACAGATTCAATCCGCCGCAGCAAAAGCCTGTCTAGAATGGTTTTAAATGGTTCGTACTCTTGAACTTCTCGGGATGGGCGCAGATCGACTACTTCAGGTTCCATTGAGACTCCTTTTTCGGATGAATTATACCCCGACTGCCATAAGACAATCGGGGCATTGGTTTACTTTTCGATTTCACGGATGAAGTCTACGCACGCCTCACTCCAGCCGTCGATATGCGTCCATTTCCCGTAGCCGATCCCGTTCTGATAGGGAGCGACGTTGATGAAGTATCCCTTACCGCTCGACAGAGGGATTCCAGAGCCATCCGCAGCCTGTTCATCCGTAATCACGACTAAGCGGTCATAGCGTTCTCGCTGGTTAATGAGATCAACCGCCTGCCGCGTGCAAGTGCTCGAATGTGGCTGACTGTTCACGATAGCGTCCCGCAAGGCAAACCCTCGCCGCGAGGGAATCAGCACAGCCTTGTCGCTGAAGGTGTAAACCACGGCCTCTTGGCATACCTCCCGCAGCAACATTGCCACTCCGCAAGCGGCGTCCATTCGGGAAATCTCGGACTTGCCAGACACCGCACCACTCATCGAGCCTGAGACATCCAACAGTAGTACCGTCTTGCCGCCGATATTCTCCTGCTCTCCGAGGCACTTCAGCATCGCCTGCTCCAACTCAGGTTCTAGCTTAGGAGCGTAACGCGCCGCCGAGATGAAGCGAAACGGCAATACCCGATCCACTTTCATCTTCAGTAATCCTTCGCGGATAGCATCCATTGAAACTCCCGCCTCCTGCATGTTCCGCAGATTGCGAAGCAGCGCCAAGGCTCCGAGTTTGTTCTCCGCCAGCAAACCTTCCCAATGGGCCTTTTTGTCCTCTTCGGACTTTTTGCCTTCACCCGCCGAGAGCTTAACCTCCCAAGTCTCCGGTGCAGGCAAAGTCCCATCAACCAACTGCTTCCAGACGGCCTCCTGCTCTTTGTTCTTGGGTTTGGCGTGGCAGAGAAACAGTACGTCCCGCAACTTCACCGCATTGTCGCGGTTGTACTTCGCCAAGTCGTATGCCGAGAACTTCTGAAACGCCGAAGCCAGTCCCTTTTTGACCTGCGCCGAAAGGGTCTTTTTCCCTGGCTGGTCTTTCCAGTAAAGCGCAACAAACTCAGAAAGTTCGTCGGCCCGTTGAATGACAGCCGCCAAAGTCTCCGATACAAGTCCGGCCTCTGCATCTTTTCGCCGTGCCAGTTCCCGCACAAGAAATAACGGCATGTGGCGAAGTTTCTGCTTCTCTCGGCACTCAACTGCAAGTAGAGCGATCTTTTCGGCTGAGACGTTCTTAGTCGCCTCAAGGATGGATTCCGCAATCGACTTGCCGTCAACGTAGAACGTATCTTCAAACAGCATGGTTGAGAGTGTCAGGCGCCGAAGCTGTAGCTCGGAGTTGATCCGAGTAGCGACTGCGCCTTCATGGGTTAATACTGGAGTGGATTTGACTTTCAGGTTGGAACGCATACTACCTCCGCCAAAGGCTGGTTGCCTTGGAATTTTGTGCCGGGAATAAACGATGCAGGTGCTTTTATGGCTTCTGCTCTACCAGTTGAGCTACTGTCCAATTTCTAAGGTTGGGCAGGATGGACTCGAACCATCATCCAAAGCTCCCGAAGTATCCCACATCTTCGCCACGGCAACTTTGATCTCGGGGAACACGCGACAAGGGGTCTGGGCTTTCGCCCGTTCATAGGCAATGAAGGAACCCTCGTCTATCGCCACCGAGAACTTTAATCCAGGGAACAAGCGCCAAGAGAGAGTTTTCATTTCGAGTGAAGTATCTCTCAGCTACGCCACCGGAATCTTATGTCTTATTGCGGGCGTCAATCGCTTCTTTGACCAAGGCCGTCAGCATATTCGCCACACTCGGCCTAGTCTCCTTTTTCGCCAGTTCCGCAGCCATGCGGTAATAATCCAGCGGAAGCCTTACAAACGTCACCCGCGTACTCTGTTTCGCCACGCCTGCAAATTTACAACGAAGTGACAGGGTTGTCAAGGTTTATTACATCGTATGATTTTAGATACGCCAGCGCCCGCTCTGCCCATGTGCCTGAGTGGGCAATATATTCGCCTTCGGCTAGGAACATCTCGAATTGCCCTAGCCTATGATTGCACCTTAAGCACAAAAGACCACGGACGCACTTGCCGCAAGATTTACGTTTATGGCCCGGACAACAAATATGGCTGTGGTCGATACAGAGGCGAATGTACTTTTTGCTGCATACCGTCGCAGGGCACAGAGCGCAATGAAGCCCTTGCTGTTCAAGTTTGGCAGCATACCAGCCCCTAGGGACTCGATACTTGAGCGCATTGCCGTCTTTTTTGTATAGCTCCAAATCTCGTAGACGTGCTCCGGATCGGCAAATTTTGCATCCCTTGTCGAATCCTGATGGTTGTTCAAATTGTTTGTGCCAACCGCACCACTTAAACCCCTTGCGGCGATAAGCGATCTGTTCTTCTTTGGAAAATCCGTACTGATAGAGCTTGCTATTGAAGAGATGGGGTACGCCCTTGCCAGCGCGACCCCCGATTGCATTGGTGATTCGATTCGCCATTTGAGACTCCTTTGTATTTGGTGTATTTATGATACCAGAACATGGAGATATAGCAAGCAAGAAAAATCCCCGACTCGCGCCGGGGATTAAAGTCAGCTAAATTGTTTATTTACAACTAGATGACCGGCTGTGTTGCATTAGAAATATAAATCCCAGACCGGGGGGCACTATCAACTAAGTTCCACGATGATACATAAGCGAACATGTGAGAACTTAGGTAACTGTTACTCCCAGAAGGAGATACAGGGATATCGGGTACGGGCACCACGATCTGGCCTCCACCGAAATCGTACAATTCCAGCGGAGCGAGTTCGCCCATGTACCAGTTGTCCATGACGAGGCCGTCGATGCGACCGGGGGTAGCAGTCCAAGAGATGTGGAGTTTGCGACCGCCGAACTCATCCTGAAAGTTTTTGTAGGCCATGTCCTGCGTGGCTTCGCCTTTGACGTTTTCGCGGAGGGCGAATTGCACGTTGTACTGGAGGTTAGCCATTGAGTAGCCTTGATCTGGCCCGGTGTACCAGATCATGGACTTCTCGGCTTCGGAATCTGGCCCGAGAGCGCGACCCAAAAGGGTTCTAGCGCGGGGGGCAAGTCCGGGGGTTACAGGGGCGTTGAGGTTGATGGTAGGGGTGCTCAAACGTCCGGGGTAAGTGGCGCGGTTCAATCCGCCAATGGTTCCGGTGTTTGAGTTAACCTGCCAAGCCTTAATGCCTAAGATTGAAGCAGATGCGGCGGCGTTGGTGGTATTGGAGTTGTAAATGAACAGGTAATCGCCAGTCTGAGTTGCTCCGCCGGATGAAGGCAGTACAGTGGAGGAGTAAATCGTCTGCGATACCGGATCAATGTAGCTGATGGTGAACGATCCGCGAGGCGAGGCGGAGGTTTCTGATGGGTAAACGGTAACGTTCTGCTGATCGGAGAACGCAGCCGCAATATTCAGGCCGACAATGGACGAAAATGAAGGCCCAGCCGCTCCGGTTCCGCTGTTGACGGTTGCGGTCGAAGGAATCTGGTCAATCATGCCGGAACCGTCGGAATTTACTAAACCCTCAAGTCCCTGCATGGCGGAGTCCAGAGAGTTCTTCATTTCCTGCGCTTTGACTTCAAGCAGGCCGCGTTCTTTGCCATTAGTCGCCTGCTGTGCCAGCCATGAGATTTCGCAGACCGAGTAAGTGAATACCGGCGCGACGGCGAACGATGCCCACTGAGAACCACTGCCGCGACCCAAAGAATCGGCGTTGCCAGTTCCTTGGTTCAGGGCCGCACCGCTCTGCACGCGGAACGGTACACGGAACGGAGCACGCGCCGTTCCGCCAGCCGATGTCTCGTTGGCGATCTTGACGCTATGCGCCATCTTTTTGAACAACGAATAACCCGTTGTTCCCTTCCAGATTAAGTCTGGGATTTTCTCACTGAAGCTTTCAATTTCTACGGATTCTACTGCCGATTCCAAAAGTGGGTTCGCTGAAGCGATAGCCATAGAGATTCCTTTGATTTCGAGCTAGGCTTCGATTGTGAGACGCAACCGACCCTGCGTGGAGACCCCTGTTACTTCAAAGGAACCGTTTCAAAGGCGCTTAGTTTTTAGGAGGCTCGACTCCCATCTACTTTGGTTCTATATAGGAATTGAGAAACTGGCGGAGAGTGAAGGAATCGAACCCTCATCCTTGCGGGAGCGGCGGTTTTCAAGACCGTTTGCCAACCTTTGGCCGCACTCTCCGAAATCTGGTCGGGATGGCAGGAGTTGAACCTGCGTGGACATGTTCCCAAGACATGTGGGTGGCCGCTACCCTACATCCCGACTCTGGTGGACACAGAGAGAATCGAACTCTCAACTCTCGGGTGCAAACCGAGCGTTTTCCCGTTAGAACTACGCGCCCAAAACTTGGAGCCAGCGGAGATAATCGAAACCCCACGCGTCCGCTTACAGGGCGGTTGCTCTTCCACTTGAGCTACGCTGGCAATAAAAAAGCCCCCGATTTCTCGGAGGCTGTCTTGTGTCTGCTAAACAAGCTTACACGGACATACCCCCGCCTGTCGCTGGCGTTGAGGATGTCGGTGTCGATGAAAGATGAATCATTGGCGCGGCCACTCGGAAAGTCTACTCGCTTAGAATAACATCGCTGTCAAGCCCTCACCGCAGCGCCCGCGCAAGCAACTGGATGAAGACGAAAAGCAGCAGGATTTTCAATACCGCGCAGATCAACGAGGCTTGTTACCCCACGAAACATAGCGCCCGTTTCTGAGGTAGGCTCGGCCTGCAATGAACTCGGTATCGCTGGTCTTCTGCCAGTCGATTTCGTTGCGGTCAGGCTTTGAACTCGTGTATTGCGGCTTCACTCCGGCAGGTGCGGGTGCTCCCGGCTTTGGTGCTCCGGGTTTCGGCGTAGGTTTTGCTCCGCCCTTGAGGTAATTCGGGTAGCGTGTCTCGATCATGGATTTCACGATCCGAGCGGCCATCGTTTTGACCTTCGAGGCGTGATATTGCTGGATTTTGTTCTTGTCGGGGTTCTTTACCGCAAAGAAGGCATCCATTTGCGACTGATAGCTCTTGTCGGCTTCCAACTCAGAGAAAAGACGGCTCTTAATCCCCCTAGCGAGGTCTTGTTTGCCTTCAAGTGAGAGTTGATTGAAAAAAGTCTTGTAATTTTTGAAGTATTTGCCGAGTTCTGTACCCAGTTCGCGGTTGTTATCGCCTTCGCAAGCTGTTGCTATGCCAGTTTGGAACTCTTTCTGCTTGGTAGTCTGGAATTCTGTGCGTTCTTTTTCGAAAGCCTGCCGCTCAGGGTCGAGTTTGTCCTTGTCCGATGACTTGACGCTGTTTTCCAGGTTGCCGAACCAGTCCGTCATCTCCTGAAGTAAGGCTTTTGCAGTATCAAGATCAGGCTTTTCGCCGCTAAGTGACTTCGCAAGCGCCCCTAAGACTTTCGGCAGCCCGACTTCCACCATGCCTTGGTAGAAATGCGGCTTCATGGTCTCGTAATAGGCTTTTTGGTCAACCTCGCGCAGGTCTTCAAGATAGGGGCCAGCCAACTTAGCAAAAGCTTCTGGATGGCCATTCGATTTCATGTCCTCATAAAGACTTCTCAGGACGCTGCGGTCGCCCGCATAGAGAGCATTATCGGTTTCGTTGACTGATTTGATTGTGGATTGAAGCTGGGATAGCCCTTCTGCCCCTCCCACAGCCTCTAGGAGCGCCTTGCTCTCCCTAGCTGCCGCTACGGTAGGGAATTCGGCCTTGTACGCCGTATAGCGCCCGTATGCGTTGTTTAACTCCCTTGCGATTGGAGCATTCTTAGGGTCTGAATCGCGGAAATTCTTGAGTGCGGAGCGGATCGCGGCGGGATTCGTCCGTCCATCGACAGGTTTATCGCCGGGAGTTTCAGTTTCCGGTTCCGCAGCAGGTTCGTCAAGTTCCGTAGGACTTTCGGTGACTTCTTCCGCCGGAGTTTCAACAGGGGTTTCAGTTGGGGTTTCAGTAACCGGAGCAGCAATATCCATCAATGCAGAAACATCACCAGCGGCCATCAGTGAGACTCCTAACGGGCAAGCCCGTGAATTAGCGATACCCTGCTAATAGAGAGTCGTAAAACTCACTGAGGCTTCTTATCGTGAAGCTGTTGCGCCCAGATCGAATCAGGTATGACTTTTTTAGCCACGTCAGAATTTAGCGTCTTGGTGGCGTGTTCCTCGAAGTCCTGCGGATTCGCAGGCACCCCGCCAGCCGTGACTATCGCCGCTTGCTCTGGAGCAGGCATTTTGTCAGCCGGGACACTAAAGCTGACCTTGGGCGGAGGCGGTGGAGGAGCGGCTGCCGCAGCCAGCTTTTTGGCCGAAGCGTCATGCTCTTTCCAGTGCAATAGAACGTTCTGAAACGCTGCTTTCTGTTCAGGGCTTCCATATTCAAACTTGCGGCCATCCGCTGAGTTCAGCCACTTAAAGCAAATCTTTGCCTCAACCTGATCGTTCTCCGACCCATCTCCACGTACCGGAACCGTCGAAATCTGGTCAGGCATCTGCGCCATTTTCTGCTGGAGCGCCTGTAACATTGCCGGAGCCTGTTGAACCTGTTGCTGAGTCTGCGGGTCTGGCTCCTGTCCGATTTGTAAGGACTGTTGAATAACCCCCTTCATACCTTCCTGCGCCTGTTCAATCGTTGCCTGTAATTTCAATTTCTGCGGGTTATCCTGCGGGCCGGAGCGCAGTAGTATCTCAAACTCCGCTCTCTGCTTTTCGACCGAATCCGCTCCATCAATCGTGAAGTCGTTCAACCGGATGGCCGATTTAATCGCAGCCAGATTTTCAGGATCAAGAACCATTTCAGAGAACTTGCTTCCCGGCGCGGCCATCGCCTTATCGACCACCGACATGACACGGTTTTCTTTCTGCGCCCAACTCTCGGGGAATTCAGGGTTTGATTCAGGGAAGCACAGGACATTTCCTTTCAGGCTGTTCAGTTTGATCGAAACCCGACCTTTGCCGGGGATTACGTCGTTGATGTCTTTGCTGGCGCACTTAGCGGTCAGCATTGCCGCCTGTCTTGCCGCCAGAGCGAACAGTGATTGCAGGGAATTCCACGGGCATCCCTGCCGCTGCATCGCCTGATCTCTTTGTACCGCAACGCCTTCGGAACCGACTTGCCCGGTAATCTGAGCGCCGAACAGGGACGGCAAAGCGCCAGAAATCTGCTCCGACAAAGACGTTATGCACCACTGAATGAATGTGATAAGCCACGGCTGCGGAGTGGGGGTCGGCTCAATGAAGATCAGTTGATCGACCGGGATACCTGGCTGTCGCTGAAACGGCCCAATCGAGCCGGGGATATTGGTCTGGTTCTTTAACGCTTCAACATTGAAAGCGTCCGCGTCCATCCACTTTTTAGAAACCGTCCGCTTGGCGAAATCCAAGGCCAAAGCTACCAGTTCATTGATGTAATCCTGAATCGGAAGCAAAGACTCTAGAAGTGCTCTGCGGTTCTGTCCTGATCCGGGGAATGGATGTCCGATAGCGCAGTGATCGTCCATGCCTTCGTTTCTGGCAAAAGCAAACTCCGGCCCTGCTTTGACCAGCAAAGCCCCGTCAGGGAACTTTTCCAGCAATTCCTTACGCGCTTTGGGTTTAACGCAATCGTCGAAGAACATTGCCCTGCGGATGTAGGTGTGCTTTTTGACACAATGGCGGTTGATAGCATCCCCGGTAACGTACTGCCCCGGAACCGCCTGACTCACGTTCTCTCGGGCGATGCGGTCTAATTCGGTTTCCCCGGTAGCGTCTCCGCCGCCCTGAATCTTTTGTTTCATCCAAGGGAACTGCGCCTTGAGCATGGCAACGTCTTTGTCTTCAAGGATTGAAATGCAGCCCATTTGATACTGCCCGTCTACAAAGATTGGGACTTTGTGGTAGAGCTTGCCCATCGCAGTAGTGCGGACGCGGCCACGCGGACGCCTGACCGAAGACTGATCGAGCGGCGATTCGTTGGCGTCTTGATACTCAGTGCTTCCCTCAGTGTTGGTAGGTTCGCTTGGAGGATTGTCTTCATTTTCGGGGACGACTGGTTCTTCCTCTTCCTCGTAGCCATATTCTTCTCCATTCAGCTCATAGCGCGTCCAAAATAACGCTCGATCATCGGTGCAGAATATCGACGCCGCATCCTGAAGAATCTTTTGCAGATCGTTGTTTTTGGCCCAGATGTCTTTCAGATCACCTGCCACTGAAGCTAAAGTCTGGTCAGGGCCATGTTCCGGGTTTGCCGGAAAGAACTCTACGCGGGGCACTTCACGCGACAGCGCAGCAATGATGATTTCGCCCTTCTCGCCATAAACATCTGTGCGGTAAACCTTACTGAGAAGCTGTTGATTGCCTGCCGAAAATGGCGTTCCGCTGCCGGGAAGTGTCCAGCCGCCGCCGTTGGGCTTGTAGAGAAGAAATTGATATCCGCGCTTGTAATGATTTGCTTTCCAGGACTGCTCAATTTCTATTCTACGTGGCGCTACGTCGGATTTTGAGAAGATTGAATCAATTTCTAGCAGAGCTGACTTAGCATCTTCAGAGAGCGGAGAAGTGTCTCGCGTGCCGTCATCGTCGAACTGTTCAGGAACCCAAACTTTGCCAGTTGATAAATAGTGCGGTTCTGGCACAAAATCGAAAGCGGCGTACATGCCGATTTCGTCAATGCCATCGTCTTTCTGGTCGTCCGTATTGACTTCTTGGGTGCGTGCTTCAAGGTCGGCCATGAGAGGTTAGTGCCAACTTTTCATTGCTTTCGCGGAAGCGATCATGCGACCCAAATGACCGTGATGATGTCCCGCCAGCTTCGACTCGGGTATTTTCTCGCCTTCGGGAACGTGCAAAGCGCGATGCAGCGCACCGGGGCGTTCCTTAAACGAACCCTTTGACCAGAGATCGACCGTCTTAGTTGCGTGCTTAAACACGGCTTCCTCCAGCGTGTTGGAACTTCTTTTCTTTGCGCTCCGGCAAGTCTTTCGGGGAACCTGTTGCGCCTATCCACTCATCGACACCTGCCGAGCCTAATTTCTTCTCTGCATCGTCAGTGTGCAGCCACCGGAATTGAGCCTTGCTTTCCGCAGGCATAACTTAGTCCAGTTTGTCGGTGTAAGTCACCGTCGCCTTGGCGAACTTGGTTTTGTCCGTCACGCTGGTAGCGTGAATGGTCGATTTTCCAAGTCCATTGTCAAGCGGAGGATGGAAAGCGCCTTCAGGCGTGATGACTCCCCCGCCCTGCTCGATAGACCAGATGACCCCGGCATTGGCAGGATCGTTTTTCACCTCTGCCGAGAACTGTTGAGTGTTTCGCGGCGTACTCGCCTTCTGAATGTAGGGCTGCTTGATTGGCCCAGCTACTTCGGGCGTGATAGTGACTGAAATGTCCATGATGGCTCCTTAGTCGAGTGGCTCGGCCTCGTAATCTTCCTCGGGTTCCGGCTCTTTTTCGTGTTTGGGCTTGTGTTCCTTCATCCTTGGTTCTTTTTCCTCTTCCATGCCGTCCATCTGAATCCCAGCGGCGTGCGCTGCGTGCATGTGGGCCTCATCCGCACTCGCATGGTCGGAATGATGTTCCATCCCATCAGCATGAACCGAGTGAACGTGATGCATCCCGCCTTCATGGTCATGGGTAATATGGACTTCCTGTGCAGGGCCATGCTCTGCCGCCATCTGTTTCACTTCGTCGTGGATTCCCGGATGGACCTCCTCTTCCATGCGTTCTTCTTCGGGCTGGTTGATTTCATGGGCTTCGGCACGCGGGCCTTCGTCGGCGTGGGCCTTATCGTATCGCTTCATGCGAAATGAGGAATTGAAATGCTTACCTTCCGCGTTTTTCATTGGTTTTTATCGGCCTCCGCCTGCGCTTCCTGCTCTGCGTAATGTTTTGCCTGAATTGCGGCCCATGAATCTTCAGATTCTATGGATGATTGAAAAACCGGAGCCGGAGTGTCGGGACGCTTGCCGAAAATCCCACCGCGCTGAAGCGGAATCAGGATCATGGTGTATTCTTCGATCTTTCCCCGCAATTGCTGGATTTCTTCTTTTAAATCCGCAATATAGACCTCGCGATCGTGGATTCTGGTCTGGTAATCGTTCCGCAGTGACAAAATCTCCTCTTCGAGATGCTGCGACATGCGGGAACCGAATAATTGCCGGAAAAACCGCCGGATTCTCTCGCCTACATCAATTTCGTTTGCCAGAAGGGTACCTCATTTTGTTTGAATTGGTCTTTGCTGTGCTGCTCCTGATAGCGGGCCTTCATCGCAGCGAAATGCGCTGCAAAGGGAGTCATGCCTTTGGTCTTTTGCTTCAAAATCTCACTATCTGGAGTAGCGCGATCCTTGAATTCTCCATAAATCCCTAACCTGAAGGCATCATAGCGGTCATCGGCCTTGGTATTGACCTTCAGAACGTCGTCAAGGCTCTTTTGATTGCGTTCAAGTGATGGCAGGGCTTGAATAATTCCCGGACAGGTCTTCAAAATGACCAATTTCCCGGTTTTTAGCAGGTTATAGAGATACCCTGCCGATCCAATACGATCCATCGTGCCTCTTGAGACCGGAGGCAGACCCCTAGCCCTGAGAAGTTTCGTGTATTCATCCGCCGGGGAGTGCGCCTCCATGACGCGGGAGAACTTTTCGTGCGAAAAGTAGATGGCTGAGACCTTACATCGCTTTCCTGAGATTTCATTGAATTGTTTCGACCACTGCGGGAGTTTCGGATAGTAGGCACTGGCCGAAATCATGTCCGCAAAGTCGATATTCGAGTGCCCTACGCTCTCCGGCGCAACTTCCTTAAAACAAACAATCTTGCTTACGAAATCATCCGCCCCATCTGCGTTCTTCAGCGGCTTTTTTACTAAGGCTTTGGTGAACAGATAGAAGGCGTTCCAGTGTCCCATGCCCCAGTCTTGACCGCCCCACACCGCTTGCCAGTCTTGCCAGATAATGGCTTCCGGATCTTGCCGCAAATCTATAGTGTGGTACTCCTCGCTGAAACAATCGAAGAACTGACCCTGTACGCCATCCATTTTGCCAAGCAGGAATTTCTCCATCTTGGCCTTCGGCATGGCCTTCAGGCGGGCGATGATGCCAGGATCGCGCTTTCGATACGGAGCGTTGTCGAGAACTGTTGTGTGGTTGAAGGAATAATCTTTTGGGTCATAGACGCAGCGCCAGCCGTCTGCCGCAGGTACCCAAAATTTGCCGGACTTCTCTTTGCGGATTCCTTCTTCTCGCTCCCACGGCTCTTGCTTAACGAAAATCGTGTGGTAATACTCCCAGAAAGCACCAATAGGGTTAGTACATCCCGCCATCTGCGGGATAGGAAGATTGCCGAACTTGTCCGCTTCGCACGATGCGTTTACGAGATTTCTCATGCGGAGCCGCTGCCACATTTCGGGACTGAATTGGGCGCATTCGTCAACGAGAATGTAGGTGAAAGCTTGGCCTAGATATTTTTCTATGTCCCTCTCAGAATTTGTAGAACATCCTGCAAACACAACCTTTGAGCCATTGTGTTTGAACGTAGCTAAGCGCGTAGTTTTATTGAAGTTGTACAATTCTTCTGGAACGAAGTTTTTGAAGTCTTGAATCGCGCCTTGATCCAGCTCAGGAATGGTTCGGCGAAGAACCAGGATGTCGCATCCTGCCCACCCAAGACAGAAGTTCATTACTCCGTACATGAGCTTTCCCAGAGTTTTTCCGCCCCGCTGGCCGCCGCACTCTAATACCTGATCGGTTACCTGCTGCCAATAGGTTCCCCCGTTGCGCTCGACGTAGCGATACATCCGCGACTGCGCTTCAGTGAACTCAAAATCAATATGGATTTTGCCCTGTGGGGTTCTAGGCTTGAGGGGCGGTGCCATGTTCGGCCTTGGCCCTTTCTTCGGCAATCAACTGTTCGGCGGCTTCTTTGAATTCGTTCGTTGCCTGTTCAAGCATCGGCGCGGGCACGAATTTCGCAAGGATGAAACGGTGCAGGGTGAGCACCTGTCCGTGGTTGTTGAGCATCGCTCGCAGCATGTTCAGTTCTTTTTCGATGTCATGGCAAACTTCTGCAAGCTCATCCCGCGACACCATGTAGTTGCTTTTGCCGTTAGTTCCCATAATCCTCCGAGTAATGTTTTTCTTCGACAAAATCAGGGGCCTCGACAGTCTCGGTTTTCACTTCTTCCGTCGCTTCCAGTTTCGGGCGGTTGACCGTGACCTGCGGCGGTTCTTCTCCCATCGCCTTTTTGAAGGCTTCTGGATCAAACGATTCCAACAGCAATCGGGCCGCCGCGACCGCCGTAGAATGGTTCTTGCTTTGCGTGGCGATCTTGGTCATATTGTCAATGATGCGGACAAATTTTGTCTTGGCATCTTTGATTGACGATTGCTCAAAAAGCCTCTGCCGGATGATCTCTTTATCATCGCCGATCTTCGGTCTTGCACCTGAATAATTCGGCGATCCTACTGTCCGGTTTTCGGTGTTTCCGGCCTGGGGTCGTACTCGCCCAACCCACGCAACCTTCGCCAGCAGCGCGGGGCAAGGCAGCATCTCATAGAGAGCGTCCTTGGGGGTCATAAATTTTGGCATGGGGCGCTTGCGGGCGAGATTTTTTTCCTCTCTGTCCGCATGGACAGCGAGATTTGCCGATTCTTCCATGAGACTCCTTCTATACTATGATCGTAAAACTACAAAAAGGAGTCTCGTGTGAAGAAACCAGTCACCCTTCCAGAAGGAACTCGCAAGGGGAGTCTTCTGTTGCTGCGGCCAATCGGTAAAAAGAAAGGCTTTAGGACATTATGGTTATGCATTTGCGATTGCGGCAAAGAACATAGAACGCTGCAAAAAAATTTCTCCAAGAAGGTCAAACCGCCAAGGCGGTGCAATTCGTGCAAGCATAAGAAATATGGTTCATTTTCAGCCGCAAACGGAGTTCCAAGCCCCGAGTATCATGCTTATGTAGAGGCGCGGAAACGATGTAACGATCCAAGGCATACTAGCTTCAAAATCTACGGAGGTCGCGGAATAAAGTTCAGATTTGACTCATTTGATGAATTTATTGCGGAAGTCGGGCCGCGCCCTACGGGAGCAAAAAGAACCATCTCAATCGACCGTATCAACAACGAGGGCAACTATGAGCCGGGTAACGTGCGATGGGCGACAGCAACGCAGCAATGTCATCGCAGAAGAGGATGGAGCAAAAACACCGAATACCGTGGGCTTAACCCAAGCGGCAGTAGATGGAATGCTGTAATTAGAAAAGACCGCCAAATATACAAACTAGGAATTTTTGACAGCGAAATTGAAGCAGCCCAAGCCTACGATGCGAAAGCCGTAGAACTCTATGGTGCAGATGCGATGCTTAACTTTCCCAGATAATAATGCGAACTTGAGGTCACTGGTAAATCAGGGTGTTCGGCATGGAAACACTGCACACAGACCGCTCGATATGTCTTGTTCTCAGTCAATAGAGCTTTGTTGCACCGTTCGCATCTTGCCATGTTTGGAGCCGGAGCGCCGTTCATTAAAGCCTTCAGCGTCGATGGGTTAGCCAACGCCAGTTTGATGATTTCGATTTGCTCATCGAGTGTTCCTTCAAGCGCTTGTCCTCCCGCATGGTAACCGTGAAATCCGATATGGACTGCCCTGGGTTTGCGCGGCCAGATACAGCGTTTTGATTCCGACTCACAGACCCGCAGAGTCAATCCATCCTGCTCGTAGTGCATTGAACGTCTGCGGTGCGATTGCGGATAAGCGCGGTCGAGATACCCTTGCATGTCGGAGTAGTATTCAGGACGGGCGTGCTGCACGATACCGTAAAGCGATTTTCTTGGGATGCAGGCGCAGACCGACAGATACCACGGAATCACCAAGTCTGGGCCTTCGCTGACAACTGCATTGGGGGAATACTGCCATCCACATGCTGCAAAGACTTCCGGATGGGCCTCTAGCGCCTGACGGCACCACGAAAAGAACGTTGGATCGACCATCGCATCATCTTCAACGATGAATACCCTATCGGCCTGTTCCAGATAGCCGAACTTCAACGCCTCCATGACGTTTAAACTGTTTCCGTGGAATTCGTGCTTGATGGTCTTGCACTGCGTGACTCCAAAGCGTTCACAGACATCCGATTCATCGCTATTGCGGTCGGCAAAGACGTAGACTCGCATCTCTGGATCGGCGGCCTTGATATGTTCGAGGCAGCAGGCAAGCAAGGCGCTGCGCTGGAATGTCGGGACGATACAAAGTTCCCTCATTTCCACTTCTCCTCAAACAGACGATTATTGACGTTGCACAGTTCTTCCATGCTGGTTCCCTTTTCCCTCGCCACACGAAGAAACGAAGTCCCGCCAGAGTGCTTTGCTTTCACCGCTTCCGTTGGTTGAGTGCGGTAGCCGAGGGCTTCCATCCGCCTACACCAATCCATGTCATCCTGCCCGTACCCCTCAAAACGTTCGTCCATCGGCCCTACAGCTTCAATCACTGACCGCTTGAAATACCCGCAGACAAATGGCGACTGCCCCCAGAGTTGCACCGTAGCAATCCCGATTGAGTCATCTGAATACGCTAGTTCCTGCAAAGTCTTAACGAATGGCCCTTCAAAGCGAATATCGTCTCCGCATAGAACTACGTCGCCTTTCGCCACTTGCCATCCGAAGTTAACGTTTGCAGCGTACACAAAAGGTTCCTCGCCATCTACGACCGTCCACAGTGTGCCGGGATAGTAGTCGGGATAAAGTGACACGGGAATCAAGTTGCCATCCCGCACTAGAATCTTCGGCACATCCGGTTCGTACTGCTCGACGTTGGCGCGGAAACCTTCTAACAGATCAGGGAACCGACTCAGCACCACAACTTGCGGATTCATGGCTGGTCTCCGTCGAGATGGTGAATGCGGATCATGTCCCCGTGAACGGGATTATAGATACCCAGTTTCATGCTTTCATTTGAGACCCCGGCAAGAATGTTCTCAATATAGTCGCATGTTCCGGCAAGATACTTCTCATTGATCTCACGGTAGAATGCCGTGGATGCTAGGTGCGGGTTCTGGCTCCATTGCACCGTGCGTATTAAATGCGTTTTCTCGCCGTTGTACATCACCCGCTCTCGCATCATGCGCTCATGCAGAGGGTGGATTCGCGGGGCGGCGTGGAACTTGATGTAATTGAATTCACCAGAGAGGATCAGCACCCCCAGTTCGTCCCACTCTATGTCAGGATAGAATTCCCAATCGTCTTCGACGTAAAGAATCAGCGGAGTAGTGACCCGCTCAAGAGTGAACCCAATCATCCCGGATTGGTGCTTATGCTCTCCGAATAGTTCGCCCCGCGTGACTCTTGGCCGAACCGCATCAATAAATTCCACATATTCCTTCGGAAGAGGATTGGCCCCATCGCACATGAGATGTATCGGCGCTTCCGGTAAGTGCGACCGCACACTGGCAATCGTCTGATCAATGATCCGCGTGCTCGGATGCGAAGGGCGGGGCGAAGTTGAGATGAGAACTGTAACGTCAATCATGGGTAGATGCTCGGCTGCTTGCGGGCAATTACCAGCCCTCTGGGAGTATCGAAATACAAGTACTGTAGCCCTAGTTCGCGCAACAAAGGAGGCATGTACTTTTCTCTCAAAAATCCATGAATGCCGTGATCGTGTACTGCGATGACTCCACCCTCCGTCATCTTCGGCAGAATCGCCCGTAATTCGTAGCAGCGGTTCTCGTCCGGCCCTGAATCAAGGAAAGCCAAACCGATGCCATCAGGAACCGTGGCAATCAACTCCAGGCCCGTGCATTGCTTGATGCTGACTGCGTTCAGGTCATGCTCCGCCATGCGTGCCCATGTGCGGGTAATGGAATCGTGGGCAACGTCGCACGTATACACCACCCCGAATCCGTTGTCCTTACATCCGCGTGCCAACCGCTCTGTGCCGAATCCGTGGTAGCAGCCTGTTTCGACCACGCGCTGAGGTTTAAGCATGACCACGAGAGCATAGAGAAAATCCAAAACTTCGACTTCGGTAGCTTGTTCGTCATAGCATTTCCATAGTTGCGGGAATGGGCAGACTGAGGTTGCAATACAGACTTCCGGCTTAGTTGGTTCGTTCATCGTGACCTCCACATCACAATCAGGCGGTCATCAGAGCGCGGCGGAGCAACAGACGACTTCGGCTCAATGACCTTGCATGGCATCTTCAATCCATCCGCAATTTCATCCGCAGTGCCTTCTTGAACGTCCTCAATGACATAAATCCCTTCAGTTGCCAGATGCGCTCTCAGGAAGTTGGCGGCGGCGATCTGGTCTTTTACCAGATGCGATCCATCGTCGATTATCAAATCAAACAGATGGCATCGTTTACGGACGAACCCCTGCAAGGCTTTGGCGTTCCCTGCATCGCATTCCTCCAATTCGACGCGCTTTGTATCGAACTTGGTTTCTGCAATGACCTCCGGAACGATGTCGATGCCGTAGATTTGCGCCTCGGGAAAGTATTCTTCCCACATCCGCAGAGACGCTCCTGTGCAGACTCCGATTTCAAGGATGCGGCGAATCAATCTGCCGGAAAGAACCCGCGAATAGAACGGCGTGTAGGGATGTCCAGTACAACCTCGCCAATAGGGAGATTTATCGGTATCGTGCTTCAACCCTAGAGCGCAGAGTTGCGTCATCGGAATAGCGAAGTCATTCATGCAGGCTGTTCTCCAGATCGTTTAAGTAGAAATCCTTTTGCGCGGCGGAAAGTCTGTGCAGTTCCCAGCAGGCGGGACAAAGCGAATGTGGCCGACCGCATATTGAACAGAAAGCGTTCATTAGAGGGCAGGATTTGTAGATTTCCTTGCAGTCTTCACAAAGAAATTCCCATGTCGCGTAGTTCATAACGCCCCCAAGTCGATCAGGTCGCGTGCCAGCCAAGTCGAGCGGAACTTGATCTTGTAATTCCTCCACCAGTAGTTGGCCTCCCGCTGTCGGCGCTCAAAGTCTCCGAGAATTTCCGCCATCACCTGCGGCAACGTGCTCCAGTCCTCGATCACAGAAAAAGGATGTTTGCCTAAAACCAAGTCCCAGTATCCGGGCACATGGTCGGGACTGTAGGCATCGAGAATCGGCACACAACCCGCCTCAAGAGCTTCAGCAAAGCGGAAAGAGTCAGGCGTGGCAGGCCCGGAAGGACACGGCACCACTTTAGCCTGCCGCATATAGCGATAATAGTCCTCATGCGCGAATCCACTCCCGAAGGTATCAGTGGCCAGAAAGATATTTTTGTAATCGACCGGAACCGAACTGAGAGCGTGGACAAATTCCTTTCGTCTTGAATGTGTCACTTGCCCAGCAAACATCCAATCGAGAGGTCGCCCATTCTCCGCAGGCAATTTCTGATGAATCCCTGCTGGATAGCCTTCGATCATGTATCTGGAGGCTTCGGCTTTTCCCGGCTTCGGGGTTTGCAGCCACAGTCTATGATTCGGATGGTAGAGAAGGTGATAAGGAAATTCGCAAGCCTCGTCTCCAACGCTGATGAAAATTACCCAAGACAGAGGCGCGGCGTACTTGTTCAGCCTTTCCGCAACGTTTGCCCCTTGCGAACAACTGCTCTGATTCTGCCCATGAAATACGATGACCGCACCGTTGGCCTCTAGCGGAAGTGTCGGCATGACGCAGTGCTCGACTTCCACGCTATCGAGCATTTCGTTGAGCATGGCGGCGGCGCTGCACGATATTCTCTCGGGGAACCAGACTACGGGTATATTCACCTGACCTCCATAGTGCGTAACAGGGTTTCCATGCGATTGTGATAGGTTTCGTTAGACTTGACCCAATTCATTCCAGCTTCGCGGCAGAAATCACGCGCTTTATCATTTTCGAGAAGGAATTCGATGCGATCCTGAAGATGTCTCAGGTCTCCAGCGGGAAAAGTAATCAGCCCTGCATAGTCGAGCCCCTTGGAGGCTGGATGAACGAGAACTCCGCCGCGCCCCATTGTTTCCGGCACTCGATCACTCCAGTAGTAGTCCGACCCACCGAAGCAGGAATCTCCAACGACAACATTGATGGATGCATACAGGTCATTGAGGCTATCTCCTCTAATGCCTGTAAATATACGAAAACGTTCGCCATAAGCGCCTCGCAAAAACTCGATTAACTCGCCCCGAAATTTGTACTCTGGATGGTATCCTTCCGCGCCGACGAATCCGACATCGACCTTCCACTCATCTCGCGGAGTTCCGATGAAGCAGTGACGTTTGGCGACTCCAGGTGGAAGCCATACGTGCTTAACGCCTTTCTCTTTGAAGCCCTCTTGATTTCCACCATCAGCAGTAAAAACTTTGTCAGTTCTCCAGAAAGGATGCTGTCCGATCTTCGCTTCCCGCTGGTCAAGAATGTTCAGACCCCAGTAGCGGTCTAGATGGAATGAACAGGTTTTAACCCGCTTGACTGCGAGTTTCTTCCAGAGATCATCGAGCGGCATCTTTCCGGGTGTAATCCATCCATGCGTGCTCACAAAAATCAGCAACGATACGTCACGGCATCCGGTGTAGATTTCTTCGGTCGAGTCTTCGTTTTCCTGAAACGTAACGACCGGATGCCCCATGTCTCTCAACGTCCATGCAAGTTCGTTTTCGGTTGAGTGTTCGGCGCTGAAGTTCCCTAGAATTGCAATGGTCGGTTTGGTCATAACCTCGATTCTTGGCTTCAGGAACTCACCAAACAGCTTCTTGAACTCCGCATTGCCTTTCTCAAACTTCGATCTCGCTTCACACTGCATTTTCGCAATGACGTGTGAAGGCTGCGCCAGCATCTTTGGCACCATTTCCCGAATATCCTTGGCGCTGACATCGTGTAAAGTCCCCATGTTCTTTTTGGTCTGCCGAATCGAAGGCACTTCAAACGGGGCTTTGATTTCAGCCATTGGGCCTGCGCCCGTTGTCAAAATCACCGCCCCAACCGACAAAGCTTCATGCAGAGCGTGCCCAAAACCTTCATAAGCAGAAGGCAGGACGTGGTAGAGATGGGAATTTTGCAATTCGATAATCTGCTCATCCGTGGCGCGTTTGATAAAAGTGACTCCGGGCGTCTGTTCAAACGTCACAGTGGTGCTATTAGAGACCACGGTAAGCGGCGCGTCGGGTGCATCGAGTCCGTTCCAGTAGCGATACGATCTCCACGCCTCAATGACTGCGGGAGTATTACGGTAGCCGCTGTTTCCGCCGATATGCAGGAAGCGTTTCTGGCGTTTTACTTTCGTATCACGTTTGTCTTTGGTCAGGAATCCTACATACTCAACGCGAGGAAAGACCCCCCGGAGGGTCGATGCTGCCTCTCGGGTTTTGGCAAACACAATCTCGAAGTGGCGTTGAATCGGTCGAACATTTTCAGGGCGGAGCCATTCGCAATTCGCTAAGTACCAGCGTCGGGGAGCTAGGCCTATCAGGACTTGATTAACGACCTCGAAGAAAATAGCGACATCGAAGTCCTTGCGCCCTTCCCACGGCAGATCGAATTGAATCAGTTCAACCTCATGGGATAGAGAAACCAAATAGTCGCGCAGAAGTTCCGCTTCGACCTGTAACCCGATGCCATTGAGATTTGAAATGATGGCGAAGTTCATTTTGGCAAGTAGAAGTATTCCCGCTCATCCTTGGGAACATTCCCCAGATTCAAAAGCGCCCTAACAGGTATTCGGACTTTAAGCTTTCTGGTTCGCAGCACAACCAGAACCTCCGCGACCTTACCCTTGATCTTGATTACCTCTCCGCAGAGCATATGTTCGGGGCCAAACAGAATCCTGACAAACGAAGTCTCCTGTATCCCAGCGGACCACTTCTCAGCTTCGGCCTCGGCTTGAACCTTGACGTTTCGCGCAAACTCATCCTCAATGGGCAAAATCTTGCCCTTAGCATCTGAGAGCGGCCCGACCACGCCGTAGATACTGCCTAAACCTTTCAGGTCTTCGAGTTTCCGTGACCTTGCCAGTAGATATGGGGAAATCAGTTCTACCCCGGAAAGGTCTTTGGATTTAACGGGAAATAGTAACTGGAAAGGTTCGCCGGAGAGTCTAGACTTGGCCCAGCGTGAAATATGCAGGGTAACTTCTTCGATTCGCGCTTCTGATACCAATTCAACAGCAACCCAAGGCAGATTCGTAAGTAGAGACACTCTGCCCTGTTGAATCAGCATCCTTTTCCTATCGGCCCGTCAGTAGTCATGGGGGCAAAGCACTGCTCGAATTCTTCATGGGTAATCGAAATTGAAAACGATCCGAGAATTTCCGGTTCTTTGATTGTCAGGGGTTTTGGGTGGTCACGGTTGGCGGCAAACTTAAGCATCTTCTGGTAAGCGTCGGAGGCTATGGCGGCATCGCCGTTAGCCAGAATTTCGCAGATAGCTTCAGTACCCAGCGAAATTCCTTCCCAGAATGACCCATTCCACCCTCCCATCAGCCGTGCAATCTGCTTGTAGGTTCTGCCGAGAAGGTAATACTGGAAGAAGATGTCCTGAATTGAATGTGGAAGATAGCTGACGAGTTCTAAAAACCTTGCCGGATTCTCGACTGCTAGGTTTGCAATCGCCAAAGACCTGTCGAGAGTAGCGTCGGTTTCAAACGAAAGCAGGCTTCGTCCCGCCAGGGACGCTTCGGGATCGCGGGCAAACAGTTCTACCGCCCGTGATTCAGAGTTCATTTCGTATGCCGATTGTGGTTTTTGAATATCGTCCATACGGCGGAGTCTAGCACTTTAGTTACCGTCAAATCTAGAAAGACCCGACGCGGAGGTAATCTCGGTCGGGTCTTTACCTTACAAGCCGCGTCCGTTAAGCGCGATCCCAGCATTCGCCCACATCACCGCCGCACGCACGAAGCTGAGAGCCGTCCGTTTGTCATCTCCCCACGGTGCATGACGGTCGATTACCCGAGCGAACGTTTTGGCTGCTTCGCGGATTTCCACATAGTGTGGAATTGCCGCAGGGTCATTGTGGTAGGTGAAAACGTCGTCAATCGGGTCGCGCGGATTGAGTATGTTATCTCCCGGCATCGCTGTTTGGATTGGCGCGTAGGCTTTCTCTTGGCACGCTTGACCCACTCCGCCCCTCAGTTGATCCGCCTCATAATCGAGAGCGGATATTTGCTTTTCTATTTGCTGCAAACGGCTCATTTGTTCCCCTTTCAATTTGGCTCTGACTTTGAAATAAACTCCCGCATCATGTTGCACACATCCTGACGTTGGCAGTTCGCCGTGTAAAACATGCTCCCCGCTTCCCCAAACTCCGCGATCAGCAATGCGAATCCAAAACCATCCGGCATCGTTTCGCGTAAGCGGTCGCCAATATCCTTCAGCCTTTTCTCCACTTCAGGATTGCGAACTTCAAACATTGATTGCGTCCTTTCCGCCTGGAGTAGCTTCTGGCTTCGGCTTTTCAGCCCACATCAACCTGTAGCCTTCAAGCATGACCGGATTGAAATCGTCCTTATCGGTAATGTCCCAAAGCTCCCCATTCTTCATGCGGAAGATGACTTTAACCCCTTGCAGCATGGTATGGAGATTTTTGACCCACTGCTCAAGGTTTATCGGGTAAGGGATAATATCGAGTTTCTGCGGGTCGCGGCCTGCATTTCTGGCAATCGAAGGCACGTTGAAAACCAACCGTTGCAGCCATGCTTCCATCCTGCGGTTGGCAAAATACCTGCGGTAGTTCTCATAATCCCACGCGCTCAGAACCTCAGCCGCGTCGAACTTGCTCCCTAGCCGGATGTTCTGCTCAAACAGTTCGGGCACAGGGATCATCAGGTTGGTCAGGATTCCATTGTCCAGACTCTTTAGGTTGATGCGGATGTAGGTCTTAAATTCTCCCCGCACGATTACCACGTCGATGATCTGCCCGAAATGCGCTTCCGGATTATGCTCCGGCTTAGGCTTGATGAACATCAAATCCCCCGACTCGCATCTTTGAACCCTGTGGCTTTACAAAGCTGGCACCCGTAGATTGTGCAGGTCTTGAAACGGTGGGCGGCCCCCACGCTCGGAGCGTTCACAACTTCTCGAACCTCATAGCATTCAGGCACTCTGAACTCTCTTTTGGTCTCCGCCGCCTCCGCGATCTGCTCAATCGTTACCGGCTCGTCCGGCTCCTCGACCTGCTTTTTCTCCCACACCCGATCCCAAACCGCCGCCCGCAACGCCAAGGAAACAAACTCCTTCTGACTCAACTTCTCCGCCGCACACTTCTTCTGCACCAAATGCAATAGCTTCGGCGTCACCACTACGTTAATGTTCGGCCCCTTGTGTTTTGCCAAACTACTCCCTCCAAATAAGCAGCATCGAACAGATTGCGGCCACTCCTACGCAGGTCAAAAATCCGACCGCGCATATATAAAACCACACGCCTTGGGGCTGTCCGGTTAGCAACAATAGGACAATAAAGGCCAAAACTCCAGAACTTGCCAATACGCGGTCGCTGGTTCTCATCTACTTCGGCTCCCGCTTCGTCAAACACGCCGTCGGAAACTGACACGAATGCGGACTCCCGTCATGCACCCAAGTCGTCACTACCCAACCCAAATGACCAAGCCGCTCTACCGTCATCCTCGGACTCCCACTCTTCAACCACACCACATCACCAACCTCAAACCCTTTTTCCTTCGCCATTCGTATAACTACCGCCTTTTCAATACTTCACAGACTCCCACGTAATCTATACCGCTTAGCACACTTAGTCAAGCTGTTTTCGGGACGTATCACAGATGGGTGCGCGCAGGAGTCCCAGCGTCTCTATCAAAGGGAATACCCGTATCCGGTCGAGCTTCTAGCCTGAAGATATTCCGCGCCCAAGGGGCCGTAGTGAGGCTGCAGGAGTTGCGGAAGGGTCTGAGGCTGGGTAAGTTACACTGATGCGCTGTAGGACAATGTAGCTCTATAGCCAGCCCTTTAGTCTGCGGTCAGTGCGAGTGAAAGCTAGATTGCAGTCATTGCAGCCCCAGCCATCTTTGTGTCGGACTAGGATGTGCTCCTGGCAAGCTGGACATAATGGTCCGCCTGGTTCGGGATCGTTCGCCGGATCGATTGGAGTTTCCCGGTCGGAGTCTAAATCAATTCCTGCTGCGATGCGTTCAAGCTTCTCCCGAATTTCTCCCGCCGAAGGTTCTGGTAGTTTTGGCTGAGCTGCCGGCTTGTTAACTTTGCCGGAGTTCCATTGCCGGCTTCTACATCCTCTTTTGGGACAAGACTCCGGTTCCTCTGGAGTTCGCTGAATCCATCGCCAGCCGCATTGGTCACACTCGTTAACTTCGCATTGAATCTTCGTCATGTGTGCAGTGTACACAGACAGCGTGTGCAGAGTACACAGGATTCGTGTACCGAGTACACATAAAGATGTGTGCAGAGTACACACTTGGTCCTAACGGTACCACTTGGCCGCCATGCAACTCGCTCCGTTCACGCCCAACCATCCGCCAGTTTTCGGCCGCTTACAGCAAGCTTTCAGGCGATTGAAACAGGGCGATGCTATTTAGATTCAACGTTTTGCGTTTAGTGAGTTAGATTTCAGGCTTGAACTGACTGTAAATCGAGAGTCTGAATTGAAGGGAAAAGCCTTTTGAAGCTGAGAATCTAGTGATTGCTGATAACAAAGGGTTTTGAGTCTATAAAAGCTTAGTGACCTGCAAGGGAAAGAAAAGCCCTACGATGTTCTGTAGGGCTTGAGGTTTAGATTGTGCGAGGTTATAGGTTTTGGTCTCCGAAGAACGTACCGATATCTGGGTCGCTTTCGTTGTCTTCGGAGACGATATAGAACCGTTCTTCAACGTGATCTGCGGGCTTTAGGGCCTTGTTTGCTTCGTCCCTGACCGTTTGGGCTGCTTTGCGTGCATCGGTCTCTGGGAGGGCGATTACCGTGCACGTTAGTCGCCCCCTAGAGAAGATGGGAACAACCGATCAGCGCAAACGTCACAGAACAATTCTGTAAACTTGTACGCTATTGCAACCATACCTAACCGTCCTTCATGCCAAACAACGATTAAGCAGATAATCGCTAGCAATACCGCGATGTGGACCACTACCCGATGACGTTTGACCGCTTTCGCGATTGGCTGAACTATGGGAATAACCTTGGGAGCAAGCTTTGCGGTAATGTTCATCGGAGAACCTCCACGAAAGATTGCAGTTCAGCCCATCCTGTAATCGCAGCAATGACCGCGATAACCATCAATTCGACCGTGAGCCGCAAGCCCGCACGTCTGATTAGCAATGGTTCCTCCGGTTCGTCGGTATCTTCGTCCGGTTCAGGTAATGCCCAGCAATAACCTCCGTCATCTTCCCAGCGGTTCAGGTCTTTTTCTGAAGGTTCGCAGAAAAGCCGCGAAATCGCTTCGCTGTAACCTAGCTGATCTTTGATTGGCAGTAGTTCGCCGTAAAGCTCATCCGTAGTCATAGTCCAGCAATGGGAAGGCCCAGAGCCTAAACCGTGGAACTGCTGTACACTCGCTTGCTCCCACAGGGACAATTCCGTCCAAGGTCTAGTCTGGCATGGCTGAAGACCTAACAGGAGTGCATACCAACCGCGTTCCCTGATCGTTAGGCCGTCCCACCATTCGCCACTTGTGGGAGGTTCTGCTTTGTACAAACGCGCCCAATGATGTTCAAGTGTCGGTACCGGAGGAAGTAACCCAGCAAGCGGAGATTCGCCTAACATGTAACCTTTCAGGGCTGAATCCCTGATTTTCTTGTCCAAGTCTGGGTTAACCTTTTCAGCCAAGTACCATGCGTCTTGCTCTGCTGGTAGCCTTACTCCAGCTTGCGCTAAAAGTGGGTTATGGCTGGGAATCCTGAACAATCGGCAAAGATAGTGCCCAATTTCATGAGCAACTATCGTTAGGCCGTCATTGATAGTCATCGTATGCCCCAGAATCTTCGAATCCACATCGGGAGCTAGGATAATGCGGTTTTCCCCTTGGAAATTGTCGGTACGGCTAGGCATTGTCCCGCCGGTAGTGTCCAGATAAAAACTAACTTCTCCGATTTTCTTCATTTTACTGCTAGGTACTGGGTTCTCCGCATCATGCTTTGAGACTTCTACCGATACCGCTTTAACTTTTGACATTGTGTAAGCCTTTGCAGTCCCGAATCAACTCATCCAACCGTCCCGAACTGTCAAGGCCACATTACTATCTGTCAATAGATGATTGCAAGTAGCAATCTAGCAACACTAGAAGATATATTTCCACAGTTTCCACAGATTGGCGCTAAAGTATGGTATTGTAATTGCTGTGAGGATAAATTCTACCCCTGCGTGCTCTATCGGATTCCCATTCGGTATGAATATTTTACACTTTGTGAATCCTCGTGACTTATCGCGTCATCTTATCTCGTGACGCCAAAAAGTAGGAACGAAGGTAAAAACGAAAACCAAAGATAATTACGGGACTCCTAACGTAAAACACGTCAGTAGGCTGACTGGCTCAGAAGGCTGGATTTTAGAGTCGCACAGCGCCGTTAGGAGGGTCGCGCAGCAATTTTAGGGAGGGTTTATGAGCAAGAAACATTTTATTGAATTGGCCAACACTATGCGGGAAACGCGGCCAATCGCTTCAGAAGATTCAGACAGGTTCAAGCAATGGATGAAGGATGTAATTGCCTTGGCTGATTTCTGCGCCCGCCAAAACTCGAATTTCAAAAGAGACCGCTGGCTAGGCTTTATCAATGGCCAGAACGGCCCAAACGGAGGAACAACAAAGTGAAAGACAAACTAGGCTTTGCGGTCGGGTATCTATTCCGAACCGTCGAAGAATCTATCAGCCGACTGGCTGGTATCGAGGGACTCAAGGAAAGCGATCTCACTAGCGAATTAGCGGAGATGCTTTCTAGGTCTCTACCACCTAAACCCGCGAAGCGGAAGCTTGAGACCGCAGACCCTTTTCCTGTGAAACGCACAGCGAAAAAGGCAAAGATCAAGCGTGGCCCAATCGTGCAAGCGGTCTGCCGTAAGTGCGGATTCACTGCACCAAATCGTGCGGAGATAACGCGGCACTATAACCTTGAACACCGAACCTATCCCAAGGGTGGATGGGGTTTGGGTAAGAAAGGCGCAACCAAGAAACGTATCCAATTAGTTGCGTAAGACCAATTCCAAAATTGAGAAGGAGTCTAAAAACATGCCAACATCACTGAGTATCGTGAAGAAGTTTTTCCCAAATGTTTCATCTGTGGCAGACGCTAAAAAGCCCGTCCATGTCGAAGTGACCAAGAAAGATTCTTCGTCTTCGACAGTCAAGAATCACAAAGGCTGTGCAATGGCCGTAGCCTGCAAACGCACATTCAAGCTCGATGGCGTGATTATCTCAGTCAATCGAGCCTATCTCGTGCAAGGCGACAAAGCGGTCAGGTACTCATTGCCGGAATCTGTTTCAAGGGAAGTGGTTTCCTTTGACCGTCAGGCAGGCTTTGCCGAGGGTGAATACGCTTTAGTCGTTCCGCCCAAGAGTAGGCCGTCAACGAAACGGCCCAAAGACATGAAGCGGCACGGCGAATCGGAGGGTTATGAGCCTACCTTCCACCATCACACCGATGGAATCCGCGCCGCGATAGGTAGCAAAAATGCCGTCTAGCGAGTGGTACTGCCCGAAGTGTGGGGAGGAATTAGTCGAGGTTCGTCTCGATGAAGGCGATTTTCCGTCTTACCTGTCTTGTGCGATCCGCTACACAATCCACGGGACAGGCGCGGATGGCTCATTGTTTGTCATGGGCGCAGAAACATTGAAGATTACATTTTGAAAGGACGGGAAAACATGAAACAAGAACAGACATTAGGCCGCGCTATTGCCACCTTACGTGCAAGCAAAGGTATTAGACAGCAAGACTTGGCTAAAAAGATCGGCGCTGGGGCTTCGCATATCTCACTCATTGAAGCGGGGAAACGTGAGCCATCTTTGGCGCTATTGCGGAAACTCGCTCATGCACTTGAAACCCCATTGGATGAACTCTTGGGACTATCCCAAAAGCTTGCCAGTGGGCAAAGAATCACAAATGGCAGGCATTAAGGTCAGACGAGAGAGTCGCACAGCAACTTAACGGGTTGGGAGGCCCGAAAACATGAAACTCAGGGGAGAATTACGTTCAAATCCGACCATGCGCGAGATTCAGGTTATCGCCTTGGTTGCGCTGGGGTTTGAGAGCGTTGGAATCGCACAGCGGTTAGGCATCACCCTCAAAACCGTGGAAACTCACCGCACTAACGTCTACCGCCGCATGAACTTTAAATCAGTTGTCGATATTGCCCATTGGGCGCTGGCAAAAGGAATCGTTGAAAACAAGTACCAGGGAGGCCTACTGTGACCAGAGGCAAAATGCTTAAATTGCGCTTGAATGATCTCTCTAAATACCCCGCTGGCTTGCCTAGGAGCGCCTCTGACGAGTTCCTGCGCTCCCGCTGGGTCTTTACCCCTACCGAATCGCTAGAATCGAAACCTGGCGTGTTTCGCTCATGGAAAATCCCCGCCCTGATCGTCGGCGGGGTCATCTTCTGGTTCCTAGTCAGTTACCTAAGCCACCATCTGCTCTGGTTGGGATGATTTCGCGGAGTTCGTTCAAGATATGCGATACGTGAGAACTACTCACTCCAAACCTGATTGCAATGCGGTTGGCTTTCACGCCTTTGCGGGCTAACTCCAGCATTTTCAGCTTGTCAGCCGAAGTAGAAGGCCGCCCCGGTGAATCTACGGATCGGCGGGATGGGCGCGGTTGTACTCGGCTTGCAGCTCTGCGGCCTTCGCGTGTGCTTTAGAGCAGCCGAGAATTCCTGACTCGATGACCGTCTCCGAAGTTTCGTCTTTGTTCCGCCGCGAGCGCACAATGCGATACGTCCACGATTCCGGGATGGCGCGGTAGCGGGCGAGAGTGGCGTCGAGATCGTCGCTCATACGAGTTTTTAGCCGCCTAACTCCTGAAAGATGTACCGGACGCGTTCCCAATAAGGCAGAGAGCGGTGATCTTCGGAGAGGTTGGGATTGTATGCGAGTCTTTGCGCTTCAGCCCATTTGCCGGGATAGGCTGCAATGTTCAGCCCTTCTTTCGCGGCAGATTCTCGTCCCGCTTCCCTTCGTGCTTGACAGCGATCACAAGTGCAACCCGGATCGTGCGGCCCAATTCCTAGTGACATAGCCTTCTCCTTAGCCCTTGATTCCGTTGGCAGACCCAGTGACTAGCGCCGTTCCAAGGTTCGCCGTCTCGCTCGATTCGGTCATCCCGCCACGCTGCTCCCATTCCTCTACGGCGTTGATGCTCAAAGGTGGCATTCCCCAAGGCCAGCGGCTTCCCGCAGAGGCAGCAGCGCCTGTCCTTCATTTCGCGCTGTACCCTTCCCACTCAAAATTCGCCCACAATCGCCCGTCTGCCCTCCGGCCATAGTCGTTGACGTAAATCACCAGCGAGTTGCCGCCGATCGTCACAGGCTCAAGCCAGCCGAGGCGGAGGTCTACGTAGGCGAAGGTTTGACCGCTGCCCGTCATCACCGCTACCACCAGGCGATGGATTCCCTTGTTCCAGTCATCCTCATTGCCATAAAATGTCATCGCCCATTTTGGCTGCTGGCTCTTAAGAGTCAAGCAATAGTCAGTATGGCCTTGCGCGGTTGCAGGATCGGCCCAGAGATGGCGACGGTGAGTTAGCGATCCGCAGGTTGGAGTGGGCACGCTGGACTGTGCATAGGCCGTTGAGATGGCCAGTAGGATGAGCGCCAAGTATTTAGTCATGGTTTCTCCGATTGATACTTTGCGGTTAGCGCCGCATCGCATATAGCTATTTCCGCGCGCGAATGACTCATGCAGGGCTTGCCGCAAATCTCACACGGAACATAATCCCAATCGGTTTCCTGCATCGACTGCAATAATTCTTGAGCATCTTTGGCGGTCAATCGCATCTGCATACCCCTGCGAGAATGAGCGATAGCAGTAGAGTCTTCATATCTTTGCGAGTTTTTCCTTCATGCGTTTATCGAGATCGGTTTTAGCCGTGTGCGCCAGTCGAAATTGCATACAGCCGTCCCACGGAGCTTTAGAATCGCCGCAAACTCGGCACTTACCGTCCTTTGCGTGTCGCTTGCGCCAGTCCCCGCATTCGCAAACATCGTCGGGCGACAGTAGGGTCTTAATCATGGTTTCCTCGCCAAAATTTGCGCCGCTTCTTCACATGCGGAGCACGCGTCGGGGTTGAAGTCGTGATTCCGTAACGCCTGATGACGCAACGCTTTAACCGCCGCGCATGGAAAACACAGCGAAGAATCTATGCACGCCTTGTTTTCGCAATCAGAAGTGTCACAATTCGGCCATTCGTCGATATACACTCTGTCGAAATGCAATCCGTTTGCGCTCATCTCGGCTCCTTTGTCTCCGCCCAAAATTCGCACTCGTTAAATTCAGTCCGCTCGGTGCGCCCCCGGACTAGATCAGACCTGATGGTGGATATGTCTCTGACATTGGGCATCACCTGCCTTTCGTCTCCGCCTTCCCTATCTCCGTAGCACGCAACTCGTTGATTCTGTATGAGATTTTGTCGCGCAAGTCGATTAACGCTTCGAGAGACAAGGCGTTCAATGCGGGCTGCACGGTATTCTCGAAATTGTGCTCCGCCCCGCCTCCGGCTGCTTCCTCTCGCTCCGGCAGGCTCACCGCTGGGGATGCGGCCTCGGCTGGCTCGGCTACCAATTTCGTACAGACCGCCGACCATCTTCCGCCGCCTAAGTCGTGCATCCACTTCAACGGGATCGCCGCGATAGGTTGTGCAATCGGTTCACCGCAATGTTTACACCGCGTCTCAGCCATCTTCCCCGCCCCCTCAAAAGTCGTTGATCGTGGATCGTCGCAAGGTATCCCGCAATCCGCTGGTAGGTTCGTTATCGCCATCGCCCCGCCCCCTTGGTATCGCCGCTCATCTCAGTTCCCGCCTTTCTCCTGAACTTCTTTAAGAGTTACATCGTCGGCTTCAACCCATTCAACTGGTTGAGTTGTCGGACGATTTCGGATGTTGCTCAATCAGGTATCTAAATTTCTTAACATCGGCGCTGTGCAGACCTAGTTTGTCCCAAAGCACTTCCAATTCAATCTTCAGCTCTACTCGCGTAACCTCTATCGCCAGTCGGATTCCGCGCTCAATCGACTCCTTCACGGCTTTATCTGTCCATTTTGTTTCCGCGAAAATGCGTTCCGCCACTTCCCGTATCCCGTCAGCCGTTGGACTGTCCCCCCTTCTGCGTGGCCCGTTTATGTCCATCGCGTAGGTAAATCAATGCCACGCCAACGCTAACTGGTAGCCCTAATCCAATCGACATCCACTCGGCCATTGACTGCTTTACCCAAAATTCAAGCCAGAGCGATCCGATGTATAAGCCGAATGGAATGCAAACAACAATAATCGCAGCGTTAAGGAATTTCATACCGCCCCCTTCTGCTCAGGTGCCGCCGCTTTCTGCCTCCCCGGATTGAAGGTTTGTTTATCGCCGTGGAAGTAACAATAATGCTCCCGAGGAGTCCTTCCGCAATTGGCGCAGGCATGGCCACTAGCCCGCAAAGCGTCGTTAATCAGGTCGAAAGAATCTCTCGGCTCCCATCCGCCCATCACAAAACGGTCGTAAAGTTCACGTGCAAGATAGACAACTACATCTTCGCTTTCGAGCGAAATGTTTCTCACCTCTTTCCCTTTTTCAGACGCTGGAGGTGCAGGGAGTGGCATCCAGTGAGTGACCGTGTGCAATGTCTCTGTCTCGCTGTCGATTCCATAAGAACGAACAGTTGCCCAAGATTGATTATCGGTGAAGAAATCGGCGGTAGAAACTCCGTCCTCATCCACAATCAAATATTCATCGTTGGAATTGGGTAACTGCTCCTCCACGCGGACCCACCCTGTCTCTCGCGGGGCCGTGCGCCGGATCGCTCCTAAGACCGCAGGCATAATCGCGTGCGTAATGATCGATTCAAACTCGCCAGCGTTTAAGTCCTTCGACAGCCGCAAAAGAACCTTCTCAACTTCTTCGTAGGCCGCTCCCGGACTCTGAGGAGACACGCCAGCATACTCGAAGCATTTGTCATATGTTCGCCCGCAGTCTGGACATTCCTGTTGGGGCACGGATTCAGGTTTGATAATCGCGCTGTGGTAGGCCGCGCCCAATTCCTCTTTGCTGGCATTCGGATCGGCAAGTACCATTTGAGCCTCGGCGGGATAAGCGACTGAAACCTGAGGCGGTTTTACAATTTCATCGACTGCCCTAGCTGCCGTCGCCATACGTTTCCGAAGTTCCGCGTTTTCCTTGCGGAGTTCTTCGACAGTCGGCGGATTATAAGGCACCCAACTTCCCGGTTGCTGCGCTTCCTTGCTCATCACTTTGCCTCCGCCAAAGGTTCAAAATTCGCCTCAAAGTAGGCTTGTGCGACCAACCAGCGATCATCATGATTCGCCGGGTTGCGTGCGATCTTGTCGCCGAGTTTAGGTGAACCGTTTGACTGATCCGCTGCACTGATAGAAACGCTGTGCATGTCGAATCCCGGCTCCCAATCGGCCATTTCTGCTATCTGCGTGCGGCGATATTTCTGATACTTGCTCATTGCTCTCCTCCCAGCCCCATCGAATAAAAATCGTTTTCGTTTCACAATCCCTCGCCCGAAATAGAGGCTTCTGGGTCCCTACCCTCAATCTGCTTGCTCGTGGCAAGATTGGAGAAAAATAGCTTAGGGGCATCGGTGTACGGCTCTCTGACAGGATGCGCTGGATTTCCCTTTTTGGTTTCACGAATGCAGAATATGTCGCGGAAGTACAGACTGCCGATGACTTCCAGTGCGCGCCCCGGACACAATTCAGCGCCGTCACCCCACGCGCATACAATCGTATTGGCGGCTCGGGCTTCGCGGTCTACGTGCAACCCGTTGTCTTCCCCAAGGGCCAAGGCGTAGTCAGTTTCCAATAGCTTCGCAAGGTCTTTCGGCTGCGTAGCGCGATAGGCGAACAGGTTGGTCACCACAAGTCCTGAGAATCCCCATCGCTTTGCGAATCCCACGCACCGCCGAATCGTGGCATCGTCGAATACGTCATCCGCCGTGGACGGGTTGAGCATGATGAAATTAACCACGCCGCCATCGCCCATCCAACTTCGCCGCAAAACGTACCGATGATTCCCCCATCTTGCCCCTCCCTTGCTACCTATGCGCCCCCGCTGCTCAATACGTATCATCCAGTACGGATTGAATCGTATTGGCAACCTTCGTGGTTACATCATCGTCGTCATCTATTAGCCCCGCCGCAACAAGACGACTCACGATCAGGTCTATTTGTGCCTCAATCAACTGACGTTTTTCTCGCATCATAATTCACCTTCTCCCTTCAACTCGCTGCTACCTATGCGCTCCACTAGCTACTCCCCTGACAATTCTTTCCCCGTTAGTGCCCGAAGGTCGTTTTCAGTTTGGGCCGACATCCAGCCATCAAGGAAATAGCAATGCGGGGCAGATGGTTTGTACGGCGGAGCGTTCGGCGTAGGCGACACCTTGACGATTTTCCCGAACTCAAAGCCATGCCGCCAACCAGGTCGCCCCTTGAATCCCGGCCCAGTTTGCCCCGGCTCGAAACCTCCGTAATACGACCGCACACTGACGACTTGCCCAACTTTAAACTTTGGAGGAAGCTTTGCCATCTCTGTCTCTCCCTCTACCCTTCTAGGAACGCTTTTTTGTTTACAAACCATCGCCCGAACGTGGCTCTATCGGGTCCCTACCCCCGGTCAGTCGTGCTCTTGGCCGAGACGATGAAAACCTCTTGCGAGAGAGTTCTGTCTAGGGGAACTCCAACGATTCCAAGCCATGCCACGCTGAGCGCTTCTAGGTCGGGTGCGCCGATGACAATGTGCTCAGTTTCGTTCTTGTTCCAGATGGCCATATATCCCTTGAATGCGATCCGTCCGTGGTCAACGACACGCTCAAAAGACAGAGACGTGCGCCCAGCACGCAAACCATTCTGCGGAGGTAAACCTACATTCTTCCTGTTCTGGCTCACCATCTGCGACATCACGTCCACGTCGTATTCCTCCATGACTTACCACCTCTCTCCCCGATTGTGGGTAGGGACCCGTTATGCACTATTTCTAGCGATGCTTTGTAAATGAACAATCTGCTCTACCCTTCTAGGATTCACACGCCCTGGCTTCCAAAATTCTGCCAGCGTAATCAGCTACACACGATGCTAGTTCTGGCGGAATTGTCGCGGCCTTCGCTGTATCTCTTTGTCGGCGCTTCGAGTTTGACCACGCTTGGTTCCACTTGAACTGAGCGCGATACTGCCGTTTTTCTTCTTTGTTCATCGTCTTCACGGCGCGGGATGAGCCAACGTCTATCCCCTTTTTTATCCCTTGGGCCATAAGCATCGGAACAGCATTTCCCCACAGGTAGAACGGGCCGCAATGATGTTTGGCGCGGCCAACAAAATGCTGCGCGGCTCGGACGTTCTCCATCACATAGGGCACACCAGAAGCATCTAAGAGCGCCCGCGTATGCTCGAATAACTCCACGCCAAGGTACGGGTATGGCGGGTTCGGGTGAAAGTGCTTCATTCCGTGAACCGAGAATTCTTCGCAGGGTGAACTCGCACAGACGAAATCAACCGTGAACAACTCTGGCATCCCGTACTCGTTGAATATCTCGAACCATGCATCACGGAAAGTAATGTCTAAGACGTTACCCTTGATAAATCTGCAACCCTTAGGAATCTCGGGAGGCGCAACTAGGTCGATACCGACACACTCCCAACCGCGCTCCAAGAACGCTTTGGACCATCCAAAACGCCCACAGAATAGATCAAGCATTCTCACTCTTGCTGTCTCCCATGCGCCAACGAATCAGCCCTTCAACTTCAAGTAGTGCTCAATGACCCGCATCCAGAAACTCTTCTGCGGTTTGCGCTTACCCATTGCATCTGTCCCCCAAAAGTTCCACTTCCTTCCGCCAAACAACTAGCAATAGCTTTAGATCGACTTTAGGCGCGTTCCGAGCCGCAATTTGTAGCCGTTCGTACCTTCCGGGATATTTGGCATCAAACCACTCCCGCGCATCGTGAACCTGCTTATGCCAGAAGGATTCGTGACACGGTAACCAGCAAAGGGTCATCAGATTGTCCGGCTCGAATCTCAGGCGTTTGTAATGGCCCTTTGGTAGAACGTGCGCCGCCCCAAGATGATTGTTCTTGCCGCACTTGTTGCACTGAAACCCGTCCCGCGTCCGCACATAAATCGACAGTAGCGAGTCAAGCTCTTTCACCATCGCCGTGTTCTTGCGGGTTTGACTACTGGCCTTAATCACAACGATTTGGCTCCCATCTTGGCGATAAACTCCCGGTACTCTGCGCTCAACTTGAAATCCTCGTAGCTACCGAATTTCTTGTTCATACCCGCATCTATCGCGGCCTTTTCGATTGCGTCCATCGGCTTGAATGACCCGCTGACTTTCTCCTCGGCGTGGATCGTGTTGTACCGCCCTTCCCGGAAGAAAAATCCGTCAATCACCATGCCCTGCTGTTCGGCAAGTTCCAACTTCTTCGCCATCCAAATGAACGCTTTCCTCGGCGTGCTCCGCCACTTCTTAGCTACAGCCGAGATTGAATCCGCCACCAAGTGTAAGTTGCTCGGATTCTCCGGCCATGCCAGCATATTGGCGCAGATGAAGGTTGCGTATTGAATGACGCTCAACCCGTCCGGTGCGTTCTCTATTTCAGGGTTCATACCAGTGCATCCACCAAAATGCGCTCTACCAGCTTCGGATCTAACGTGTCCGCGTTGCTGAAATGTAAGACTTTGTAACCATCTCGCATGATGCTCTTTTCGCGTGCCGCATCGTATTCCTTCTGTGTCTCGTGCACACTTCCATCGACCTCAATGACCACGTTACGATTCGTGATGCAGAAATCGACAATGTACGGGCCAATTTGTTTTTGAGTCGCCAGCGACCAGCGATACTGATCTTTTAGAACCGTCAAGATTTCAAGCATTCGCGCTTCACCTGCGGTCGGACACGCCCTCATACCTTTGGCGATGTGATATTTCCAACTTTGTTTCTGTTGATAGGTCGCGCCTGTTCTTGTCTTGAGTTTCCTTAGACACTTCGCAGACCGCTTCATCGCCTTGATCTTTTTCTTACAATCACTGCACAGTATTTGATTTAGGTTCATAACCAATTCCTGATTCAGAGGGAGCAAGGAAAAGTCTGGGCTAGAGACTCGTCCCTGACAGCGCAATAACGGTATTCCGTCATCGTCGGTCGCGTGGTCAGCGTGAAGTGTGACTCGGCTATTTTCGGCTCCCGCAGAAGTCGAATCCCCTAACGATGGCCCACGGCTCACGCGCCCACTGGCACCGATCCACTCTCTCAGCCGCAATGCTGATTGACTGGACAGAAATGTCCCAGAGAGGAAACAAAGTCGATATGTTCGAGAAGTTTCAAGTCCGGTAAGGGCTCTAATCGTTGAGTCCGAAATGTTGGTTGCTTCAAGACTCATCGAAGGAAGCAACCGGAGGGTCTTGGGAGACCCCCCAGAACATTTCGGTGAGAAAAGGCTGGGGATCAGACCAGCACTTGAATCTTGCTTGAGTTGGCTAACCGTTGTCAAGCCCTTCCTCCAGTTTATTTTTACGCCGCACTTCTCTTCCCTTGCGGTTGCTTTCGGAGAATATGACGCTCTGTCTAACAAGTTCATTGTTTAGAACCTTTTGCCCTAATAATGTCGGGGCGGTTCCCATCGGCCTGTACCAAAGTCCCTTGCGCCGCACACCAAAGGCCCAGCGATTCAATACTTGTTCGATGGAAGGAAATGATTCTCTCTGCCATTCGTCGCTAACTCTCATCCAACTTTCACCGCTCTCCGTAGTGCGCTGGCCTGTCCGTACTGCTTCGAGGCTTCCTGTTGGAACTCGTCGGCGCGTTTCTCGATCTTTTCGGCGCAATCCGCAATGTATTCAAGGAATTGCACGCGGCACTTGGGGTTGATGACTTTCGCCAATACACGCTGAATCGCTTCAACGTCAATCTGATAACTTCCAGAACCGTTTGCGGAGCGCTTCTCAATGTCAAACGACCATCGGAAGCGCAGACCGCAAGGATGATTACCAGAAAACCATCCCGAAGTTGAAATATCCAAACGGTGACTGCCTCCCGGCTCGAATTCCGTAGCGATACTCCAAGGCTTTTCCCCGCATAGGTAAACCTGATCGGTTCCCGTAGCGAGATAGTGATTTGCCAACCGCACATACTCCGTAAACGGCTTTTCGTCCATCATTCCATTCCCTTCTTTCTGGCCTCTACAAAGA
>Ga0307474_10000087_pt1 | contig 66260 bp, 64 predicted proteins | sample atmos_gasesECM1C_2_FD_203312 | JGI IMG/M metagenome (GOLD analysis project Ga0307474, IMG submission 203312) | Hardwood forest soil microbial communities from Morgan-Monroe State Forest, Indiana, United States - atmos_gasesECM1C_05 | ecosystem: Environmental > Terrestrial > Soil > Temperate...
AGGCTGGCGATGGTGCGTGACGATATGCCAGATCCGCTTTCGAGGTTTTCCGCCGCAATGCCGGAAAGCGCCGCGCCCCGGACCTCATAGCCCGCAGCCTCCCAGGCCTCCCGCGCCACACCCAGCATTGCGCTTTTTCCCGTTCCGGCATGACCGACCACGACGCCTAAATCGCGCCCATCCATGACATGTGCCAGTGCATCGGCCTGCTCGCTTGAAAGGACCAGACCGCGCGCTTCCGCACGCGCAAGAGCCGCTCGCCTGTCGATGCCGCGCACCTGGTGGCGCTCCCGCTCTGCCATGAGTTCCGACGCACGATGCAGGCGCTGTTCTGCCTCAATCATACGGCGGATCGTAAAGCGATCCTCACCACGAGCGTCCCTGCCAAGTTCGACCAGATCGGGCGCACTGCGCATCACGCCCATGACTTCGTTGAACTGCGCGATGCCATCGCTGTGCCGATGCGCGAACTTCGCCACGTCGCGCCGCGTGAATGTCGATTGCTGCTGTGTGATCGCGTCCAGCGCAAGGGATGGATCCGCAATGATCCGTGCGCCGTTGGCGCGCGCGATCTCGCGGTGCATCTCGGCCCGGTCGGCTTCGAGCCCTTCGCCTTCGATGCCCCGAACTTCGATGCGTTTGGCGGGCGCGCCGATCTGGCTTTGCGGCTCCAGCGCGATGCCCTGTGCTTCCAGGCTGCGATGGTCGATCCGCGCATCGATATCGAGTTCGGCCAGCCGCTCATTGGCAAGCGCGGCCCAGCGTTCGCGCCAGCGCTCGACCATCTCCGTGCGGTTCCACTCTCGCACCTTCTGGCCAAAGCCGCTTTCGTCCACCGCGCGCATGGTCAACATGACATGGGCATGGGGTTTGGGCATGCCGTCTTCGGCCATGTCCCAATGCACATTGAGATCGGCGATCATGCCCCGATCGACGAATTCGCCCCGAGCGAAGTTCCGGGCCAGCTCGATGCCCTGCGCCTCACTCATCTCGCGCGGAATGGCGAATTCGACCTCGCGGGCAAGCTGGGCGTCCTTGCGAACTTCAAACGCCTCGACATCGTTCCAGAGCCGTTCGCGGTCGCTCCATGCCTCCGGCGCATTGTCCGGCAGCATCACCTCGGAATGGACGACGCCGCGCTTGGCGGAAAAATCATGGCTCCGGTCGAGGCGCTCGTCGCGCAGCCGAGAGCCCGAGCGGTAGGCGGCCGACGCCACCGCGCTGGAGCCGGACTTGCGGCCAATGACCTTGACGTGAAGATGATAGATCGCCATCGCGATCAGATCATCTACATGGCACGGCGCACGTCGGCACGACGTATAAGCGCGCCCTCCCTCGAAAAATTCTCGGGAGGGACCGCCGCGTCTCTGGCTGTCCCGACGACCTTACAGCATTGTGCCGGCTGCTCGACTATCATTTCTCCATCAACACTCACGGAGAAAATAATGCGCAAGCCGCGGGATTTTGATGCCGAGCTGAAGGCACTTTCGGACAAGGCGCGCGCCCTCAAGAACCGCAAGGTGCGGCGGCTCGGCGAACTGGTTATCGCCACCGAGGCAGATTGCCTCAGCCCCGACGAACTGGCGGGCGCGCTGATCATGCTGGCCGAGACAAAGGACACTGTAGAGAAGGAGGCATGGGCCAAGCGCGGTGCCGCGTTCTTTCAGGGACGGGCGCGGCGAACTGTACCAGCAGCTGAGCGCAACACTGGCGGCGCTCGGGCGCAACCGGTCGGCGCGCAACCGTCAACAGGTAGCAAGGGCGCGGCATGATATGCGCACCTGGCAGATCGAGCGTCGCAGGCGCACACGGCACCTGATCGAACTCGGTGGCCTCGTCGTCAAAGCCCGTATCGTGGAGTTGACCGGCGACGATCGCGTCACGATCCTTGGCGGACTACTGTGGATGGCCGACAAGCTCCAAAGCGATCAGGGCGAACGGGCCCAGGCTCTCTGGGCCGCAAAGGGGAAGCAAGCGTTTGAGGCGGACCCAGCAACACACGAGGGGACCGATCGAACTGTTTCAGGAGATCATCGTTGATGCACAGCAATGGCATGTCGGCCGAGCGACTGCGTGCGCGGAGCGTCGCTCAAGCTTGCGATTAGTCGGCCGTGGATTTTTTTTGGCTATCGGCCGGATCAAAGTCTGATGGTTGCATGTCACAAGTGTGATCTACGCGCGGCAAAAGGCGTTGGAATGCGCACCGCGTTCGTCGCGCGCCGCTCGAATTTCGTCCTGATTCAGGACCTAATATCGCACCAGAGAGTCGAATAGATGTCTAAAGCTTCACGGCTCTCGCCGACAGATTGGATACTCCTCAAGGCCATAGGCAAGGAGATTCGAGAAGACCAACGCGCCTACTGCAAATTCTTCGTCAGTTTCCTCGATCCCCGCCGACGATCCCAACCGTGCCTTGACGGTAGCCGATTCCGACGGCGCCGACGTGCCGGATGTCGCTGTGGCCGGTGGCACCTACTCGGTCCTGGTGTCGGGGCGCTCAGACTGCGGGTCGCTATGCCTGGTGGACATGCTGGTGCCCGCCGGCGGCGGGCCTCCACCGCACCGTCACGACTTCGAGGAAATGTTCACGCTGCTCGAAGGAGAACTTGAGTTCACGTTTCGCGCAAAGTCGTTCATCGTGGACGCAGGTTCGACCGTCAACGTTCCGACCAACGCCCCGCACGCTTTCAAGAATGTGTCCGGCAGGACCGTCCGCATGCTTTGTATGTGTACGCCGGCGGGGCAGGAGGAACTCTTCCTGGCGGTCGGATTTCCCGTTGAAGGCCGAACATCACCGCCGCCGAAGCCGACCCCGGAAGAGATGGCCGCGAGAGGCAAATTGATCGCGACGCTGTTACCAAAATATCGCACCGAGACGGTGAAGATGTGAGGCGTGCCGGACGCAGCCGATTTTAGAAATGGTTGCTTTGCGCCGGCATTTTTGAGAAAGCCGACATTGCACCGCGCAGCAGCATTCCCGTCGGTGTCTCAAGCGTTCCAGGCTCGTTGACGCTCGCGGTTTTGATCCGGCAATCGTGCGGCTGATTGCCTTATTTCACATCGCAGATTTCACTTTTCGCCCAGCAGACTTCGCGACGTTGACGTCGCTTCATATGCGACTGGCGACGTTGTCGAGATCACGAGCACGCTCGTCGAAGTTCGCGACAAATCGAGCCGCTTCCGGCACGGGATGTGCAAGCGTTGACGGCTATCACATGAGCTTGCCACGGATTGAATTGGGCAACGTCAGCCGCGCCTGATGATAGGTGACTCAAGCCTGCGCGCCTCCCTTGATCGGCATCACCTTCTTGGGATCGAGCCAGTGATCGATCCGATCGGCCCAATGCTGCATCAGCTTTGTGCGCGAGCCGATCAGCGCGAGCGGTCCGTGCTTCTTGTAGAGCCCTTCCACAGTCGAATTATCGAGATGCGCGAGCTGCAGCTCGACGACGTCGCCATCCCATGCCTTCGCGTCCTTGATCTCTTCGTGGTGAGACAGGGTCGAGAAGGTGGTCCGGAATCCGTGGGCACAATGATCGGTCTTGGTGTCGATGCCAAGCAGCCGCAAGCGCTTGTTGAGCGTGTTGTTCGATAGCGGTGCGTCCTTCGAGCAGGAAAACGCGTACCGGCGATGTCCGGTCAGTTTCTGAACGCTGCGCAGGATTGCGAGTGCCTGCCGTGACAAAGGCACGACATGGTCCCAACCGGTCTTCATTTTGGCGGCTGGAACAATCGGCATCCCAATCGACCTCGCTCCACTCCATTTCATTGACCATGCCGGGGCGGGGAATGGTCAGCGCATCGAAGCGCAAGGCAAGGCCAACAACGTCACTAAACCTCGCTCTCGTCCACGGCGCGCTGATGAGCCTGAAGACGCGCGTCACGTCGCGTGGTTCGGTAACGCCGGGACGCGGAGTCGAAATGTTGGCAATCATCTGCCCATTCAGGTTGCGGAATGGATTGTAGCCGTCGCCTTCGACATCGGCATAGTCGCAGATTTGCTCACCGATGCTGCGCACGCGGTCGCGTGTTTCCAGCTTTCCGTCGGCTTCGTATGAACGCATGAAAGCGAGCACTTCCGGACGCTTGATGTCCTGCCTGCACAGTTTGCCGAAGCGTGCCTTGACATAGCCGACGCGCAGTTCAAGCACCTCGATCGTCTTGGGGTCGCGCACCGCGACGATCCTGCCGCGTTTGACTTTCTCCACCTTCTTCTTCGCGAGCCACTCGTCGGCCCATTGCTCGACAGGCCGGGCGGCCGCCTGCCTGTGCTTGACTAGCTGCTTCTCGGTGCTTGGGTCTTTGCCGTCCTTGAGCAGATCTTTGGCCTTGTCGCGCTCGCGCCGCGCGTCCGCGAGCGAGAACGTGCCATCCTTGCCGTTGCCGTAAGGGCCGATGGAGTAGGTTTTCTGGCGGCTGTGGAAGCGGTAGCCCATCCGCCAGAGCTTGGAGGCAGCGTTGCCGGGCCTGTTCTCGTCGGGCGTGACGAAGAGATAGAGACCGCCGCCGGTTACGTCGGAAATCTTGGCGGGGCTCCACGCGCCACTGTCGAATTTCGGTCGGGCGGCGCGGCAGTCGACGTCGGTCCTGATCTGCTTGGGATTGGCGCACGCGCCATCGTCCTTGCGGGCCATCTGCCCAATTCCTTCGTTCGGAAAAGCGAAAGTCGCCGTGAACGTTTGTTCTCCCGATACCAACACGATACCAACAAAAATACCAACAAATCGGGCGACTGGGGCCGGACGAGAACAAACCGTGACGAACACAAATGTACGCGGAAAGGCCTATTTTTCAAGGGTTTCCGAGCATTGTGCGAACGGTTGCGGAGGCTTTGGAACGGGCTTGAACAGCGTAGTTGGTGCCCCTGGCCGGAATCGAACCAGCACTCCTTGCGGAACTCGATTTTGAGTCGAGCGCGTCTACCAGTTCCGCCACAGGGGCTTTCCGCCGGGAGATCAAGGCCAAAGCCCCACTTCCCCCCGCGAAGCCGGCGGACTATAGCCAGCGACGGCGCCGGGTCAACCCGCACTGATGTGATTACTCACCGCCTCGACAGCGATCGGCGCCGGGGGTACGACCCGAACCGGTCATTCCTGAGGGGAGGCGAAGGTGACATCCACGGCCATGCCGTCGCAGGTTCGTCTTGAGACAAACGCCACAATGACCTCGGCACTTCTGGTGCTCGTGGTCGCGTGTGCGACCATTGCCGGGGCCTGGTTCTTTCAGCTGGTGCTGGACATCCTGCCCTGCCCAATGTGCCTGGAGCAGCGCTACGCCTATTACACCATCATTCCGCTGTCGGCGCTCGTGGCGCTGGGTGCGGCAAAAGGCGCGCCGCGGCCGCTTCTGATCGCCGGGCTTGTGGTGATTGCCTTGATCGCAGTCGGCAATTCCGTTTTCGGCATCTATCACGCCGGCGTGGAATGGAAGTTCTGGCAGGGGCCGACCGATTGCACCGGACCGGTGGTCGATTTCGGCAAGGCCGGCAGCCTGCTGGAGCAGCTGGACAAGGTGAAGGTGATCCGCTGCGACGAGGTGCAGTGGCGCTTTCTCGGTATCTCGCTCGCCGGCTACAACGCGCTGATCTCGGCCCTGATGGCCGCGATCGCAGGTTGGGGCCTCGCGCGGTCGGCAAAAAATTAATCGTCCACGTCATCCTGCGGCCGTCCGAACAAATGGACGATGCCGGGGGTGGCGATGGTGACGAATACGAAGCGCGACAAATGATGCGCGCCGACGAAGATCGGGTCGATATGCAAAGTGAGCGCCAGCGCCAGCATGGCGTCCATCGCGCCCGGCGCGAAGGCGACGATCAGGTCGCCGGGGCGGACATGGGTCGTCAGCACGATCAGGCCGACGAAAACGCCTGAGACCAGGATGGCGACCGCGAACGACCCGAGCGCCGCGTTGATATGGCCGAGCAGCACCTTGACCTTCATACGGGCGAACCGGCTGCCGATCACGGCGCCGATGCCGACCAGTGCCACGCTGCGCACCCAGATTGGCAAGCCGCCTTGGACGAGGTCGGCGCCATGCAGCACGCCGGAGGCGATCATCGCGCCGAACATCCAGCTCGCCGGAAATTTCAGGATGCGGAAGATCAGCGCGAGCGCCAGCGAAGCTGCGCCCAGAGCCAATAGTTCGAGCGGCGAGGCGGGAGTCGTGAGCGGCGCGGGCGATGAGGCCGGCGCCGCGCCGGTCAGCGCCAGCAGCAACGGCAGCGCCGCGGTGAGAATGATAACGCGCATGGTCTGTACCACCGCGATCGCCGGCAGGTCGGCTCCGCGCTCGACCGCCAAAACGGTGATCTGCGACAGCGCGCCGGGGCTGCCGGCCAGAAAGGCCGAGGTGCGGTCCCAGCCATGGACGCGCTGCAGATAGAGGCTGGAGCCGAAGGTCGAGCAGAAGGTCGCGAGAGCGAGCAGCGCAATGGTCACGGGATAGGCGCCGACATGCTGGATCAGCTGCCGCGATACCACCGAGCCCAAGGAGATGCCGAGCAGCACCAGGAGCATCTGGGTGACATGCGACGGCAGGCTCAAGGGACGGCCGGCGAGCGCAGCGGCGGCGACCGCGATCATCGCGCCGGAGATCAGGCCGCCCGGCAGGTTTGCCCAGAGAAACAGCAGGCCGCCCGCAGCCCCGATAGCAAGCGTCTCGATCGCGCTCAGGAGCTTGGCGCGCTCAGGCAGGACAAGATTGAGGGATGCAGCGAATTGCCTCACGCCGCCTTAATCGCAAATCCGTGTGGGCAGGACAATTGCGCGCGCGCAGTGCAGCAATGCGATGAAGGCTCCCCGGGGGAGAACCCGGGAAGGAGTGGCGTCATGTATAAGATGCGGGACGAGGCGACTGACAGCGTCGCCCCGCCCCGTCTGCGAGATCACTTCGTCGCGCCAGCCGCGCCGGCCTTGGCACTCTTGATGCAGTCGCGACGGAATTTCTTGCGCTCCCTGCCCTTGAGCCCCTTTTCGTCGGCTTGCTTGGAGCAGTCGACCGATTCCGGGCTGCGCGCCTTGGTCGTCTTGGTCGAAGCGGCGGGTGCGGCGGCCGGGGCGGCGGTGTCGGTCTTGGCGGCGGGCGCGGCGGTGTTCTGGGCCAGCACGGGGCCTGCGAGCAGCAGGGACGAAACGGCGGCGGCGGCAAACAGCGAAGATAGCTTCATGGGTAGCACCTGTGGAAAGGAAGAAAGACCCGCAAGCTCGCGCCCCGATGATGAACCGTCGATGAATGAGCGAGGGGCAGGCGGCACTATATTTTGCAAGCAGAGATTGTTCGCTTTGTCAGGGGCTTTGGCTGGCGCTAGGATGCCCACACCGTTTAGCTAGTTGCCAGGGAGACGAAGGATGACGTTTGAAGCCAGATTGTTGTGCGCGATTGCGGGTGCGAGCTTGGCCGCGTGGGCGGCGACCGCGCCGGCGCAGGCGCTGACCATGCAGGAATGCAGTGCGAAATATAAGGCCGCCAAGGACGCCGGCACACTGAACGGCCAGAAGTGGAACGACTTCCGCAAGGCCCAGTGCGGCGCCGACGCAACCACTGCGGCTGCCCCCACGGCACCGGCGCCTGCGCCCGCACCGGCTCCCGCAGCGCCGAAGGAAGCCAAGGCAGCGCCTTCAGCAGCGCCTGCGCTTCCCTCAGGGCCCGCGATTTTCCCGAACGCGGTCGACTCGAAATATGCCAGCGAAAGCGCTGGGAAGGGACGCATGCACACCTGCCGCGACCAGTACCAGGCCAACAAGGCCACCAACGGCAATGGCGGCCTGAAGTGGATCGAGAAGGGCGGCGGCTACTACTCCGAGTGCAACAAGCACCTTAAGGGGCCGGCCTGATCCGTCTCCACTGCGCGGCCGGATGGCTCTACATCCGGCCGCGGCCTAACCTTCGTCGAGCACTTCGCCGCCGGCTTCGCAATAAGCCACGCCGCATCGACGCGAGGCCCGCGCAGGCGCAGTGGCCGCGCATGAAGAAACCCCGATCGCAACGACGACCGGCACGCTAATGGCGATCACACGCGGGGTCTGAAGGCGCTGCCTGCAAATGCGCCCGGGGATCATGCAGCCAGGCCGACTGGCGATCATGCAGCCGGTGGGATAGGTTCGCCCCCGTGCATAAGAGTATTTCCCCTTGATCCTCTCGGCGACGCAAAGCGCGTTTGGGCTCGTCTCCGGAGCGCTTGCCGGATTCTCGTTAGGTTTGGTCGGCGGCGGCGGGTCCATCCTCGCCGTGCCGCTGATGGTCTATGTGGTCGGCGTCCGCGAGCCGCATATCGCGATCGGCACCAGTGCGATTGCGGTCGCAGCGAACGCAGCGATCAATCTCTCCAACCATGCCCGCGGCGGCACCGTGACTGGTCCTGCGCTCTGCCGTTTGCCGTCGCCGGCATGGCTGGGGCCTTGCTCGGCTCGATGCCCGGCAAGATGCTCGATGGACAGAAATTGCTGGCGCTGTTTGCGCTGGTGATGCTCGTGATCGCGATGCTGATGCTGATGACGCGGTCGCGCATCGGCGCAAGCAACGTCAAGATGAGCCTTTCCAATCTGCCAGCGATAACCGGGCTTGGCGTGGTCACCGGCACGCTGTCCGGCTTCTTCGGCATCGGCGGCGGATTCTTGATCGTGCCAGCCCTGATGCTGGCGACCGGCATGCCGATCATCAACGCGGTCTCTTCGTCGCTGGCGGCGGTGACCACTTTCGGGCTCACGACTGCAGCGAGTTACGCCTGGTCCGGGTTGGTTGCATGGAGCCTGGCCGGTCTTTTCATTATGGGAGGGATCGCGGGCGGCCTTCTGGGGGCGCGGGCCGCGCGGTACCTGGCGGGACGACGCGGCGCGCTCAATACTGTCTTTGCCGCTGTTATTATTGCCGTGACGCTCTATATGTTGGCGCGTAACTTGTGGCCGTCGTGACGCGCAAAAGCAGGCAGGTCGGGCCAAATGGGGCGGGATATGGACAACTGGAACGATAATTCCGGAGCGGCGCTGAATCGGCGCAGCGTGCTGGGTCTTCTGGGCGCCGGTGCCGCAACGCTGGGCGCGCTGGCGGCTCCGGCCTACGCGCAGGGGCGCGGCGAGCCAAGCGAAGCCGCGGTGCTGCGCGATCCCGAGGTGCCCGTCGGGGGCAATGCCGATGGCGATATCTCAATCGTCGAATGGTTCGACTATCAGTGTCCCTATTGCCGCAAGCTCGAGCCCGAGCTGCGTCAGGTGGTGCAGGACGACGCCAAGGTCCGCCTGGTGTGGAAGGACTGGCCGATCCTGGGGCCGGTCTCGGTCGTCGCCGCACGCATGGCGCTCGCGGCCAAATATCAGGGCAAATATGGCGAGGCGCATGATGCCATGATTGGGCTCAACTCCAAGCTGACGGAGCCCAAGATCGACGAGGCGCTGGCAGCTGCCGGCGTCGATGTCGATCGCGCCAAGCGCGATCTTGCGGCCAATGAAAAGGCGATAAATGCGATCCTTGCCCGTAACAATGAGCAGGCCGAGGGGCTCGGCTTCAGGGGTACGCCCTCGTTCATTGTCGGGAAATTCCGCGTCCCCGGCACGCTAACCATGGATGAATTCGCGCAAGTTATTGCGGATGCGCGCAAGGCCAAGGCGGCGAACTAAGCCGCCTCGCGTCGGCACAGCGGCGCGCTTATCGAGAAGAAATCCGCACCCAGTCCTCACGCGCGCGCGTCTTCAGCGCGTGCCAGTCGTTGGCGACCACGTCCCAGTTCACAATGGTGCGGTTGCTCTGCGCCACCTCGCCATTGGCCACGCTCGATGTCTGCAGGGAGTCATAAACATAGGCGCCCAGCGCCAACAGCACGGCGCCAAGAATCATTCCGAAAAAGGTCCGCATTGCCAATCCTCCGGTGAGGGCAAATAACGTGCTCATCGTCTGATGGTTCCGCTGAACATGCTCTGAACGGAGCTATATGTTCCCGTTCAGCCAGCGCAAGATCTCGGCATTGATCTCGCGCGGATAGCAGTGGCTGAGGTCCTCGATCTCGCGATAGGCGACGTTGGCGCCGGCGGCGGTGAGCGCATCGCGCGTGTGACGGGCCACTTCCACCGGAAACATCCAGTCGAGCTTGCCGTGTGCGATGTGGATCGGCAGGCCGCGCATGCGCTCCGCATCGGCCGTCGCTGCCATCAGGGGATGGAAAGTCGCGGAGACGGGAGCGAGATGGGTGAAGGGTGAGGCGCGCTCCAGCCCTGTGACGTAGCAGAAGGTGCCGCCGTCGCTCATCCCGGTGAGCAGGAGTCTTGTGGGATCGATGTTCCAGCGACTCTGCACCGTCTGCAGAATGCGTGACAAATTTGGCGTATCGCTATCGTCGCCCATCAGTGCCCAGGTCCGGCCCGTTGCCGTCGGCGCAACCAGGATCGCGCCAAAGCTGCGCGCATCGCGCAGCCAGCTCCAGAGAAAGCCGCGGCCGTTGCCGCTGCCGCCGTGCAGCGCCATCACCAAAGGCCAGGTGCGATCCTCCGCATAGTATTCCGGGACGTACATCGAATAGCCGCCGCGGCTATTGGGGTCATTGTGGTCATGAAAGATGCCGGTGTTTGCGGCTGGTGGCTCCGAGAGGCGGGCGGCGAGCGCCGCATCATCGCGCAGGACGGGATCAAGGAAGAACGTGTTGACTGGCGGGAATTTGGCCGCCAGTGGATACAGCGCCTCCTCCGCCCGCGGCAGATGGCGCACCGCGCGAAACACCGCAGCGATATCTCCGCCGCCGTGTTGGACTGCGCGCAAGCCTCCGAAAGCCGAAAGCGCCGCATCGCTTGCGGTGTCGAGCGTTGTGCGCACGTCTGCAAATTGCGGGGGCCATTCGGTCAATCGCGAACGCACGGCAGATAGTGCATCCTCCGGCGCGCCTATGGCCTCCATGACGCGGTCGAAATCGGGTGGATGCAGATGCCGCGCGACGAAGATGAGCGCTTGCAGGGAGTGAAGTAAGGGCGGCAGCATTGCCACGATGTCGTCCACCACGGCCTCGCTCATCGCCTCGTCCTCATGCTCTAGTGAAGGCGCGGCGCCTTGAGCAGCTTGGTGCGGTCGATCGAGGCGAGTACGACGTCGAAGGTAACGCCTTCATGATGCACCGTGAGCGGCACGTCGACGCCGGCATTTCCGAGCGACCAGAGCTTGCGATAGAACCCGCTCTGGCTGGTCACGCGCTCGCCATCGACGGCCAGGATCACGTCGCCGGCCTTCAGCTCGGCGCGCGCCGCGGGACCGTTGTTGGAGATGCCGATGACGACGACCTTGTTGTCGATCTCGGTTGAATAGAGACCGAGCCATGGCCGCGCCGGCCGGGTGACGCGGCCGAATTTGCGCAGGTCCTCGAGTACTGGCTTGAGCAGGTCGATCGGCACGATCATGTTGACATGCTCGGCCTTGCCCTCACGTTCGCGTTCGAGTTGCAGCGAGCCGATGCCGATCAATTCGCCTGATTTCGAGATCAGGCCGGTGCCGCCCCAGTTCGGATGTGCCGGATAGGTGAAGACGGCCTCGTCGAGCAGATATTCCCAGTAGCCAGCGAACTCCTGCTTGGCGATGATCTGGCTTGCCAGCGAGCGCGTGCGCCCGCCTGCGCCGCCGACCACGACATGGTCGCCGATCTTGGTTGCCGCAGAGGTACCGAGCGGCAACGGATCGAGATCGAGCGGCCCCAGCGCCTGCACCAGGCCGAACCCGGTGACGGCATCGAAGCCGAGCGCATGTCCTTCCACCACGCGCCCGTCGCCACGATGCAGCCAGACGGCCTCGGCCTCGGTGATGAGATAACCGATCGTCAGCACCAGCCCCTCGTCGATGACGACACCGTTGCCGGCGCGCTCGGTGCCCAGCGTCTCCGCGCTCGACGCGTCAGACGGAATGATGGAGTGTAGGCCGACGATCGAGGACAGCACGTGATCGAGATCGAAGGCATAGTCGCCGGCGTGCGGCTGATACGCGGGCGGCACTCTCCATTCGGTCAAAGAGGGCATCGCGGCTCTCCTGTTCATCGGCGTCGAGTTCGCGTTGATGGACGGCCGTACTTCGGCAAAGTCTCGGCGGTGGCCAAAGCAATACAACTTTATCACCAATGCCGGCGCACGCACCAGAGCCGGATCAATATTCTTCGAAGCCTCGTGGCCTTCGCCGTGGTCTTGTTTCGACATCATCCGGCCATGCCGGGCAACAACGAAAAATCGTTCCGCAAAATCAGATTGCCGCAGCCAACGATGCCGGTCGACTAGTTTCGGCCGCAGCTTCTGGCGATGATCGGCCAGACGAACCATGCGCCGGCGGCATAGAGGCTGCGCACCGTGCCTTGCCCGGTGCCTTGCCCAGTCTTGGCCGCGACGGTGAAGCGGCCGGCGTCGAGCAGATAGCCATTGGAGGAGACGATGGCCGGGATCATCTTCGCAGGCGGCCCGAAGCCTATCACCGCGTCGGGCTGCACCAGTGTGGCCGCCGCGCCCATGCCAAGAAACCAGATCGCCACGACCGCGAGCAGCCCGCCGAGCGGCAGCCTGCCGACCGACATGAATTTCGCGGGCACTACTCCCGCGCGCATGGCTGCCTCAATAGTCATAGGCATGCTCGAATTTATATCCTGCCGCCTCGATCTGACCGACGTCTTTTAGCAGTGCGCGCACCGGCGTGTCGACGCCGAGACGGCGCAGACCCGGCGAGGACTGAATTGCGAGACTGAATATGGGAACGGTGCCGGAGGCTGCCAACCCCGCATCCTTGCTCGGATCCTTGCCCACTTCGCTATTGTCTTCGGGAAGGATCACCGTGATCAGGATCCGATGATTGCCTGCGATCTCGAGCAGAGCAGCGCCGGAATGGTGCGTCAGTTCGCGGACAAAGGCGTCGAACGCGGCATAGCGTGCGGTCTCGACCAGCATACCGCGTTCACCGTTCGCATCCGTCACCTCGCGGATCAGCTTGACGCCGCCGATTGCCTGCAACTCCGCCGGTGACAAGCCGCCGACCACGCTCTCGATTGTAAGGTCTGCCGGATCGTAGCCGGCTATGAAGCGCATCAGCGCAGCATAGCCGGCGCGCCCGCCATATTGCAGGCTCAGCGAGCCGCGCCGTTCCGCCGCGCGGACCGAGGGAGCGAAGGGCGTCTCGCGCCAGAATTGCTTGAGCTTCGCGCCGAAAGGGAATTGATACCACGGCGTCTGGTAGAGGAACGCGCCATATTCCTTCAAGAGTGAGAGGTTGAACTCATCCTCCGCGGTCTTGCGGCCGCCGGTCGTCCACTCGCTCAAAGCCCCTAAGCTCCGCTCATAGGCGCCCTGCAGTGCCATTTCGAGGGTGAAGCTGAATCCAATGATGTAGTTGGTCGCCTTCTGATCGGCGGTCGCAGGTCCCGAGGTCGAGGCCTGCCGCGTCGCGCCGCACAGGCTGCTCCAGAAGCCCCTGATGCTCGCGAGATAATCGAAATCGGATTCCGAGGTTTTGGCCGTCACACCCGCGAGATCATTATAGGCGTGGACGATGTACCATTCGGGAAAGGTGAGAAAGCTGTCGCCCTGCTGGCGCGCATAGCCTTTGTCGGTGATCCCAAAATCCGACCCGATCGTTGGCGTCGGCCCGTCGGCGACGCAGAATTTTTCCACGCCGGCGATGGTTCCGGCGATGCCGACCGCGCCAAGCACGGCAAGCGCGCCCACCGTGTAAAGCGTCTTGCGCCAGAAGCTCATGCCGCCACGCTGGTCGTCCGCCAGGGGGAGAAGCCCACGGCGATGCCGAAGGCGCCGAGGCCGAGATGCGGCACACTGGAGAGCAATTTTATCATCGGCGACACGTCGCGGATGCCATCGATGAAGATGGAGAGGTCGAGATAGCCGGAGCCGGTGAACACGCCCATCACGCCGTCGAGAAAATACAGCGTGCCGAACACCCGCAAAAAGAAGATGGCGCTGCGTCGACTTAAAGCGCTCGCGAGTGCCCACAATCCCGATGCGACATGGAGCGCGTCCTTGTAGATGTCGAGATGGAACAGGCCGAACACGCGACCTTGCGCATCGATGAAGGCCGGAATGTAGTCGGTTGCGGCGGCAAAGAGCAGTGCGGCTCCGAGCAGGAGAGCTGCGATGCGATAGCGGTCCATCCGTCGCTCCCTCATGCGAAATAGGCGTCCCACATGGCGTTGCGGAACAAGAGGTTCGGATCGTAGTGCCGCTTGGCGGCGACAAATGCGCTTGCAGCCGGATAGGCCTTCTCCACCTGATCGCGGCGGGCCTGCAGGCGGTAGGGCAGGTAGAAGGCGCCGCCGATTGCCGTGACGCCGTCGATCAGCGCTTCAGTTGTCTGCATCATGTCGATCTCGCCTTCGGGCGATGCCTCCTGCGAGAACGACATCACTGCGGCGATGCGGCGGACCGGCGCGATCGTCAGCACCGGCGTGTGGTCCTCGGCGACATAGCGCAGCGTGACGTTCAAGAACTCCGCCCGCGATTTCGGGATGATGTCGCGGCAGGCGGCGACGAATTCGCCGAAACGCTCCGGCGCGACAAAATATTCATGCAGGATGTCGGTGCGGTGCAAATCCTTTTGCGCGAGGTTTGCGACTGGCTCGGCCATCAGCGAGTTGCGCGTCGCGTGGCCGCCGGTAATGGCAGGGCCAATGCGCGATTCCATGAACCAGCGCAGGCCTTTTGCGACTTCCCAGCCGGTCTGCGCGCGGTAGATGTCGTTCTGCAACGCGGTCAATTTCCCCGCGCTCGCGACCGCTGGCAGCGTTGCGGGTTGGTTCGCCACCGGTCGATAGGTCACCATCAGCGCGTCGTCGAAGAAGTTCTTGCGCGAGACCGACATGCGGCCATAGGCCATGGCAAGCGAGCTGTCGGTGTCGATCGCGTGGACGAATTGATCTGCAAACTTCTCCGGCGCCATCCGCTCGAAGCGCGGCTCGAGCAGAAGGTTCGGCATCATCTCGACGTCGAGATCGACGATGATGCCGAACAGCCCGTAGCCGCCCATGGCAAGGGAGAACAGTTCCGCGTTCTCGGTGCGCGAGCACTGCACAAGGGTGCCGTCGGCCAGTACCATGCGGATCGCCTTCACCGTGGAGCCGAACGGGCCGTGCGGCACCGGCCAGCCATGCGCGTTGACACAGAACGTGCTGCCCACGCCGAAATCGCTGTTGGACTGCATCACGGCAGGCGAGAAGCCGCGCGCATCGAGAATACGGATCACGTCCCACCAGCGGTTCGCCGCCGAGGTCCGATACGTCTTGGCTGTGGTGTCCATCTCGAGCGGACCGCCGTCAAACGATATCGCGGTGCCGTCGCGCGGCAGGCTCTGGCCGCCCATCGAGTGCCGCGCCACCGAAGCGGCGACGGGGCGGTGTTCGGCCGCGGCTTCCTTCAGCTCGGCGCGGATGAGCGCGATCAGCTCGTCGGTTTCCGCTTTGGCAATCGTGATGTGCTTGGCGACGGGGGTTGGGCTCAAGCGGCTGGCGTCATTCAGGATGATGCGTGGGGTGGCGGCAGCCCTTGAAGCGCTCCAGAACGGCATCGTCGCCGCAGCGGGCAAGATGCGCAGGAAATCTCGTCGCGTTGTCATCGGAACGGCGTTCCTCCTGAAATTGCGTCGCATTTTAGATGCGCCGGGTCCACACCGGAAGTAATGGAACAGGCTTTCCCACAAACGATGTTTAGGGATTGATAAGATTGCATCGGAATCACGGCGAGGGGCGCTTGCGTCTGTCACTGCGGTTGGTCGATGTGACGCCGGAGGAAGTTCATCGATCGATGCTCTGGCGGTTGTCGTCGCATCGCAGCGCTGCCATAGTAGCTGCAATGGTGCCTGGTCCGCGCCACGAGAAACAATCGGGGAAACGTTCAAGGAAACGCCCAAGGAAACGTTCAAGGAATCGCTCATGTCGGCTGCCCTCTCAATCCCACCCGCTCGGCCCTATCGCGGTGTCTTCCCGGTTGCCCCGACCATCTTCGACGATCGCGGGGAACTGGACCTGGAGGGGCAGCGCCGCTGCATCGATTTCATGATCGATGCCGGCTCGCACGGCATCTGCATCCTCGCCAATTTCTCCGAGCAGTTCGTGCTGACCGATGCCGAGCGCGAAACGGTGATGCATGCGGTGCTGGAGCATGTGGCGGGGCGCGTTCCCGTCATCGTCACCACCAGCCATTTCAGTTCAGCCGTCTGCGCCGCCCGCAGCCGGCAGGCCGAGGCAGCGGGCGCCCGCATGGTGATGGTGATGCCGCCCTATCACGGCGCGACGTTCCGGGTGGACGACAAAGCGATCTACCAATTCTTCCAGGTGCTCTCCGAGGCGATTCAGATTCCGATCATGATCCAGGATGCGCCAGTCGCCGGCACGCCGCTGTCGGTCGCGCTGCTCGCGCGGCTTGCCAAGGAATTTGCCAACATCCGCTACTTCAAAGTCGAGGTGCCGATGGCAGCCGCCAAACTGCGCAGTCTGATCGAGGCGGGCGGTGCCGTCATCGAAGGCCCGTGGGACGGCGAGGAGGCGATCACGCTGATGGCGGATCTCGATGCCGGCGCAACCGGCGCCATGACCGGCGGCGGCTATCCCGATGGCATCCGCCAGATCATCGATCCCTATTTTGAAGGTCGCCGGGATGAAGCCAAGGCGGCTTACGCGCGCTGGTTGCCGCTGATCAATTACGAGAACCGCCAATGCGGTCTGCGCGCGGCCAAGACGCTGATGCAGGCCGGCGGTGTGATCCGCTCAGACTGTGTCCGCCATCCGCTACAGCCGCTGCCGGCTCCGACGCGCGCGGGGCTATTGGAGCTTGCGAAGGATCTCGACGCGCTGGCGCTGCGGTGGGGAAGGTGAGCCAGGGCACGACACACATCGCGCAGTTCACCAGCGCGGCGGCAAAGCTCAATATCCTTGTCTATGAAGGTCGTTACCCAGGTCGAAATCGTCGACCGGCCCGGCCGGCCCCCGCCTCTACTGCGCCACGTTGCAGACCTTGATCTGCAGGGCCCCGGTTGTCTCAAAGTGCGTCTCCGACAGGTGTCCTGAAACTCAGGAGCCTGTCACGGGAGCCGAAAACCTCAATCTACCCGTGAGAGCCGTCATTTGAACGAACACTGGATTTCGTCGGCATGCGCGAATATCGGACATCACTCAGGCAGCGGGTCGATGCCATCAGATGGGGTGTGGTTGTACAGAACCCACACGAGCATGTTGCCCGGCTCCGACGTTGCGTCGGTGCGACAAGCCGAAACCTGCCCGCTGACGCCGCTGGCATATTGCGCGACGACCTCCCCAAACGCATTGCGCTGAATCGCTACCGTTTGTCCAGCGTCGACCTTGTCGTTCGGCTTGACCAAAATCTCAACAAAGCCGCCACGGGTCGCGACCACAGCGTGAGCGCTATTGCCCACAAAGATGCCCGTGTCCTTGCCGGTGCGCCCTAGCGGCCCGGCGATGATTCCGTGGTGCTTGAGCACATTCATCGTTCCTTCCGCAAACAGGGGGATCATGCTGTGATCCAAAATGCGCGGCGGGCCGATTTCAGCGGTGAATGCCGGGATGCCTGCATCGATGAACGCATTTGGAAGAACACCGGGATAAGCGGGGTTGTCGAAGATCTGATCAATAGGAAACAGCTCCGCCATGGCGCGGACTTCCGGCAGGTCCATTCGCGCAATATGGCACGCTGTCAGGTCAATTCCGGTCGTCGAGGTGTGAAAGTCGATCGCGTAGTCCGCATTCGGCTTGAGCAGCCTGTTGAACAGCATGCCGGCGTGCCGGGACGACGCCGTCGGACCGTTCTCATTGCCCGGCCACTCCCGATTGATGTCAACCAGGTCGATGCCTCGCCCTGAGTTTGGCCATCTCCTCGCCATGCCTTCCAAGGCAGGCCGTGACACGTCGAGAACGGCCAATACCGCGCCCGACATTTCAGCCGGATCAAGTTGGTCCATCACGGTCTGTATAGTCCGAACCGGACTGATCTCGTCGCCGTGCACGCCACTGACGAGTGCGATACGCTTGCCCGGTCTCGCGCCCTTTGCGACCATTGTCGACACATGCCAGTGTTGCCCCGTGGGCGTCTGCACGCCCTGAAAATAGAAAAAGTGCTTCTTGCCGGATTCCAGATCATTGATGTCAAGTGCGCTGATGACCTTCTTCCCGTCAATCATATCTCCCGTATAGGCTGTTCCGTCTGATGCGGTCGCTGCCTGAGTACTCGCTGGTTCAGCAGCTGTCGCGAGTGCAGCCGATGCGCCAATAGCGGTAGCAATGAAATGGCGGCGATTGAAGCTGTCCCGGCCTAGATCTTCAGGCATCGCGTTGCCCCTTTCAGGTTGCTGTGCGCTGCAGTGTGCCCCGCCAAAAGGAAGGCGTCATTCTATCACCTCGTCGGCGAGCGCCACCAAATCCGGCGGCAGCTCTATACCCGTGGTCTTTGCGGTCTTCAGGTTGATCACGAATGGATAGCGTGTCGGCTGCTCGAACGGCAGATCACCCGGCTGCGCGCCCTTGAAGATACGGGCAACCAGGTCACCGGCGCGCTCGAACGACTCTTTCAGATCCGCGCCGTACGACATCAAGCCGCCGTCGCGAACCAGAAAGTCGTATTCGTAGATCGCAGGCAGTTTATGGTTCGCGGCGTAGTCGAACACCCGCCTTCTGTTGAGCGTGGTGAGTGCGTCCGACACCATGAGAATGGCGTCCGGCGGCTCGCGATCCATCGCCGCGAAGGCTTCGTTGAAGTCATCAGGCTCGCGCACGCCAAGTGGCATGACTATGACGCCAACCGATTGGGCGACATCCGCTGACGCTTCGTAGCGCTTCGACATGCCCAGATCGTCCTTGTTCCACAGCATCGCGACTCGGCGCAGTCTGGGATTCAACTGCTGGAGCAGCGACACGCGCTTGGTGGAAAGCTCGGTCGCGTTGTCCGATATGCCAGTGATGTTGCCGCCCGGCCTGGACAAACTCTGCACGAGACGTGTTACGACAGGATCGCCGGCGCCAAAGGCCACCACCGTGGGAATGCCCGTCGCCTTTGCCGCGACCGCGACCGGAAAGCCCGTGACCACTAATGCGTCAACCTTGTCCGCCTTCATTTCGTTGAGGAGTTGGGGTACGCGGTGCATATCTCCTTTCGCTCCGCGAGCATCCAGAGTCAGATTTTGCCCGAGCATATAACCACGCTCCGCCAGCACGCGGACAAGGATCGAGCCGAATGGGCTCTTGTCATCAAAAGGATCCCTGGGGCCAATTGTGCCGAGCCGATAGATCTTGGATGTTGCCTGTGCCGAAGCGCCAAGCGGCCGAGAAATACAAGCTATCGCGGAGCCGCTGACAAGCGCGATGAAATCGCGGCGCTGCATGTCTGACCTCCAGCTCTGGGAGACAGCATTTTAGCGGTCAAAGCGACCGCTTTGATAGAATACCGCTTTGATAGAATAAAGCCTAACGCCCATCACACTTCCGTATGGTGCACCCGCGTCAGCGTCGATTTGCCCCTGACAGCCGGCGCGTGGACGAATGCCGGATCTCGTCGGTTTGGGCCAACGAGTGACAAGCGCGGTGTAGCAAAGAGCGGCCTATTCGATCACCTCGCCGGCGAAGGATGCGACAAGTGCATCGACCTCCTTCTGATCCGGACCCTTGCATCGGGCGTTGACGCGCGGACCCGTGGCGTAGCCGATCCAAAGCACAATTTCATGTGGTCGCGGCGCGTCATGGATCAGCACCGGGGTCGAATCGAACGCATCGAGATCCCAACCCTCGTCGAGGGGCCCATAGATGAGATCCACGGTCGTGCCCGGCGGGCCCACCTTGGCGTGGCCTGGAATGATGACGCGACCGCGTTTGATCGCACGGCGCATCGCCATGCCGAGTCTCGGATGGATCATCGCGGCGCCATGCTCAAGGTCGCCGCCGATGCCGACCAGCGCCGCCTTGGTGTAGGCGCGCAGCTGCGCCGGGCTCGCGCCGAGCGTCTCCAGCGCCACCTTGGTGAGCGAAGCCCCGAGTTCGAGCGAATAGTCGATCAGAGGCTTGAGGTCGGTGCCAACCGCCTTGCCGGCGAGCGGGTTCTCGAAGACGGCGCCGATCGCCACGCGTCGCAGCGGGGGGCTGACGCGCTCGCCGTATTCGCTGTTGATCTCCTCGACGAGTGTGACGGTCTTGCGGATTTTCATGATGTGCTCGCTCGCAATGTTCGGTCAGGCTTTTCAATTTCACATCCGGAGACTAGCACCTTATCGCCTTCCGCGAGGGCTGTTGAGACGTGTCGGGGGTCCGTGTCAGTGGTCCGTCACTTCGACGCCAGCCGATCCGTTCCCGGCACAGCGCAGCAGCAGGCGATGCGTCGGGTAGAAGATGATCGCGGGCAGGCCGACCAGCAGCATCATGAACCAAAGGGGACCCGGCATGAAGCTTTGCGCGGCGTCATCGCTCATGCCAAACACGCAGTTGATGTTCACGGGCAGATTGGGGCTGGTGGCAGGCGGTGCGGGCGTCAGGAAGTAGCAGACCGACAGCAGCACCCATGCTGCAACTGTCCATACCGCAAATGCCCTCCGATCATAGCCAAGCCGCCAGACCAGCCAGGCCAGCACAAAGGGCAGCCAGAAGTGGAAGAACGACAATCCGCGCGTGAACAGCGGGAGCTTGGCATCGAACATGAAGGCCGTTAGCCCGGTCAGCCTGATGCCGGCCGCGGCGGCGAGAAAGTCGATCACCCATAGTGCCTGCGGCAGCAGAATGCCGACGGCCGGCGCCGAGGCGAGCAGCGGGCTTTCCAGCCAGATCGCGGCGAGGGTGGTGAGCAGCGCGACATCGCAGAAATAGAGGAAGTTGGTCGGTCCGTAGGCGCGCAGATAGGTCGGCACCAGCACGGCGCAGAACGCCGTGTAGAACAGCTTGAACCAGAGCGAAATGCGCGCTTCGGTGGCCCTGCCCATGGTATCCCTGATTGTTGAGATGCAATTTAGAAACAGTCGCGCGATGACGTCTCCCGTCAAACAATCCACGCGCGATGTTCTTGCTCAGCGTTCAGAGCTGGTGTTGAGATCGCTCTGAGCCGAAAATGTGACAGCCTTTTGTTATTTGACGCTCTCGTACGTTCCGGCAAAAAGCCGCGACAAGCGCCGCAGCCTACGGATCCAGCTCCGTATCCCAGTAGAGATAGTCGAGCCAGCTGTCGTGCAGGTAGTTCGGTGGGAACAGGCGGCCGTTGCGGTGCAGCTGATGCACGGTGGGGGCGTAGGGCGTCTGCTTCGGGAACATCTTGGCCTGCTGCGGTGACATGTTGCCCTTCCTCAGGTTACAGGGTGAGCAGGCCGCCACTACATTTTCCCAGGTCGTCTGGCCACCCTTGGAGCGGGGGATGATGTGGTCGAAGGTGAGGTCGTCGGGCGAGCCGCAATATTGGCAGGCGAAGCGATCGCGCAGGAAGACGTTGAAGCGGGTGAAGGCGGGGTGGGTGCTCGGCTTGACGAAGGATTTCAGAGAAACGACGCTTGGGAGTTGCATTTCGAAGGTCGGGCTTCGCACCGCCTTCTCGTAATGCGCCACAATGTTCACGCGATCAAGGAACACCGCCTTGATCGCGTCCTGCCACGACCAAAGCGAGAGCGGGTAGTAACTCAGCGGCCGGAAGTCCGCGTTCAACACCAGCACCGGCCAACCGCCTTGCGAGACATGTGCGTTCAAATAACGCTCCTAACCCCCCAAAGATCGGCTGCGAAGCAGCATGCATTGACATACTACAGGCAGCGTGACGGGATTGTGAAGAGCTTAGAACAACTTATCCCGCAGGCATACCCTGCATAGCGAGACCGTCTAGGCCAGCAAAAAACAGCAAATCAGGGGAAGGAGAGACCCAAGCGCAAAGCCTTTGCGGCACTCGTTGTGGCCTGTCTCGCGCCTCTCGGCAATAACACATCGCCCGCGGAAAACCATCCGACGCACGCACCCACCATGATTGTGCCTTTCCCCGCGGGCGGGGCCATCGACACGCTCGCGAGCGATTTTGGCGAGCGAATGCGGCCGATTCTCGGCTGGGCGCGGATCATCGAAAATGTGGCAGGTGCTATCAGGTGGAGTGAGGTACCCGATTTCTCGCTCCGTCATTCCGGGGCGGTGCGAAAGCACCGAACTCTGATGTGCTCTTGCACATCTGAGAATCTCGAGTTTCCGGGTCTGGTCCATCCAAGTCGGCTGTTGCCGACTTGGACAACTAATATTGCTGAACTCGGGTAGACCCGAGTTCTAATATTGCTGAACTCGGGTAAACCCGAGTTCAGTGGACCATCCCGGAATGACTGAACAACCAGGTTCGCTTCCTTCGCAAGGACGCCTCACGCGGAAACCTTTTCCGGCTTCTGCAGACACCGCGCCCACCTGACCTCCGTAGGCAGAGGTTGTGGCGCGAGATTCTCAGGTGCGCAATTGCGCGCCATCGCTCGCGCTTGCGCGCGCCCCGGAATGACGAAATCGCAGCTACAGCAGCCCTTCCTCAATCGCCTTGATCTGCAGCGCCAGATATTTCGAATTGATCCGGCATTGCGCGAGGCTGCCGGCGATGAAATAGAGCCCAGCCTGGGGCGTGCGCACATACATGTTGCGCAGCTCCTCGCTGTCGCCAAAGCCCCAGATCGGACCGACGCGTGCAGCGATGTCCTCGCCGAACAGCTTGCGCACGAGGAACTCCTGGCCCTTGTAGCCCGTTGAGAGCACGATCAGGTCGGCAGGCACCGTCGTGCCGTTCTTCAGCCGCGCTCCCTCGGCGACAAAGCCGTCGATAGCCGCGAATTGCATGAGTTTGATCGCCTCGCTTGCGACGAGGTCGGAGCAGCCGACATTGAAATAGTAGCCACCGCCGCGGCTGAGATACTTGAACTGCCAGCCGGTGCCGTCCTCGCCGAAATCGAGTTTGAAGCCAATAGCGGCGAGCTTGTCGAGCAAGTCGGCATCGAGTTTTTTCGATTGCTCCGTCAGCATCTGGTGGTGTCGTCGCGCCAGTTTCAGCGGCATCGAGGTCGCGATCAGGTCGTTGTCCTCGAGCGTCCCCTCATTATAGGCGGCGTAGGCCAGCTGCGCGGAGGGTTCGATATTGGTGATGAGCGTAGGACTCCGCTGCACCAGCGTGACGTCGGCGCCAGAGGAATAGAGATCCTGCGCGATGTCGTGGCCGCTATTGCCGGTGCCGATCACGATCGCCCGCTTGCCCTTCCAGTCCTCGCCGTCTTCGTAGCGGCTGGAATGCACGACCCGGCCGGCGAAATTTGCAAGGCTCGGAATGTCGGGGATGTTGGGAATGCCCGAGACGCCGGTCGCCATCACGATGTGGCGGGGCGCCATCGTTCGCGTCGAGCCGTCGGCGCGGCGCAGCGTGACGGACCAGCGTCCTTGCGTGTCGTCGTAAGTCCCGCCCTCGAACTCGATGCCGGTCCAGTAATTCAGCTCCATCGCATCGACGTAAGCCTCGAACCAGTTGGCGAGCTTGTCCTTCGGGATATAGGTCGGCCAGTTCGGCGGGAATGGCATATAGGGCAGATGATTGACCTGCACCTGGTTGTGCAAGGTGAGCGCATGGTAGCGCTTGCGCCAGTTGTCGCCGATGCGCGCCCACCGGTCGACGATCAGTGTGTCGACCTTCAGCTGCTTCAGCCGCGCGGCGATCGCCAGCCCCGCCTGTCCGCCGCCGACGACCAGCACGACCGGGTCGCGCTCCGCATAGGCAGTTGAGGCCTGCCGCTGATCGAGCCAGTTCGGCCCGCGAAAATCGCGCGAATAGGTCTGTCCACGTGGCCGCGTCCGCTCGAGTTGCTCCTCGAAACCTTTCAGTTCCTCCAGCGCTGTGAGCAGCGTCCAGGCCTTCAGGCGATTGCCGTCGCGCTCATCCGGGATCAGCCGCAGGATGCCATGGCCGCGGCCGAGTCTTGTCTCGAACTTGAAAATCGCTTCGATGCAGTTGGTGCCGGCGCGGGTGACACGGCGGGGCGCGGCGCGATCGGGATCAATCTGAAGCTTCTGCAAAGCGGCCTGCGGCGCAAGGCGCTTCAGCTCGGCAAGCAAGCCGGGCGCGCCGTTGACCGTCTGCAGGTTCCAGCTCAACGCCAGCACGTCGCGCCAATAGCTGTCGGCGTGGAACAGGTGATCCAGCGCCTGGTCCTGTGTTCCGAGCGCGGCCTCGAAGGCGAGAAGCCAGTCGCGTGCGGCAAGCGCGATGTCGTCGGTCTTGTCCAGCATCTCGACCGTTTCCTGGCGGCCGTCTTGTACGGCCTGATCGCCAGTCACGCTATACGCTTTGCGCGCCGTCCAAAAGCGCTTCACCCAAGTAGCGAGAGCATATGGCCCTGATCCGGCGGAATACGTCCCGTGAGGGTATCGAGATAAACCCGCTGCACTGCCTCAGGCCCACGCCCCTCGACAATCGTGAGCCACTTGTCCAGGTTCGGCGCAAAGCCGGCCCATGCCGCACCGAACCGCTTCTCGATCTCGCCCGGCCCCCACTCTTTTGCGCGCTTGCGGATCTGGTCGGGGGCGAAGAACATGGTGGGTTTGGCGCCTGGCAATAGCGGCTCATCGGGCGAGCTTGCGCGATGGGTGAGGCCGATGCGGCCGGAATATTTCATCTGATCGCCGAAATGATTGTGCAGCCGTGCGCGCAGCTCGCTGTTGCCGGCCATGTCGACGAACGCGACCGGCGCGGCGTTCGGCAGTGTGCTCACGCGGTCATAGGTGACAACCTCATGATAGCAGCAGAGCGAGGCGACGTAGTCGGCATTCGCGGGCGAGGTCAGCCCGATCACGCGGTGACGCTCGCGCCCATGCAACAGATGCGCAAGGCCGAAGGCGGTCTTGCTGGAGGCGGAGGAAAGCATCACGCTTCGCGCGCCGAAGAAGTCATTTTCGGCAAGGAAATCGTCGACCAGGAACGAGAGCATGAACAGCGGCCGCAGCAGCGCCTGCTGATCACCTTGCCGCCCGGCATAGGCGGCATCGTCCGAGACGCGGGCATAGGCGTTATAGACCGGCGCCACGCCCTGCCGATGCGGTGCCGCATCGCGTAAGCCTCTCTTGGAAACATCGGCCGCCTCCATCACCAGATGCGTCGACATCGGGAAATAGCCGAACAGGCGTTCGCCGATCGCGACCATCGGATGTTTTGAGGCGATCACCTCGCCAAAGCCCCAGACCGGGATGCTGCCAAAGCCCTCGGGCGCCGGAAACAGGCTCCAATATTTCAGTCGATCGCCGAGCACGGCGTAAGTGATGTTGTTGGCGGTGAAGGCGAAGCGGTCGACCTTCACCAATAGCGCTTCGTCCGGCAGGCGCGAGGCATCCGGCAATTCCGTCTCGATGAACTTGTTTTGATTGAGATCGTCACGCGCAACCACAAAGGCGGTGCAATTCATGGTTCAGGATCCCGGCTGTTTGCGTGCCGTGATCTTTGCTTTAGGTGAGATGCGTTTTGCAACGCCAACATTGTTTGAAACTGCGTTCTGCTTTGCTTCGCCTGCGATCACGCCTTCGCGCTTCTTTATCGCGCGATAATAGCTCCACCACAGATGAGCGGCGGCGCCGCGCAGAGGACGCCAGGGTTCCGCAAGCGGCGCCATCTGCTTCTCTGTCGGCCGCGTTTTGAGGCCGAGGCCGATCCGCATTCCTTCCTGCACGGCAAGGTCGCCGGCCGGCCACGCATCGCCATGGCCGAGGCAGAACAACAGATAAATGTCGGCAGTCCACGGCCCGATGCCGGGCAATGCGATCAGCGTGTGATGAGCGGCGTCGGCGTCTTCCTCGGCGAGCACATCGAGGTTCAGCCGCTCCTCAGCTAGTTCGCGCGCAATATGTTTCAGCGTCTTGATCTTGGCGGCGGAGAGGCCGAGCCGCCCCAGCCGGTCGGCGCGCGCCCGTCGCACTGCCTCATGGTGGAATGGTTCGAACGCGGCCGACAGCCGTCCCCAGATCGCCGCCGCGCTCGCGGTCGAGAGCTGCTGCCCGCAGACGATATGCGCGAGACCAACAAATCCCGGCTCGCGCCGGCGCAAGCTCGGCATGCCTGTGGCGTCGAGGATGGCTTTTAGGCGCGGATCCTGCTTGACCAGCTTTTCGATGGCCTGCTCGAGGTCGGCCTGGGTGTGGAGGTGGATGGTCATCGGCGTTGCGCTCTATCCTCTCGTCATGGTCGGGCTTGACCCGGCCATCCACGTCTTCTTGCGGAGCGAATAGAAATCTCACTTATAGCAGAGAGCACGTGGTGGAGCAGGGTAGGGTGAAGAGACATGCGCGCTGAGCGGCCGCAAGGGCGTGGATGCCCGGGTCAAGCCAAGGTCAAGCCCGGGCATGACGGAGTCTGTTGAGGCAATGCCACCCGTTTTCCGATTTGCCCCGAGCCCGAACGGTTACCTTCATCTCGGCCATGCCTATTCGGCGCTGTTGAACGCTGATCTGGCGCGGCAAACTGGCGGGCAGCTGTTGCTGCGCATCGAGGACATCGATCCCGCGCGCTGCCGCCCCGAGTTTGAGGCGGCGATCTATGAGGATCTGGGCTGGCTTGGCATCACCTGGCAACAGCCGGTGCGGCGGCAATCCGAGCACCTCGCCGATTATCGCGCGGCGCTCGACAGATTGGCGGGCCTCGGCCTCATCTATCCGAGTTTCGAGAGCCGCGCCGAGATCGCGAAGCTGGTGGCGCAACGGGAGAAGGCCGGAGCATGGCCGCGCGATCCCGACGGCGCGCCCCTCTATCCCGGCGCCGCGAAAGAGCTTTCCAGGAGCGAACGCACCCGGCTGATCGGTCAGGGCGCGCCTTATGCTTTGCGGCTGGATATGGCTGCGGCGATCGCGCGGGCCGGCAAAATGGCCTGGAGCGAACAGGGGGAGGGCCCCGCTGGCGAGCACGGCCGCATTGCAGCGAGACCGCAAGCCTGGGGCGACGTCATCCTGGCCCGCAAGGAAACTCCGACCAGCTATCATCTGTCGGTCGTGATCGACGACGCCCTTCAGGGCGTGAGCGAGGTTATCAGGGGCCGGGACCTGTTCCACGCAACCAGCGTGCACGTGCTGCTGCAGCATCTGCTTGGCCTGCCGCAGCCGGTGTACGGGCACCATCGGCTGCTAGTGGATGATACCGGGCATAAGCTGTCCAAATCGACCCAGGCGACGGGTTTGCGCGAATTGCGCGCGGCCGGCGTCACACCCGATGAGATTCGCCGCCGCGTTGGCCTCCTTTAGTCCCGATTGTCCTGAAACGTGACAGGATCACCGCAAAGGTATCCGTGACTCCCCATGCCCTGCCGTGCCATTGTTGCGAGGCGGGGTGAACGGGAATCATGGCGGCAAGGTCGCGCGTGAAGCGTACGAAAAAGCGATCGGCGAAGCCGCGCTCTACAGCGCGCATGCGCCAGCAGCGCACGAAGTCCGATCGCAAGGTCAAATCCGGGCCCAAGCCGAAGGCCAAGACCAGGTTCAAGGCAAGGTCCGAGGAAAACGCCGAGCCAAAATCCTCCTCGATCGTGGTCGAGGCGGCGCTTGTCGCGTTTGCCCACGAGGTGCGCACGCCGCTGACCGGCATCATGGCCATCAGCGATCTGCTCGCGACCTCGGATCTCGGCGAGCGCGAGCGGCGCTGGGTCGACACCATCAAGGCCGGTGCCGAGCACCTTTCCGCGCTTGCAACCGTCTTCGTCGATGCCGCCAAGCCCGAAAAGGCCAAAGCTCTTATCCGCGACGATCTGTTCGACGTCCGGGCGTTGGCGCGTGCCACCGGCGATTCGCTGGCCGGCCGCGCCGCGGCCAAGGGGCTCGCTTGTGAGGTTAGCATCGCCGACAGCGTCCCCTCTCTGGCCTCAGGCGATCGTATCAGGCTGCGCGCCGCACTAGAGAACCTGATCGACAATGCGGTGAAGTTCACGGAGCGAGGCGGGGTGGCGCTCGAGGTCAGTGCGTCGCGGCCCGGCAAGGAAAAAAGCACCAAGGACAGGATGAGCGTCACCTTTGCGGTCTCCGACAGCGGCATTGGCCTGACCTTGCCGGAGATCAAGCGGCTGTTCCGCCCGTTCTCGCAGGCCAATGTCTCCATTGCCTCGCGCTTCGGCGGCGCGGGACTTGGGTTGTCCTCGGTCAAGCAGCTCGCGCGCGCCATGGGCGGCGATGTCACGGTCTCCCAGCGCGCAGGCGGCGGCGCCACTTTCTCGCTCACCGTTGCACTGACACCCGCAGGCTTGCGCGACGGAGCGAAGGCGGGCGGTGTAGGCGAGGTTTCGCCCCACGGCGCTCGGACGTTGCGAATCCTGAGCGTTGAGGACAATCCGTTTGGCCGCGTGGTGCTCAACACAATCCTGATCGAGCTCGGGCATCAGGCCGAGTTCGTCGGCCGTGGCGAGGATGCCATGGCGCGGATCGAGCAGGGCGCCTTCGATTGCGTGTTGATGGACATGGTGCTGCCGGGCATCGACGGCATCGAGGCCATCAGGCAGATCCGCAAGCTCGCACTTCCGCACGGGCGCATTCCCGTGATTGGTGTCTCCGGCCGGGCTGAGGACGAGGCGGCGTCGCGCGCGGCGGGCGCCGACGCCTTCCTGCTCAAGCCTGTTTCTCCGCGGGCCTTAGCGACTGCGCTGCTTGAAGGGACACGCCGTGAGGCAGCCGCGACTTGATGATGGCCGCGTTCAATTCGCCGCCATAGACGAAGATCGCGGCGATGAAATAAAGGAACACCAGCGCGATGATGACGGAGGCGAGCCCCGCATACATGGTGACGTAGTTGTTGGCGAAGCGCGCCAGATACTGGCCGAAGCCGATGCCTGATACCAGCGACGCCACCAGCGTGAACACGATGCCGGGCAGGATCTGCAAAAAACCCCGCCGTCCCGCCGGCAGCCAAGCATGCAGGATAAACAGCGCGATCACCAGCGCGCTGATGGTAATGCCGTAGCGCAAGAGGTTGAGCAGCTGCTCGTTGCTCTCGACGATCAGGGGAATGTGGCGTCGCGTCGCCTCGATGATGAGCGGCCCGAGCACGATCAGGAATCCCATCGCCAGCGCGGTGAAAGCGGCCACCAGCGTGTAGCCGATCGATTCCAGCCGCAGCCAGTACCAGCGCCGCGGCTCGACCACGGCATAGGCGCGGTTGAGCCCGACCCGGAACGCCTCGACGCCGTTGGAGGCGAAATACACCGCGAGCACCGCGCCCACCGTCAGCACATCGCCGCGCGTGGTGGTCAGCACGTCGTGGATCTCGCCGGACAGCGCGTCCGCAACCTGGTGCGGCCAGGTCTGTAGCACCAGGCCGACGGCCTCGTCGGCGAGCTCCTTGGAGCCGAACAGAAAGGCTGCGAGCGAGGTGAGCACGATCAGGAACGGGAACATCGCCATCAAGGTCGAAAGCGCGATATGGCTCGCGATCGCCCAGCCGTCGTCGGCCAGGAAGGTGTAGAAGGCATCCCAGAAGACGTGGAAGACGTAGCGAAGCTGCCTCACATTGCACCTTGACCGGACGCGCGAGTGACGAGGCTACCATCTGAAATTAAAGGATAAAAGCCGGATGCTGGCCGCAAGGGCCTTACCTCCTCGATGGGCGATGGCGCTTACCATAGTGGGGTGTTATGTAGCCGTGATGGCTACGTTTCTGAGCAAGTTCATTCTTCCCATTGCGGTCGCGGCGGTTGCGTTCGTCCTGCTGCTTGGTCTTGTCAACATGATGCGGGGCGGTTCGCCCAACACCTCGCAACGCCTGATGCGGCTGCGCGTCCTGTTGCAGTTCGTCGCGATCGTCATCACCATGGTCGCGCTCTGGGCCATGGGACGCTGAGAACCGGGACGCTGAGAACCGGGACGCTGAGAACCGGGCGCTGAGAAGGAACCGCGCGATGGTCGTGCTCAATCGCATTTATACGCGGACTGGCGATGACGGCACCACCGCACTCGGCTCAGGCGAGCGCCGTCCGAAATATGATCTGCGCGTATCCGCTTACGGAACCGTAGACGAGACCAATGCGGCGATCGGCGTCGCGCGACTGCATCTGAAGGAAATGCCCGCACTGGACGCCATGCTGGGGCTGATTCAGAACGATCTGTTCGATCTTGGAGCCGACCTGTCGGTGCCTCAGCGGGAAGGCAAGGCGGAGCGGCTGCGGATGGTCGCAAGCCAGGTCGAGCGGCTGGAAAAGGATATTGACAGCCTCAACGCCGATCTGGCGCCGCTCACCTCCTTCATCCTGCCGGGCGGCACGGCCGGCGCGGCCTATTTGCACCTGGCGCGCACAATATGCCGCAGGGCGGAACGGATCATGGTGGAACTCGCGAGCCAGCCCGTCGAGCCGGTCAGCGAAGCCGCCATTCAATATATCAACCGATTATCGGATTTCCTGTTTGTGGCGAGCCGCGCGGCCAATCATAATGGGGCGAACGACGTGCTCTGGGTACCGGGCCAGAACAGGTAACCGGAAAGGGCAAGCCGCCCTGGCAAGATTGGCTTGCGAAGCGAATTTTTGGTCCCCGCGCGCGTTGACCCCGCTTGGCGAGGGCTTTAGGTTCCGCGCCAAAGAAATCAAAGGCTCGAAGCAAACCCACAAATTACAAGCGGAAGAGGATCGATGAAGGTTCTGGTGCCGGTAAAACGGGTGGTCGACTACAACGTCAAGGTCCGCGTCAAAAGCGACGGAACGGGCGTTGAACTTGCCAATGTCAAGATGTCGATGAACCCCTTCGATGAGATCGCGGTCGAGGAAGCGCTGCGCCTGAAGGAGGGCGGCAAGGCGACCGAGGTCGTGGTGGTGTCGATTGGACCTGCGCAGGCGTCCGAGACCATCCGCACGGGACTTGCGATGGGCGCCGACCGCGGCATCCTGGTGAAGGCCGAAGGCGCTGTCGAGCCGTTGGCCGTCGCGAAGATCCTGAAGAAGGTCGCCGACGAGGAGCAGCCGGGCCTGATCATCCTCGGTAAGCAGGCGATCGACGACGATTCCAACCAGACCGGCCAGATGCTGGCCGCGCTGCTCGGCTGGTCGCAGGCGACCTTCGCCTCCAAGCTCGAGGTCGAAGGGTCTGACTTCAAGGTCACGCGCGAGGTCGATGGCGGCCTGCAGACCGTGAAGCTGAAGGGGCCGGCGATCGTCACCACCGATCTGCGCCTGAACGAGCCGCGCTATGCGTCGCTGCCCAATATCATGAAGGCGAAGAAGAAGCCGATCGCCGAGAAGGGCGCCGCCGACTATGGCGTCGATCTCTCCCCGCGCCTGGAAGTCCTCAAGACTGCCGAACCGCCGGGACGCAAGGCGGGCGTCAAGGTTAAGGACGTTGCCGAGCTGGTGTCGAAGCTGAAGAATGAAGCCGGGGTTCTCTAAATGACGACGTTGCTGATTGCCGAACATGATAGCGCCTCGCTGAAGGACGCGACCAACAAGGCGCTGACCGCAGCTGCCGCACTCGGCGCCGATGTCGATGTGCTGGTGGCCGGGCAGAACGCCAAGGGTGCGGCTGAAGCCGCCGCGAAGCTGTCAGGCGTGAAGAAGGTGCTGCTCGCCGAGGGCGATGCCTACGCCCACGATCTCGCCGAGCCCTTGGCCGCGCTGATCGTCTCGCTTGCGCCGAGCTATGACGCGATCGTCGCGCCCGCGACCTCGCGCTTCAAGAACGTGATGCCGCGCGTCGCCGCTCTCCTCGACGTCATGCAGATCTCCGAGATCATCAAGGTGGTGTCGCCGGATACCTTCGAGCGGCCGATCTATGCCGGCAATGCCATCCAGACGGTCAAGTCGAAGGACCCCAAGAAGGTTATCACGGTGCGCACCTCGACCTTCGCCGCCACCCCAGCCGGCGGCAGCGCGGCGGTCGAGAATGTCGCGGCAGCCGCCGATCCGGGCCTGTCGTCCTTCGTCGGCGAGGAAGTTGCCAAGAGCGACCGTCCTGAGCTGACGTCGGCAAAAATCATCGTCTCCGGCGGCCGTGCCATGCAGAGCCGGGAAAACTTCGCCAAATATATCGAGCCGCTGGCCGACAAGCTTGGGGCCGGTGTCGGCGCCTCGCGCGCGGCGGTCGACGCCGGCTATGCCCCGAACGACTGGCAGGTCGGTCAGACCGGCAAGGTCGTCGCGCCCGAGCTCTATGTCGCGGTCGGTATTTCCGGCGCGATCCAGCATCTGGCCGGCATGAAGGACTCCAAGGTGATCGTCGCGATCAACAAGGACGAGGACGCGCCGATCTTCCAGGTCGCCGATTATGGCCTGGTCGCGGACCTCTACCAAGCCGTTCCCGAGCTGACCGAAGAGCTCGGAAAGCTCGGAAAGTAAGCCTAATACCACCGGCCGGATGGGCAAAACCCGGCCGATGTTGTCTATTGGCGCATGATCCGGGCAAAGTGGGCTTACCGGACAAACCATGCGCAATAATGCGTAATCAAAAGTCTGGAGCGGGACGGAGATTTTACCTAATCTCCTGGCGCTTTGGGGGAGGCGCGAACTATGCGCGCCGTTCCGGTGGATGAAAACATGGCAGTGATCAAAAAGGTCGGCGTGATCGGTGCGGGCCAGATGGGCAATGGCATCGCGCATGTCGCAGCGCTGGCGGGCTTCGATGTGGTGCTCAACGACGTCTCGAGCGAGCGGCTGAAGTCGGGCATGGCGACCGTCAATGGCAATTTGTCTCGCCAGGTGGCCAAGAACGTGATTACCGAAGACGCCAAGGCCAAGGCGCTCGGCCGCATCACTTTGACCGAGACGCTGGAGGGCGTCGCCGATTGCGATCTCGTGATCGAGACCGCGGTCGAAAAGGAGGAGGTCAAGCGCAAGCTGTTCCACGACCTCTGTGCGATCTTGAGACCCGAGGCGCTGATCGCCTCCAACACCTCGTCGATCTCCATCACACGGCTAGCCTCGACCACCGACCGTCCCGAGCGCTTCATCGGCATTCATTTCATGAATCCGGTGCCGGTGATGGAACTGGTGGAACTGATCCGCGGCATCGCCACCGACGATACCACCTTCGAGGCGGCGAAAGAGTTCGTAAGTGCGCTCGGCAAGCAGGTCGCGGTATCGGAGGATTTCCCGGCCTTCATCGTCAACCGCATTCTGCTGCCGATGATCAACGAGGCGATCTACACCCTCTATGAGGGCGTCGGAAACGTCGAAGCGATCGACGCGGCGATGAAGCTCGGCGCCCACCACCCGATGGGGCCGCTGGAGCTCGCCGATTTCATCGGCCTCGACACGTGTCTGTCGATCATGCAGGTGTTGCATGAGGGGCTGGCCGACTCCAAGTACCGCCCCTGTCCGTTGCTCGTGAAATATGTGGAAGCCGGTTGGCTCGGCCGTAAAGCCCAGCGCGGCTTCTACGATTATCGCGGCCCTAAGCCGGTGCCGACGCGTTGATCCCGCGTCATTGCCGGGCTTGACCACGCTTGACCGGCAATCCATCAATCTTCGAAAAGCTTCTTGCGCAGTGTGATGGATACGCGGGTCGGGCCCGCGTATGACGACCGAATTGGTGCCATCCGCCATCTCCACCCTCCGTTAACGCTTCCCGCCTAGGGTGAGCGCGGGAACCGAGGGTATCGCGTTATGGATATGAGTTTGGTGGCTGACATCATGTCGCAGCAACAAGGCGCGTTGCAGTCGCAGGTCGCCACCTCCGTGCTGAAGCAGAACCTGGATCAGCAGAAATCCGCCGTCCTCACCTTGCTCGGCGGGGCTCAGCAGTCGCTGGCCAATGTCGGCCCCGGCATCGGTGGCAGTCTCAATATCTCGGCCTAAAGCCCCGCGGCCGCCGGGCTTAGCGCAGCCGTGATCAGCCTGATCGCGTCGTCGCTGTTCCATTCGGCTGGGCCTGCGATGGTACCGATTTCACAGCCTTTGGGGTCGACCAGCACGGAGGTCGGCATGCCCAGCGCCCGTCCGATGGATTTAAGGTCCTGAAAGACCTTGGCTTTCTCGTCCGTATAATAGCCGAGCCGGGTCAGGCCGGCGTCGTTTAAGAACTTCTTCGGCTTTTCGGGGTCGCGGGTGTCGATATTAATTGCGACCACCGCGAAATTCGGCCCGGCAAGCTTGGCCTCGAGCTGGTCGAGCGCTGGCATCTCTTTTCGACAGGGCACGCACCAGGTGGCCCAAAGATTCACCAGCACCGTCTTGCCGCGCCAGTCCGAGAGCTTCCTGGGCTTGCCATCGGCGTCCTCGAAGGTGAGGTCCGGCAGCTTCAAGGGCGCGCTGGCCATGGTCAGTGCTGCCACCTCGCCATAGACCAGGGGGGCGATCTTCTTCGCGAGATCGACCGCGCCACGGCAGCTGGGGTCGCCGGCCTCGTGGTGCAGGCTGCCAAACCCGTAAATTCCGGCAAATCCGGCCGCGGCCCCGATCAGCACGGCCGCAATGCTAAGCGGAATCCGGCGGCGCGCCGCGGAAGCGGGAGGTGGGGAGTTCTCGGGCATATCGTTTGTCATTCTGGTCCAGATACGGCTATGCAGGGGCCGAAATTACGCTGCCCGCGACAATTTCGGGCGCGTCAATAAGTGGCAAAGGTTCGAGCAGGCGATCATGAGCAACAAGATGTGGGGCGGCAGGTTCTCCGAGCGCCCCGATGCGATCATGGAGGAAATCAACGTCTCCATCGACGTCGACCGGCACCTTTACGCCCAGGATATCGCCGCGTCCAAGGCGCATGCGGCCATGCTCGCCGCCCAAGGCATTATCACGGCCTCAGATGCAAAAAATATCGGCAAGGGTCTAGACACGATTTTGTCAGAGATCGGCAAGGGCGCCTTCGACTTCAAGCGCGCGCTCGAGGACATTCACATGAATGTGGAGAGCCGGCTCGCCGAGCTGATCGGCCCCGCCGCAGGGCGCCTGCACACCGCGCGCTCGCGCAATGACCAGGTCGCGACCGACTTCCGCCTCTATGTCCGCGACACGATCGACGAGATCGACGCTGGGCTCCTGCAGTTCCAGGAGGCGCTTGTGGCGCGCGCCACCGAGCATGCCGCCACCGTGATGCCCGGCTTCACCCATCTGCAGACCGCGCAGCCCGTCACCTTCGGCCATCATCTGCTCGCCTATGTCGAGATGGCCGCGCGTGACCGCGGCCGCTTTGCCGATGCACGCAAGCGCCTCAACGAATCCCCGCTCGGTGCCGCTGCGCTCGCCGGCACCTCGTTCCCGATCGACCGCACGGCAACCGCGAAAGCGCTCGGCTTCGACCGGCCGATGGCCAACTCGCTGGACGCCGTCTCCGACCGTGACTTCGTGCTGGAGACGCTTTCGGCAGCCGCGATCACGGCGGTGCATCTGTCGCGCTTTGCGGAAGAGATCGTGGTTTGGACCTCACCGCTGGTGGGGCTGGTGCGCCTTTCCGACAAGTTTACCACCGGCTCCTCCATCATGCCGCAGAAGCGCAATCCTGACGCGGCGGAGCTGGTGCGCGCCAAGACCGGCCGCGTGATCGGCGCGCTCACCGCGCTTCTGATCGTGATGAAGGGCCTGCCGCTCGCCTATCAAAAGGACATGCAGGAGGACAAGGAGGGCGCGATGGAGGGCTTTGCGGCGCTCTCGCTCGCCATCCGCGCCATGACCGGCATGGTGCTGGACCTCGTTCCCGACGAAGCCAGGATGAAGACCGCCGCCGGCGATGGCTATGCCACAGCGACCGATCTTGCGGACTGGCTGGTGCGGACGTTGAAAATGCCGTTCCGCGAGGCCCATCACGTCACCGGCCGCATCGTAGCGCTTGCCGCCAAGGACGGCGTGGCGCTGCACGAGCTGCCGCTTGTCGCCATGCAGGAGATCGAGCCCGGAATCACGGCGGACGCCCTTCGCGCGCTGTCGGTGGAATCATCGGTGAGAAGCCGCACCTCCTTCGGCGGCACCGCGCCGAAGAATGTGCTGGCGCAAGCCAAGGCCTGGGCCAAACGGCTGGAAAAGCAGCGGAGTTGAGACGCTAGTGGCCGATTTTCGCTGCAATTTCATGGTGATTGGGCTCTCGCCAGAGCGGGGCAATCTCTGTAAGGTGCGCCCCGCGCATTGGGGATTCTGCCGTGACCTTTAATCTACGCCCGAAATTTTCGGGATGGGCCGTCTTGTTCGTGAGCTTGGCTGCGCTGACCCTGTCTGCTTGCGGCCGCAAGGGCCCGCTGGACCTGCCTCCGAACGCCTCCTCGGCTTCCACGGCCAATCTGCAGCAGCCCACCGACACCGCCTCGGAGCAGGCCGCCAAGCCCAGCGTGTTCAATCCGTCCTACGGCGCCGACGGCCCGCCTGTTGCCGGCAAGGGCCCGAAAAGACCCTTTGCTCTCGACCCGCTTCTGGGTAACTAACGGCACCATGAATCATTTCGATTACCGCAACGGCGTGCTGCACGCCGAGGCGGTGGACCTCGCTGAGCTCGCATCACGCGTCGGGACACCGTTTTATTGCTACTCCACAGCGACGCTGGAGCGCCACTTTCGCGTGTTCACCGACGCCTTTGCCGGCGAGAAGGTGCTCGTCTTTTATGCCATGAAGGCGAACTCCAACCAGTCGGTGCTGCGCACGCTGGCCAAGCTTGGCGCCGGCGCGGACGTGGTCTCGGGCGGCGAGCTGAAGCGAGCGCTGGCCGCCGGCATTCCTCCGAACAAGATCGTGTTCTCCGGCGTCGGCAAGACCGAAGCCGAGCTGCGTGCAGCGCTTTCGGCCGACATTCTCTGCATCAACATCGAATCCGAGCCCGAGCTCGAGCTGTTGTCGCGCCTTGCCACTGAGGCCGGTCGCACCGCGCGCATCTCGGTGCGCGTCAACCCGGATGTCGATGCGGGCACGCATGCAAAAATCTCCACCGGCAAATCCGGGAACAAGTTCGGCATTCCGCTCGAGCACGCGCGCGAAGTCTACGCCCGCGCAGCGAAGCTGCCAGGGATCGAGGTGACCGGCGCCGACGTGCATATCGGCAGCCAGATCACCGATCTGTCCAAAATGGAAATCGCGTTCCGACTGCTCGCTGAGTTCGTGCAGACGCTGCGCGCGGACGGCCACAACATCTCCCATGTCGATTTCGGCGGCGGCTTGGGGATTCCCTATTACATGGACCGCGAGGCGCCGCCGGCGCCCGATGCCTATGCCGCGATGGTCAAGCGCATTGCGCATAATCTCGGCTGTACCCTGATGTTCGAGCCGGGCCGGATGATCGTCGGCAATGCCGGCATCCTGGTCGCGCGCGTGATCTATGTGAAGCACGGCGAGGCCAAGAATTTCGTGATCATCGATGCCGCGATGAACGACCTGATCCGCCCGACGCTTTACGAGGCGCATCACGATATCCTGCCCGTGACGCAGGCAGCAGCAGGCGCAAGGAGCATCGTAGCCGACGTGGTCGGTCCCGTCTGCGAAAGCGGCGACTATCTCGCGCTCGATCGGACATTGCCCGAACTCAGGTCCGGCGATCTCGTCGCCATCATGACCGCTGGCGCCTACGGCGCGGTGCAGGCCGGCACCTACAACACGCGCCCGCTGGTGCCGGAAGTGCTGGTGAAGGACGATCAGTATGCGATCGTGCGGCCCCGAGTGGATGTGGATGCGCTGATCGCGATGGATAGACCTGCGCCGTGGCTGTGATGCGCAGGCGGTGAAGCGCGCTCGGTCGCCGGTACGACAGACTACTTCGCAGCAACCCCGCCGCCCGTTCCACCCACCACAACCCCCGCCGCCTTTTCGATCGGCTTGATCGCGGCAGTGAAATCAGACTCCGCGCCTTCGTCGCGGATCACGATCTCCCACAATCGTCCGACCGCTTCGGCGACTTCCATCGACAGCCCGAGCGACTTCATTTCCTCCAGCGCCAGCCGCACGTCCTTCACCATCAGTCCCGTGGCAAATCCGAAGTCGAAGCTGCGCGGCAACACCGAGCGCGGAAACTTGTCGCGGCTTGCGGTGTTCATGCCCGAGCCGGCATTGATGACGTCGATCATCACCTTGGGGTCGAGCCCGGACTTCACGCCCATCACGATCGCTTCCGAGGTCGCAACCATTGCGGTCGCCGACAAGAAATTATTGGCGAGCTTCATGGTTTGGCCGGCGCCCGGCTTCTCGCCGACGAAGAAGACCTTGCCGATCACCTGCAGGGCCGGCTTGATCGCTTCGAATTCGCTACGCGGGCCCGACACCATCACCGCCAGCGTGCCCTTCTCGGCACCACCAACGCCGCCCGAGACAGGGCTGTCGATCTGTACGATGTTGCGCTTGGCAAGCAGATCATGGATGCGCATCGCCATCTGCGAGCCGACGGTGGAGAGATCGACGAAGCGCTTGACGCGGTTGCCTTCGATGACGCCGCCTGCACCCGTTGCGACATCGAGCGAAGCCTGCAGCGAAGGCAGGCTCGCCATCACGGTTTCCGCGCGATCGGCGACGTCCTTGGTAGAGGCGCCTGCCTCGGCGCCGCGTGCGACAAGCTGCTCGACCACCTCTTTGCGTGTGTCGAATGCGATCAAATGATGTCCGGCCTCTATCAGGCGGCGGGCCATGGGAAAGCCCATCTTTCCCAGTCCGATGAATCCGATGTCCATGGGGTAAATCTTGCACTCGTGTCGATCTCGGTAAACACTTCGCGCGCGACGCGGAGCGTTCCCTTACTGCTTTTCCAGGCCGAACCTTATGTGGTTGCCGCGAGGCAGTCACTCCTTCGTGTTATGCGTGAATTCGGGACGGATATCCGTGGAGGAACGGGTGCCCCACTGCCGCCGTTGTGCTAGGCTCCTATGGCCGGCGACCGGAGATTCCTTGATTGAGCGGTGCCACACCTGACCCGCCGAAGCCGTCACGTGAGAGCGACGGCCTGGCGAGGTTAAAGCTGAAAGAGGCCCTGCAGCGGGCCAGATTCGCCATCGCTTGGGAGCGTGCCTGGCCACCGCTGGCGCGCCTGCTCACGGTGATCGGCCTGTTTTTGGTGGTGTCCTGGGCCGGAATCTGGCTTTCGCTGCCGTTCCTGGCCCGTGCCATCGGTTTTTCCCTTTTTGTCGCGCTGGCGCTGGCCGCAGCTTCCTCGATGCTGTGGTTCCGCTGGCCGACCCGGGAACAGGCGCTGTCGCGGCTCGATCGCGGCTCCGGCATTCGCCATCGTCCGGCCACCACCCTCACAGATACGGTCTCGAGCCAGGATCCGGTGGCGCTCGCCTTGTGGCAGGCACAGCGCGAACGTACGCTGGCCTCGCTGAAGCGCATCCGCGCCGGCCTGCCGTCGCCGCGACTGTCGTTGCAAGATCCCTGGGCGCTGCGCGCGCTGGTCCTCGTGCTCCTCGTCGCCACCTATGTGGCCGCCGGCGACGAGCGCATGATGCGGGTTGGAGCTGCGTTCGACTGGAACGGCGTGTTGATGCCCGCCAATATCCGGGTCGATGCTTGGGTAAACCCGCCGCCTTACACCGGCAAGCCGCCGATCATCCTCTCGGCCGCCAACAAGGAAGCGCCCGCGCTGCCGGCGTCGGGCCCGCTCTCGGTTCCCGTCGGCAGCACGCTGATCGTGCGCTCCAGCGGTGCTGCGCTCGACGTCGTCGCCAATGGCGGCGTTACCGAGGCGGCTCCGAAGGAACAGGCTCCGCAAGGTACAAGCGAAAAGCACTTCACCATTGCGGCCGACGGTAGCGTGCATGTCCGCGCGCCCTCCGGCCAGCCGCTGTGGTCCTTTACCGCCATTCCCGACCGCCCGCCGACGATCTCGCTCGCCAAGGATCCGGAGCGTCAGGCGCGCGGCGCGCTGCAGCTGTCCTACAAGCTCGAGGACGATTACGGCGTCACTGGAGCGCAGGCTCATTTCACTGCTCGTCCCGCCCAAGGGGCTGGTGAAGCGGCTGGTGAAGGGACCGCGCAAGGCGCGCAGCCGCGGCCCCTGTTCCAGCCGCCGGAGTTCGCGCTCGCGTTGCCGAATGCGCGAACCCGCAACGGCATCGGCCAGACGGTGAAGGATCTGAGCGAGGATCCTTACGCCGGTGCCGATGTCGCACTGACGCTCACGGCCAAGGACGAGGCCGGCAATGAGGCGAAGAGCGAGCCCTTCAACATGCGCCTGCCCGAGCGGCTCTTCACCAAGCCCTTGGCGCGCGCGCTGATCGAGCAGCGTCGCATCCTCGCGCTCGATGCCAACAAGAACACCGATGTCTATACCGCGCTCGATGCGCTGACGATCGCGCCGGAAGTGTTCATGGCGGGCGAGAGCGGGCATTATCTCGGGCTCTACACCATCGCCCGCCAGCTCGAGGCCGCGCGCACTGACGACGCTCTGCGCGAGGTGGTGGCAAGCCTGTGGGCGCTCGCGGTGACGATCGAGGACGGCGACATCACCGACGTCGACAAGGCGCTGCGCGCGGCGCAGGACGCGCTGAAGCAGGCGCTGGAGCGCGGCGCGAGCGACGAAGAGATCAAGAAGCTCACTCAGGATCTGCGCCAGGCGCTGGATAATTTCATGCGCCAGCTCGCCGAGCAGTTCCGCAACAATCCGCAACAGCTCGCGCGGCCTCTTGATCCCAATACAAAAATCCTGCGCCAGCAGGACCTGCAGAACATGATCGAGCGCATGGAGCGGCTGTCGCGCCAGGGCGACAAGGACGGCGCCAAGCAACTGCTCGAACAGCTGCAGGAGATGCTGGAGAACCTGCAGATGGCTCAGCCGGGTCAGTCCGGCGACAACGACATGGAGCAGGCGCTCAACGAGCTCGGCGACATGATCCGCAAGCAGCAGCAGTTGCGTGACAAAACCTTCAAGCAGGGCCAGGAGTCCCGGCGCGATCGCATGCGCGGCAAGCAGCAAGGCGACCAGGGCATGAGCGACCTGCAGCAGGACCAGGATGCCTTGCGCGACCGCCTGAAGAAGCTGCAGGATCAGCTTGCCAAGCGCGGTCTCGGCCAGATGCAGCAAGGCGACAAGGGCAAGAACGGCCAGCAGCAGGGTCAGCAGGGCCAGCAGGGCCAGCAGGGACAAGGTCAGCAGGGCGACCAGGACGATCAGGCCGACCAGGGTGACGGCGACAATAACGGGCTGGGCGATGCCGACAGCGCCATGGGCGATGCCTCCGGCAAGCTCGGCGAAGGCAATACCGACGGCGCAGTGGATTCTCAAGGGCGCGCGCTCGACGCGCTGCGCAAGGGTGCGCAGCAGCTGTCGGAGGCGATGCAGCAGGGCGATGGCGAAGGTCAGGGCGATGGTCCGGGCGAGCACGCCGGCCGCCAGCAGGGCAACGGTACCCAGACGGATCCGCTCGGCCGTCCCCTGCGCGGCCACGAATATGCCGACGAGCTCTCCAAGATGGTCCCCGGCGAGATCGACGTTCAGCGCGCCCGCCGCATCCTCGAAGAGCTGCGCCGGCGACTGGCCGATCCATCACGGCCGCAGATCGAGCTCGACTACATCGAGCGGCTGTTGAAGGATTATTGAGAGGGCGGCAGTCCAACTCAGGCTCCGTCATTGCAAGGAGGAATGCGGCCAAGCGATCCAGAGTCACGCGCGGGGCTCCGGATAGCTTTGCTGCACTCGCAATGAAGGAGTCGATTGTTTGAGCTCGCAACTCTCCACGGTGTCGTCCCCGCGAAGGCCGGGACCCATAACCCCAGGGCGTTGTTTCGCGAAGGCAACCACCACCGAGCCCAGCAGCGAGATTCAGCGGTATGGGTCCCGGCCTTCGCCGAGACGACGTCGGACGGCCTCTATCCCTTCTTCGCCGCCAGCGCGTCCGCGACCGCCGTGCGAATGTCGGTTACCGAGAACGGCTTGGTGATCACGTCATGGACGATGGCATTGAGGTTGGAGGCGCGTTCGCGCTGGTCGGCGAAGCCGGTCATCAGGAGCACCGTCAGGTTCGGGAAGTCGCGGGCGGCCGACAGCGCCAGTGCAATGCCGTCCATCACCGGCATCTGGATATCGGTGAGCAAAAGGTCAAAGGCGCCGTCCTCACGGGTCAGGATATCGAGGGCCTCGGCGCCATCCTGGGCGGTGACGGTCTCGTGCCCGTCCATGGCAACCGCCCGCGCCACCAGGACGCGCATGGAATCTTCGTCATCGGCGATCAGGACACGCGACATCGGCAAACGGTCTCTTCACAAGCGAAAATGCGTCGCGCGCATTTATACGCTTCCGCCGGCGATGTCTCGCTTGTTGAAGAAACGGATGTCGATGCTCTTGCCCTCTGCCGGCGGCGAGGCGAGGCGCGATTTGAACACGGCATGCTCGCCGGGCTGCAGGACGGTCTGGTCCAGTACCGTATTCCAGGCGTAGATCTCGGCGCCTTGCGCGTCGCGCACCGCGAAGCGCAGCCGGGGCAGGTCGACGGGCTTGCGGTTCTGGCCGACGATTACCCCTTCGATCACCAGGACCGGCTTGCCTTCCACGGTCTCGGTCGTCACCTTGACGTCCCTAAACTGCACCCCGCGCAGGTTCACATCCAACCCAACCATCCGGTAGAAGGCGGCCGTCTGGGGCATCAGCCGCACCACGTCGGCCCGCCAGATCAGAAGCGCGACGACCAGCGCCCCCATGGCTGCGCAGGCGGTGCCCGACCCGGCGAACGCCAGGTCGGTCATCTTGCCGGCTATTTTACCGCTTATCTTGCCGGCCCCCCCTGACCGCACCAGCTGCGGCAAGAGCTTGCGGTACCACGGTTTTCGCGCGAGACCTGCCTCCTCCTCGGCCTGGTCATAGCCTTCCTGACGGGCCATTGTTTGCCAATCGCCCCCATCTATGTGAGATGAAAAGCTGCGATCGGCAGGAAAATCGCCCGCAATCGACGGGCTGTCGATGTGGGGGGCGTCCTCGCTCTCGTCCGCGCGCGCCATGGCTTCCCATTCGGCCGCGGCATCGGTCTCGCCCACCGCTGCCGAGTAGGAGTTCATGGCCGGCTCGGGGGCGATGGCGTCCTCGGGACGCGCCAGCCAGACCTCCTTGCAGCGCGAGCAGCGGACGGTGCGGCCACCGGCCCCTAATGTCGCCGGATCGATCGCGTAAGACGTTGTACAATGGGGACAGACGATGTGCATGGAGCCCGATTCTCCGATGGCCTTGAGGCGACGCTACTTGAGGCGAGCCCATTTGGGGCGACGCGGTCTGAGGCGATGCTACAAGGCGACCGTTAACGAACCGGAAACCATAACCGAAGCAAAACCGCTATATTGCACGCGTTTTGTTCGGGAGTTGCCGGCCCCTGCCGGAGCCCCTGTCGAACGGAGCTAGACTTGGTTCGGTTCGAAAATGTCGGATTGCGTTACGGGCTCGGCCCGGAGATTCTGCGCGACCTCAGTTTTGCCGTTCCAGCGCACTCCTTCCAGTTCCTCACCGGCCCCTCGGGCGCGGGCAAGACCTCGCTGTTGAGACTGCTGTTTCTGTCGCTGCGCCCGACGCGAGGGCTGGTCAACCTGTTCGGCCACGACGTCTCGCTCCTGACCAAGGACGGCGTCGCCAATTTGCGCAAGCGGATCGGAATCGTGCTGCAGGATTTCCGCCTGCTCGACCATATGACGACCTATGAGAACGTCGCACTGCCGTTCCGCGTCATGGGCCGCGACGAATCGAGCTACCGCAAGGAGGTCATCGACCTCCTGCGCTGGGTGGGGCTTGGGGAGCGGATGGATGCGTTGCCGCCGATCCTCTCGGGCGGCGAGAAGCAGCGCGCGGCGATCGCGCGTGCGGTGATCTCGCGCCCGCATTTGCTGCTCGCCGACGAGCCGACCGGCAATGTCGATCCGACGCTCGGGCGGCGGCTCCTGCGGCTCTTCATCGAGCTGAACAAGTCAGGGACGGCCGTCATCATCGCCACCCACGACATGACGCTGATGGATCAATACGACGCGCGGCGGCTGGTGCTGCATCAGGGACGCTTGCACATCTATGAGTAATGTGGAGCAGCATGGACCTCTGGTCGACCTCGGCAATGACCGTCCGCAGCTGCCGGCGCGCGCCCGCAATTTGTCGCCGATCGTGCCGCGCGCGACCATCGCCGGCCGCGCGCTGGTCGCGGTCGTCGCCATCATGACCTTCCTCGCCTCGCTCACCACCGGCACCGTGCTCTTGGTGAGTGCATCCGCCGCGGAATGGCAATCCGATGTCGCAAGCGAGATCACCGTCCAGGTGCGCCCGCAAACAGGCCGCGATGTCGATCGCGATGCTGCGGCCGCAGCGGATGCCGTCCGCGGTCAGCCCGGCATTCTCGATGTCAGGCCCTTCACCAAGGACGAGTCCGCCAAACTCCTGGAACCCTGGCTCGGCAGCGGGCTGTCGCTCGACGATCTTCCTGTGCCGCGGGTCGTCGTCGGTCGGGTGCAACCGGGCAGCACGCTCGACCTGGCCGCGCTGCGCAAGGCCGTTGTGCAGGCAGCCCCCACCGCGAGCGTCGACGATCACCGCGCCTGGATCGAGCGGATGCGCTCGATGAGCGGCGCTACGGTGTTCGCAGGGCTCGGCATCCTCGGTCTCGTCATCGTCGCGACCATCATCTCGGTGTCGTTCGCGACCCGCGGCGCCATGGCCGCCAACCGGCCGATCGTGGAGGTGCTGCATTTTGTCGGTGCTGGCGACCGCTTTATTGCCGACCGCTTCTTCTGGCATTTCCTGCTGCTCGGGCTCGAGGGCGGGGTGATCGGCGGTGGGGCTGCCATGCTCCTTTTTGGCTTCTCCGAATCGATTGCCGCCTGGTTCTCAGGCACCCCGGTCGGTGACCAGTTTGCCGCGCTGCTCGGAACATTCTCGCTGCGGCCGTCCGGCTATCTCGTCCTTGCCGTGCAGGCAGCTTTGATCGCGGCGATCACCGCCTGGGCCTCCCGCCGGACCCTGTTCAAGACGCTGGACGAGATCGAATGAGGCCGGAGGTCGCGAGGTCAAGGGTCGCGACGCCAAGGGTCGCAACGCCAGGAGTCGCCTGGCCAGGAGGCGCGTGGCTAGGAGCCGCGAGGTCGTCACGCGGGACTCCACTTCGCCGCAAAAACTTTCTAACATTGCGGCGGCAGAGGGATTTTACCATCGCATGACGTTGCCGACCGACGATCGATCGCCGATCGAACGCGCGCGACCGCGGCGTTTACGCGTGGGCCTCGCCATGCTGGGGCTTGTGGTAGTAGTAGTGGCCGGGAGCTTCGCCGCCTTCCTCTCCCAGCTGCGCGACACGGAAGCCGTGCCCGATCGCAAGGCCGACGGCATCGTGGTCCTGACCGGCGGCGCCTCCCGCGTCTCCGACGCCATGGAGCTTCTGGCCGCGGGCTACGGCAAGAGGCTTTTGATCTCCGGCGTACATCCCTCGAGTGGCGTGAGCGACATCTCGCGCTCGCTGCCCGAGCGGCAGACCTATTTCAACTGCTGCGTCGACCTCGACCGCTCCGCGGTCAACACCCGCAGCAACGCGGCGGAGACGCGGCGCTGGGCGCATGAGCGCGGCTTCAAGTCGTTGATCGTGGTAACCTCGAACTACCACATGCCGCGTGCCGTCTTGGAACTGTCGCATGCGATGCCCGATATCGAGCTCATTCCCTATGCGGTGGTCGGCGACAAATGGCGCGAGGAGCCGTGGTACGAGGGTGGTCCCACCCTGCGGCTGGTGCTATCGGAATATGTGAAATATGTCGCCGCCAAGTTTCGGGTGCATCTGGCCGATCTCGGCATCGATCTGAATTTCGACTGGCTGGAGCCGCCCGCGAATTCGAACGCGCAGCACCGGACTGCGACGGCGCAAGTGAATTGATCAAGCGAATTGATCAGGCGCACAAGGGTTAAGGCATTCGATGGTTGCGATCTTCATCCGCTCGCTGATCTTCAACATCCTGTTCTATCCGGTGTTCCTGTTCTGGGCGATCATCGCGCTGCCGACGCTGGTGCTGCCGCGCGCGGCGCTTTTGCGTGTCGCGAGCTGGTGGGCGAAGACCAACATCCTCCTGATGCGAGTCGTCTGCGGCATCAAGGTCGAGTTCCGCGGCGTGGAGAAGATTCCGAAGGGCCCGCTGCTCGTTGCTTCCAAACACCAGTCGATGTGGGAGACGATCTCGCTCCTCCACTTTTTCGACGCGCCCTTCTTCGTGCTCAAGCGCGAGCTGAAATGGATTCCGATCTTCGGCCTGTTTCTGATCAAGGCCAACATGATCGCGATCGATCGCAAAGCAGGTGGCCGTGCGCTGATCGCCATGATGAAGCGAGCCAGCGAGGAGGTTCGCCATGGCCGCCAGTTCGTGATCTTTCCGGAGGGCACGCGCACGGCGCCGGGCGCGCCGCCGAACTACAAGCGCGGTGTCATTCAGATCTATGCCGACTGCGGGGTGACGTGCCTGCCGGTTGCACTCAATTCCGGCCTGTTCTGGCCGCGCCGCACCTTCATGCGTTATCCGGGCACGCTGGTGGTCGAGTTTCTCGATCCTTTGCCGCCGGACCTGCCGCGCGAGGAGTTCTTCAACCGCCTGCGCAAGGAGATCGAGGAGGCGAGCGATCGCCTGGTCGCAGCCGGCCGCGCCGAGCAGGCGCGGCTGTTCGGGCGGGTGCCTGATGCCATCAAGGCGTGAGCGGCTGCTCGGCGTCCGGCGTCGCGTGCAGCGGATGAGCCTCGTGCAGCATCTGCGCCAGCCGGTGCAAATCCTTGTCGCGGACTCCCTGCGCCTCGATGGCGCGCACCGTCGACAGCACGTAGTCGCGGTTGTTGCCGGAGCGGCCGTGCCCCTGTTGCACGATGCGAAGCTGCTCGGCAAGCGGCAGCCGGCCGGCATATTGCACGTGGCCGCGGTCGACCACATAGGTCAGTGCGCTGACCCGCTCTCGAGCATCGTCGTGGAGCCAGACCGAGCGCATCACCTCGCGATAGACATGGGTGGTCTGCTCGCGGCTGCGGAGGTATTCGATAGTGGCTTCGCGCAAATGGCCCGCGACGCGGAAGGCGATGCCGCGGCAGGCGCCGCCGCGGTCGAGCCCGAGCACGAGCCCCGGTTTCTCCGGCGTGCCGCGGTGATCGAAGGAGTAAACGCAGAGCGCGCGGTGCTCGCCGATCAGTCGGGCCGGCACTTGCTCGATGTGCTCGAAGCCCGGCCGCCACATCAGCGAGCCGTAGCCGAACACCCAAAGGTCGTCTTTGGAGGTGGTCACGGAGGGGTCATTGGCTGGCATTATGCACGACAGCTACCAGAATTCATTGAACGAACAAAACGAGTTAACTCTGGCATACCTGCGTGCGTCCGCTTTATTGACAAAATTGCTCCTCAAAGGGTCGCGGTATGACTGATATTTCGCTTGCGCCGCGCCGGCGCCCGCTTTGGCCCGTCTTCATCGCCCCTGGTCTGGTGCTGATCCTCGCGATCGCCTGGAGCGGGTTCTGGTTCTATGCCGCCTCGCAGGTCGACGTCATGGCCGATGCCTGGCGCGCGCGCGAGGCGAAGTCGGGTCGTGTCTATGACTGCGCGCGTCGTTCGGTTGCAGGCTTCCCGTTCCGGCTCGAAATCCGCTGCGATGGCGCAAGCGTGAAGCTGGTCGCGCAGACGGCCGGCCAGCCGCCACTGCCGCCCATCACCGCCAAGCTCGATGAAATCCTCGCAGTCGCCCAGGTCTATGATCCCAAGCTTGTCATCGCCGAGTTCACCGCACCGGCGCAGATCTTCGAGCAGGGTACGCAACAGCCGTCCTTTGTCGTCAACTGGAGCAAGGGCCGCAGCAGCATCGTCGGCCTGCCCGCGATCCCGCAACGCGCCGACATCGAGTTCGACGATCCGACAATCCATCGCCTCGATGGGACGATGCAGGTGCCGCTAGCGAATGCCAAACACGTCGAGTTGCACGGCCGTATCGCGCAGGGTTCGCCTGGCGACCATCCCGACATCGAGAGCGTACTCCAGATCAACCAGGGCAGCATCCAGGGCCTGCATCCCCTGATGGCGCAGCCGTTCGACGCCGATATCCGGGCAATGGTCACGGGCCTGAAGGATTTCGCGCCAAAACCCTGGCCCCAGCGCTTCCGCGAGCTGCAGGCGGCCGGTGGTCATATCCAGATCCTGCAATCGCGCATCCAGCAGGGCGATCTGATCGCGGTTGCGGCCGGCACGCTCTCGCTTACGGCCAATGGCAGGCTCGACGGCGAATTGCAGATGACGGTCGCAGGCATCGAGAAGGCGATCCCGGCGCTGGGTATCGACAAGATGCTGGAGCAGGGTGTGCCGCAGGCTACGCTGGACCGCGTCGCTCCAGGCGTGAAGACGCAGGACATCAACAATCTGTTCAACGCGCTCGATCGCGCCATTCCCGGCCTCGGCAAGGTCGTCAAGCAGAACGCCAATGTCGGCGTTGCCGCGGGCATCAACGCGCTCGGCAAGGAAGCGGAGCTCGAAGGCAAAAAGGCGCGTGCCTTCCCGCTGCGCTTTGTCGACGGTGCGGTGTTCTTCGGCCCGCTGAAGGTCGGCGACGTGCCGCCCTTGTTCTGAAGGTCGGTCGTCATTTCACGATTTCGCGAGACGCCGTAGTCGCCAAAGCGTGATGGCGACGGCCCTTTCGCTTGGGAATGCGAGGGCCCAACTGTGAGTCAAGGTTGTGGCGCGCCACATTGCTGTGAGGGTTGTCGAGCCCGAACGCTCTTCCGAACGCGTGTGATGCGCCCCCGTGGTATCCCCGTGTGTTGCCCCAAACTGAAGGGCTCGGCCGCCTCCGGCCGGGCCCTCTTCTTAATCCGCCTTCTTCAGCGGCGGATGCGGCCGACCAAAATCCGGTGCCGCCGAATCCTGGCCGATCGAGACGATGCCGCGGCGGATGGCGCGGGTGCGGGTGAAGTGGTCGAACAGCGCTTCACCATCGCCGCGCCTGATCGCGCGCGTGAGCTTTGCGAGATCCTCGTTGAAGGTGCCGAGCATCTCCATCACGGCATCCTTGTTGGCGAGAAACACGTCGCGCCACATCGTGGGGTCGGACGCAGCGATGCGTGTGAAGTCGCGGAAGCCGCCGGCGGAGAATTTTATCACTTCTGACGAGGTCACCTGCGCGAGTTCGTCCGCGGTGCCGACGATCGTGTAGGCGATCAGATGCGGCAGGTGACTGGTGATGGCGAGCACGAGATCGTGATGCTCCGGCGTCATCACCTCGACCTTGGCTCCCATCGCGGCCCAGAACGCGCGCAGCCGTTCGACCGCGCTCGTATCGGTGCCCTCGGGCGGCGTCAGGATGCACCAGCGGTCGATGAAGAGTTCGGGAAAGCCCGAGTCGGGGCCGGAGTGCTCGGTGCCGGCCACCGGATGGGCCGGCACGAAATGCACGGTCTTCGGCAAATGCGGCGCCATGTCCTTGACCACCGCGCTCTTGACCGAGCCGACGTCCGAGACGATTGCACCGGGCTTCAGGTGGGGTGCGACCTCCTGCGCCGCCGGTCCGCAGGCGCCGACGGGGATGCAGAGGATCACGAGATCGGCGTCCTTGACGGCCTCGACATTGGTCTTGACCACGTGATCGACAATGCCGAGCTCGGCCACCCGCGCACGCGTTTTTTCCGAGCGCGCGGTGGTGACGATCTCCTCGGCCAGCCCTTGCAGCCGCGCGGCGCGCGCGATCGAGCCGCCGATCAGGCCGAAGCCGATCAGCGCAATCCGCTTGAAGTGAGGGGGTGTGCCGGTCACTTGGTCGTTCACTTGCTGGTTCACCTGCTGGTTCACCTGGACCCCATGAAGTCGCGCAGGCCCTCGACCACGAGTCGATTGGCTTCCTCGGTGCCGATGGTCATGCGCAGCGCGTGCGGGAGCTGGTAATTGTTCAGCGCACGCAGCACCAGTCCGCGCCTGGTCAGGAACGCGTCGGCTTCCGCCGCCGTCCCGCCCTTCTCGGTCGGGAAGTGGATCAGCACGAAATTGGCGACGCTCGGCGTCACCTTGAGCCCGAGCTTCTGGATCTCCTCCGTCAGCCAGTTGCGCCATTTCTCGGTGTGCGCCTTCGACATCTCCTGATGCGCGCTGTCCTCGATTGCAGCGACCGCAGCCAACATCGCCGGCGTCGAGACGTTGAAGGGACCGCGGATCCGGTTGACCGCGTCGACAATGTGCGCCGGGCCGAACATCCAGCCGATGCGCAGCGCAGCAAGACCATGGATCTTGGAGAAGGTGTGGGTCATCACGGTGTTTTCCGTGGTGGCTACGAGCTCGATACCCATCTCATAGTCGTTGCGCGAGACGTAGTCGGCATAGGCAGCGTCGAGCACGAGCAGCACATGCGAGGGCAGGCGCGCGCGCAGCCGCTTCACCTCGTCGAACGGCAGGTACGTGCCGGTCGGATTGTTCGGATTGGCGAGCCATACGATCTTGGTGCGCGGCGTCACCGCCTTCAGGATCGCGTCCACGTCGGCTGTGAAGTTCGTCTCTGGCGCCACCACGTTCTTCGCGCCGTTCCCCATGGTCGCGATCGGGTAGACCAGGAAGCCGTGGGTGGTCGAGATCGCCTCGTCGCCATGGCTGAGATAGGTGTGCGCAAGCAGATTGAGGATTTCATCCGAGCCGGCGCCGCAGATGATGCGGTTGGGATCGAGCCCGAACACCCGGCCGATCGCCTCGCGCAGGACCCTTGAGGTGCCTTCCGGGTAATCTTCCAGATGCGCCGCCGCGTGCTTGTAGGCCTCGATCGCCTTGGGCGAAGGCCCGAACGGCGTTTCGTTGGCAGACAGCTTGAACACCTTGCGGCCCGGCTCCGGCACCGGGGTCTTGCCCGGCGTGTAGGGCGCAATATCGAGAATGCCGGGATTCGGCACGGGGCGGGACATCATCAACTCCGGGATTGGGGCGGCTCGGCTATCTCTCCGACCCGGTAAGGGGCACCGTATAGCGTGTTGCGTGGCTGCCGACGAGGGCCGTTGAGCGGACCGAGGCGCCGGCCTCGATCAGCGCCAGCTTGACATTCTCCATCCGGTTGGCCCCTGAAATCGAGACCAGGAGCGCCGCGCCATCGAAGGCGGTATCCGGGACAGCGACGACCTCCGCCAGCGGCGACAGGGTGCGCGCGATCTCGGCGTTCCAGCCCGAGACCCGCAAGCTCCAGGTCTCGACCTCGGTCACCATGGCGCTGTCGGCGACGCGCGACACCACGAACACCGGCAGCGCCGCCGGGTGATCGGCGCGCTCGACGAAGGGCAGTCGCGCGATAATCTTCGGCGCGCCAGCGGCTTCCAGCGCTGTCCACCAGGGCGTGCGGCTTGCGACCGCCGAGACCAGCGCAAGATCGCCTTTCGATTTGGCAACCGCCTCGACCGCGGCGACGGGGTTGAAATGCGCGACATAGGGCACGATGAAGCCGAAATGGAAGCGTGCGGAATCGCGCATGGCCGGCTCGCTCACCGAGACATCAGCATGCACCGAAAATGGCGCCTGCACATAAGTGAAGGTCGAGATGATGACGCGCCAGATGCTCTCCACCGTATCGAGCGGCAGGATGCCGCGATGGCGTTCGACCAGGCGGCGCATCATGTCGGCCTCGCGCGCCGGGCGGAACGCCGAGCCGACCTCCTGGGTCTGCTTGACCTGGATCAGTCGGTTGATGATGTCGCCGCGCTGCATCAGGAGCTGATGCATGGCTTCGTCGATGCGATCGATCTCCTTGCGCAACTCGGCAAGCGAAGGCGGAGCGGGCGGACGTTGGGTCATGATGTGAAAGCCTTCATGGCGCCGCTTCCGCGGCGGGCGCACCAGGCACTGATTAGGAAAGACGGGCGCCGAAAGCAAAGAGAAACATCGTGTTCCCCGCGCGGCCCGCAGGGTTCGGACGCCGTTAACCACGCTGCCCGACGTCCCCCTTGGCTTGACGGGGCCGCTACATGCGACTAATTTTGCACCGTTCCGTGGTCATTTGAGCCGGCCGGCTTGCAGCCACGTTAAACAAATCGCTAAACAGGCCGGGGAGAGATGATCCCGGCCGAACCTTTAGTTCAGGCCGGGTTTTTTGTGGCCTGATTTCCGCGCTGGCGTGAGCTACTGGCGCAAACGAGATCGGTGCAAGATGGTCAGCGTAAGGTCAAGGCCAGGTCCCGCGAAAGGTCCGATCAGCGCGGATGAACGCTCGCTCGAGGCTGATCATCCGCACTCGCTGGTGGCGCAGTTCGGTGCGGATCAGCCGCTCAAGCTCGATTGCGGCGTAGATCTGTCGCCGTTTCAGATCGCCTATCAGACCTATGGTGAGCTCAATGCCGAGCGATCGAATGCTATTTTGATTTGCCATGCGTTGACGCTCGATCAGCATGTCGCCAACGTGCACCCTGTCACCGGAAAGCCCGGTTGGTGGGAGAATATGGTCGGCCGTGGGCTCCCGCTCGATATCGACCGCTACTTCATCATCTGCGCTAATGTGATTGGTGGCTGCATGGGTTCGACTGGGCCGGCGTCGACCAATCCCGCGACCGGCAAGCCATGGGGTCTCGATTTCCCCGTCGTTACCATTCCCGACATGGTGCGCGCGCAGGCAATGCTGCTTGACCGTCTCGGCATCGACACGCTGTTTTGCGTGGTTGGCGGCTCGATGGGCGGAATGCAGGTACTACAATGGACGGTGGCCTATCCCGAGCGCGTATTTTCAGCGATGCCGACCGCCTGCTCGACGCGGCATTCGGCGCAGAACATCGCCTTCCACGAGCTCGGCCGCCAGGCCGTGATGGCTGATCCGAACTGGCACCAGGGCCGCTATGCCGAGCACAGTACGCTGCCGCATCGGGGCCTTGCCGTTGCGCGCATGGCCGCGCACATCACCTATCTGTCGGACGCGGCACTTCATCGCAAATTCGGCCGGCGCATGCAGGACCGCGAGCTGCCGACTTTTTCGTTCGATGCGGATTTCCAGGTCGAGAGCTATCTGCGCTACCAGGGCTCGTCCTTTGTCGAGCGCTTCGATGCCAACAGCTATCTCTATCTCACGCGCGCGATGGATTATTTCGACATCGCCGCCGACCATGACGGCGTGTTGGCGCGAGCCTTCCGCGGAATCAAGACGCGGTTCTGCGTGGTCTCCTTCACCTCGGACTGGCTGTTTCCGACCGCGGAGTCGCGCGCGCTGGTGCATGCGCTCAACGCCTCGAGCGCGCGGGTGAGTTTCGCGGAAATCGAGACCGACCGCGGTCACGACGCGTTTCTGCTCGACGTTCCGGAATTCTTCGACATTTCCCGCGCCTTCCTGCAATCGGCGGGCACCGCGCGCGGCCTCAACAACGGAAACTGATTTATGTCATTGCAGCAAATCTTGCCGCTGAACGGCGTAGCCCCCGAGCGCAGCGCGCGCTATCGCGGCGATCATCTGCTTGTGGCGGGCCTGATCGAGTCCGGCTCGCGGGTGCTCGATGTCGGCTGCGGCGACGGCGATCTCCTGCAGCTCCTGGAAAGCCGCGGCATCGACGGTCGCGGCATCGAGCTGTCGCGTGAGGGCGTCAACCGCTGCGTCGCCAAGGGGCTTGCGGTGGTGCAGGGCGACGCCGACACCGACCTCGTCAACTATCCCGATGATGCCTTCGACTATGTGGTCCTGTCGCAGACGCTGCAGGCGACGCGCCAGCCCAAGGCGGTCCTGGAAAATCTGCTCAGGATCGGCCGTCGCGCCATTGTCACCTTTCCGAATTTCGGCTTCTGGCGGATGCGGCTGCAGCTTCTGATCGGCGGCCACATGCCGCGCACGGAAAGCCTGCCAGCGACTTGGTACGACACGCCCAACATCCATTTCTGCACCATCAAAGATTTCCTGCAGCTCTGCGACGAGATCGGCGTGAAGATGGAGCGCTCCTGGGCACTCGACGTCTACGGCCGCCCCTTGCGACTGAACCTGCCGTGGTGGTTCTGGAACATGTTCGGCGAGCAGGGGGTGTTCTTGCTGAGTCGGGCTGGAAAGGCGCGGTAGGTCCGACAGTCATTGCGAGCGGAGCGAAGCGACGAAGCAATCCAGAGTCGTTTGCGTGGCCCTGGATTGCTTCGCGGAGCCTGTCATCGGGCCGCGCTTTGCGCGGACCCGTTGGCTCGCAATGACGATCACCCAGCCACCACGGACCTTGGATCACGCGGCAGCCAGTGGCCGGCTTCGACCAGCGCGATGAAGCGCTCGACCATGTCGTTGAACAGCGCCGGCTCTTCCAGATTCAGCACATGGCCCGATTTCGCGAAGAACGTCAGCCCAGCGGCCGGCAAGTGCTTCTTCAGAAACAGGCTCGGTTCGACGCAATTGTCGTCCTCGTCGCCGCAGATGATCAGCGCCGGCGTCGTCGCTTTCCGGATGGCGTCCGTCATGGTGTAGATCGAGGGCCGCCCGCCCTGAAAGCCGCGCATGGTGTTGGCCGAGCCCTTTGCGTCGTGGCGCGCGAGGTTGGCATAGAAATCCGCGTGACCGCGCGGGTCCTTCACCAGGAAGGGAATGCGCCCCGGCGCCTCGCGCGTCACTTCCGCGACCTTCACCGAGCCGAGCGTCTCGAACTCTTGCGCGGTGGCGCGGCACTGCGCGCGAAAGTCCTCGAGCTTTTCGAGGCTCGAGCCTGAGCCTATGCCGGCGAGCGTTATCGATAGCGCGCGATGCGCGGCGTTCAGCGCAATCTGCAGCGACGAATAGGAGCCCATCGAGAGCCCGACCAGATGCGCCTTCTCGATTTTCAGATGATCGAGCACGGCAAGCGCATCGCTGTAGAAATGCTTGTAGGTGTAGACCTCGCTAGAGGCCGGGACGTCGGAGGGCGCGTAGCCGCGCGCGGAATAGGCAATGCAACGGTGGCCGCGCGAAAAATAGCGCATCTGCGGCTCCCAGTTGGTGTGGTCGGCGGCGAATTCATGCAGGAAGAGGATCGGCGTTCCGCTGCCCGCTTCCTCGAAATAAAGCCTGACGTTGTCGCTTGCGACGGCGTAGGGCATCGGCGTTTCTCTCTTGTTTTGGCGGAAATCATCGCAGTTAACACAAGCGGCAGCAATGCGGCGGCTGCAACGTGCGATGCAAAATCAGCACGGCAGGTATCGGTGTCGGCGTTAACGATGCTGCATCGCGTCATGTTCTCGCCACATCAGGATTCTCATACGGCCCGCGCGCGCCGGCCGCACAGAAGTGGCCGGCGCGGAAATGGGGGTGTTAACTAAGGAATGAGTATGGTTGCGTTCACTGCGTTCCGCCGGTCGCTTGTTGCGCTGGCTTTCTGCTCTGCGGCAATCGCCGCGTCTTCTCCAGCTTCGGCAAGGTCTCACCATGGCTCTCAGCGCTATGCGCATGCGCGCCATACGGGCCACCACTTTGCAAGGCGGAGCTTCTCACACCACCGTAGCCTGGAAGGCACCTCGCGCTCGGACCGCGGCGTGGCGCGGCTGCGTGCTCGGGGATTCGGGGCCACGCAAGCCCGCGTGACGTCCGGTTCGAGCGAAGCGGCAACCGGCTTTGCGACGTCGGGCGGTTTCAGCGGCTCGAGCCTCGTCGCCGAGGCGCGTCACTATCTCGGCGGCAATCCCACGGGGCGCGGCAGCCTGTGGTGCGCGCGCTTCATGAACATGGTGCTGGAGAAGACCGGCCATCGCGGCACCAACTCGGATCTTGCGGCCTCCTTCGCCCATTATGGCCAGCGTGTCTCCGGACCGCAGGTCGGCGCGATCGCCGTGATGGGCCGTCGCGGCGGCGGCCATGTCGGCATCATCACCGGCATCGATGCGCAAGGAAATCCGATCATGATTTCCGGCAACAACGGCAACCGCGTGCGGGAAGCTCCGGTATCGCGCGGTCGGATCTATGCGTATGTGATGCCGAATTGACCCCTCTCCTCCCTCTCCCCGGTCTGAACACCTTCGCGGGGAGAGGGTAGCTGAGCCGTCTGACTTCAGCCGTCGCGATGCGTGGCGCGCTCAGTGCCGGCCGAAAAGGCCGCCCATCATTCCGCCAAACAGCGGGAAGCCACCACCTCCGCCGCCTCCGCTGCTCCGATAATAGCGGCGGCCGCCGCCTCCGCTCGCGTGATGGCGGCTTGGATGGCTTTCGGGCTCGGCGGCTTCGCTCTGAAGGTTTGCGACAATCTCGGAAAGCAGCGCCTTGTGCTGCAGCTGGTTGAGATAGCCGCTCACAGGATAGCCGCGCGCCGCCTGCCAGCGCCGCATCACCGAGCGGGTCTCGTCATCGAACTTGCCAGTGACCTTGGTATCGAAGCCAAGACCGGTCAGCCGGCGCTGCACATCGCGGCGTTGTCCACGATCGAGTCCGATCTGGTCCTCCGTGATCTGGCTCGCTTCCTCCGTGAAGGTCGCAGGGTCGACGGCCGTAAGAGTGCGCGTCATGTCTTGCTTGTCTTTTGTTCCGCCGTTCTCGAGGGCGGCAAGCCTTGCCTGCGCCAGCGAGCGGAATTGCCCGTTCGGATAGCTGTTCAAATAAGCGTTGAGCTCTTCGGGCTTGTTGGAGTCCCTGACCGAGCGCCAGAACTCGAGTTCGACATCGGTGTTGCCCGATCTCGGAGCGATGGCCGGGGCAGCGCCGACGGTATTCGTCGCCGGCAACGGAGCCGGATTGAGATAGACCGAACCGATCAGATTGGTGTGGCCCCAGGGAAGCTGAGCCTTCTTGGTCTCTTCGCTGACCTGCGCGCGCACCTCCGTCATGGCCTGCTGGATCTCCACACCCGGTTGGGTGACGTGGGCGATCAGCGCCCGCGTGAACGGGCTGTTCCTGCCGGCATCGCCGTCAAGCGCGGTCTGTCCCGGCCCCGTGGCGAACGCGATCAACGTGCCTTCGCCGGATTTCATTTCCGCCAATCCGGCCTGCACGTTGACGCTGCGGGTCGATGCGGACCTGATTCTGGCGGCAAATGGGTTGTCGCGGCAGGCGTCGAGAAACACCAGCTTCACCTTGGCGTCAGCCATGGTCTGGTCGAGGGTCACGTCGACGTTGATCGCAGCACCAAGCTTGACGTCCATCTCCGATTTGATGTCGGCATCCACCGGGAGCAGGTAGTTCACACCGTTGATGGCGATGCCATGGCCGGCATAATAGAACAACGCGATGTCGGCGCCCTGTGCCCGCTGGCCGAAATCGAGGAGCTTCTCCGTCATCCCGTTGCGGGTGAGGTTGACGCCTTCGACGACGTCGAATCCCACATTGCGCAGCGTTGCGGCCATCGCCGTCGCGTCGACCGGCGGATTGGGAAGCGTGGCGACGTTCCTGTAGGCGCCGTTGCCGACGACAAAGGCCACGCGTTTATCGGCTCTGGCCACGCTCGAACTCGCGACAACAGCGATGGCGGCGAGAGCAGCAAACAGGAAGCGCATGTCACGTCCTCCCCTGCTGAGCCCCTCGGTGCCGCAATACCGACCTGCCTCGCCGAACCTCTGTAGCCTTTTGTATTGAGTATTGCCGGCTCCGTGCCCGGAATCATTTTAGCACGCTCGTATTTCCCGTTCTTTTCGCGACGGCAACAAAAGCGTTTCGTCGGAACCCGCCTTCCTCAATGGCTGCAAATTCAACATCGGTCCGTCGCCCACAGACGTATCGGCGTGCGTGCGAGCGCGCGTTGGTCTCCAAGGCGCACAACAGACCCCATAGATGTCCTTTGCCATCGCGCTATTCCGATACCTATCGGATCTTGGCCGACCGCGAAGCGAAAGGAGGAGATTCGAAAAAACTGGTTCGTCGGGGATGATCCCAACGTTTCCGGTGTTTGTCTGCAGCGATCACCTCCCGCCAGCGGACGATCCATAACGTAGTCTGGCGCTGTCTGTCGGAACTCTCCGCGCAATCTTTTTAATGCGCAACATAGCCTTAAAAGCTTAAAGGGAGTGCACAGATGAAACAACTGATAGTCTCGCTAACCATCGGCGCGTGCCTGCTGCTTTCCTCGGCGGGTGTGGTCTTCGCCACGGATATCCATGGCGGTCCGGTCGGTCCGCATCCCGGTGGTATCGGGCAGACCGGTGCGCCGAACGGCCAACCTGGTACCGGCGGTGCCGGCGCATCGTGCGGTGCCGCCGCAGCCACTCCTCCTCCGGGTCAGGCTGTCAACAACAGTGAAAGCTCCCCGTTCAATGCAGCGTCTAAGAAGTACGCTGGAGCCGGCGGCCCAGGGGCCAATGGTAGTGTACACGCCAACTCCCAGTACGATGTCTCTTGCTTCCAGATGCATTGAGTGCCGGGACCTCGGCTCCATTGGTCGCCGGGGTCCCTACTGTCCGGCTTAGAGAATAAGTGTTGCTGTTTCCCGGGACCGACCGGCGTCGGGAGGGCAGCAGCTTTGGACGCGTGGACATGTTCGGCTTGAATGAACCAATCCGCTTACTTGGGATTGCTTCAGGCGGGAACGGTTAGTGATCAGGATGATAGCCACACATGCGTTTCGCCGTTGTGGCCGCGCTGTTTTGCGGGTTGATAGTCGGGCTGGGTTACACCTATAGCCACGAAACCTCGGTCCCGACCTTCCTCACTGCCCCGGTCGAACGCGGCAGCATCGCTACTTTGGTAAAGGCCAGCGGTACCGTCGAGGCCGTCGTCAGCGTCGATGTCAGCTCGCAGCTATCGGGACGAATTGCAGAGGTGTTTGTCGGCTTCAACGACGCCGTCAAGGCCGGCCAGCCGATCGCGCAAATCGATCAGGAGATCTTTTCCGCACGGGTCAATGAAGCCAAGGCCACGCTTCGGGTGGCGAATGCGGCTGCACAGTTGAGCAAGGCTGCGCTGGAACGCGCGAAGGTCGCGGTCGACAACGCGCGCACAGCCAGGAAACAGGCAGAAGCGCAGTCGGCGGCAATCAGGGCACGACAAGATGAACTGGAACGGGAGTTCCAGCGCAAATTCGAGCTGAGGCGTACAGGCAGCGGCACCGAGCGCGATTTGGGCGAGGCGCGCGCTCAGCGCGATGCCGGAGCTGCCGATCTGCGTGCATCCCTCGAGCAGATCGAGATGAAGGCGCAGGCCATTGCGATTGCCGACGCCGAGAGAGACATGGCCGAAGCCAATCTCGAGGATGCCCAGGCCGTCGTCGAGCAGAGACAGGCGGCTCTCGACCAGGCGCGAGTTGATCTGGATCGTACCGTGCTCCGCGCGCCGATCGATGGAATCATCATCAAGCGGGACGTCAACCCGGGTCAAACCGTCGCCGTCAGCCTGGAGGCCAAGACACTTTTCAAGATCGCCAACGATCTGCGTGAGATGGAGGTCCATGGCAAGATCGACGAGGCCGACGTCGGACAGCTCAAGTTGGGGCAGACGGTCCTGTTTACCGTGGACGCTTTTCCGGATCGAACATTCACCGGACGGGTTTTGCAGATCCGCAAGTCTCCCGAAGTCGTGCAAAACGTCGTCACCTACACGACAATCGTCTCCGCGCCGAATCCGGAGCTCCTGCTGTTGCCGGGAATGACCGCACAACTTCGGATCGTGGTGAGCGGTACTGGTGAGGTGCTCAAAATTCCCGGCCAGGCGCTGCGTTTCCGGCCGGAGGAGGCCGGTTCTCGATCCGCTCGCCGGAGTCAGACCGAAGCGGCTTCCTCAAAGGCACTCGCGACGGTCTGGGCGGTGGGCGACGACGGGCAACCCAGCCCGATCGCTGTCAAGCTGGGCGCGACCGACGACAATGGAGCCGAACTCCTGGACGGCCAGCTCGCCGAGGGCCGGCAGCTGATCATCGGGGTTGCAAGTACGCAGACCCCGAGACGCTATTTCGGGGTTCGCCTCGGGTTCTGAGATCGGATTTTTAAGATGCCGCCACTGGTCCGGACCGTTGGTCTCTCGAAGCAATACTCATCCGGAGAGGCTGTCATCGCCGCGGTATCCAACGTATCGCTCTCGATTGCGGTCGGCGAGTTCGTTGCGATCCGCGGGCGCTCGGGTTCGGGGAAGTCTACCCTCATGCATCTCCTCGGTCTGTTGGATCGACCTGACTCGGGCGAGTATGCCTTGAAAGGACGGGACGTCGCGCAACTGAGCGAGGACGCGCGGGCGACTATCAGGAGCCGAGACATCGGCTTCGTGTTCCAATTGCCGGCGCTTCTGCCGCGGGCCACCGCGCTGGAAAATGTTGAGTTGCCACTCGTCTACGCTTCCGTGCCGCGCCTGAGGCGCCGCCGTTCAGCGATAGACGCACTCGCGCGTGTGGGTTTGGCCGACCGCAGCCAACATTGGCCGAACCAACTTTCAGGGGGAGAACAGCAGCGGGTTGTGATCGCCCGCGCGATGGTCAACGATCCAGCTGTTATCCTCGCTGATGAGCCGACGGGTTCACTGGACAGCAGCACGAGCGAGGGGATCCTATCCCTGTTCGACGACCTGCACCGCGACGGTCGCACCCTTATTGTGGTAACGCACGCCACTGAGGTTGCCGGTCGTGCGCAGCGACGGATCACCTTGCATGATGGACGAATTATCGACGACGATGGAGCAGCGTGCGAACGCGCGCCGTCGAGCGTCATCGGCTCGGGTTCTCCTTCATGAGCCCCGTGGAAGATCTGTGCATTGCGACACGCGCGCTTGGCGCGAACAAGCTGCGCAGCGCCCTGACCGCACTTGGGATCATTGTCGGCGTTGCGGCCGTGGTCTGCATGGTGTCGGTGGGAGCGGGCGCACAAGCCGAGGTCTCGGAAAAGATCCGCACCTTGGGAGCCAACCTTCTGCTGGTCTTCCCGGGAGCGCGAACTGCTGGCGGCGCAAGACTCGAGTCCGGAACACAGCCTACCCTCACCGAAGAGGATGCCGCGGCGATTCGCCGCGAACTGGCGGGCGTGCAGGTTGCAGCCCCCCTGCTGCCACGGTCGATGCCGCTCGTCGCCCTCAATAAGAATTGGGTGACGCAGGTGGCTGGAATTAATACAGATTATCTGGTCGCCCGCGAATGGCCCGTGACCGAGGGGCGATCATTTACGGGCGACGAGACCGCCTCCGGCGCCAAAGTCGCCATCGTGGGGTCGGTGATCATCGATGAGCTATTTGATGGGCGTGCGAGGGTTGGAGAGGCCTTTCGGATTGGCAACGTGCCTTTCACGGTCATCGGTGTTCTCGACAAAAAAGGATTGGGCGCAGCCGGACGTAGCCAGGATGACGTCGTGTTCATTCCGCTGTCCACCGCAAAAAGTCGCGTACTAGGTGCCGTGCATGGCACCACCCGCGAAGCCTTAGATTACATCTCGATCAAGATGTCCGATGCGAGCGACAGGCCCGAAATCGAACGCGACATTGAGGACCTACTCCGACAGCGCCATCATATTCGCGGCGATGCTCCCAGTGATTTCAGGATCGAGAATCCAGCGGATGTGCTCACCGCACGTGGTGCTGCGGTACGGACCCTCGGGATTCTGTTGATCGCAGTAGCAGCGGTTTCGCTGGCCGTTGGCGGCATCAGCATCATGAACATCATGCTGGTCTCGGTGACCGAACGGACCCGCGAAATCGGGTTGCGCATGGCGGTCGGTGCCAGTCGCCGCGATATCCGATGGCAGTTCCTGATCGAAGCCTTGATACTTTCATTGATTGGAGGGATCGCAGGAGCAGTGCTGGGAGCTATCGCCGCCGTCGCGATCGCATGGAATGCCGGTTGGCCCGTTCTCATCAGTCCGTGGGCCATCATGCTGGCTTGTGGATTCGCCGGGTTTGTCGGCATTTCGTTCGGACTTTATCCGGCGCAGAAGGCTGCGCGGCTCGATCCGATTGCGGCATTGCGCTTTGAATAGACGCGAGCCGGTTTTTGTCCAAGAGGTTGCCAACGCGCTTTAGTCCCGCCGCGGGCGGCTCAGCGTGAAGGCTTCGAACGGGGCCAGCTGACCGTCCGGCCCCGCCACATCGTAATAGACAACCTTGATCGAGGTGGTGCCGCCGCGATCCGAGCCTGGGTCGAGCGTGAACGCCGCAAAGCCGTAAGCATGCGCGGCGTTGCGCACCGCCGACCAGGGTGCGCGCTCCTTGACATAGATGGGCGGACGCTTGCCCGTCTTCGGGTCGGGTTCACCGACCGCGGTGATCACGCGGCATGCCGGCGGGTCGAAGAACAGCTGGTTGGACGGTACGGACGTTCCGCCGCCGCCGATGACCATGTGCACCGTTCCCTTGGTCGTGTCGATCACGTCGGTTGCCGTCGCGGCAGGCACAGGCGTCAGCGTCGTGTTGGATTCCCGGCCGCGGATCGGATGTGAGCGCTCGTAGTGGTGCTCGTGCCCACACACCACAAGGTCGACCTCATATTTGTCGAACAGCGGGACCCACTCCTCGCGGATGCCGAGGTCCGCGCCGTTGAACATGTCAGCCGTGGAGATCGCGACCTGGTGCATGCACACGACGACCCAGTCGATATCGTGATCGTTGCGGGCCGCGGCCAATTCCTTTTCCAGCCAAGCCTTCTGAGCCCCTTGCGAATAGCCGCGGACGTAGGAGTTGCCGCCGTCCTGATAACAGACGTCGTCATTGGCGATTGCGATCACCCGCATGGAGCCGGCGGTGAAGGCGTACCAGAGCCCGCGCGTGACCTCCGTCTGACCTTCGGCTTCCGGCACCGAGAAATAGGTCTGATAGGCCTGATACCCGATCGGCCCATTGCCGAGCTCGTTCTCGTGATTGCCGGGCGAAGGCATCCAGGGACGCTTGCGGGCGCTGCGGCTGTTGTTGTCCCAGAAATCCCACCAGGTCCGCACCCGGTCCTCGGCAAGGTTGGCGTAGCAGAGGTCGCCGTTGAACAAATGAAACAGCGGTTTCAGCCGCTCGACGCCGAGCGTGGTATCGCCTGCCGCCGGCGAGCCGAGATTGTCGTTCACATAGAGCGGACTCTTGAGCGTCACACCGTCAGGCGGCGCGAACTTCTTGCCGAGCGTTGGCGTCCCCTGATCGCCAAAGCTCGTGAAGGTGAACGGCGCGCGGCCGCGCGGCGCCGTGCGGAACGTCGCGAACTCAGCCTCGGCGCCGTCATGCGTGGCGCCGTAGAGATAGGAAAAGTCAGCCTGCAGTCCACTGAGCTTCGCATGATAGGCGTAGACCCGCTTGTCCGACTTCGCATCAAGGTAGCTTGTCTCGCTGGCCTTGACCGTTTGCTCGAGCTTGCCGTCGAGATGCCCGAGCAGGACGCGGGGATTTTGCACAGGCTGCAACGTGTGCCAGGACACCACCATGTCCGACGATGCATCCGCGCCGAACTGCAGGTGGAGACCTGCGACCGGAGGTGTCGCCACCGGATCGGCCGATCCGCTTGAGAGGGGCGCCTCTTTCGCGTCTCCGCTTCCGACGAGGGACGCGGCCACCAAAGCCGCACTGCCGATTCCAGCTGCAGCGAGCAGCTTGCGGCGACTGAGATCGAAGTCGATTGATTCGCTGTCGTGCGGGGTCATGGCGATGGATCTTCTCTTCCATATGGCCGGAAGATTCTATCGCAACTTGACGACAGTTCGGCAAAGCGCCGCCATGCGGTCTTGGGTCCCGGCTCCGCGTCCGGGACGATGGCGGCTGTCAGTCTAGATTCCCCTGCCGTCCCGCTCGCCGATCGTGCAGCGCCAGGAGGCCAGGCGCTCGGCCGGATGCTGCTTCATCCACTCGGCGAGCTGCGGCGCGCCCATCAGGCACGACTGCATCGAGACGTCGGCGAAATCCGATGTGGTGACGGTCTGCTCATGGCAATTCGCCGGAGAGGAGAGACTGCAGAGCACAGCAATGACTTTGATCACGACAGGGCAACCCCGTCGTTACGATACGCATCAGCGTCGCCGATCTCATCGCTTGCCGCTGCGTTGTCCCGCCGCTTGCCGACCGGAGCGGCCGACGGAAACACGCTTTCATAGAACGCGCGGGCTTGGCGAATGAGCCTGATACGCTCGCGCTCGGATTTCGACACAAATCGAATGACTTCGCCCATGTTCGCTCCAGATGTCGGAATAATCCGCTGTCAGATGACAGACATCATCTCATCGAACACGTGGGGCTTGGGCGCCGACTTTAAAAGTCTGCAGGCGGTAACGAAGGGATAAAAAGCGCGTGACCGGGCTGCACCCCCAAGCCTGGGAGCTCAAAATATCGAAGAGGCCGCCGGAGCATTCTGGCTCTGCTCGGCCTCTTTCATGGTCACGTGGTGCCGTGTGCTCGTTGGGCAGCTCTGATCAGAACGGGTACCAGCGTAGCGACGTCATGACGATGTTGTCGTCGGTCGAGGGAGCACCTCCGAGGCCCGCAAAGGCTTGCCGCCGGATATACTCATACTCCGCGCCCGCGGCGACGCGACCGTAGTCTCCCTTGTAGAGGTTCTGCCAGAAGCCGACCGTGATCTCTTCCAGGCGGCGGTTGTTAGCGATGCAGTTGGTTGGTGTCGTGCCGGCAAACGAGCTTGGCGTCGTGATGGTGCAACCGACATTGCTGAATCCGGGATTGCCGTAGCCGAGCAAGGTCGTTCCGGCGTTGAAGGACTTCGCCTGGGCCTGCTCGAGACCGGCATAGGCGTAGATGTCCAGCCCTTGGGTCGGATGGCCGATCAGACCGATCATGGTTGTGAATTCGGTCAGGGGTGTCAGCGAGCCGTCGGCTCCAATTGTCACATCAGGCAACTGACCCGCGCCATAGCGCCCGATGCCTTGGCCATAAAGCACGCTGCCAGTGAACTCGAGAGATTTGGGAATGAGCGGAAGCAGCACCGATCCGCCGACGCCCCAGCCGAAGGCCGTGTGGTTGGAGGTCGCGCCGGATAGCGCCGTCGAGCCGGCGACACAGGGCACGAGCCCGCAACTGAGCGTGCTGTCGGTGAAGAATCGCTGCAGTGCCAACACCTCGTAGTGGCCCCAGCCGGGATCGAATGCAGCCTTCTCGATCACGTCGGGAGCCTGGTCGGTCGTAATGGTCGCGCCCGTCAGGAAGCTGCCGCCTGGATTGGAGAAGTTGGTGACAACGCCGTTGACGATGCCTCCGCTGGAGAAGGCGCCGCCCGTGCCGGCTGGCGCAGTCGCGGTGCTGGCGGTAATGAGGGCCGCAGGGTCTTCGACGGAAATACCGAATGATGCGATCGGACCCAGATCCTGCACCCAGCGCAACTGCCAGTTGCGCGTATAGTTGAAGCCGACGACGTAGCTCGCATCGATCGTGAGCGGGATGTTTTCCTTCCGCGGCGTGATCCCGACCTGGTTCTGGGTGAGCAAGCTCCATGCCTGGCCGGCGAGGATGTGCGATCCCCAGTCCAGATTGTCATAGGTGCCGTAAGCCTGGCGCAAGCGCGGCGCCCAGCTGTTGCTCTCATTGTAGTTGGAGGTGTTGCCTACGCCGAGAAAGTCGGTCTCGAAATACCCGGCCAGCTTCTCGCGCGGATCGATATTCCCCTCGATCAGCAGCGAAATTCTGGACTGCCGCGCCGAACCGTGGAACTCGTTTTCACGATAGAGCGGCGAGAACGGATACGGGATGCCGCCGAAGTTGGATCCCATGTCCGCAACCTCGTTGCGCTGTCGCCACACCGATTCTGCGGCGATGAAACCGCCGACCGTCACCTTTACCTTGTCGGTTATCTCGGGCACCTTCAGGAACGGCGCCTTCGCCGTCACCGGTGCGCCGACGGCTGAAGCTTGGGCCGCAGCCGGCGCCGTACTGGCGCTCGCCTGAGCAGCTTCGACCTTGTCGGTCTTCTTCCGCGTCCGCGCCAATTCGTCCTGGAGCGACTTGAGCTGGCGCTGAAGCAGCTCGGTCTGGTGCTCGAGCCGATCGATCTTTTCGGAGTCCGATAGCGATTGTGCAACCGCCAGTTGAGGAGACGACATCCAAGCCACCACCAAGGCGGCCGACGTCATCATATGATACCTGTAATGCATTTCGCCCTTCCTGGAACAGAACACACCAATTCGCGCAAAGCGCGAGTGCTCGGAGCGAACAGTCAAACGGCGCTGTAACAGGCGAGTGAATGCTGGATGACGCGGGCGTGTCGGAAAGCACGCGCGCAAAAGGTGTGGCCCAAAAACCTCAGAGACATGATCCGTGTAATCGAAGTCGGCTCGATCGCGTTCAGGTTCGCGGACCGCCGCTTTCAATCGGTTGGATCGAACGATACGAGAATCAATATCTGTTGGATTGATTGATCATGGACGTCGATACTTCATTGCACAGCAAAGTTCGATGGAGAATGAAGATGACGTCGATAATCAGGAAAGCTATCCCAGCCACCGTGGCCCTGTTACTGCTCGCCGGCTCTCCGGCGTTCGCCGCGAGGCATGACACTCACCAGGAAACGCTGCGAGGAGAGCTGATGGTTCCGAATACTAGACCTCAGCCGTCTCTCTCATCGTCCCGCAGCGACAATTCCAGCCCTTACATCGGCGATTGGGTGGAGGGTTACCCGCGATCGGCCGCGCGGTGATGCCGACCTGCGGGTTCCTTGATGCGGGCTGACGTGTTCCCCGGACGGGGGGGGGGGGGGGGGGGGGGCCGGCGCGCCCCCCCCCGCCCGCCGCACCAAAAAAAAAAC
>Ga0307474_10000088_pt1 | contig 66156 bp, 59 predicted proteins | sample atmos_gasesECM1C_2_FD_203312 | JGI IMG/M metagenome (GOLD analysis project Ga0307474, IMG submission 203312) | Hardwood forest soil microbial communities from Morgan-Monroe State Forest, Indiana, United States - atmos_gasesECM1C_05 | ecosystem: Environmental > Terrestrial > Soil > Temperate...
TGAACCTCTGTACTCTCTGTGGTTCAGGCTTTTGGCTTAATAATCCAGATCCATCACGGAAGTAGAACGTTATCAATCAGCCGAGTCTCGCCCACCCAAGCCGCGACCGCAACCAACGCACCACCAACAACATCCGCAACGGCGTCCAGATTGGAGGCATCCACGATCTCGAAATAATCCAGCCGCACCGTTTTCTCCCCTGCCATTTCTTCCCGGCCCCCTGCGGCTAATCTCGCAGCGTCCCTCTCGCCGCCTTCCCACATTTTCCTGACCCGCAATAACGATCGATGCAGCACCAGCGCCTGCTTCCTCTGGTCGGAATTGAGATACACGTTACGCGAACTCATCGCCAATCCGTCCGCTTCCCGCACAATCGGACACGCGACAATCTCCACCGCAAAATTCATATCCTGCACCATGCGCCGGATAATCGTCACCTGCGCCGCATCCTTCTGCCCGAAGAACGCCGCATCCGGCTCGACAATGTGGAACAGCTTCGCCACAACCGTAGTCACGCCTCGAAAATGTCCGGGCCGCGAACGCCCGTCCAGCCTCTCACTCAGCCCTTCGACCGTAACCCACGTCACTGAGCCCGCCGGATACATCTCTTCGACCGATGGCGCAAAAAGAACTTCGACACCTTCTTTTTCTAAAAACTGGCAATCGCGCTCAAAGTTTCGTGGATACTTCGCCAAATCCTCCTTCGGACCAAACTGGGTGGGGTTCACAAAAATCGAAGCAGCAACAGCGCCGCATGACGCGCGGCCTGCTCGCACCAACGACAAATGTCCTTCATGCAGCGCCCCCATCGTCGGCACAAATCCTAACCTTCGGCCGCTGCCCCGCACCAATCGGCAAGCGGCCCGCATCTCCTCAATGGTCTGGCAGATTTTCATGGATGTGGCAATGAGGATTGAAGCACCTTCAGGAAGTTGGAATCCAGCGGATGGCAACATGCGCTCCCTGCAGATCACCTTCGACAATCCCCCGGTTCCGCCGCAGAGCAACCTTGTCCTGCTCCGAACTCGCTTTCTGTTCGTCAACTAAGATCGCGACCGCTCGTCCATAAGGCCAGGCCGATGCGGGCAATTGCGCCAGCGCATTCAACACATCGTCCGGCTTCAACATTTGCTCTTCATTGGCGGCAGCGCCGCTCAGCAGGCCAACTCGATCCGGGCGGATCACAAGATAAGGATTGCTCCAGTGCTTTGCCTCTTGTAGCGATGGATACTTCGACGAATCAGCAACAGAGATCGCCTGTAGAAGACTGGCCGCGTTAGGCGCGGGCGTCGCGGTCTGCCGCGAACAAGCAACACCCGTCATTGCCAGGATCATCGCAAGAAGTGCTCGGACAACCGTTCTCAAGCTGCGCTGTGGGCGCCTTTCTTTGAGGTCGCAATTTGTGACCTCAAACCGGTTTCGAGAAATCACCGCACCACCACGGGTACATCCGTCTTGAAAGCCCACACCAATGCCACGACCCAGCCGATCATCGTCCATCCCAGAAAAAAATTCAGAAGAACGATTCCGGTGATGTCGCGCTTGCTCCGCCCGAGCGCAACAATCGACGGCAGAAAATACATGACGAATCCAAATCCGAAAAACGGGAAGAAAAACGCTGGGAAGAAGTGTGTCATACCTGCCTCCTGACCAATAGCCTAGCACCATCGCGACAAAAGGTGCGTCCGGAACCGGCGGCGTTGTTGTCTGCGAAATCCGCGCAAATCCGCAGCAAACAGCTTAACCGCGCATCGCACGCTTCCGCGCCAGCACGGTATCCAACCCTGCCTTCGTATCGTTCGAAAGATGATACGACTCCGCATCGAGCGGATACTGCGCCGACTTCACATCCGCTCGAAACGCTTGCACTGCATGGCTGATCAACGCTGCCCCGTCCCCGTACCGCCGCACAAACTTCGCCGGCGGCGCAAACGTCATGTTCAAAATGTCGTGGAACACCAGCACCTGCCCATCGCACTCCGGCCCGGCTCCAATCCCAATCGTCGGCGTGCTCACCTCCGCGGTGATCATCGCCGCCACTTCCCGCGGAACTCCCTCCAGCACCATGCAAGCCACGCCCGCGCGATCCAGCGCCACGGCGTCCCGCATCAGTTGTTCAATCCCGCTAAGGTTTTTCCCCTGCACCTTGTATCCGCCCATTACATTCACCGACTGCGGCGTGAGCCCAATGTGGCCGGCCACCGGAATTTCGGCGTCAATGATCCGCCGAATCAGGTCCGCGCGTTTTTCACCGCCCTCGATCTTGACCACTTCCGCCCCGCCCTCCTTCACAAATCGTGCGGCGTTGCGGAGCGCGTCGTCCGAATCAACGTGATAGGACCCATAAGGCATGTCCGCCAGCAGCAGCGCCCGCTTCACACCCCGGTGCACGGCCTTCACGTGGTGCAGCATCTCCTCCATCGTGACCGAAAGAGTGTTCTCATAACCCAGAACAGTTTGCGCCAGCGAATCCCCGACCAGAATCATTTCTACGCCGGCCTCGTCGACAAGACGAGCCGTCGCATAGTCGTAGGCAGTCAGGCAGGTAATTGGTTCGTGTTGGAGTTTTAGTTCTCGAAGGGAAGCAGTGGTGATTTTCTGGCGGAGAGCGTCGTGCTGTCCGCCGATCGGAGTGAGACTCATTTTGTCCTCCAGTGCCCCTCCGGCTCGGCCGGATAGAGCCTGTTGAGCATCCTTAGCGTGATGCTCTCTAGTCATGATGCTCTCACCTATTGTACAGGTCGAAGGTGAGCATACCAACGACAAAAACTGGCCCCGCATGTCGTTGGATTCAAATAGGTTGACAGCCCGAATACAGCCCACGCTGGCGCCGGCTAACTTATCTTTGCCCCAACGCCTCCTCCGCCACCAGTCGCTGCCGCGCCGTCCTCAACTCGGGTCTCTCGTCGCCAATCGCAATCTCGGTCAGCTTACGGAAATAGTTACTGGCAGTGGTGGCATCCCCGGACGCGTCCGCCGCCCTGGCCGCGCCGTACAAGGCGTTGAAGCGGTTGGGCGCGATCTTTAGCACAGCCTGATACTCCACCAGCGATTCTTTGGGCTGATGCCCCATCATCAGCAGCTCGGCCAACATCTCCCGCGCAGGGGTGACGGCTCCGGGAGTCACTGCCGCCTTGTCCATGCTCTCTTCCAATTCCGCCGCCGAACGCGCCAGTTTCAAAGCCTCGTCTGGCTTGCCATTCTGTTGCGCGATCCATATAGCGACTTCCCTGCGCTCGACTTCCACTTGATTCGACCAGTAAACGTTGTTCTGTTTCGCAATCGCGTCACGCAAGTCGGCAAGTTTCTGTTCGGCCTTAGCCGCCTTTTCCAAATCCTTCGAGCGCGCGCTTCCTACTCCGATCGCCGTCCACGTGATCGCCTGCGCCCAGGGTACGCCGCCCTCCGCCACGTGAAGTTGGCTGGCCTGCTCCCAATTTCCCAGCTCAATCGCTAACCGCGCCGGAATTGCCGACGCCCCATAATTCCCCGTCAGCGTGAGTCCCGAAGCCGGCGGCAGAGAATTCAGCTCATCCAATACACCCTTGGCCTTGCTCACACGCCCGCTTTGGAGATCGGCGTAGACCAGATAATCCATGGCGTGCAGTCGCTGATCTCGCGCTTCGCCGTTTTTCGAACCGGCCTCCGCGGCAGCCGCCAGCTCTGCCGACTTCAGATTTGAGCTGATCGATTCGTCCCACGACCCCACCCGCGTGAACAGATGTGACGGCATGTGATTCGCGTGCGCCGAAGCGGGAGCAATCTTGGCGTACATGCGCGCCGCCCCTAATCCCTGCTCGGCCAGCACCGGATTGTCGTAGCAGTGAATGATGTAGTGCGCAATTCCGGGATGATGCGGTTGTCGGGCGAAGATCGGTTCCAAAATCTCGCCACACTTGCGCTGGTTGGCAAAAGTCTTGTCGGTCTTGGGAGCAGTAACCGCCAAAGCCAACGCGTGAAAAATCGCTGCCTCATCATCCTGCGGATAGGCTGCCTGGAGAGCGCCCATCTTCTGTTCAAAGGCCTGGCCGTGCGCATAGGGGTCCTTACCGTCTTCGCGGTAAATTTCAGCCAGTGCGTCGATGTAGGCATTCTCGCGCTGTGTAGTCTTCGCGTTGCCGGCGGCGATCTGCTTCGCCTGGTTCAGAGCAACACGGCCCGCCGCCGTATCTCCGTTGTCCCACATCCCGTGGTAATGAGACATGGCCACGCCCCATTGCGCCATGGCGCATTCGGGATGCCGCTCAGAAATCTCCGTAAACGCCTGGCGCGCCTGCTCGTATTGAAATGAGTGCAGCAGCGCGACCGCGCGGTTGAAGTCGCTGGTAAGATCAGAGCCGCAAGAAGTCGGGAAATGGACAGAACCGACTTCCTCTTCACTCATCGCATGATGATGTTCTTCCTGGGTTAGGGCAAGCGGAACGAAAAAAACCACCGAAACGAGCAACGCGGTCAAGGGACGCATCGGGGCACCTCCATGCGGCAGAAAATTGTATCACCAGATGATGCGATGGGAAATGAGTTCAGCTTGCGTCCGAGGCCAAAGAACTGGCCTGAAGCGACGGTCCTACGCCCCCACTGCCTCCTGCCCTCCGAGCGGCAAGAAATACTGTGTCCCCTTGATCGGCTCACTTACCTTGCGCAGAAGCTCCTGCAAGTCTTCATTGCGGTCGACGAAATCGATGTCGCTCGTGTTCACAATCAGCAAATCCGACGATGTGTAGTGAAAAAAGAAGTGCTCATAGGCTTTCACCACTTCTTCCAGATACTCGTCGCTCACCGCGCGCTCGCTGGGCGCGTTCCGTTTCTTGAGCCGCTTTTTCAAAACCTCTGGCGTCGCCTGCAAATAGATCACAAGATCCGGCGTCGGCAAGTGTTCGCGAAAATAATTGTAATAACGGTTGTAGGTGTCGAGTTCCTGGTCGGTAAGGTTCAGGCAGGCAAACAGCTTGTCCTTTTCGATGATGTAATCTGCGACCACCGTCTTCTGCGACTGCGCGCCAAAATCGAGCGCCTGCAACTGCTCGAAGCGTTGCACCAAAAACGCAAATTGAGCCTGAAACGCGGCTCCCCGCTCTCCCTCGTAAAAAGCCCCGAGGAAAGGATTCGACTCCGGCTCCATCACCCGCTGCGCGTTCAGTCGCTCGGCGAGAATCCGCGCCAGCGTACTCTTTCCCACTCGTATGGGGCCTTCCACAGCAATGTAACGGGGTAACTCGAAAAGATTCGCCATGAGTTCGCAATATTCGGAATCCGCAGGATATCTCGTCTACCGTCGAACGGCAATTGAGGGAAGAGTTAACAGCTGAATTTCACGATCAGGTTTCTATCGGCCTTCAACCATATTCGCCGCGTACATTGGATTCTTGCCTTCCGTACCGGGTCAGTTGAACCTCGGGAATCTCCCTTCTGGCGTCCATTCCGAAGTCCCGCGTTTTCATCAGCGGAACGAGGAATCTGCCGCTAGACAAATGATTCCTGATTCAAACTGACCCACGACCCCGAACTTCATTCGACAATCAACATTCGGCGGTCCACCATTAGAATAAAGCCTCGCATGCTGCCGTATCTCATTGCCGGGGCATCTATCACGGCCGCAGTCGCCGCAGGATATCAGTCGATGGCGCCAACCGCGCAATGGTACGGAAAGGCATTCACCGGAGTTCCACCCGGCACGCGCCAAATTGCCCTCACCTACGATGATGGTCCCAACGACCCGCACACTCTGCGACTGCTGGAAGTTCTAGCAAAACACAACGCACACGCAACTTTTTTCCTGATCGGCCGCTACGTCCAACAGCGCCCCGAGATCTCGCGTGAAATTCTTCAATCGGGCCACATCATCGGCAATCACACCTTCACCCACCCGCTATTGACTTTCCTGAGCGAAGCGCAAATCGGGCAAGAACTCTCGGCGTGTCAAGCCGCGCTGCAGGACGCAACCGGCCAATCGGCCACGCTCTTCCGCCCGCCCTTCGGAGGCCGCCGCCCCGCCGTATTCCGCGTAGCCCGCGAACAAGGGCTCGAGCCGATCATGTGGAACGTAACCGGCTACGATTGGAGCGCCCCGCCCGCTACCGAGATCGAAAAAAAAATCGCCGGCCAAATCCACGGCGGCGATGTCATCCTCCTCCACGACGGGGGTCATCGACAAATTGGCGCCGACCGCTCCCAAACCGTAATCGCCACCGACCACCTAATAGACCGCTATAAGAAGGAGGGATATAACCTCTCAACCATTCCGCAAATGATGCAAACCTCCGAACCTAGAGCATTGTCATCCTGAGCGGAAGCAGGCCGATGAGCAAGCGAATCGGCCTCTGTAGTCGAAGGACCTCTGCGCCAATAACCGACACTTTAGCCAAATAAAGCCCTGTTCTATTCAGGTTTTCTCTGTGTCTCTGTGACTCTGTGGTGAAATGTCTTTCTAACCCTTCACCGCCACAAACGCCCCCTTGGCCGCTGCAATTGTCTTTTGAACATCTTCCGCCGTATGTGCAGCTCCCAGAAACGCCGCCTCATACTGCGACGGCGGCAAATAAACTCCGCTGTCCAGCATCGCGCGAAAGAATTTCCCAAACGCTTCGGTGTTCGACTTCGACGCAGAATCCCAGTCGGTCACCGGTCCTGCTGTAAAGAACCAGGTAAACATCGAACCCACGCGGTTGTAGCACAGCTCCACTCCCGCATCTTTCCCGGCCGCAGCAACGCCCTCGGTCAATTCCGCACTCAACTTATCGATCCGAGGATAAATCTCCTGCTTCTGATCCCGCAGCTGCTTCAACATCGCGCATCCCGCCGCCATCGCCAGCGGATTCCCCGACAACGTCCCCGCCTGGTACATCGGCCCCAGCGGCGCGACAAAATTCATAATCTCGCTCGACCCTCCATAAGCGCCCACGGGCAATCCCCCGCCAATAATCTTCCCCAAGGTCGTCAGGTCAGGACGAATGTTGTAAAGCTCCTGCGCGCCGCCGAACGCCACTCGAAATCCCGTCATCACTTCATCAAAAATCAGCACTGAATTTTCTCGCTCCGTAATCAATCGCAGAGCCACGAGATAATCGTCTGCCGCCGGAACGCATCCCATGTTCCCCGCAATCGGTTCCACGATCACGCAAGCAATCTGATGCTTGAATTTTTGAAACGCGTACTCCACCGCTTTTATGTCATTGAAAGGCAATGCCAGCGTGAACTGTATGAACTCCTCCGGAACTCCCGCTGATCCAGGAATACCCAGCGTCGCCACTCCCGACCCAGCCTTCACCAGCAAGGAGTCCGAATGTCCGTGGTAGCAGCCCTCGAACTTCACGATATATTTGCGCTTCGTGAAAGCGCGAGCCAGCCGTATCGCCGACATCGTGGCTTCAGTACCCGAATTCACGAAGCGGATCTTCTGCATCGGCGGAAACGCCGCCAGCACCAACTCCGCCAGATCCGCCTCCGACGCCGTCGACGCCCCAAAGCTGGTGCCATTACAAGCTGCGCTTACAATCGCATCCAGCACCTCCGGCGCAGCATGCCCCAGAATCAACGGCCCCCACGAACCCACGTAGTCGATGTACTCGTTTTCGTCCGCATCCCAGATGTGCGACCCTTTCCCGCGCGCCACAAACAGCGGATCACCTCCCACGGAACCAAAAGCTCGCACCGGCGAATTCACCCCGCCCGGTATCATGCTCTCTGCCCGCTCTTGTAGCCGCCGCGACTGCTCCACTTTTCGGGACGTGATCGTCGTCATCGAATGCTCCGCATTAGGGACATTTCAAAACCCACCGCGCGAACCGATTACTATAGCAGCGCCCTCACCCATAAATTAACCAGATATTCATTGTTCAGCCATCATTACGCAACATCCGCAGGTTATCTTCGTTTCATCAAGTTGCCCTTCTAACCGGGAGGGTTTCATAGGGACGGCTTCGGGGGCTCCGGGCTGTCCTTTTTTAATTTTGCGTGGCGCGGCTTTATACCGCTGGGCTTTGACTTCCCTCTCGATCGCATCGGCCCCGCACGAGACTACGATTTACCGCTTTTAGGGCTCATCGACGGAGCGCAGCCGGAATCCACCGTAATCGCCAAGGGAGGGTCCGAGAACATCATTACGTCCAGAACGGCTCGGATGGCTTGTTCCCTTGTTTTGACAGCCAGGGCAATATTTACGGGGTAACCAACCTCGGAGGAAACGGCATTCGCAGGCTCCGCATTCAGTGGGTCTCCCGTAAAGACCTCTAGTTCGACATGTTCCTTCAACTCATCCCGGGCGGGCTCTTTGGGTTAATGCTGTCCTCGCATTTCGACAACCCGCAAACTGCTGAACTCAAAAATATAGTTAACCATGGTTAATCTTATATGATACCCTCAGTTAAGTCATGGAGATCCTAGGGCCATATCGCCTTCGACTACTGCTGGAGTCATGAATGTCACACTTGCAGGTGAGACCAGGTCCAATGACTTTTCCTATCGCCGCTCTAACGTGTAATTGTGAAATTGAAATTTATTTTCAATATCTCCCGAACCTCGATCTCGTGCAAAATGCCTCGCGCTGAGGTCGCGAGCCCTACTATGGCCGGCATGATTCGTCCCGCCCTTGCGGGCCTTGGTTTGATGCTGATCAGCGTTTTCGCCTGCACTCCGACTCTGGCTCAGAACTTGGACGCACCCTCCGCCACGGAGTCCGCAAGCCCGCAGCAAGAAGCCGTTCCAGCCCCCCCTGACCCTGCTCCTGACGACTCCCCACAGGCCATGCTCCCGCATTTCAAGAATTCGCGCTTCTGGCTCTCGGGGCAGGCAAACTTCATCTTCCAAACTCATCCTCCATTCCACGCGCCCTACAACGGACCGAATAGTCTCAGCCCCAACTATGAAAAAGCCACATCGCGCGTGATGACCCTTTACACCGGAGTTCGCTTCAACAACTCCACCGAACTTCTCATCGATATCGAAGAAGCCGGCGGTGCCGCACTTACCCAGGGCCTCGGCCTCGCAGGCAACACCGATCTCGATATTGTCCGTAACCCGCTCCTCAGCAAAGCTCCCTATCTCGGCCGCGGCATGATCCACAAAGTATTCGCCCTCAGCAAAGACAAAATCGAAAACCAGCGCAGCCCCTTTTCCCTGTTTGACGAACTGCCGCGCCGCCGCCTCGAACTCCGCTTCGGCAAATTCAGCTTGCCGGATTTTTTCGATATCAACTCCGTCGGCTCCGACACTCACTTTCAGTTCATCAACTGGACCACCGACAACAACGGAGCGTGGGACTATGCCGCAGACACTCGCGGCTATACCGTCGGCCTTACCGCCGACTACGAGGATCGTAACTGGGGATTCCGTTTCGCCGAAGTATTAATGCCCAAGGTCGCCAACGGAATTGATTTGGTGTGGAGGCCCTGGCAGGTCCACGCGGAAAATTTCGAATACGAATTACGTCGTGGCGTTATCCCAAAGAAAGCCGGCGTAATCCGTCTTTTGGCATTCACCAACTCCGCCAACATGGGAATTTATCGCCAGGCTGTCGCCAACTTCGAAGCCGGTCTAACCCCCATTCCAGAGATTACAGCCCATCCCTGGCACATCACGCGCAAATACGGTTTCGGAATCAATCTCGAACAAAACCTCAGCCGCCATCTCACCGCCTTCGCGCGTTTCGGCTGGGACAACGGCAAGACCGAATCCTTCGCCTACACGGAAGTCGACCAAACCCTCGCCGCGGGAGTAGGCGCAACCGGCTCCTGGTGGCATCGCAAACAGGATCGCGCCGGCATCGCATTTGTCAGCAACGCAATTTGCAAAGACCACCAGACCTACCTCGCCGATGGCGGTCTCGGCTTTCTTCTCGGCGACGGCAGACTAAATTACGGCCGCGAAAATATTGTCGAATCTTATTACACCGTTCACGTCTGGCGCGGCATCTACCTCGCCCCCGGCCTCCAGTACATCACCAATCCCGGCTACAACCGTGACCGCGGCCCGGTGATCGTGCCAACGTTCCGCGCCCACGTGGAGTTCTAAGCGTTCACCGTGGCCGAGGAACCGACCTCAGAGCACTCGATCCAGAACCACTGTATCGAACTGCTCGATCCGCGCGAAGGCCGGATCGTTGGTGACGAAACCCGTTGCCTCGGCCCGGATTGCCGTGGCCGCTTGGAGCGCGTCTGGAGTTCCGAGGCGATACAACGCGCGCAGCTTCGCCGCTAAATCCGCCGTTTCGAGGTCGGGAGCAATCCACCGCAGGTTGGGATAAGTGGAAAGCAGACCGTAGAACGCATCCACGCGGCTCTCGTCCCGCTCACGATAGGACGGGACCAGTAGCTCCGTCATCGTGATCGTAGAAGTGACAGCCTCGTGGCCAGCTTTCTCAATCCAGGAAAAGACAGCATCGGCGAGGGCGACATATCGCGGGCTTGCTTCCAATTGGTAAATGAAGACGCTGGTATCAAGAGCGATCCGCCGATGCCGGCGGAGGAGCAGCCGAAGGTGCTCTACTCCCAACTCTGGCGTTCCGTCCGAAGATGTTGGGCTGGATAGGCGCCACCTGCCAAGCCTCGAACGGCTGCCGCGTGCGAGGCAGGTTTCTCCAATACCAGCACTCTCTTCCCTCGAACCACCACCAGCACCTTGTCACCGGCACGTATGCCGAGCGCTTCCCGCGCTTCCCTGGGAATTACGATCTGATTTTTGGAAGAAACCGTCGCCTCCGCCATGCTTTACATTCTAACACAAAGTAAAGCGGCGTAGGGCGCCTACTTCTCCACCTTTACTCCCTTCCAAAATGCCACATACCCCTTGATCTGCTTTGCCGCCGCCTTCGGCTCAGGATAAAACCAGGCCGCCCCCTCATTCTTCTTCCCATTCACTTCCAAATCGTAATAACTCGCGGTGCCCTTCCACGGACACACTGAATGCGCGTCACTCGACTTGAAATATGCCTGGTGAATCGCCTCCGGCGGGAAATACTGGTTTCCTTCAACCTCAACCGTCTTGTCACTTTCGGCCAATACTGCGCCGTCCCACGTTGCTTTTGCCATAATGCCCATATAGATTCCTAGCAGTGCGATCGGGCTCACGAATGCCCAATTTTGATCGACGCCGTCTCCCAAGGGAAGCCGTTCTCCAGCCGAAGCGTAGGATATCCCTGACGTGCAGGCTGACAAGACAGACATACACGAATAACAAATGACGCAATCCTCACTCTCCACCCTCTTCAACGGCCACTCCATGGTGGGCCCGCTCGAACGCGTCCTCGTCTGTTCTCCCCGCGCGGCTGGCTGGGACCAACCCGACCGTGCAAAAGACTGGCATTCTCTTGGGTTTCGCCATGCTCCGGACTTTGCCACCGCTCAGTCCCAACACGACGCTCTCTGCCGCGAATTGAACTCCGCCGGCGCAGAGATATTCGAACTGCCCGCAGCCCCCGACTTCTCTCTTGACGCCGTCTACACTCACGACGCCTCTCTCGCCACCGACCACGGCCTGCTCATAATGCGCCCCGGCAAGTCCAACCGCCTCGCCGAAGGCCCGCGCCACTCCTCATTCTGCAAGACTCTCGACATACCCTCGCTCGGAGCGATCACTTCTCCCGGTACCACCGAAGCAGGAGACATTCTCTGGCTCGGCTCCGACACTCTGCTGATCGGCCAGGGCTATCGCACGAATCGCGCTGGCATCGAACGGATCCGCGCATTACTTACTCCACACGGTATCACCGTACTCTCCGCCCCCTTGCCCCACGGCCCCGGCCCGGGCGCATGTCTGCATCTGATGTCCCTGATCAGCCTCCTCGACGATCACACTGCGCTCGTTGATCTACCCTGGCTCGCTGTCGAAACTGTCGAACTCCTCAAATCCCGCGGATTCAAATTCATCGAAATCGACTATTCCGAACGTGACACGCTTGCCTGCAACGTCCTCGCCCTCGGCAACAATAGTCTCTTAGCCATCGAAGAAAATAAAAACACCAACGCCCGCCTCCGCCAAGCCGGATTCGACATCCGTACCTTTCCTGGCTCCGAACTCTGCATCAACGGCAGCGGCGGCCCCACCTGCTTAACACGCCCGCTGCTACGGACATAAGCACAACCGATGTTGGAGTGTAGAAGGGTACCAGCGGCTCGTCGCGAAGCTCGCCGCCCATCCAAAGCTCGCTCTCCCTGCTAAAATACCCCTGCATGCTTCTTCCCTTCGTTCGCGAACTCTTCGCGGACGTAGAAATGCTTCCCGCCTTCACGCGTGTAGCCTCCCACCTCAAGGAGGGCACGGGGCGTATTCGTGTCTCCGGCCTCACCCCGACCGCCAAGGCCTTGCTGCTCGTGCTCTTTCAGCGCTCCTCCGCCCGCCCCATCATCTTCGTCGTCAATGACAACCGCGCCGTGGAAGAACTTGTGCCCATGCTTCGCGGCTTCTGCGAGCTCACCGCCGCCTGTGATTCCGATTCCATTATTTCTCTTCCCGCGCGCGACGTTCTTCCCTTCCAAAACCTTTCCCCACACGCCGAACTTCAGGAAGAACGCGCCACCGCCCTCTGGAAAATCTCTACCGGCGCCGCATCCATCGTTGTCACTCCAATTGCCGCCACGGCGATCCGCCTCTGCTCCAGCGACTACTACACCGGACTCGCCCGCACCATCCGTCGCGGCGAATCCTTCGACCTCGAATCCCTGCTCGCTCATCTCAACACCGTCGGCTACACCTCCACCGACGTGGTCGAAATGCCCGGCCAGTACGCCGTTCGCGGCGGTATCCTCGACATCTACTCACCCGAAGCCGATCGCCCGCTCCGCATCGAGTTCTTCGGCGACGAAGCCGATTCGATCCGCAAATTCGATCCCACTTCGCAACGCTCTTCCAATCCAGTCGACGAAGCCCTGCTTCTACCGCTCACCGAAACGCCTGTCAGCGAGCACCTTCTCGCGGCGATTCACACTCGCCTCAGCGGCAAGCGCATCACCGGCAACGAAGAAATCATCGAAGCCGCAGTCCGCGCCGGTGGCGTCAACGTTTTTCCCGGTTGGGAGTTTTATACTCCCGTAGCCGGCGCTGAGTGCACCATCTTCGATCTCCTCCCACGCGCCACAGTTCTGCTCGACGAACCCGAACAGCTCACTCAGGAGTTCGACCGCTTCTGGGCCCGCGTCGCCGAAGCCCACGAACGCAGCGGCGTTGGCAACTTGGTCCGCCCCGAAGATCTATATCTTCCCCCGGACGGCTGGTCGAAAAAAACCACAGCCCTCCCGGGCGCCGACATCGAACACCTCGGCATCACTCGTGGGGTGAACGACGAAGAAATCTCTTTCCTCACGCAGCCCTCGCCTCGCTTCCACGGCGCCGTTCCCGCGATGCTCGAAGAAGTTCAAAAACTTAATCGCGACGGCAAACGCGTCCTCTTCGCGGTCCCCAACATCGGCGAAGTCGAGCGCCTCGCGGACGTCTTCACCGAATACAACGTCTCCTTCAAACTCGGCAGCCGCACCCGCGGCGGCGAGAGCTACGCCGATGAAACCAGCTACTTCGCCGGAGAAGTTCTCACCACCACGCTCGCCACTGCCTACATTCCTGAGGGCGTGCTGCTGCCCGAAGCCAATCTCGCCATCTTCGGCTCCCGCGACCTCTTCGACGAATCCGAATCCGTCGCCTCGCGCCCGCAGCGCGCCAAATCCAAAGTTTCCGCATTTCTCTCCGACTTCCGCGATCTCCAGGTCGGAGACTACGTTGTCCACGTCGAACACGGCATCGGCCAGTATCAGGGACTAAAAGAAATCAACCACGGCGACGGCCCCGCCGAATTCATGCTGCTCGAATTTGCCGAAGCCGCGCGGCTGTACGTTCCGCTCACCCGCCTCGATCTCGTCCAGAAGTATCGTTCCTCTGAAGGCGCCAAGCCGCCCCTGAGTCATCTCGGCACCCAGGCCTGGTCGAAAACAAAATCTCGCGTGAAGAAGGCCATGCAAGATATGGCCGACGAACTCCTCAAGCTCTACGCCGAGCGCAAAACCGCTGTTGGACATGCCTTTCCGCCCGCCAACGAATGGTTCCGCGAATTCGAAGATGCCTTCGAGTTCAACGAAACCGAAGACCAAGCCACGGCCATTAAAGACGTCATTCACGACATGGAATCTTCCCAGCCCATGGACCGCCTGCTCTGCGGCGACGTCGGCTACGGCAAAACCGAAGTCGCGATGCGCGGCGCATTCAAAGCCATCAGCGACAACAAGCAGGTCGCGGTTCTCGCTCCCACCACCGTCCTCGCTTTCCAGCACTTCGAAACCTTCAAGCAGCGCTTCGCTCCATTCCCAGTCACCATCGAAATGATCAGCCGCTTCCGCAACGCGAAGCAACAAAAAGAAATCCTGCAAAAAACCGAAGCAGGCAAAATCGACATCCTCATCGGCACCCACCGCATCCTCTCCAAAGACATTAAGTTCTCCGATCTCGGCCTGCTCATCGTCGACGAAGAACAGCGCTTCGGCGTCCGCCACAAAGAACGCATCAAGCAGATGCGCAAGCAGGTCGACGTGCTCACCATGTCGGCCACACCCATCCCGCGCACCCTGCACATGTCACTGGTCGGCCTGCGCGACATGAGCGTGATCGAAACGCCGCCCAAAGACCGCATGGCGATCCAAACCGTCGTCGCCAGTTGGGACGAAAAACTAATCCAGTCCGCGGTGGAACAAGAATTAGAACGCGGCGGCCAGGTTTACTTCGTCCACAACCGCGTCGACACCATCTGGGAAATTGCCGCCAAGATTCAGGCGCTCGTTCCTCCGGCGCGCATCATCGTAGGCCACGGGCAAATGTCGGAAGGTGAACTCGAAAAAGTGATGTTGAAATTCATGCATCATGAAGCCGACATCCTCGTCTCGACTACGATCATCGAGAACGGCCTCGACATCCCGCTCTGCAACACGATCCTCATCAATCGCGCCGATCGCCTCGGCTTGAGCGAACTCTACCAGCTTCGCGGCCGTGTCGGCCGCTCCAACCGCCGCGCCTACGCCTATCTTCTTCTCCCCGCGGAAGTCGAACTCACTCCCATCGCCCGCCGCCGCCTGGCGGCGCTCAAGGAATTTTCTGATCTGGGTGCCGGATTTAAAATCGCCGCCCTCGATCTCGAGCTTCGCGGCGCCGGCAACATGTTAGGCGGCGAACAAAGCGGCCACATCGAAGCCATCGGCTTCGAGCTTTATACGCAGATGCTCGAGCGAGCCGTCCGCGAAATGAAAGGCGAAGCCGCCCCTGACGAGGCCGAAACCCAGCTCAACCTAGGCCTGAACATTCGCATCCCCGCGGATTATGTCCCCGAAGAAAATCAGCGCCTGCAAATGTACAAGCGAGTAGCGCGAGTAGAGACGGAATCGCAACTGACCGACGTAGCCGCCGAACTGCAAGATCGCTACGGCCCCCCGCCGCCCGCAGTCCGCAACCTGCTCGACTACGCCTCGCTCAAACTGTTGTGCATGAAGGTCGGCGTAAACGCGATCGAACGCAAACGAGATTTCGTCACGCTAAAATTCCAACAGAACGCCGCGGTCGATCCCGAGCAGCTAGCCCGCTTCGTCTCAAGCCAGCGAGGAACACAGTTCACACCCGATGGCATGTTGAAATTCGTTTTGAAGGCAACAGCAGCAGAAGAAGTATTACGCGCACTGCGCGCGATTCTCGAACAACTTGCAAGTGCAGAAAAGTCGCAAAATGCCACCCAAACTCTGTCATCCTGAGCGGAGTAACAGCTCGCGACAGCGAAGCTGCTATGAAGTCGAAGGGCGCTTCCTCTTGCGACGCTACAGACCTTGCGAGGCATTGCTGCCACGCTCTGTGCCTATGATATGGTTTGGAAAAAGCGGCCAAGCCTTGAAAGGGCACGCCTTCAGCGCGCCGTAAGCGTTTGGCAAGGTCGCGGCTTTAGCCGCTGATAGAAAGCTAGCCCACACCATTTACAATTGTCCGGCAACTCATAGCCAACGACGAACGACTAACGACAAGCTCAAACAACCGAATTCATGCCAATGAAAGTCCGCAAAGCCGTTTTCCCCGCCGCCGGCCTCGGAACCCGCTTCCTGCCCGCCACCAAAGCCCAGCCCAAAGAGATGCTTCCGCTCGTCGACAAGCCCATTATCCAATATGGCGTGGAAGAAGCCATGGCCTCCGGCTGCGACCAGATCCTAATCATCACCGGACGCGGCAAGCAAGCCATCGAAGATCACTTCGATGTCAGCTACGAACTCGAAACCATGCTTGAGCAGCGCAACAAGACCGATCTGCTTAAGATCGTGCGCTCCATCTCCGACATGATTCACGTCGCCTACGTTCGCCAGAAAGAAGCTCTCGGCCTTGGCCACGCCGTTCTCATGGCCCGCGAGCTCGTGGGCAACGAACCCTTCGCCGTCCTACTCGCCGATGATGTGATTGACGCCAAGGTCCCCTGCCTCAAACAAATGGTGGAGGTCTTCGATCAGACGCAATGCTCGGTCCTGGCCACTCAGATCATCGAAGGCAAGATGATCTCTTCCTACGGCGTTCTCGACGTAAAGCCCGTCGCGGGCAACGACCGGCTGTTCGAAATCAAAAACATGGTCGAGAAGCCCAAGCCCGAGGACGCTCCGTCCAACCTGGCCATCATCGGACGTTACATCCTGACGCCTGCGATTTTCGATTGCCTCGCCAACACGCAAGCTGGCGCCGGAGGCGAACTCCAACTCACCGACGGCATGCGGCTTCTGCTGCAAAAAGAAAAGATGTACGCCTACGTCTACGAAGGCCGCCGGCACGACACCGGCGACAAACTAGGCTTCCTCAAAGCGACAGTAGAGTTCGCCCTAAAACGCGCAGACCTGGGCGCTCCCTTCCGCGAATATTTAAAAGGACTGGAGCTGTAGGAAACGGTCCTTTAAACAAGTTAGGGCCTCTGTCATCCTGAGCGAAGCGAAGGACCTATGTACTTGGTTCCGTCACCAATGCGGCTGTAGGGGCACTCTCTGGGTGAGGGCGGGATTCATTCGCCCAACGAACTCCTCAACTTCTTCGACTTTTCCTCCACTCCCCGCGCCAACTTCTCCTTATGCCCCTCAAGCTTCTTCGCAACCGATGCATCGCTCAATCCAATCATTTGCGCCGCAAGAATTCCCGCATTCGTCGCGCCCGGCTTTCCAATCGCCACTGTCGCCACCGGAATTCCCGCCGGCATCTGGACGATCGCCAGCAGAGAATCCATCCCCTGCAACGACGTAGAAGGGATCGGCACTCCAATCACCGGCAAAGTGGTATGCGCAGCGATCACTCCAGCCAGATGCGCCGCGCCGCCAGCCCCGGCAATGATCACCTGAATTCCCCGCCCAGCTGCCTTCCGCGCGAAATCGGCGGTACGATCGGGCGATCGATGCGCCGAAGTAACGTCCATCTCATAAGCGATCCCAAATTCCTCGAGAGCCTTTCCGGCCTCGCGCATAATCTCAAGATCTGAATCACTTCCCATCACAACCGAAACCAGAGTCTTGCTCATGAACCCCCTTTATTTTTTCATCGCGAGCGGACCGTTACCTCTGCATTGTCATCCTGAGCGAGGATTTTGATTCGCGAACCCGAAGCATAACCGCAGTCGAAGGGTCTCTAGCGCCACCACTAGTCTGGCCCTACTTCTTCAACGCCCTCCCCGCAATATCCTTCCGGTAGTGCGCCCCATCGAACCGAATCTTCGCGCAAGCCTCGTAAGCCTGCTCCACAGCTGTCTTCAAATCCCCAGCCCGCGCCGAAACTCCCAACACTCTCCCACCAGTCGTGTAAAACTCCCCGTCCCGCTTCGAACTCCCCGCGTGAAACACCTTCGCCCCGACAAGCGCTTCAGCCTCATCCAACCCCAAAATCTTCTTCCCCACCTCAAACGTCCCCGGATATCCTCCCGAACTCATCACCACGCACACCGCCGCCTCGCTCGACCACTTGAAATCTCCGTCACTCACCCGCCCCGCAATCGACGCCTCCAGCGCATCCAATAAATCGCTCTCCAAGCGCATCAGAATCGGCTGCGTCTCCGGATCGCCAAAGCGGCAATTGAATTCCAGCACCATGGGCCCTCGCGCCGTCATCATCAAACCGCAATAAAGCACGCCCTTATACTCCGCACCCTCGGCCTTCATCCCCGCCACTACCGGACGTGCAATATGATTCACCAGCCAGTCCCGCATCTTCTCGTCGACGATTTCGGCCGTCGAATAAGCTCCCATCCCTCCGGTATTAGGCCCCGTATCCCCATCTCCAATTCGCTTATGATCCTGCGCCGCCACCAGCGGAGCGACCCGTTCGCCATCGCTCATCACCAGAAAGGAAAGTTCATCACCCTTCAAACACTCTTCCAGCACCACGCGCTTGCCCGCCTCGCCCACCATCTTGCCGCTCAGCATTTCAGCCGCCGCTCCAGTGGCTTCTTCTTTCGTAGCGGCGATCACCACACCCTTGCCCGCCGCCAACCCGTCGGCCTTCACGACCACCGGCACATGAAAGTGAGCCAATGCCGCGCGCACCTCATCGATCGAATCGCAAATCGCATAGGCAGCCGTCGGAATCCGATGCCGCTGCAGAAATTCCTTCGCGAAACTCTTGCTCGACTCGAGTCGCGCCGCAGCCTTCGTCGGACCGAAAACCGCCAACCCGCGCCGCGTGAATTCATCGACTATGCCCAACATCAACGGCAACTCCGGCCCCACCACCGTTAAATCTGGCCGCAACCGCTCTCCCAACGCCACCATCGACTCCAAACTCTTCAAATCCACCGGCAGGCATTCCGCCTCTTCCGCGATCCCTCCATTCCCCGGAGCACAATAAAGCTTCGAAACCCGCGCCGACTGCCGCAGCTTCCACACCAGCGCATGCTCCCGTCCACCGTTACCAAGAACCAGAACTTTCATAGTCGAAGAAAATCAAGGTTAGGGGTTGAGGAGGAAACCTGTCAAACTCCCCTTCTTTACCCTGTATTTCCTGTGTCCGGAGTCTGCCCTGAGCGAAGCCGAAGGGGTGTTAAAGGTGTTGTCTTTCGCGTTAACCACGCTTAACTCCGTCGTATAATCTCCCAGAATGATCACCGTCTCCAAAGAAGACTATCTCAAAGCCATCCTCGAAGCCGAGAGCGAAGGCGAATCGGTCATCTCCGCCCGGCTTGCCGACTGGCTCAAGGTTTCTGCTCCGGCAGTCACGATGGCTCTGCGTCGTCTCAAAAAAGATGCTCTCGTTCGTGTCCAATCCGACGGCCACGTGTGCCTCACTGCTGCAGGCCGCAAAATCGCCCGCAAACTCACCTTCCGCCACCACCTTATCGAGCGCATGCTCTCCGAACTCTTCGGAATGGAGTGGTGGAAAGTCCACGACGAAGCCGAACGCCTGGAGCACGCCGTCTCCCCCGATTTCGAAGCCAAACTCCTCGCCAAGCTCGGCAAGCAGGGCGTCTGCCCCCACGGCAATCTCAGCGAGATGGAAAGCCCCGCGAGCCGCCGCCATCGCGGCCTTCTTCTTCTCGCCGATGCCATCCCCGGCTCGACCTACGCGGTCAGCGGTATCTACGAGCGCGACCGCCGCCTGCTCGAGTTTCTTGAAGCCCGCGGCATTCGCCCCGGCTCAAAACTCCGCCTGCTCGAGCGCAACTATGATCAAACCCTGGCTCTTTCCACCACCGCCGGAAGGGTTTCCCTCGGCCGCGCCGCCGCCGAGCGAGTTTGGCTCTCCCCATCAGACCGCTCGTCTCGTTAGCTATCCTTAGCTGTGTCATCCTGAGCGAGGATTGTGCTTCGCGAACCCGAAGCAAAGGCCGCAGTCGAAGGATCCCTGCCCGCGGGCAATCGCGTTGCCTCCGCAAGGCGTTTCCATCACCGCTGACACTCTGGTTAACTATGGTTTATCTGCTCGTGTATACTTGCACTAACCTCGACCGATGAAGCTCTCGCCCGCCCAAATTGAAGACCAAGCCATTACCATCACCCACGAGGACGTTGACCGCGCCCACGATCGCGTTCGCGTCTCCAATGCCCGGGCCGGCCGCAGCTTTTCCTCGAAAGCCCGCCTGCTCTGGTTGCTCGTCGGTCCCGGCGTCCTCGTCATGCTCGGTGAGAACGACGGCCCCAGCATGCTCTCCTACGCTGCCACCGGCGCCAGGTTCGGCATCGGCTTCTTCCTTCCTTTCGTCGTCCTGACATTCTGCATGGCCATCGTCGTCCAGGAAATGACCGTCCGCCTCGGTGCCGCCACTCATCGCGGCCACGCTGAACTCATCTTCGAGCGCTTCGGCCCTTTCTGGGGATGGTTCTCCATGATCGACCTCGGCATCGGCAACTTTCTCACCCTGATCACCGAATTCATCGCCATCCGCGCCGGACTCGGATTCTTCGGAGTACGCCCCTGGGTCGCCGTCCTGATCGCGTTAGTCGTCCTCTACGGCGCGCTCATGAGCCACCGCTACTGGACCTGGGAGCGCATTACCCTCGCCGCCGCCGTGTTCAACCTCATCTTCATTCCCGTCGCGCTCATGGCTCAGCCGAACTGGCACTCAGTCGGTCATGCATTTATTTCCTGGCAGCCGCTTCCCGGCTTGAACAAAGACACTCTTCTCATCGTCCTTGCCGACATCGGGGCCACCGTCACGCCATGGATGCTCTTTTTCCAGCAAAGCGCCACCGTCGATAAGGGCATGACCACCAAAGACATCCACTTCGGCCGCATCGACACGGTGCTCGGCGCTGCCCTCGCCGCCGCCGCCGCGATCGCCACTATCCTCTGTACCGCGCCCTTGTTCGCGCATCAGATGTCCGCCGATAATTTCCAGGCCGCCGAATTCGCCCAAGCCCTTCAGCCCATCATCGGCCGCTTCGGCGCATCTCTCTTCGCCCTCGGCATGGTCGAGGCCGGAATCGTCGCCGCCATCACCATCTCAACTTCTTCCGCCTATGCCTTCGGAGAAGTCGCTCACAAACCCCACAGCCTCAATCTCCCCATGGGAGAAGGCAAATCCTTCTACGCGGTCTTGACTCTGTGCGCGGTGGCCGCCGCCGGCATCGTGCTGATCCCAGGCCTGCCGCTGGTCTATGTTGTCCTCGTCGTGAACGTAGTCGCGGTGCTGGCTATGCCGCCCGCGCTGGTCTTTCTCTTCATGCTGGTCAACGACAAAGAAATTATGGGCGACCTGGTCAGTCCCTGGTGGGCAAACGTCCTCGCCGCCGCCGTCGTGTTTATCTTGACTGCCGCCGGCATTCTCTTCGGCATCAGCGTAATCGCACCCAACATCTTCGCCGCACTGGGAGGGACGTAGGAAACTTTATGGATTGCTCTTTGGAACAAACGCGCGTTGTTACGTGAACGCGCGCAGCGACGTGGAAGAGCAGCTTCAGCGCCGTCAGTGGCCTCAATGAATGAGGGCTTTAGCCCCTGGGTCAGAGCCTTATAGGATTGCAACGCGATCGAGCACAACGACACTCATGATGAGAAAAGAAGGTTCGCGACCGTTAGACGGCCCCCCCGATCAAACCTGGGTGCTCTCAACCCTCGAACACGACCAACTGGTCAAAGCAAAAAAGCACCCCATCCCCCGCCGCCACCTCAAAGGCCCCGAACTCGCCATCCTCTGGTCTCTCCGCCTCTACCTCATCTTCATGATGACGGTCGTAGCGTACCAAGTCTGGATGGCCGCGCACTAAGCGAAGTGGGGCGGAGGACTCGGGTCTCCTGCCGGCTAGGTGGTTCACTGATCGCCGGCCGCTTGCTCTGGCTGGGCTTCAGCCTTTCGCCAACCGGAATTGGGGTTGTATTCCTTCATCGCTTTGCCCACAACCTCGGTCTTCTTGCCAAGATCCTTTTCGTACACGACTCCATCTTCGCTAACGATAAAAGTCATCACTCCCGACGACCTGTATTCCGCCGGATACGCCACGAACGCAAACCCCTCGGTCATCTTGCCATTTGCAACGTACTTTTTCGCGCCGCCCGGACCATTCTTTCCCTGGCGCGCCAGGATGTGGTAAAGGTAACCTCGGTAAGGGGTCGGCGGACCGGCTTGCCCCTTGTCGTAGCCCTCGGCAACGGCCGATGCCACCAGGGGCCCGATGGGGCTCTGTTGTTCGCTACCGGCGACCTTCCAATACAGGCCATTGTGCTGCCCGTCATCACTGAAGATCTTCTGCGCGTACTCGTGGTGCTGCGTGGCGTAATACTCCTTTTGCGCAGCCACCAGTTCCTGGCAAACCCGAATGGTCGACATTTCATTCCTGCCAATTCGCCGGTATAAAATTTCCATCTTGCCCGCCTCGGTGTCGAAGAACCACGAATTACCTTTATTCACCAGCGGTATCGGCGTCGGCCAGTTTTTCGCCCCGATATACAAAACCGTGGTTCCGTCCGGCTCTTTCACGAGACGGTGCATTTCCTTATATTTCTCCACGAAATTTGCCCGGTTCTCCGCGTCCTCCGTCTCATCGCCTGACGATATAATCTGCTTTCCGTCTGCTCCGAGGATATCGAGCAGCGTCTTCCCGTCGTTACCCTGCATGGCCCTGACCAGTGCAGTGCTCGCGTCTTCCGCTGACGAAAAAGTCTTCTGGCCCGGTTGCTGTGCCGCCGACGGGCCGGCAAGGCACCCTGTCAAAAGGACAACAGCCGCGGCTACCTCAGCAAGATTGGCCCACCTAAATTTGTCAAAGTTCAGCTTCGCTCGCTGCATATGCTTCCTCTCCATTTCCAAGTCCCGCAAACTGCCAGGAACACAACGTAACTTCCCTTAGCGCCGCCCGCCACCGCCTCCGTGAGACCCTCCACCTCCACCACCGTGAAATCCTCCGCCACCGAAGCTGGCGCTTCCGCGGGATGAATAGCTCTTGGTCTCTCCGCCATGGTCGTAGCCGCTTAAAGCGCCCGAGCGGACGCCGCTCTCACCGCGCGGTGCCGCGTATCCCCGAGCCGCCTCCCGGTTTCCGTCGAACGGTCTGGCCTCTGTCCCGGGACGGCTGAAGTCTCTCCCATTCCCGCCTCCTGCGCCGGGACGGTTGAAATCCCTTCCGCGCTCGCCTCCTGCCCCAGGACGGTTGAAATCTCTCCCGCGCCCGTCTCCTCCTCGATCAAAATTGCCCCGGTTATAAAACGTCCTGCTCCGGGAGTAGTAGCGCCCGCGATCATAGACTGCATAATGGTTATGCCAGTCGAATCCCCAACGGCCCCATCCCCATCCAAAACCGCCGTACCATCCGATCCCGAAGCCCACTCCGAAGGACAGATACGGGCCGCCAAACCAGATTCCTGGATACGCATACCAGCCCGGCCACGCCACCACCGGATATCCGTAAACCTCCCACGGATCGTACGCCGGAACGTAAACCACATCGGGCTCGGCTGGCTCGATATCAATGGCCGAATCCTTTTCCGTAACCGTTTGCTGCGGCGTGCTCTTAAGATTGCCCGCGTCCTGCGCTTTCCGCCGCATCACCTGCACCGCATCCATCACATCCTGCTGCTGGTTGTAGTAAGCGTCGCCCAGAGACGACGTCCAGGAAAGGTTCTTGTCCATATTTCCCAGCACCGATGGAAACGCAGCCAGCGCCTTCACGCTCGGGTCCCAGGGTTGCTGGTCTACAGCCTTGCCCAGATCGTCGCCCTTCAAATCAGGATGCGCCTGCACCCACCTGTCAGCCTCGACCACTTGCTCGGGAAACGTGGACGCCGCCAGCACCTGCGCCACCAGCGAATCCGGATACAGCGCAATCGGAGCGACCAACCGCTGCAACTCCTCCGGAGTCTGTTGCGTGTAGGGCGGAGCCGGCGCTCCCTGCGCCGGAGCCTGAGCTGGCGCGTCTTGCGCCGGAGCTGGAGCGTTTTGATCTTGATAGGCCCAAAGGTTCTGACAAAACGTCGCGAACACCAGAGCCAACGACAACAGGGAACCCAAAATCTGATTCCCCAATCCCCGCCTTGAGAATCCTCCGGCACGTCCCAAAGTGTTCATGTTCTTGAACCTCCCCTGCACCTTCCCCGACTCAATTCTATGATGACCCACAAGCAGTTTGGGGTTCATGCCATTCATGGTGGCGTTAACCGCGCACCAAGTCTGGATGGCCACCCGCTAAACGTGGATCGAGCGAATCGGAAAGGGCACAACAAAATCACGTTGCCGCAACTGGTGCGCGTATCATCAGGGAGCATCCTGATGAAAAAGATCTCAGAAACCGCTTACAGCAGCCGCGATCGGCTGCGCCGTATTGAGGGAAAGCACAATCCTTTAGTCAAACAATTGCGCCAGGCGTTTTCGCACGCCGATCTCACCGAGAGCGGTGACTGCGCGATTGAAGGAATTCGGATCCTGGAAGAAGCCATCCGCAGTGGTTTGCGCTTCAGCGCCGTATTCTTTCGAGAGAGTGCGCAAGACCGCGCAGAGCGGCTGCTACCGCAAATTGGCGCACAGGTTGATACCTTGCTGCTTCCGGATGCGCTTTTCGATAGCCTTGTGCCAAGCGAATCCCCGCAAGGCGTGGCCGCGTTGGTGCGCCTCAAGGAATTCGCGCTGGACGATGTTTTGGAGCGTCTGCAAGTTGGTCCGGTCGTCATTCTTGCTGGTTTGCAGGATCCGGGCAATTTGGGCACGATTCTTCGATCCTGCGAGGCATTCGGCAGCGCGGGCGTCATTTTAGGCGAGGGTACGGTGAGTTCATTTAATTCCAAGGTTGTGCGTGGTTCGGCTGGATCGGTCTTTCGTCTGCCCATCGTTCATGGGCGCGGGAAGTCGGCGGTGAAGCTGGAAGAGGTGTCGGAAAAGCTGTGCGCGCAAGGGGTGCGCCTGGTTGCAACCTCCTCGCATAAGGGAACATCTTTGGAGAAAGCTGACTTGAAGACCGCGGCGGCGATTTTCTTCGGCAACGAGGGCGCGGGTTTGCCACGCGATGTAATGGCAAAAATGGATGAGCTTATTTCCATCCCGCACACGCAGCAGGTGGAATCGCTGAATGCCGGTGTTGCCGCGAGCATCGTATTGTATGAAGCGGCGAGGCAAAGGAAGTAGCACTACGTTCACCAGGAGTCACAGAGACAACGAGAACACCTTTTCTATTTGACTTGTTGTTCTCGGTCACATCGGCGCCCGGCTCGAAAAGTCTTTAGAGTTTCCCTATTTTTTTCTGTGTCTCTGTGACTCCGTGGTGAAAAGGCTTTCTCATGGGACTTTTCCAACCCATTCCGAGCGCTGACAGCGCCACCGATCGCAGCCGGCCGCTGGCGGATCGCATGCGTCCGCGGACGCTTGAAGAATATGCGGGACAGGCACATCTGATCGGTCCGGGCAAACCGCTGCGAACGCAAATCGATCGCGACGATACCGGCTCGCTCATTTTCTGGGGACCTCCGGGCACGGGCAAGACTACCCTTGCGAAGATCATTGCCAGCATGACGAAAGCGGAGTTCATCGAATTCTCCGCCGTGCTTGCAGGAATCAAAGAGATCAAGCAGGTCATGGCGGACGCCGAGCGAGCGCGGCAGTATGGCACGCGCACCCTCGTCTTCATCGATGAGATTCATCGTTTCAACAAAGCACAGCAGGACGCCTTTCTGCCTCACGTGGAGAAGGGCAACATCCGCCTGATCGGCGCTACAACTGAGAATCCGTCGTTCGAAATCAACTCGGCGCTGCTTTCGCGCTGCCGGGTTTATGTATTGCAGCCGCTGACCGAAGATCAGATCGTGGAGTTGTTGAAGCGCGCCATGACAGACGAAGATCGCGGGCTGGGCAATATGAAGTTGCACGCCTCCCACGATGTCCTCAAAAGAATCGCCAGCTACACCAGCGGCGATGCCCGCAGTGCCTACAACGTGTTGGAAGTCGCAGCTGGACTGGCCCAGCAATCCGGAAGACAGCCGCCGGAGATCACTGACGACATCATCCGGGATGCATTGCAGAAGCGCACGCTCCTCTACGACAAAGCGGGCGAAGAGCACTACAACCTTATTTCGGCCCTGCACAAGTCGGTCCGCAATAGCGATCCAGATGCCGCACTCTATTGGCTGGGACGCATGATTGAAGCTGGCGAAGATCCGCTCTACATTGCGCGCCGCGTCGTGCGCATGTCGGTTGAGGATATTGGTCTCGCCGATCCCAATGCGCTTTCGCTCTGTATGGCGGCGCGGGACGCCGTCGACTTCATTGGGATGCCGGAAGGCAATCTCGCTTTGGCGCAGGCCGTTGTATACCTGTCTGTCGCACCCAAGTCGAATGCGCTCTACACCGCCTATGGCGATGTGCAGCAGGATATCGAGCGAACCGCCGCCGATCCCGTTCCACTGCACTTGCGCAACGCTCCTACCGGGTTGATGAAGGGGCTTGGCTATGGCAAGAATTACGAGTACGCGCACGACCTGGAAGGCAAGGTCGCCAACATGCAATGCCTGCCGGACAATCTGCGTGATCGAGTCTACTACCGCCCGACCGCTGAGGGAATTGAGAAACGGATTCGCGAGCGCATGGAAGAGATCAGGAAACTGCGCTCGCCCGAAAATCGGCGAAGTTCCAGTTAGACCTCCTGTCCTATCGCAATCTTGCCTTGTGTTCTTTCAGAATGCAGCGGTCCATCACCACGAAGATTCCCGCCCGGCGCGCCTTCTCGGCGGCCTTCTCGTGAATCACATCTTCCTGCATCCAGACCGCTGGGACCTTTAACTGAATCGCCTGATCCACAATTTCCTCAACAAACTCCGGCCGCCGAAAGACGTTCACAATGTCGATTTTATCCGGCACGTCGAGCAACGAAGCATAAGCCTTCTCGCCCAGACAGGAATCGATCTGCGGATTCACCGGAATGATGCGGTACCCATGGCTTTGCATGTAGGCGGTGACGCCGTGGCTGGGACGCAGAGGATCGCAGGAGAGACCGACTACGGCGATATTTTTGGTGCGCTTGAGTAGTTCGGCGATCGAATCCTGTTGTGGAAGAGCAGTCATGAACTCTTTCTATTTCTTGTTCGCCGCATCGAGTTTCTGCTTATACATTTTCAAAGCCAATTTGCGGACAGTCTCGGAGACTTCCTTGTTAGCGGAGATGTTTTTCAGGTCCTGCGTCATCAGATGCTTCATCAATCCTAAACCCAGATCCAGGGGCGTGCGCGGATTCGACACCAGATTGCGCACGACGATATAGTTCTTCATGAAGCGGCGCTTCAGCGGAATCTGGCGCAGCACGGCTTCTAGAACATTTTTCTGGAGCGCAAATTTTTCCACTTCCCCGTCAGAAATTTTAGGTGCCTCGAGCACCGCAAGCGCTACGACCTTCGTCCCATCGCGAATCAGAATGGAACGCTCTTCTTTGTTGCCCTTCATCGCCAATTGAATACGCCCCTTTACATCAAGGCGATTGATCTTCTGGACGGCATTGTCGCGTTGAACGGGATTCGCCGCAACCGGTTTGCGCGCTGGCGCCGCGCCAGCGACAGTAGGAGCGACAGCCTGCTCCGTACTCGCGCCGATCTCGGCCATGTCCTTATTTTCCGACACTGGAAAATAGTTGGATCCTAACAACTCCACGATGCCCCCGACCGGTTGGAACTGCTTGTCTTTTTCCTGCTCGATTTCGCCCGCGTGTTCGGAGAGGTAGGCAGAGATGGCTTCGTCGGGCACGTCCGCAGATTCGTCCGGAGCGGCGGCGGCCACTTCTGCAGGCACGTTGGCTGCCGGGGTGATGCCTGGATCTGCGGCATGTGCTTGCGCCGGCTTGTCCTTATCCTGGGGATTTAGTAATTCGGCTACTACCTTCGCCTCTTCCGGCTTCATGTAAGGATTCGATCGGAGCGAATCCAAGACTCCCGCGGATGAACGCACGCGCGCACTCTGCAGCATGAGATCAATAAATTCCCGTGAGGCGGAGATGGCAAACTTGGTCAACTCAGCGTCCGAGACCGAAGGATTTTCAAGCAAAGCGGGTAGCAACTTGGGGCGGAGATTGTCGGGTGAGATCAAATAATCGAGGACTTCCTGCGGAGTTTTCGGATCGGTCGCGGCAGCCAGCGAAGATTTCTCGTCCCATCCCGCCAGGGTTATCCTGGCAAGATCACCAAATATTTTATTGTGTTTGGCGAGGTAGACGAGTATCTCTATGCTTTCCTCGGGCGGCACGGAGAGCGCGCCCTTCGCGGCAAACTGCATCATGTTCGACGGCAGCTTAGAGGCGCGAATCAGATCAATGGTCCGCGGCATGTTTCACCTCCTGGAGCCGGCCGAGCGGCGGCAATCCCGCCCTGCCTTCGAGCTCTCGGATTGCAATTTCCAATTCTTTCGTCAACCGATTCGGCTTGCGCCGCAAAAATTCATCGCGTAAAGCCCGATAGTACCAAAGAGTCCCATCGCGCCCGCCGTTGAAGCGATCCCAGATCGCCTCACCAACGTCGCGATGGTCGGAGAGGATGGAGCGCACATTGTTGAGTTTGTCGGCAGCCGAAACCAGCCTGGTGCCGGTATCCGCTTTCTTCAGGTGCTTCAGGTAGGTTTCTTTGCGCTCCCGCCACGGCGGCTTGGGGTTGGTATTGGAGTCGGTACAACCATCCACGATCTTGGCCACGCGCGAACCGAACCGGCGACGAACTTCCTTCAACATGGGAATTCCGCCGCAATCTTCGACCACATCATGCAGTAAAGCGGCGATCGCAAGATCTTCATCTCCGCCGAATTCGAGGACCAGCGACGCAACTCCCATCAAGTGCGCGACGTAGGGAATCGTCGAAGCTTTGCGCGCCTGCCCGTCATGCTTTTCGGCGGCAAAAAGAAAGGCGCGATGAAAGCGGGAGCCCAGCTTAATCGGTTTCTTCTTCCGTGGCGATGCTTGCGTGCTCATGCCGACTGTTTCTCTCCGCGCCGTGCCAGCAGATAGGCACGAATGAATGGCTGCAAGTCGCCATCGAGCACGCGATCGACGTCACCGACTTCGGCCTTGGTGCGATGATCCTTAATCATGCGGTAAGGCTGCAACACATACGAACGAATTTGCGAGCCGAAATCGTTGTCGAGTTTGGAGTCTTCAATCTTCTTGCTGGCCGCGCGCTTTTTCTCCATCTCAAATTCATAGAGCTTGGAGCGCAACATGCTCATGGCTCGTTCGCGATTCTTATGTTGCGAGCGTTCGTTCTGGCAACTGGCGACAAGCCCGGTTGCGATGTGCGTGATACGCACCGCAGAATCGGTCGTATTGACGTGCTGCCCGCCTTTGCCGCTCGAGCGGTAAGTATCCGTGCGAATATCTTCCGGCTTGATGACCACTTCGATGCTGTCGTCAATTTCCGGCGAAACAAAAACGCTGGCAAAGGAAGTGTGGCGCCGTTTGGCTTGATCGAATGGGGAAATCCTGACCAGCCGGTGCACTCCGATTTCGCTGCTGAGCAAACCGAAGGCGTACTCTCCGTTCACCGCAAAGGTCGCCGATTTCAGGCCCGCTTCTTCGCCGGGCTGGTAGTCGTAGAGAATGGTCTCGAATCCTTGGCGCTCGGCCCAGCGCAGATACATACGCAGCAGCATGTCGGCCCAATCCTGCGACTCTGTTCCGCCTGCGCCGGGATGGATAGTTACGATCGCGTTGAGCGGATCGTTTTCCCCCGAGAGCAGCGTCTCGGTCTCAAGTTTATCGACCAGAATTCGAAGAGAATCGATCTCACGCCGTAATTCCCCATCGACATTCTCCCCTTCTTTCGCCAGTTCGAAGTAAGCGGCAATGTCCTCGCCGCGCCGCTTAAGATCGGCGTCGGTCGCGAGCAAATGCTCCAGGCGCTTTTTCTCGCGCATGACTTGCTGCGAGCGTTGGGGATTGGACCACAGATCAGGCTCGGCAGCCTGTTTTTCGATTTCGGCTAGTTGCGGACGGAGTTTGTCCGCGTCAAAGATACTCCCGGAGTTCACTCACTTTTTTGCTCAGTGATCCGTATTCCTGCTCGAACTCTTGGTTCATGAAGATATTTCCGCTTTCTTGCCTGTTTTTTCTAACTTGGTTTTCTAAGATGTTTTCCTACGATACAGAAGCCGCGTCAGCAGCGCCCCTGTTGAAATTATCGCACACAGCCAGGCGAACCAATCTCCGTGCCTGGTATAGAACGTGGTTACGGAAGTTAAGGCGTAAGGTGCAACCAGCGCCGCACGCTCTTTTCGCGGAAGGCGTGCCACGGTGCGGCCATAGGGATCGATAGAGGCTGTCACTCCCGTGTTCGTCGCGCTCAAGAGCCAACGGTCGTTCTCAATGGCCCGCATTCTAGTCTGGTTCAGGTGCTGGGCATAGGCGCCGCTGTCACCGTACCATCCGTCGTTCGACAAATTCACCAGCACTTGCGCTCCGCGATTTGCAAACTCCCGCACTTCGCCAGGAAAAACCGATTCGTAGCAGATGAAAATCCCCAGGTTTGTACCGCCTGCATCAAGCGGGGCGCGTGAGCCTCCATGTTCAAATTCTCCGACTTCTTTGGTCAAGCCTCCGGCAAATGCAAACAGACTTGGAAAGGGAAGATATTCTCCAAAGGGTACGAGATGCACCTTGTCGTAACGCGCGATCCAATCGCCCGACGGACTGATGAGCGCCGCGGAATTGAATAGTCGAGAAGTGGGAGTGGCCGGGGGGATGGCGGGCGCGCTTCCGATGGCTCCGGTAACGAGCCAAGTGCGTGATTTACGAGTCGCCTCGCTGAGTGCATTGCGAAACAGAGGATCGTTGGTGAAAAATGGCGCCGGCGATTCTGGCCATACGATCAAATCGATCTTGGCGGAATTTGTTTGAGAAGGATTTCCTCGAGGAGGATTTTGTTTAGAAGGCGTGTTCTCGACTACAGCGGACGCTAGATTCGATGAATGTGAAACTGCACTCACACTGAGATCCGTCAATTCTTGGAGCGTACGGTCGAAGGCATCACGCGTCCAGGTTGCGCCAACGGAAATGTTTTCCTGCACGAGCAGTGCGGTGTGATCCGTCGGCAGCGCGGGAGCGCCGACAAGTCTGCCGGCCTGAAGCACCGCAGCCGCGGCCATCGAGGCGATCATCAAAACGCTGCGCTTTTTCCTGGGCAGCAGAAAAGCCGCAGCTACGGCGACGTTCACCAGCATGATCTCGAATGACACTCCATAGACTCCAGTCAGCGTGGTGATACGGCTGAGGGAGATGTTATCGACTTCTGCGGTGCCAAGAAGGTTCCAGGGAAATCCTGTAACCAAAGTTCGCGCCAACTCTACTGCCACCCACAAAAATGGAGCGGCGACCAGCGCGAGGCGGTTATCGCGACCGGGCCCTGCAGCAAGGCTCAACAGCAGGCCGAACAAACCGTGATAGAGACCGAGATAAAGGCAGAACAGGAAGAGAGCTAACAATGCGAAAGGAGCACTCAGGCCACCGTACTGGTGCATGGTGTCGTAGATCCAGTAGCACGTACCCGCGTACCATAGAATTCCGGAAACGTAACCCAGCAGAAATCCCTGGCCCGGCTTCGCAGCTTGAAGATTCACCGAGCCGTCGACCTCAAGCGCGCCAGCGGGCCGCGTGCGCAACAACGCGACGATCAGCGGAGCGAAGGCGAACCACGAAAGAACGTAGAGACCGGGGAGCGGAAAAATCACCACCTGCAGGAGCGTGGAGAGTAATACCAACAACCAGGCGCTGGAATGAATTTGTCTCACCGGGAAGGATAACAAAAGAGTTGTATCAGGCCTCGGTTGCCAGCCGTCGATTCTCAGTTTCGCTCTCGCCGATACGACTCCTTACGAATTCGACAATCTCCTCCGTGACGTAAGGCGGAGGCGAGATACGGAATAACGGGCGATTTGCTACAGGTTTCAATGAAACGCTGTGCCACGCTGCCCCATCGTTGGAACGATCATGGAGGATGACCGCATTCGCCCGATCCAGAAATTCCCGCGCTGAAGATTTAAAATCTTGAGTCTCCGGATCGAGCACCGTTAAATATAAATCCGGCCGAAAGAATTTCAACACGCTGTTCGATTCCATGATCACATGCGACGAACGGTTGAGTCGTTGCCGCAGTGACGGAATGGCTTCAGCGAGCCTGCCCTGTTCCGTCCGCACCCACAGGGACCGCACCGCTCCCGCCACCAGAAAGCGCGAGGTGTCTGACTCCCCGCTGCGGTCTTTCTCCTCGGAAATAGCCCAGGCGTGATCCGCTGTAGCGCAATCACAGGGCGTTCCGTTCGCGGAGCAGACGCCATGGCCGTATTGCGTAATCTTTACAGCCGTCCACTCGTACTCGCGCAGCGCGGAAATCAGGCCGGCGACTACGCTGGTTTTGCCGACGCTTCGTGAATGCCCGCCGATTACAACGATTGCCACGACTATCTCTTTTTCCCAAGTCTCGCAAGCGTCGCCAACTGTTTCAGATACTGCCGGACGGGTTGTGCCGGAGTTCCCCAGAATGCGACGCCCTTGCCGCGCAATACTTTATTGGGCAGCACACCGCCTTGACCGCCGAGCATCACCCCTTCTTCGATGCGCGCATGCTCGCCGATTCCAACCTGTCCACCAAGCACCACGTCGTTCTCAATCACGATGCTGCCGGAAAGGCCGGTCTGCGCAGCTATCACCACATTCTCGCCGAGACGGCAGTTATGGCCGATGTGCACCAGGTTATCGATCTTCGTTCCGTGGCCGATGCGGGTTTCGTCAAGCGCCCCGCGATCGATGGTTGCGTTCGCACCGATCTCAACATCGTTTTCGATGACCAGCCTGCCGACTTGCGGAAATTTCTCGTAGCGTCCAGTCTTCGGATCACGAACATATCCGAAGCCGTCGCTTCCCAGAACTGCTCCCGCATGCACGGTCACGCGATCGCCCAACGTCGTGCCGGAATAGATTGTGACATGCGGATAGACGACGCAATCGCGACCTATCGCCACTCCTCGGCCGATGGTGCAGTTGGCGCCGATCCAGGTGTTCTCGCCGATCTCGGCATTCTCGCCGATCACCACGTGCGCCTCCAGCATCACGCTCGTATCGAGGCGAACGGTAGCGTGGATCACAGCTGTTGGGTGAATGCCGGCGTTTCTCCCCTCGCGATGCCCTGCCAGAAGAAAATGCGCAGCGCGCGAGAAAGCCAGCTTCGGGTGCCGGCTGATGAGCAGTGGCTTACCGCTTGCGTTCGCTGCAAATTCGCCGGCAATAACCGCGCCGGCTGCCGATTGCAGCGCCTTGAGGAGATACTTCTCGTCTTCGACAAAAACCAGGTTGTCGGGCGATGCGGATGCGATGCTGGCGACGCCGCTGAACTCGAGCTCTCCGTCGCCCTGCAAGCGGGCTCCGACGGCCTCAGCGATTTTTCGCAGGGAGCGTCCCATTCGAATCATTCTGCTTTCACTCTATCGCAGGGCGGCGGCATGACGAAAGTGCTGGTCCGAAGGCGTTGCTGACCTGCGTCGCAGGCTGACCTACAATGGACGCGTGGAACGGAAAATCTTCTGGATGACCGTCACCTTGCTTGGCCTGCTGGCGGATTTTTTGCTGCCGCTGTGGTGGGGCCTCGCCGCGACCGTTCCCATCCTCTTTGTGGCCTGGTGGGTCGCTTACCGCAGCGAGTGGTTCTGAATGCGGTCTTCCGGGATGTTGGGTCTTTAAGATGTTTGGAGCATTAAGATATTTGGGTCATCGTGAAAGTACCATTGTTGGCAGTGCATGCGCTGCTGCCTGCGGAAGTCCAGGTCCCAGTTACGGACCCTCCACTCAGAGTCGTTCCGCTTTCCGTTCCAGTGACGGTTCCAGTGAGGGTCAGAGTATTTCCCTGCGCTAGAACGCTGTAGGAGAACGTGCCGGTCACCACAAGGGTCGTGGTATTTTCGCTTAAGTCCATCGAGCCGGACTCTGTCCCTCCCGAAGTTGGGTAGCAGGTGCCGGTGGTCAGCAGTTGAAAATACGTGATACTCAAGCTGCCGTCGCTGTTGACCGTGAACTGAGTAGTAAAGCTAAGCCCAGAAGCCTCTCCGCTACCCCCGAGCAATTCTGCCTTCCAGATACCGCTCGCCGCGGTCTGCGTGGTGGTCGTGCTGCTACCGCAGCCGTTCAGCGTGAGCGCGAGCAGCAGGACGAGTGCAACTTCCTTCATGAAGGGGTCCTTGAGAGCGATTCAGTTTAACGTTTGTGAAGCAAAGATTTCTGTTGCAAGACTACAGAGATGCAGGCTGGCGGGTCAATGGATGCCGGGGACGGTGGGGATTTTCCAGCGTCGCTAATCGGCGGCACTCAGCACAGCTAACAACGCGAGCTCAGTAGGTGGTCGAAGTACGCCGTTCAATCGCCGCCACAACGACGCGCCTCTCTTCGAGTATAAGGTCGAACATGACGCGCCAGTTACCTACGCGGCGGCGAAAGCCCGGAAGACCTTGCAGTTTGCGGATGTCGCCTTGAAATGGATCCTGTTGCATCTCCGCCAAAGCGGACAGAATGCGCGTCTTGTCGCTCGCCGGAATCCGCTTAAGAGACTTTCTTGCGGGGCCGGCGAGGACGACGGTCCGCGCCATCGAGATACTCCTGCAGAGTTATAGAATCGCCGCGTCCGTAGGCGGCCATGCCACGGCGATAGGCACGGGCTTCGGCCGGTGTTGGCAACTCGGCTGGAATCAACCGCGCCGACAGGTACACGCGCAGCGCTTCGCGCACCAACTCCGAGCGGGTTCGGTGTTCCGCCTTCATGGCCCGGTCGATTTCCTTTGCCATTGCAGGCGGGAGGGAGACGGTGAATGTTGTACTCTCTCTCATGGTTGTTACTTTGTCATACTTAGTATGCGAGAGTCAATTCAGAAACCTGAACATTCGTCGGCGCCGCAGAAGAGTGCGAGATGACATCCGGACTATCCGTCCCTCCTACGCTCCCCGCCTTCCCTTCAACTCCGCAAGCAACCGCTCGATCCGATCCTCTTTTTCGAGAGCGGCCAGACGATCCTCCATGTTGTCTCCCGCGATTTCGGCTTTTGCTTGGCCAACCGCTTCGGAGTGCGCCACTTTGCGCTTCATGCGGTCGAAGGCCGCGGCTTTAGAGCCGTCGCCCACGGCAAGGCGCGCATCGCTGGCTTTACCGACCGCTCGGGCGCGGCGATGTTGCGCGATCAGGAGATCGGCTTTGGCTTGCGCTTCGGCGAGCTTCTGCTCCAGTTGGCGCAATGCGGATTTTAAATTTTCCACTTGCGCTTTCTGGTCAGTTACCTGCTGCGCAAAGCTCTCGCTCATCTCGCGATAGCTTTCCACTCTTTGCAGCGATGCGCGCGCGAGGTCGTCCTGCTTTTTGTCGACCGAGAGTTCGGCTTTGCGCATCCATTCGGCGACTTTGCCTTCGTTTTCTTTTTGTTTTTTTTCGAGCAGGTGCTGGTCGGCGATGGCGATAGCAACCTGCGTCTTCACCTGCAGAAGCTGGTTCTGCATGTCGAGAATCACCTGCTTGATCATCTTCTCGGGTTCCTCGGCTCGGTCGATCAAGTCGTTGAGGTTGGCCCGGACTAATGTGGAAACACGCTCCAGTAATGCCATGGTGGACTCCTTTTTTTACAAATTGTCAACCTGAGCGGAGTGGATGGTTCGCGAAGCGAAGCGGCCACGGAGTCGAAGGATCTCTTTCCCCTCAACGCGGCCATCGACTTCGCAATGCATTCTCACCACTATCTCCGCACTCTCGCTATTTCTCTATTCCCGCAACTGCCTCGTCCTTCGTGCTTCTGATGGATAGACGCACACTCGGGGCAGCGTTCTTCCGCGCGATGGAGCGACGCGCCGAGCACCATCCCAATGGCAATTCCAATGCCAAGCCAGATCGCGACATGCCCAGCCAGAACTCCTGCAACCGCACCAAGGGCCGCTCCCAGCGCAATTCCATGCCCCGTGTTTTTCGATTGACTTGCCATGCCAATTCCTAATCTTTCGATCCGCTACGCTCGCGGGGCGGGCAAAATGCCCGTCCCCACACGAGCCGCTTAGACCACTTACTTCCCTGCTTCCACCGTCGGCGGCTTCGGGGGTTTATCCCCGATCTGCCGGACTTTGCCTAATAGCTCTGACAGCGGCATTCCCGAGAGTGTTTCGAACAGCGCCGGCACCTGCGCCGCCATTTTGGCGATGTCGCCGGTGATCTTGTTCATGCCGGAGGCGTCGCCGTTGCCGGTGGAGACGATGGTAATTTTGTCTACGTTGGCCAGCGGGCTGGCTAACGCTCGCACAATCTCCGGCATGGCGGTGAACAAGCGATCGATCACGGCGGCCTGGTTGTATTCCTGATAAGCCTCGGCTTTCACGTTCATGGCCTTGGCTTCCGACTCGCCTTTCTTAAAGATGATTTCGGCTTCGGCTTCGCCTTGTGCGCGGATGGACGATGCGTGGCCTTCGGCTTCAGCGATCAGGCGCTGCTTCTCCGCTGCCGCTAGAGTCTCGATCCGTTGACGCTCGATCTCCGCGCCTTTGAGAACGGTTGCGATGAGTTCTTTCTCGCGGCGATTGATTTCAGCTTCTTGCACTTTCACCTGTTGCTCTTTCTCGATCTGCTGCACCTTCACCTGCTCGGCGATGACCTGCTGCTGCATGATGTTGGTCTGGATGTCATAAGCCTTGTCCGCTTGCGCCTGCTGGCGCTTGGTGACTTCGAGGAATTGCGCCTTCTTCACTTCCAGGTCGCGTTGCGACTCCGCCTGTTTCGCGAGAGACAGAGTTTCGGCAAGCACTCGCTCTTGATCGGCTTGCGCTTTTGCTACGGCAGCTTCGCGCTGCGCCAGCGCACGCTTGATCGCAGTGTCACGGTCGGCTTCGGCCGTGGCCACGTCGGCATCGCGCTTGATGCGGGCCACATCCGGCTTGCCCATGTTCGTGATGTATTCGTTCTTGTCGCGAACTTCCTTGATGGTGAACGAGATCACCTCCAGACCCATCTTGTTCATGTCTTCGGCGCACGTGGAGCGCATGCGGTCGGAAACCATCTCCGGCTGCTTGACGATTTCTTCCACCGTGAGCTGTCCAATGATGCCGCGCAGATGGCCTTCCATCACCAGGCGGATCAGGCCTTCCCGTTCCTGGTCACTCTTGGTGAGGAATTGTTCTGCCGCGGTGAGCACCGACTCCCGGTCGGACTTCACTTTTATTTGTGCGACAGCCTCGACCGTTACCGCAACCCCTTGTTTGGTGTAGAGATCTTGTTGCGGCGCAACGTCGAACGACATGAGTTCGAGTGACAAGTCGCGGCAGACCTGCACCATGGGAAGAACCAGCGTGCCGTGCCCCTGCACAACACGCGTCCCCCCGAGGCCGTACACGATGAGCGCCTCGTGCGGCCCCGCTTTGCGATAAAGCCTGGCCATTCCGCTCATCAGGAACAGGACGACCATCACTCCCAGCCCCACGAAAATCCAAATCTCGACGATGCGTGACATTTCGAACATAAAACGCCTCCCTCGACAAACTTTTCTTACAAAACTTGGTGGCTCTTGACGACATTCAAATCGTGAACAATGCGCTGCGGATCGCTGTGTCCGAGGAAAACTTCTCCGTCGTACATCTCAACTCGAACGCCCGTCTTTCCCCAGACGTAGGCTTTACAATTGCCGATGCCGCGAATTCCATAACCGCGCATGGGATTCCAGTTCTGGATCGCATAGCTCTTGATCTGCAGCAGAGGAATCGACTTGAGGCGGAAACCGAGAGTGCGGATTTCGACCCCGTGCCGGCTGAAGTAGTAGTGAAAGCCATCCCAGGCCATCGCGAAGGCCGCAGTCATGAGGACTCCGACAATGCCGGTGGTCAGTTTCACCGCAGGATTTGGTATCGCCAGCGTCACCGGCACCAAAGCAACGACGGGCAGAAGAAAAAGCCCGCTCCAGGCCTTGCCGGAATGAACTTCCTCCGCCAGAACATCGGCGTGCGAGAGTGGGGAGCCCCGCATTTCGCCGATGGCGAAGCCAACGATTGCAACCGCCCCTAAAGCGGTGATCACCGGCAGGGGCACGATCGCAAGCGGAGATCCGTAGAGGTTATAGTCCAGCGTCGAATTCAGACCGTAGGCGACCGCCCAGATTTCCACGTGACAAAATACAAGAAGCACCCAGGACAGCTTTGCCAGGGCGTATTTCCTTTGGACGGCGTAAAGCACGACCGAGAAGACCGTCGCTAGGAACGCCATAAAACCAACCGTGTAATACAGCGAAAGTTCGCGCGTCATCCACCCATTGGCACGGCCCGCGGCATTGAAGTGGCCCGCCACGCGCACCGGCAACTGGTCCCATACCTGCCAATAGCGCAGGGCGATTGCGGCGGGAGCAAGCCACAAGAAAGCGGCCACAGTCTTGAACCATGTGCGGGTCATAGCTTCTGCTCCTTGTCTGCGGGGATACTGGTCGGCGGAGTCTCTTCTCCCGACATCTCGCTCCACAGGCGCACGTAAGCCATGCCCTTTTCGTAACGCGTGACCATGACTTCCGTCCCTTTAGCGAGTGCGCCGCCCTCGTCGCAACGCGCGCCGCAAACCCGGCGGGTTCCCATCTGCGTGTAAATGATTTCCCCCGTTCCGCCTTCGCGGATAGAACTTGACACGCGGCCGAGAACTCCAGCCATCTCGTAATCGGCCGGGTCCATGTTCTCGTCGCTGGAGATCAGAACTCGGCTGAGAAACAGAAAGACGATGCCCCCGCCGACAAGTCCACTGACGATGGAAGCCATCAATCCGAAACCGATCCAGAGGCCCGAGTAACGCGTAAGCAGATATCCCGTTCCGCCAAACCAGGCAAGGAACGCCGTAAGGGTGGCAAAATTAAATGGAGAAGCTCCGGCGGACCGCTGAGGCTGCCCATCCGCATTGCCAGCCGTCGAGACATGGCCAGCAACGCCCGGCGAATGCGGAACCGCAACACCGCAGGAAGGCAGGTGCGCGCCCCCATGCGCGTGGAAGTGCGGCAGGTGCAGCCGGCCAATACGCGCGCCGCCGAATACAAACGAAAAGAAGCTCAGGCAGAATCCGACCGCGAAACAGATCAGATAGAAATCCGCCCAGGTCATGGAATGAGTCATCGGATTGTTCCCCCTTCTTCCACGTCCGCTCCCCGGCTGTAATTTCCGCGACGGTGAGTGCCTGGCGCCACTAGTTCTGGCCTCAAGGTTTCAAGCAGGCGCTCGGCTAAACCCCGTGTCTCGAGAATCGCACCCAGCAAGAGCAGGGCGCGACGGGTATCTTTTTCGCGCGCGATCTGCATCAGCACGGCGCTCACCTCGGGATCGCTTACAAATTTTTCCGAGCCTTGCAACAGCCATACGTCAAGTTGGCCTTCGGTGGTGCGCAGATCCGAGGTCAGTTCGGCGTGGTAGCCCTCGGGATCATCCACCAGAAAGCCGGGGTGCACTTTGAAAAACTTCGCCAGCAGAGCGCGCGACGATTGCGTCATGTGCGGGCGAACGCCGTTTTCGATCTGCGACAGGTACGACTGGCTGATGCTTTTGCGCAGTTCCTGACGAATGGCCTTCACCAGTTCCTGCTGGGTCATCGGACGGCCGAGGCCACGCAGGGAACCTTCGACCTCGCGCAGGTAGCGAATTTTCTTTCCCGTGGTCATATCGCAATTAGGGATATTTATATAGCAATATGCAATTTAAGTCAAGATTTGAATCCAGCTTGTTTTAAAACGCTTACGGGAGCTGTCAAAGTGGCGCCGCGGAAAACAGGCCATCGAGCCAGACGCAGAATAAAAAAGCCCCCGGGAAATCCGGGGGCGAGGCGCTTGTTCTATCTAGCAGTTAAGGTCCGGAGAGTTACCGCCGGCCATCGTGTTTGGCGTTGTAGATCTGGCGCGACTGGCGATTCTGTTGCCGGTTGACCTGGGCGCGCTCTTGGTTGGTCATTTTGCCGCCGTTCGCCTGGCGGTCATTGCGCACTTCCTGATTGATCCTCGCTTGATTGTTCTCCAGGTGAGTGGCTTCCCTTGCGCTTAGCTGTCCGTTCTGGACTCCGTTGGCGATGCGGTCTTGCTGGTTCTCGGCACGCTGGCCGGCCTTGCTCGTCGGATTTGTGTTTTGCGTCGCCGCATTGTGCTTGTCGTCGTAGATCTGGTGCGAGAGCTGGTTCTGCTGCTGGTTCAGCGTGGCTTTATCGGCGGCGGTGAGTTTGCCGTTATCCAGCTTGCGCATGTCGCCCTCTTCCTGGTTGAGTTTGGTCTCCTTGTTTTCCAGGTTGGCGGATTCCCCGGCAGTGAGTTCTCCGCTCTTCATTCCGTTGGCGATGCGGTCCTGTTGATTTTCCTTACGCGCCTGAATGCTGGAGCCAGTCGGCTGATTCTCGGCCGGAGCGGACGTACTCTGCGCCACGCCCGGCAGTGCGAGTGCCGCCAGTGCGGCACTTAACAACGTGTACCGGAATTCGCTTCTCATGATGACTCTTCGTCCTCCTGAAATATTGGGCTGCGACGTTGTGGCCTCTCCCGGAAACAAAACCCAGAGTGTCAAGAAATGTCGCGCCAATCTTCTGCGGGTGAAGACCGAGAAAAATTAAACATCGAGGGATCAGCAGGTTAGAGATCCATAAATTTAACAAGCTACAGTAAAGAATTCTGGAGGGCAGAAATTCTACTTACAGTATTTCCCGTAGGCTGCTTTGACGTTACAGCCCAGCCTCGATGCGGGAGCGCGGGTCGAGGTAGTCACGCAGGGCATCGCCGATGAAATTAAAAGAGAGCACAGCAAGCATGACAGCAAGCGCGGGAAAGAGCACGAGATGGGGCGCGTCGAAAAGATGAGCGCGTCCGTCGTTGAGCATCGCTCCCCAACTTGCCGTTGGCGGAGGGACGCCGAGACCCAGAAAACTCATGGTGGCTTCGGCGAGGATGGCTCCGGCCATGCCGATCGCAGCCTGCACGACGACGGGCTGAATGATGTTGGGAAGAATGTGGCGGACGATGATGCGCAGATCGCTGGCGCCGAGGGCCCGCGCGGCTTCGACGAATTCTCTTTCGCGCGCGGCAAGAACCTGCCCGCGGACTAGACGGGCGTAGCCGACCCATCCGCCCAGGGATAGTGCGAGGACGAGATTGAAGATGCCGGGGCCCCGGAAGGCGACGAAGGCGATGGCGAGGAGAATTCCGGGAAGCGACAGAAATGCATTCATCAGAACAATGTTGACGAAGCGGTCCATGGCTCCGCCGTAATATCCGGCGATGGAGCCAATTATCAGGCCAAGCGCAAGCGACGTGGCGACTACGCAGCTTCCAACCAACATCGAGATGCGCGAGCCGTAGATGATGCGCGAGAAAATGTCGCGTCCGAGCTCGTCGGTGCCGAACCAGTGAGCGTGAGATGGAAGATCGAGGCGCGTCGGAAGATTGATTGCGGCCGGGTCTTGAGGAGCGATCCAGGGAGCAAAGAGAGCGAAAATCACAAAGGTGACAATCAACACCAGGCCCGTCGCCGCCAACGGGTTGTGGCGGGCGTTGCTGACGACGGAGCGACGGAACGAAATATTAGCGGTGGACATTGGTCGATTATTAAAATGGACTTCGGCCTTGAGTTCGCTCCCTCATTGTGTTTTCATAAAGAAAGCGCAAGACTGCATTGACGGCCTACGGGCCACAACCTCCAACCCCCAGCTTACATTCCTAAGGAGGAAAATCATGAGCAAAGTTTCTTACATCCCCAAAGACTACAACTCTGTCACTCCATATCTAATCATCAAGGGCGCTGCCCAGGCGATTGAGTACTACAAGAAAGTTTTTGGAGCGACGGAAACCGTTCGCATGAACGGCCCCGGCGGCAAGGTCGGTCACGCCGAATTGAAGATCGGCAACTCGCACATTATGCTGGCCGACGAAAATCCGCAGATGGGCCAGGGACACACCAGCGCCGCAACCATCGGCTCGAGTCCGGTGAGCCTGTACGTGTACCTTCCCGACGTCGATCAAGTGGTTCAACGCGCGGCGTCGGAAGGCGCCAAGATTCTCAAGCCTGTGCAGGACCAGTTTTACGGCGACCGCTCTGGCTTCATTCAGGATCCGTTCGGCCATCTGTGGGGTGTTGCAACTCACATCGAAGATGTTTCGCCGAAAGACATGGAAGAACGGATGAAGAAGATGATGCAGGCCGCGTAGTTTCATTCGGACTGGAGGCGGGGCAGCCAAGCCCCGCCTCCACCATTTTGTGTCCTACGATTACGTGCTCAGCGCTTGGTATGGGTGACGCGACGCTACGCGGTTGATCGTCAGACTCGAACTCCTCTCTGCTCGTACTACTCTCTAAGGCGCCTCGATCAACTCCATTTTGCCGTCTCGGGTACGGTGGAGAATCATCACTTTGCCTTTGGGATCGCGGAAGACAAAGACATCGCGGTCGCGGAAGTGGGCCTCTTTGATCGCTTCTTCGAGTGTCAGCGGCCGCATCGCGACCGAGTCGCTAGAGCGCACAAGGTGAACTTCCGTGGTTTTGGCGACCGCAGGATAACGGTGGACGGCAACCGGCACCGCGGTTTTCTCGGTTAACCCAACTTTCGTTTGCACGTCGCTGATCAGCGGCTGCGGCGAGTGGCCGTTCCACTTCTTTACTTCCTCTGTCTTGCGCGCCGAGCGCTTCTTCGATTGCCAGCGCTTCTTGTACTTCACCGCCTGCTTTTCCAGGTGATCGAGCGCTTCGTTGACAGCCATGCTCATGTCCTTGGCCTGAGCCAGCCCGACCAGCGGCCCGTTCGGAGGGGTGATGGTAATTTCCGCTTTATGGCGGTGCTTTTCGACAGCAAGGATCACGTGACTGTCGAATTTATCGCCAAGAATCTTGCGGATTTTGGTGAGGCCGGTTTCTACTTCTTTGCGGATGGTGGGAGATACTTCGTAGTGCCTGCCGGTGTATTCCACGTTCACGAGCGCCCCTCCGTTATTTCGTTCACCGAGTACAATCGGGCACTGCATTTGTAGCGCCGAGCAGGCGCTACTATTCCTTTACCCTGCGTTGATGCGTGCTGGGAATGCGCATGTCTTCCCGGTATTTCGCAACCGTACGGCGCGTCACCTGAATGCCTTGCGACTGCAGGATGCGGGTAAGTTGCTCGTCGGTTAAAGGACGGCTGGGATCTTCCTCTTCAATTAATTTCTTGACCCGGCGTTTCAGAATCAGCAGCGAAGTATTGCCGCCCTCCGGGCCCTGCACGCTCTCGCTGAAGAAGTAGCGCAGTTCGAACACTCCCTGCGGCGTGTGTGCATATTTGCTGGCTACGGCGCGGCTGACGGTGGAAGGATGTACACCGATCTCTTCGGCGACTTCCTTAATCATCATGGGCTTCAGAAAGTCGATGCCTTTTTCCAGGAAATCGTATTGGCGCGCGACGATGCAATAACACACTTTTGTGATGGTCTGTTTCCGTTGTTCGATGTTCTTGATGAGTTGGATGGCGCTCTTGTAGCGCTCTTTTACGTATTCGCGCGTGTTCTTATCGTTGGTCTCGCGCGTGATCAGCTTCTTGTAGGCCGGGTTCAGGCGAAGTTGCGGCAGGTCGTCGTCATTCATCAGGACGAGCCATTCGTCGCCATGCTTGATAAAAGCTACATCGGGCTCGATGAGCCGTGCCTGAACTTTGTTGTACTGCAAGCCGGGACGCGGGTCGAGGGTGCGAATGTAGTCGAGCGCCTGCTGCACCGCATCCAGGGGACGGCCGATGGCCTTAGCGATTTCCTTCGGATTCTTTCCTTGAACTGCACGCAGATGTTGATCCACGATTGCGATGGCATCTTGCAGAACCTGCGCCGTGCCGTTCACGGGCTTGTCGCCATTCTTGTGGTGTGTGAGTTGCTGCTGGTGATGGCGCAACTGACGCAACAGGCATTCACGCAGATCGCGGCAGCCCACTCCCGGCGGGTCGAGCTGGCGAATCACTTCGAGAGCTTCGTGAAGATCGGCTACAGTAAAGTTGGATTTGAATAACGGACGTGCAGGTACGGCATCGGGCGTTGGAGCGACGGCAGCGGGCGAATCGCCATTCCGCGAACTATTTTGCGAACTCGGGGCAACATCCGCCAGCGTATCGTGGGCTGGAATGTCCAGTCCAAAGGAATCGTCGACCACTGTGTTCGCGTAGGAAAGTTGCGACGGATTCGGCTGGACTCCGATGATGCTATCCGGATCGTTCACCGTATCTGCGGTAGGGGTTTCAGATGTCATTTCGCCAGATGCTGTTTCTGGCGATAAGGTCTCTTCCGCGCCCAGTCCCAGAGCGGCGGCCTCGCTCACGATATTTCTAGCAGCGGCAGCATCGGCTTCGGGACTGGCCGGCGGCGCCACGCCCAACATCTCTTCGTCAGTGGCGATCAGGTAGCCATCCTCATTCAGGTTGCCGATGATCTGTTCCGCGGCTTCACGCACCTGGGAAGTCAGGCTGAGCGCACCCAGCTGCCATGCAAGGTGATCGGTAAGAGTGGTGGGCTTAGAGAGGAAATTCTCAAACGACGGACGCTCGATCTCTTCCATCTCTCCGCGAGTGCGGTAGCCGGGATCGAGGTAGTCCTGGAAAAACGATCCAAAGTCGATTTCTTCGAATGGATCTTTCTTTTCGGCGGTGATGGGCGCTTCTTCGGTGGAAGTTTTGGCCGTAGCGCGATCGCGGTCTTCTTCTTTGCGTCCGACTTCATCGATCAACGGGACGGAGTCTTCGAGCTCTTCGAGAACCGGGTTCTCCACCATCTCGGAATTAATCATGTCCTTCAGCTCGAGCTTGTTGAGCGCGAGGACGGACACCATCTGCACGAGACCCGGCGTAAGGATCTGGCGCTGGGAGAGCTTGACGCTCAGTTTGTGCTGAAGCAAAACCATAAAAATCAGTGGTCAGTAGTCGGTGTCCCGTGGCCACTACTCACTGCCCACTGGACACTGCGTTCTCATACCAGCGAGAAGCTTTCTCCCAAATACACGCGCCTCACTTCCGGATCGCTGGCCAACTGTTCAGGCTGGCCCTGGCGGAAAATGCGGCCGTCGTCGATGATGTAGGCGCGGTCGGTTACGGATAACGTCTCGCGCACATTGTGATCGGTGATCAGCACTCCGATGCCGCTGGCACGGAGGCCGCTGATGATTTTCTGCAGGTCGAGAACGGCGATAGGGTCAATGCCGGAAAAGGGCTCGTCAAGCAGGATAAACGTTGGATTGATGCACAGGCAGCGGGCAATCTCGACGCGCCGGCGCTCGCCGCCAGATAAGGCGTAACCGCGATTTTGCCGTATGTGCTCCAAGCCAAGTTCATCAATAAACTTCTCCATCTTCTCGCGGCGCTCGTGCCAGGACATCGGCTGCGCCTCGAGCACGGCGAGGATGTTCTCTTCCACCGTGAGTTTGCGGAACACCGAAGCTTCCTGTGGGAGATAGCTGATGCCATACTGGCGAGCCCGCAAATACATGGGAACGTCGGTGATATCCTGACCGTCATACAACACGCGGCCGGTATCAGGGGGGATCAGGCCAACGATGGCGTAAAACGTAGTTGTTTTGCCTGCGCCGTTGGGGCCGAGTAACCCAACCACCTCGCCCTGTTCGACGCGCAAGCTGACGCCGTTCACAACGCGACGGCCGCGGTACGACTTCCCAATTTCATCCGTGGCCAGGGTACGCATTCTCTAGCTCGATCGACCGGCACGCATTTATCGTGCCACTCGCGTTTGAGTTACCACAGGAGTACTTGCTTCGCCTTCTACGAGCACCCTATCATCGGCCCTGAAGAAAGTCAACGAAACCCCGGTAATCTTGCCACGTTCGGCATCAAAAATGCTAGGCGGACCGCCGGTGAGGACGAACTTATCGTCCGAAGCGGTGTAGACCAGCGTCTCGCCTTGCGCGCGGCGGTCCGGCTGCTGGATCACGACTCCTCCCTTCGCAACCATATGGTCGAGCCTGCTTGGCCCAGCAACCTGTTTATTATCTGAGGTTTGATCGCGAGGCTCCAGATATGCATCGAGCGTACTTGACGTGGCGGTAAAGCCGCTGCCCTTGGCGATCACACCATTTTCATAATGCGCCTTGCGGTCGGCGTCGGCGTAGGTCAGGCGCGAGGAAGTGATGGTCACGGCCGCGACCGAGTTATCCTCAGGTTTTCCTTTCGCTCTACCTTCGACCCTGGAGGAGGTTTTTCCCGGCGGCGATTTTCCCGACGGCTGCACCAGAACCGTGGAAACTGGCTGGTCCGGACTGCCTTGGGCTACCAGGGAACGGCGATTGCGGTCAAACTCAATCGATGGCGCCGAAATCGCATTCGCATCCTGCCATAAACGCGCCTTGCCTTCGTAGAGCGCGATCGCGGTCGAGTTATGCGCGGTCATGCGCGCCGCCGTCACGTGAATCGGCGACGCGGAGGCCAGCAGAGCGCCGCCCGGCTGCGCTTTCAGGTCACTGTAGGTACTCTTCACGTCGCCGTCGGCGAAAGCATCAGCACTGGCGCGGTCGATCCGCATGGTCTTGGCTGTGGTGACCATGCCGCCGTCGGCAATGCGTGGTGCGCCGGTTAGAAGCAGAATCCGGTCGGTTGGATTGTAGACAGCTTTATCTGCCCACGCCTGAGTTCGCTTCTCCGCCGGTAGGCCATCGTTATAAACGACACCTCCCTCCTGCACAATCGAAGCGATGCCTCCTTGGGGAAGGAATACGGCGTCGATAGTATTGCTGGTGCTGACGCGGTCTGGTTGTCCGGGCGACGAACTCACGATCTTTGCATCGGGCGCGCCATGAACCGATGTTAACCGGCTGGCGCCTTCGGCAGTCGTCGCAAATTTCGCCTCGAAGCGTTCCGCAGTGATCACCGTGGGTTGCGCCGCACTTTTTCCGGTCACCCCCATTGCATTTTGCGCCGGGGAAATCGTGATCCTGGCCGCTCCGGAGGTTTCGGCATGGTCAAGGCGTCGCCCTTCCTCGACAAAAAAGTCAATCGCTGAGGCGGCGATGTCGAAATCCTGTGGCGGCGATCCCTTCGCGGATTGAGTCTGGGCACTGGCTGCGCGTTGCTGAAGCCACACATTCTCCGCTGCGTGAATTTTCCGGAGCTCGTTTTGTGCCATGAAATCCAGAATCACCCGCCCGGCATCGCCCCGCATTGGCTGCGATCCAATGCGCTCCACATGCACATTTCCGGTCAACGTGGCCGTGTGCAGCAGATTTTTTTCCCCGGAGAGAAGCATTTCGGCCTCATCGGCACGCGCGTTCAGTTGATCGTCATTCTTGACGCCCTGGGCTGTCACGTTCCCTTTCGCCAGCAGCCGCTCCACATGATTGTCCGCGCCGAGGAAGAACGTAGCCTCATCCGCCTGTACAGTTCCGGCGGCGCGCTCAAGACGAGCGTGCTCGAGCGCAATCACGCGCGGATTGCGCGTAATTCTTCCGTGAGAGGCGAAGATGCTGGCCGCATTCTGTCCGCTCAACGTCACATGAATCTGCGAGCCTAGCGTGAGCGTGTTGCTCTTCGCGGAATACTGCATTCCGGCCGCCGATCCAGTGGCCTGCGGCGTGCCGAAGTCAACCCGCGCCTCGGTGGACGCATCTCCGCTGCCTTGGTTAAACACAAGGTCGCGAGTCTTGAGGTGGATGGGATTCTTCAGTTCTTTCGGTGTGCCTTGGTCCGGACCGCTCAGCCCCGCGGGGTTCGCTTCAAGATCAATCTGCACGTCGCCGAGTGCCTTCACGTCTCCCGACTTTTTGTCGTAGCTGAAGTCGTCGCCATATATCTGGTCGAAGCGGTCGGAGTCGCGTCCATAGATGACGATGCTCACGTTGTGCAGTTCAGCGCTGCCGTTCAGCTTGAACTGCTTGAGGTCGCTGGCCTGAATGGTGAACAGAGTGCGCTTGCCGTCGGACTTGGAGAACTGAAATCCGGAAGCCGTCTGCTTGATGTCGAACCCAAGTTTATTGGGAATTTCCTTCAACAGATTGCGCTCGCGCAGGCGCGCATAGAAATACATAGCCGCGATCACAACGATGAACACCGCCCCGATCACCAGGAGCCAGCGGCGCAGGCGGTAGATGGGCAGGGGCATTACAGGTTCAGTCTAATTCAAAGACTGTCCGAGGTCCCCACTGTTGGCTCTCTAAAGCGCGGCACACTCGTTAGAAAGTCTCGTCCAGATTTACTTCCATGATCATGCGGTCAAGCTCTGCATTGGCCTGGTTCTGTTGCGCTGTGAGGTCACTCGATTCCTTGCGCAAGGCCGTGAGGCGGCTCTCCTGCGCGTCGAGCTGGCCGACATAGCGCTGCAACAAAGATTTTTCCTCGGAGCTTCCTTTCAGCGCCTTCATGTTTTCGCGAATACGATTCTGGTCCGCGGCGATCTGATCGCTTTCGCGCTTGCGCTCGGAAATCTGATTGGAAATCTCGTCGAGTTTTTCTTTCTGTTTCAGGATACGATCGAAAGCCTGCTGCATGGTGGGCGTGATTCGCTTCTGTTCCACGAGAAGCGCTACTTCATCGTCATCAAGGTTTGTAAGTTCATAGCGCGTCTCTTCGGGATGGACCGATTCAACTGTGAGTTCGGCAGCCTTGCCGGCATCCACCGGAACCCGGAAGCGGTGAAATGACTCCGAGGATTCTTCCGGTTTCGGCGTGGCGGGGGTAAGCTGCCAGTCCTGTTCCGCCGGGTACTCGACGATGACCTGACGCGGCTCTGTATCGGCATTGCGAATGGTGAACTTGTTCGATCGTCGCCGCTCTTTGGTAAGCATCATAATGCCCTTCGCGATACGAACATGGCTGAAGGGCTTTTCGTTGTCCTCCGCAGTGAACTTCACATGCACAGCAGCGTCACCTGCATATGACAATAAGCGGCGCTCGTCCGGATGGATCGTTTCGAAAATTCCTTCTCCCGCGAAAGTATCGGCCTCAAGCACATTGAACGAACCCTGGTCGAGCACCTGGCCGCTGGTGTTCTTGATCCACAGCGCGCGCAGTGGGGCGGAGTTCTGATTCCAAAGCGTGACTCTCTCCGCTTCAATGTGCGACTGCAAAATGGGCACCAGTGCCGATTGGTTTTTTCCGATGTTGATCTTCTGCTTGATCCTGTATTCGAAGAAATCTCCGGCAGACTTGCCTTCAGCCTCGGACCCTTGCTTGCCGGCGATGTTGGCCACTTCGGAGGTCTCGGTCTGGGCTACCGTTGGCGCGCCGGTCACTTCCACGGTCTCACTGGCGACGCCTACATTAAGCGTGGCATCTATTTCATTGTTGCGGCCGATTCCGATGTAAACGTTGCTCAGGTTGAAACGCTGGAAGCCGGGAGCACTGACGAACACGGCCGAGTTGCCCGGTTGAATGTCAACGAAACTGTAGTGGCCCTGGCGATCCGTATAGGCTACCTGGGAACCGCCGGTTTCTTCGTTGCGCACAGTCACATTGGCGCCGGAGACGGCCGCTCCAGAGGTGTCTCTTACAAGGCCCGATAGTCCTGTCCGTGCGTTGCTGCCATGGAACACACCGCCCCCGACTCCGCCAGCCGATCCGGCTGCTATGCCAGTTGACGATTGCAACTTTCCAAATTGCTCCACTCGATCCATCTGCACGGTAGCCTCGTGCGACTGCGGCGTCAGCATCACGGAATCCGGCAATGGCACTACCGGACGCCGCGCATAGAAGGGCTTGGAAATATCCTGAATGAACGACTGTGGCGCCCCAGCGACCAGCGAGAGCTGAACATCTTTCCAGTCCTCGCCGATCGTGTTGTCTACGATCGCCCACCCCTGCAGCAGCGGTTTCTCTCCCGGCTTGTCGGAAAAGAGTATGCGGTACGTACTCTTCCAGATCGGCACCTCACTGATGTAGCTCACGAAAATGTCGCGATCGCTAGGGCCGGTGACGGTAAAGCTCATGCGCCGAACATCACGAGCGCGGGAGGATCCGATCAGACTCAAATAGCGGCCAACCTCCTCGGTAAGTTCGCGCTCCGCTATGCGTACCGACGTGCCCGAGCCAAGCTCGAAGTTCTTCATCTCGCCGGAGTCCGTGACAATCGAGAAGGCAGTCACGTCCTCAAAATCTTCCTTCGTATGCTGTCGATGACGTTTTTCGACGCTGAGCAAGCGTCCCGCCCCTGTTGTGGCGCCGCTGCGCACTTCCACGCGCGCTCCGCGAAGTGCCAAAAGATATTCGGCTTGCGTCACCTGCTCGCCAAATGGGAGGCGCAGAGATTTCAAGCGCTCATCGAGCGGCGCGATTGAGTTGTAGCGAATCGATGACACTCGACCCTCGCCCAGGTCAACGGCGGTCAGGGATTTTAATACGTCGTTGAGCTGCGCGGTAGTGAAGTCGATGCTGAGATCTTGAGTTCCGTGCACCCGCGCCGTGTGCTCGAAGTAGCCGACACCATTTTTATAGAGCACAACGCGCTTCACGGGCAGGCGCGTGGAGGAGTCAATGGTCGCCGCGGCCGAAGCCGACACCGGCGAGGGCCCCGGCAAATCAGATTTTTTCTGAGCCGAGGAGATCACGGATAGCGACAAGGCAACAAACGCAGCCAGAGTTGCGAGACGCACAGAGACCCTCCGGGTTTTAAGAACCGCAAGTCTAGCACTTGAGCTGGATTTCAGGTGGATCGAATCGAGCGGAAACAGCGGTGCGAACTACGGATTGGCGGTTTTGAAGTCCCGCAGCGACAACTCCAATCCTCCGAAGTCAGGATGGTCGTTGTGGCCAATGGTAAAAGCAATATCGATGGCGTCGCCCGCGAGAAGCGGCGCGCCTTGCAGGCGTTCCGCCATGTGCCAGCCGAGGGCGTCGAAAACAATTCTGGACCCAGTTTTCAGTTCTCGGTTTTCAGTTCTTAGCTTATCGCCCCGGGCTTCGGCCTTCTCCGATCGGCTGATCGCTGCCCCATCGGGATGACAACGCGGAGTCGCGAGAGCGGCGACCGCTGAGAGTTCCTCCTGCACCGGTTCTTCCACGCGCTCGCTCCCTTTCACCTTCAGCTTGATGTGCTTGTCTTTTAGAATCTTGGGCGGAGCGATTAATTTCACGCCACGGGCCGTAAACGCCGGCTCATGATTGCCCGTTCCATATGGTTCAAGCAGGCGCAACACACGATACAGCGCGGGAATAATTTCCTCCATTCCTAGCTCCGCTTCCACATCCAGCACGGGATCGAAGTCCTCCGCAGTGAGCCGAGTGCGCGCGAAGGCATCCAACTCGGCGCGGAGTTGAGCCACGTTCGCCGCGGGCATGGAGAACCCGCATGCATGGGAGTGTCCGCCGTAGCGAGTGAAGAGAGCATGCGAGGCCTCAACGGCCTCGAGTAGGTGAAAGGGACGAATCGAGCGTCCCGAACCAAAAGCCTCGTCGCCGTCGCGCGAAATTACGATCGCAGGCCGATGGTACCGCTCGACGACACGAGTCGCGGCGATGCCGATCACGCCGCGATGCCACCCCTCGCCATCGACCACAATGCAGTAGGCTTCGCACAGCGCCGGATCGCCAGTCACGCGCTCCTCGATCAGGCGCAAAATCCGACGCTCTTCTTCCTGGCGCTCGGCGTTCAGCCGGTCGAGTTTGCCGGCCAGGAGGCGCGCCCGGTCCGCATCTTTCACGCTAAACAGTTCGATCACGTCGCGGGCAACATCCATGCGGCCCGCGGCGTTGATGCGCGGCGCAATGCGAAACGCAACTTCGGTGGAGTTCGGCGGACGCTTGGCGGAAATCTGCGCCACTTCGAGCAATGCTTTGAGCCCAGGATTCACCGCGCGCCTCAGTTCATCCAGGCCCAGTTTGGCGAACACTCGATTCTCGCCGGTCAGCGGTACAGCGTCCGCGATGGTCGCGATGGCAACCACTTTCATGAACGACCGCAACATTTTCGCGTGATCTTTTTCCTGGAGGCGGCGATGCATGAGCCCCTGCGCCACTTTGAAGGCCACGCCCGCCCCACAGAGTTTTTTATACGGATACCCGCATCCCGCCTGATTCGGATTCACCACGGCTAGCGCCTTCGGTACGCCGTCGGGTCCGGGCAAGTGATGATCAGTAACGACCAGGTCCACGCCCAGCCGTTGAGCGGTTTCGGCGGGCGCAAACGCGCGAATCCCCATGTCTACGCTGATAATGAGGCGAATGCCGGCAGCCGCCGCCCGCTCGATTACATCGTCGCGCAGATCGTAGCCTTCGCGAATGCGGTGAGGAACATGAAAATCAGCGGTGCCTCCGCAGAGTTCGATCGCTGTTTTCAAAATAATGACGGCCATCGTCCCGTCGACGTCGTAGTCGCCATAGATCAGCATCGGCTCGTTGCGTTCGATGGCCGCATCCAGACGGTCCACGGCAGCGCGCACACCCATCATTTGTTCAGGTGCATGTAAGTGATCAACGGAGGGGAAAAGAAAGCGGGCGGCCTCGGTGGGATCGCTCAGGCCGCGCCGGACAAGCAACTGCGCCAGCGTCTTCAACGCGCCGCTGCGCTGAGTAGAGTTGTGTGAGGGAGAAACCGCGAAGCGAAGCTCAGGAAGCTCTCCAAGAGCCGCGGCCAGGTTTCCCACTCGGACTGGATCGTCGGCAGCCAGCTCCCAGCGCACGGCTAGCCTTCGTCGTCCTGGTCCGACTCATCAATGGGGATGCCGCCAAAATCCTCCGACATTTCCAGCAGGCGCTGGTAGCGTTCATACCACTCAGTACTCACTTCGCACAGAAACATCGATCCCTGGTAAGCCCAGCCGAGCTGCAAAAATCCCACCTTGCCCAGGTGCGTGCGCAGCCAGCGTGCATCTTCTACGTCGTCACCGTCGGAAAACTCAGAGGTGGCCAGCCGTTGCACCAGTTCGTCCAGTTCTTCGCGCTCCAGCTTCCAGGAGTGCATGGTCAGAAACGGAGCACCCGCGCTCTTGGCCAGCTCGACAAAATCTTTCCAGCCGTCGGGATTGGTGCCCGTCTCCCACATCACGCACTGAACTTCTTCGTAGTCGACATAGCCGTGAAAACGGCGCATCCCGTGGCCTTCGATAAAGGCCACCATGTCATCTTTAATTGTGATCAAGTCTTCCGGAGTGGGCGACATAGCGAATCTCGTCAATCGAGTATTGTATGCCGTTTGGGTAGAAACCTGCCAGCGCGAGGGGCTCATTGGTTGAATTGACAATTCCGCCCCAAGCCCCATAATGAACAGCCAATCGTGCGGAGGAAATATTGCCTACAACCCATCGCGTTTTCTGGCCTTGTGTGGCTGTGTGTCTGCTCTCTGGACTGACGCTGGCGCAAGCGCCGCCTGCGGACGAAATCATTGCCAATCAGAACCGGGCGTCCGCGGGTAAGCTGGAAAATTCCGCGCTCAACGTCCAACTTGAACTGCGCGACGGCACCTGGCACCCCGAGGCGCAGGGTGGTCCGCAGCTTTTCGTGCCCGCCATCGGCGAAGCCGGACGCGCCTTACAGATTCCCGGGCCCTTGTTGCGCATGCCGGAAGGCACCACCGTCCACGCGACCGTGGCCAACAAGCTCACGAAGAAGGCGACCGTCTACGGACTGAACACGCGTCCGGGTGACATTGCCGCCACCGGGATTGAGATTCCGGCCGGGGAGAGCCGCGAATTCACCTTTGCCGCCGGCGCGCCGGGAACCTATTACTACTGGGCGCGAACCACCGAACTGCTCAAGACCAGCACCCGGACGATCGTGCAGCCTCTGCGGGAGGACTCGTACTTGAATGGCGTTTTCATTGTGGACCCAGCCGGCCCCGCCGTAGCCGACCGCATCTTTGTCATCAACGTAATGCGCGTCAAGCCCGACGTCATTCAGCAGGGCTTCGAAGCTGTCAGCATCAACGGCAAGTCGTATCCCTACACCGAGCCTCTGGAATATACGGCGGGCGAAACCATCCGCTGGCGGGTGATCAATCCCAGCGCCAGCGAGCATCCCATGCATATGCACGGCGCTTTTTACAAAGTGCTCAGCATTGGAAATTTCGAAACCGACACAGCCTATGCAGGCGCCGATCAGCAGTCCGTGGTAACCCAGAACGCCTTGCCCGGCAGCACCATGATGATGGAATGGACCCCCAAACATGCTGGGCGCTGGCTATACCATTGCCACTTTCAGGATCACATTTCCACGGATGAACGCCTACCCATGCTCACTCAGGGGACAGCCGCGCCAGCCGGCGATCCCAAGGCCGGAACTGCCGCGCGCGCGGAACATGACGCCATGGGCGGTATGCGGGATATGGCCGGGCTGGTGCTGATGATCAACGTGAAGGCGGCCGCATCAGCGCCGAAGCCCACCGCGTCCGCTACGCCGAGAAAGCTCGATCTGGTGATCGAGCCGAACGCCGCCGAGGGAAAAACGCGCACCTTTTCTTGCTCCGTTCGCGACGGAAAGAAGATCGTTGCTTCCGAGGACAGGTTGATAGGTCCGCCCATTGTCGTGACCCGCGGCGAACCGACTGAGATCACGGTGCTGAACCACCTTAATGTCGCCACCACGATCCACTGGCATGGCATCGAACTCGATTCTTACTATGATGGCGTGATCGGCGGCGGCGCCGGCGATCAGGTCACACCGGCCATTCAGCCCGGCGCGAGCTTCGTGGCCCGCTTCATCCCTGATCGCGCCGGAACGTTCATCTATCACACCCATGCGGCCGACCCGGACCAGCTTTCGGGAGGTGTGTACGGCGGGCTAATCGTGCTGGAGCCGGGAGAATCGTTTGACCCCGAGCACGACAAACTCCTGGTTATCGGCGCGCGGGACGCCGAATTCGTCACCAAGCACGTCACCATAAACGGTTCGGAGGAGTTTTCCCCGCTGCGCCTCAACCGCGGTACCAACTATCGCCTGCGCCTGATCAATATGGCCCCCAATCTCTTAGCGAATGTTTTGCTCGGCAGCCAGGAAAACCCTGCAACGTGGCGTGCGGTCGCCAAGGATGGCGCCAACGTTCCATTGCGATTGGGAAAACCTGGGGATGCGGTGCTCCATATCGCATCGGGCGAGACCTACGACTTCGAGTTTAGATCGGATATCGCTGGCGAAATTCCGTTGCAGGTCGAGAACATCCTCAACCACTCGAAGCTCGTGGGGAAGATCGTGGTGCAGTGACTCGCAGAAATTGTGCGGTTCCGGATTGTGCTCCCAGTTTTCTCTGCGACCTTTGCGGCACTTCTTCGCCTTCTCTGCGGTCAAAGGCTCTTAACTGCAGGCTCTTAACCGGAAAGTGCGCGAAGGAATGCCGCGAAGGACGCAAGGAAAAGCAAACCGGCGCGGGCGCTGGCCTCTTTTCCGCACTCCATTTAGAATCTTCTGTCCCGCTTTCAATCGCATCAAGCAAGAGGAGCCTGCGTCTTGATTCCGCGTTACACCCGCCCGGAGATGGGCCTTATCTGGAGCGACGAAAATCGCTTCCGCACCTGGCTGGCCGTCGAGGTCGCCGCCACTGAGACTCTAGCCGAGGCCGGCATGGTGCCGAAAGAGGCGGCCCGGGCCATTCGAGAGCGCGCCGACTTCAGCGTAGAGCGCATCCATGCGATCGAGGCCGAGGTCCGCCACGATGTGATCGCCTTCACCACGGCGGTTGCCGAAATCGTGGGTCCCCACGCCCGCTGGTTTCACTACGGACTCACTTCGAACGACGTGGTCGATACCGCGCAGGCATTGCTGATCAAACAGGCGTCCGCGCTGATTGCGCAGGACCTGCAGAAGCTGGCCGAAGTCCTCGAACGCCGCGCCTGGGAATTCAAGGACACGCCCATGGTGGGCCGTACGCACGGCATCCACGCCGAGCCCATCACCTTCGGCTTCAAGATCGCCAACTGGTATTCCGAGACGCAACGCAACATCGCGCGCTTCACGGCCGCGGCCGAAGATATGCGTGTTGGGAAATTTTCCGGCGCGGTGGGAATCTTCGCTCACCTCACGCCGGAGATCGAAGAAAAGATTTGTGCGCGTCTAGGCCTGAAGGCGGCGGCGGTTTCTTCGCAGGTGATCCAGCGCGACCGCCACGCGCAATACCTGGCGACTCTGGCCGTAATCGCTTCCACGCTGGATAAAATCGCGACCGAAATGCGTCACCTGCAGCGCACCGAGGTACGCGAGGCCGAAGAGTTTTTCAGCGAAAAACAAAAAGGATCATCCGCCATGCCGCACAAGCGGAATCCTGTGACCTGCGAGCAGATCAGCGGCCTGGCGCGAGTGGTGCGCGGAAATGCGCAAGCGGGATTTGAAAATGTCGCCCTCTGGCACGAGCGCGACATTTCCCACTCCTCCGCCGAGCGCGTCATTCTGCCCGATTCGACGACGCTGCTGGATCATCTACTGAACAAAACGTCCAACCTGATGGACACGATGTTTGTGTATCCCGAGCGAATGCTGGCCAACCTGGAAAGCACGCGCGGCCTGATCTTCAGCGGCCAACTTCTCCTCGATCTCGTGGAGCATGGAGTCGCGCGCGAAGAAGCCTATCGCGCGGTCCAGGCGCATGCCATGAGGGCATGGAAGGAAGGCGTCGACTTTCACGATTTGGTGTTGGCCGATAAGGAGATCACAGCCAAGGTCCCGCGCAAGCAAATCGAACATGCCTTCGATCTGCAGCGGCAACTGAAAAACGTCGACAAGATATTCGCGCGCGTTTTCGGCAATGGCGGGCTCGCAAACAAGCGCCGGAACGGCGCCGCACGAGTTCCCCGAAAACCTTCCCAGAGAGCTCGGCGTCCTCGCTAGCAATCAACGGCGTTCCCTCAAAGAGATCTCGTTCGCGAAATGTGGTCACCCTTTCTCCTCGATCTGCATCTCAATTTCGCCTCTCCGCCAGCCTTTCGACGGCGGGCCGCGGACAATTGAGTTTGGAGGACCGGCGTGTCCTTGAACCACCTCACGCGCATCTCGATCGCAGCTTTCGCTTGTATCCTCCTAGCCTTGCCTTCCTCGGCAGAAACTGGGCAGAAAAAAGCCTGGGCAATGTTCGAGACTGCGGCTAAGTGCAAGAACGCCACGCAGCGGGCCATCGGTATTCGGGCTTTGGGGTTGCTGCCTGACGATGCTCATGCTCGCGAACTCGCCGAGCACGCGCTTACCGATAACCGGCCGGAGGTTCGCGCCGCGGCTGCTACCGCCCTGGGGCAGATGAACGCGGTCGAGTCAGTGCCAAAACTGCGCCAGTTGCTGGGAGACAAACGGCTTTCAGTAGTAATGGCGGCTGCTCATTCTCTGCATGACTTGAAAGACGATGCTACCGCGAATGCGATTTATCTGGATGTGCTCATCGGCGAAAGAAAAGGCGACGGCTTGATCGCTTCGCAAATGGACACTCTGCACAATCCCAAAGAACTTGCGATGATCGGCGTCGAGCAAGGAATCGGCTATGTCCCCTTTGCCGGTATTGGATGGGATGCGTGGCGTTACACGCACAAAAAGAATCCGCACCCCCCGCGGGCGGTTGCGGCGGCTTTTCTGGCGCACGATCCCGATCCGGAATCCGGCAGGGCCTTGCTGAAAGCGGCGTTGAACGATAAAGACTGGATCGTGCGTGCCGCCGCAGTGGAAGCCCTCGCCCAACGCGGCGATCCCGCACTCGAAGAAAAAATCGAACTCAGCCTTTACGACACCAACGTTCACGTGCGATATACCGCGGCTGCCGCTGTGATCCGCTTGAGTACACTGGCACGGAAAGATCTCCGCAGAGAAGCGGAGAAAAAGACCGAGCCGAGCCCCCCAGCAGCTGAGCGTGCTTCGCGCTAGGCGCGAATCTCAGCAATCATTCAACCCGGATTTCCCAGGAATCTTCAGCTCAGATCGAACAGAACTTTCCTTCCTTCTTTAACCCCGTAGGCCACGATAAGTTGCTTTCCAGTGCAATAGCAGTTTCCCGTTCTTTGCAATGCCAGCATGGTGGATTGTGCATCTCCACCATCTCACCGCGCATCGAAGGAATTAACCAGGTAGTTAGTTCGTAAAGTTTCGTCAATGGGTCGGAGGTGACCTGTGGCAAATGAAATCAAGAAGACAATTTCAAAATCGTTGGCGGCTTTGTTTGCGGTGGGAGTGCTGAGCGCGATGCTCGTTGCTCAAACCGCCGCGGCCCGCTTCGACAATCAAATTCAACCCGCCGTCGCACACAAACTGGCGGCGAAAAAACAGTTCCAGAACGTGAAATCCAGCGTGGAAGACGGCATCGTGACCCTGACCGGAACCGTCGACCTGTATCAGCGCAAACTCGACGCCGCCAAACTCGCTCGAAAAACTGCGAGCGTGCAGGGTGTGCGTAACCTTATTACGGTAGCCGGACCAACCGTTGCCGATGAGCAACTCGAGCAAAAACTGGCTCGCAAGCTCACCTACGTGCGCGTCGGTTACGACAACACGTTCGACTACTTCGCGCTCGGCGTGAAAGACGGCGTGGTCACGGTTGAGGGTGAGGATCGTACCGGCGTAGGCCGCGACGAAGCTCTCTCTGACATCTACAACATGCCGGGAGTGAAAGATGTCGTCGAGAAGATCACAATCGAACCGACGTCACCCTTTGACGACGGCCTGCGACTGCGGGCGGCGCGGGCCATCTATCGCGATCCGGTGTTGAGCAAGTACGCGATCGATCCCGCAAAGCCGATTCGCATCATCGTGGATAACGGTCACGTGACGCTCTACGGAGCCGTAAACAACACGATGGACAAGCAGGTAGCGGGGCTGAGGGCGGGGGAACTGTTCGGCGCTTTCAGCGTGGAGAACAAACTGGTGGTGGAAAACGATTCCGGCCAGTCGGGAATGTAACGCGGTTTCGGGGGAAAGAAGGGCGCGGCGCAAGCCGCGCCTTTTTTCTTTCACAGCCGGTTAATCAACGACGCTACATATCCTCCGCCGAAACCATTATCAATATTCACCACGCTCACGTTCGATGCGCAGGAATTCAGCATTCCCAGCAGTGCAGTCAATCCTTTGAACGATGCGCCATATCCCACGCTTGTCGGAACCGCAATGACCGGCACGCCGACGAGGCCACCGACCACGCTGGGCAAAGCGCCTTCCATGCCAGCACAGACGATGATCACACGTGCTCTCGTCAGCGCTTCGCGATTAGCAAGCAGGCGATGGATTCCCGCAACACCTACATCGTAGAAGTGCTCTACCTTGTTGCCCATAAGTTCGGCGGTGACCACAGCTTCTTCCGCAACCGGGATATCGCTGGTTCCAGCCGAGACCACGGCAATGGTCCCTTTGCCGTAGGTTTGCGGATCGCGCTGCAATACGATCGCCCGCGCAAGTTCGCGATACTCTGCCGCGCGCACCTTCTTCTTCACGGCAGCAAACTGCTTCTTGTCCGCGTGTGTGGCAAGGACGTTCCCGCCATGCTTCGCCAATCGTGCAAAAATCTCCGCCGTCTGCGAGGGAGTTTTTTTCTCTCCGAAAATCACTTCCGGCATGCCCCCGCGCAGGCTGCGATGATGGTCTACCTTGGCGAAGCCCAGGTCTTCGAAAGGCATGTGCCGTAGGCGTTCGACGGCATCGTCGGGAGTGACCTCACCCCGGCGCACCTGCTGGAAGAGTTTGCGGATGGATTCCGCGTTCACGATTCAACCGTTGGCATCGTAGTCAGCGACTTAGCGTTGAAATAGCGTGCTCTACAGTTTGCTGAAAAACGCCGTTTCGCACAGGTTTGGGAAGGACACGACTTCAGTCGCAGCCCGTACGCTCTCTGAAAATCACTCGCGCTTTAGCGCCTGAGGTTTGAGGTTCTGCCACCAAGGCAATTCTTCAGCAAAATTCTAGGGTAGCACTATGCGGAACACTTGGCCTTAATTGCGTGCGCTGCGGGAGGCAGAGCGGATTTTGGCGATCACGGCGACGCAAACCTTTCGCGCCGCACCGGCCTGATCGAGATGCGCGAGAAACAAGCGGCGCAGCTCGCGCGGTTTCACCTTGCCATCCAGATAGACGGCATAAATCTGGTTGCCTAGCCTGTAGCCCCAATTCCGGGCGCTGGAGTCTAGCTTCGCTTCGTCGGCGCGAATCGCGGACTGCGCTGCTTTTTCGACTGTCGAGCGCGATAATACGGTCGGATCATCCGTGTCGGGAGCAGGGCGCGAAGGGTACAGAACGCGCGATCCAAAATAAGCGACCGCATGCTCAATGACTCGCGTGTAGAAGATATCCGCGTGGAGAGCAGGTGTTTCTGCCTCCCCGTCCGCCGTACCGCGATCCTTCAGCCGGTCAGGCAGTCCACGGCAGGCATGGTGCAAAAAGCGCGCCGCATCTTCGGCGGCATGCACCATTTGAAATTCGCGGATGCAAAACGCATTCAGCGCCGGCAGATAGGCGCTGCCGCGTTCCTCGACTGTAGCGAGCATCGTTCCTAGTTGCTGGTCTCTGATGCCCTTGCGCGCCAAAAGACGCCGCAGCATTGACTCAGAGGCGCTGCCATGCACTTCGGGCAACATGTCCACAAGAAACTTCGGCTGCGTGCCGTTGTGCGGTGAGTACCGGTTGATTTCGAGAAACGCCGCCAGGCTGTCGATGAGGTTGTAGACCGTCGGGGCAAAATCCGGGCCCGAGTCGCAGCGGCTCCACTGGTCGAGAAACAGGCGATAGCTCTCGTACTTTTCGAGCGGCGTGGCATTGAATACGCACAAGACGTCATCGCTTACCCGCACCGCGTCTACTTTGTCGGCGGGTTCGCCGGCGGCACGCCAGTAGAGCGGGTCGACGTTTTGTAGGACGGTAAGGGTTTTTGCGCCCGGAATTTCCCTCTGCAGCACACGCGGAAGATGCCCCGGCGCCAGATGGGATTCGCCGAACAATACAAAGATCACGGCTTCGGGATGACGTTGCCGGATCTCGGCGATCTTCGCCGCGGCATGCCGGTCACGCGCTGCAATCTTCCGCAGGTTTTCTCGCGGCATGCAGTCGAGGCCATAAACCGCCTCGCCATGGTCGCGCGCCGCGACCAGTAACTCGTAGAAAGGCGCCCAGTCGTAACCCCAATCCAGATCGAAGCGGATGCGCTGGCGCAATTCACTTTCATCGATCTCGCGACGCCACCATTCGTCGAGAATGTGCTGGTCACGGGCGAAGATCGTTTCGACTCCAAGAACGACTGGACGATCCCCAGCCAGCGCGCGCTGCTCGAAAAGCGACGCCGCATAACGCTGCGCCACCGGCAGCGCGTGGTAATCGCCGATCAGAACGATGTCGGCCGCGTTCAGGGCTGTCTGAATCTGCTGCAAGTCGAGGACGGAATTGTAGTTGACAAACGCCTGGCTGAATTCGCGCAAATACTTGCGTCGATTGTGGGAATCCTGGGCGCGAATTTCGCGCTCCACTCCCGCCAGCGCGTGCAATTGCGCGACGCTGCGGCGGGATCGCAAGTTGGTGGTTGATGCCATAGATGCGGCTTTCAGCTTTTGGCTCTTAGCTTTTCGCTCTTAGCTTTTCGCCCTTAGCTTTTACTTTTAATTGTCCCTTCAGCTTTCGGTTACTGACTCTAAGAACTCTTTCATCAGGTGCAGCCTTGACTCATCGTTCTTCAATCCTTATGCTCCAACTTCGGGACGACCTGCTGGCCGACCTGTCGGAGGCCCATTGCCGAGTCATCCGCCACAAAATCTGACCGTCGCGACCACGGGCGCCAGCGGTTCCGTCTTTCTCCAGCAACTGCTGCTTACGGTCAATCGCGATGAGCGCGTTCAAACCGTCAACTTCATCGCTTCGGATTCCGCCTTGCGCGTGATGGCGGAAGAGCTCGGCATCCTTGGCCGGGCAAATCTTGTCGAGCAACTCCTGTCTACAAAAATCCTGGCCGCGAAAAAAGCCACGACGGGAAGCTCCGGAAAAAACCCGGCTCGCAGCGGCGGAAATCCATCATCCAGAATTTCCAAAATCAAAGAACAGTCGAACGCCGATATCGGAGCCAATGTGGCCAGCGGCTCTTACCCCGCCGACGCCATGATCGTGCTCCCCTGCAGCGTGGGCACTTTGGCCCGCATCGCCAACGGCATCGCCTCGCACCTGATCGAGCGCGCCGCCGACGTCTGCCTCAAAGAGAAGCGGCCGCTCGTCCTGTGCGTGCGTGAAACGCCGTTGAACAAAATCCACATTCGCAACATGTACCGCGCTGCCGACGCTGGCGCGACCGTCTTTCCGCTCATCCCCGCCTTTTATTACCGGCCGGCAAATTTAGATGACATGGCCCGAGAATTCGCCTACCGTGTGCTGGCTCATCTCGGCCTTCCCCAGCCTGACGCATTTCGCTGGAAATGCTGAAATATCATCGGGTTACCCAGCTACGTGTAAAACGTCGTCGATCTAAAGGAAGATCGACTGAATCAGGGGATTTTTAAGTGTAGGTAGCGAAAGCTTCGGGTCCCAGATACCTAGCGGTCATGTACGGCAGAACGTCATCTAAGGATTAGATGCAATTGGTGCGATGCGGAAGTCATGAATAACGTGATCACAACTCAATGCTGCATCGCCGGAGGCGGCCCCGCCGGAATGATGCTCGGCTTTCTGCTGGCTCGCAGCGGTGTAGACGTGATCGTCCTCGAAAAGCACGCCGATTTCCTGCGCGATTTTCGGGGCGACACCATTCACCCTTCGACGTTGGAGCTGATGCATGAGCTCGGCCTGTTGGATGAATTTTTGAAGCGCCCGCATCAGGAGGCGCGCCGGCTGAGCGGCCAAATTAACCATGCGAGAGTCACGATGGCGGATTTCAGCCACCTGCCGACTTGCTGCAAGTTTATCGCCTTGATGCCCCAGTGGGATTTTCTGAGTTTCCTCGCCGAGCAAGGCAAACACTATCCCGGCTTTCGGCTGATGATGCGGGCGGAAGTAACAGACCTGGTTGCGGAAAATGGACGGATCGCCGGCGTGAAAGCAAAAACTCCGGATGGCGAAATCGAAATTCGCTCCGCATTAACCATCGGAGCCGATGGCCGTAGCTCGACCGTTCGCGAGCGCGCCGGTTTGCAGGTAATGGATATCGGCGCGCCGATGGATGTGCTGTGGATGCGAATCAGCCGCCAGCCAACCGATTCGGCCGAGGTGCTGGGCCACGTCGAACCCGGAAAATTGCTGGTCATGATCGACCGCGAGGATTACTGGCAATGCGGCTACGTCATTCCGAAAGGCGCGGCCGAAGAAATGCGCAAGCGCGGAATCGAAAAATTTCGCGACGATCTCGCCAGCCTCGAGCCGTTCTTGCGCGACCGCGTCCGCGAACTGCGCGACTGGAACGACGTAAGCCTCCTTACGGTGAAAGTCGATCGCCTGCGGCAATGGTCGCGCCCCGGACTGCTGTGCATTGGAGACGCGGCGCATGCCATGTCACCGGTCGGAGGTGTCGGAATTAATCTCGCGGTTCAGGATGCCGTGGCTGCGGCAAATATTCTAGCGGCCAAGCTCGCGACAGGGACCCTGACCAGCGATGACCTTCTCACTGTTCAACAGCGAAGAGACTTTCCCACCCGCGCTACGCAACGGCTGCAAGTCTTTATTCAGAACAAGGTCGTTAGCCGCGTGCTCAGGAGTTCGCGGCCCATCGCTGTTCCGTTTCCGATTCGGCTTCTGCAGCGATTTCCCGCCCTGCGCCGCATTCCCGCGCGTGTAATCGGAATGGGCTTTCGTCCGGAGCATGTTCGAACTCCGGAAAATTCGTTCGGCACTCGCTAAAGTTTTATTCGGCGATACTTCTGGCCGATGGTAATATCCGTTATCTTTAAGCCCTGCAAATTCTGCTCGGAGTTTTCGGCCGGGAATCGGGATACGGTTCATGCCTAAGACGAAGACGCTCTTGTTACTCGCAACGATCCTGCTTGGGATGGCTGGAGCTCGTGCAGCCGATGAAGGCAATCCGTTAGCAAAAGATCCTAAAGCAGCCAAAGCGGGTGAGTATGAATTCCGCATCAACTGCGCGCTCTGCCATGGACTGGGTGCGCACGGCGGCGGACGCGGTCCCGACCTGACGCGGGCGCAAAAGAAGCATGCGCATTCTGACGCGGAGTTGTTTCAGGTGATCAGCAATGGCATTCCGGGCACCGTGATGCCTGCCAACGGGACCAATGGCCAGGGCGTCGGCATGACCGACGAAGAGATCTGGCAGATCATCACTTACATTCGCAGCGTCGAGGTGAAGGCTCCAGCCACGCCGGTCGGCAATGCGGCGCAAGGCAAGGAGGTTTTTTATGGCGACGCGAACTGTTCCCTCTGCCACATGGTCGAAGGTAAGGGTGGGCGTATTGGACCGGATCTCACTTCCGTCGGAGGCTCGCGCACGCGCGATGCAATCGTCGACTCGGTGCGCAATCCGAGCCGCAGGCTGGCCTGGGGACTGACTGAGTCCACCAAGGAATTTCCGCAGGAGTACGAAACGGTCACCGTTGAGACGGCCGAGGGTAAGGAAATCAAGGGCGTAGCTCTAAACGAAGACAACTTCAGCGTGCAAATAATCGACTCAAGCGAGCAGGTTTACCTGCTCGACAAAGACAAGCTGCGGTCATTCAAAAAAAGCCGTGAATCGCTAATGCCAATCTACGCGCCAGATTTGCTGAGCGACAAAGATCTCAACGACATCGTGGCATACCTGATTAGCGTGGGGGCGAAATGAGAGCGCGAATTCTCTTTTCTCTTTTGATATTTTGCTCTGTCTCCGCTCTCTTCCCGCCGGCTCATGCCCAGGTTACCTCCGAGCGCCTTCTCAATTCCGCCAAAGAGCCGCAAAATTGGCTTACGTATTCAGGGGATTACTCTGGCCGCCGGTTCACCGCGCTCGATCAAATCAATAGCAAGAATGTCTCTTCGCTTGCCGCAAAGTGGGTCTATCAAACCGGCGCGACCGGAAAGCTCGAAACCACACCGCTCGTCGTCGACGGCATTCTTTATGCCACGGCGCAGGACAATCGCGCCTTCGCTCTCGACGCTCGCACCGGGCGGCCCATCTGGATGTATCAGCGAGCCGTGCCGGCAGACATTCGTCCCTGCTGCGGCCACGTGAACCGGGGCCTCGCCATCCTGGGCGATAAAGTTTTCCTGGGAACGCTCGACGCGCATGTGATCGCGCTCGATTCAAAAACCGGCAATGTTATTTGGGATATCGTCGCTGCGGACTACCGCACCGGATACAGCTTCACGGTCGCGCCTCTCGCGGTGAAAAATCTGGTCGTGCTCGGCGTTTCCGGCGGCGAGTACGGCGTTCGCGGATTCATCGATGCCTACGATGCCAATACCGGCGATCGCAAGTGGCGCTTCTACACCGTGCCCGGTCCCGGCGAACCGGGGCATGAAACGTGGGAGGGCGATTCCTGGAAGGTTGGCGGCGCTCCGGCGTGGAACACGGGGACCTATGACGCCACGACGAATCAGATTTTTTGGCCGACGGGCAATCCTGCGCCGTCCAATCGCGGCGCCGGACGCGCGGGAGACAATCTCTACAGCAATTCTCTGCTCGCGCTGGATGCCGATACTGGAAAAATGAATTGGTACTTCCAGTTCACCAAGCATGACGAGCATGATTGGGATGCAACGGAGATCCCCGTGATGATCGATGCCGGCCGCAGGCATCTGATTGCACAAGCCAATCGCAACGGGTTTTTCTACGTTCTCGATCGCACATCAGGGAAACTGGTTTCCGCAAACGCCTACGGCAAAATTACCTGGAGCGATTCGAAAGATGCCGAGGGACGCCCTGTCGCGAAGAAAGAAGCTTCACCCACGCTTGAGGGGCACACGGTTTGTCCCGGCGCGCTGGGCACCACGAATTTCATGGCGCCAACTTACGATCCGCAGACCTCGTTGTTCTACGTGACGGCGCGCGATCAGTGCGATATTTTCAGCACGGCTCCGCAGCCGTACGAGGCTGGGCACGCGTTCTACGGCAGCGCATATTTTCCTTCGGAAGAAGCCGAGCCGTATCGCGGATTCCTGAAGGCGATCGATCCCGCGACCGGCGAGATCAAATGGAAATTCGACCATACCTCGCCCACGTGGTCTGGCGCACTGTCAACCGCCGGAGGTCTTGTATTTACCGGCGATGCCGAAGGAAATTTCATCGCACTCGATGCAGCGTCGGGCAAGCCCCTCTGGCACTTCCAGATGGGTGGGGCCGTGTACGCCGCTCCTATGGCCTTTGCCGTCGACGGAAAAGAATACGTGGCTATCGCCGCCGGTAGCGCGGTCTATGCGTTTGCATTGCCATAGGTATATTTGGGACTCCGCTGGAATCTCCATCTTCCAACACATCTCTTCGCAAAATACTCCGAATCGAAAACTAATCTGATCTCGAAGATAATTTCG
>Ga0307474_10000089_pt1 | contig 65788 bp, 90 predicted proteins | sample atmos_gasesECM1C_2_FD_203312 | JGI IMG/M metagenome (GOLD analysis project Ga0307474, IMG submission 203312) | Hardwood forest soil microbial communities from Morgan-Monroe State Forest, Indiana, United States - atmos_gasesECM1C_05 | ecosystem: Environmental > Terrestrial > Soil > Temperate...
CCGCCCGAGGACCTGGACGATCTGCCGACTGGGTGGGTGTACGGATAAGACGGCATCATCAACGAGATCGTGGCCGAGGAAGTGGACGGCCAGATGGTGGATAGGCTCTACCCGCTGTTCATGTCCCACCTGCGACGGTTCAAGGTATCAGGGTCGAGCAGCGGCGGGGCGGGTAATCTCGCATTCGAAGTAGAGACCAACCCCGGCGTCTGGAAAGACGTGAATGTCCCCAGCATCGAAATGTCCACCGAGCAGCGGCTGATGGTCTGCCTGCGCGGTCAGGACGTGAAGCCGAACCCTCCCCACAAGAGAAGGATCGAATTGTTCATGACTAGCTTCATGGCAAAGCTTGACGCCGAACGCCGGCGTCTCGACACCATTCCGTACGGATGGGTGTTCAACAAGGAGAACGTCAGATCGGGGTTCTCATATGGAGGTAAGCTGATGAAGACCGACGGCACGTCTGTCTCTGCAGGGATCGCTGATCCGAAACTGGCGAGCGTGTATTCGCCGTCGGGCAGCGCGGACCCCTGGTTCGCTGCGCTGAAGGTCGTGACCGACCAGAAGCACCCGGCCCTGGAAGCCATCGTTGCGCTCGCGTTCGCGGCGCCGCTGATGCACGCCACCGGGCTCTATAACGGTATCTTGCATGCGTGGTCCGACGAGGGCGGCGCGCACAAGACCACCAGCATATCCATTGGTCTGGCCGTGTGGGCGAGCCCGCAGAAGGCCAAGGAGAACCGGATGACTTCTCCGAAGGCCATGCTGAAAAAGCTGGGAGAACTGAAAAATCTGCCTGTGTATTGGGACGAGATCAATAGGGTGGAACAGCTTAAGCCCGTGCAGCAGTTCCTCGACGTGGCGACAGAGGGCCGCGGTGGCCTGACCCTGACCCAGAACCGCGAGTTCCGGGACCCGGGCGACTGGGAGAGCCTTGTCGGCGTAGGGGCGAACGTGAGCCTCTACGAGTTCGTCAAGCGGAATACGAAAAATACCGACGCGCAGCTTCAGCGCATCTTCGAGATCAAGGTGGAGAAGCGCGCCGACACAGCGAACCCGCTGCTGGTGTCCAAGCTGATCGAGAGCCTGAACCGCAACTATGGGCAGGTCGGCGTGCGCTACGCCGAGGTCCTGGCCAAGGGCGGCCCGGAGATCGAAAAGTACGTCGTGGAAATCTGGGAGAAATTTAACAAAGACGTGAACGTGCAGAGCCCCGAGCGGTTCCGCGCGGCCCTGGCAGCCACGCTCTATGCGGGCGCACGGCTGGCCAACACGATCGGCGCTACGTTCAACACGGGCTTGCTGTATGGCTATCTGGTTGACGAGTTCCTGAAACAGCGCAAGCTGATCATGTCCATGTCACCGATCGCCGGGACGTATCTCAGCACGGCGGATACACTGTCGAAGTTCTTCGACACGGTCACCCGTAACGTGCTGTGGGTCGACAAGCTGAACACCGGCCGCGGCAAGCAAGGACCCGTGACGGTGATCCAGGGTCCCAAGATCGAAGACCCTGTGTTCGTGCGCTGCGCGGTCAACACCACGCCGCCGCTCGTGCAGATATCGAAGGACAAGTTCGACGCGTTCCTGCGCGAGGAAGACACCAGCGTGTCTTCCATATACAGCGGGTTGAAGAAACACTTCGGCGCGACGATCACCCGGCTCAGCCTCACGGCAGGGACCAACCGGATCGGCGGCCGCAGCGAGGTTGTGTCGATCCCCGCGGCAAGCGGCATGCTGTACGACTTCTGCTTCAAGCAGACGCCGCCAGATCAGCGGCCGCCCGAGGCAGCGGCGCCCGTGATCCCAGACGAACCTGACGACAGTGGCCCCACGTTACAGGGTGCTGTAACGCAAGCGGCGGCCGATCACGCAACAGTGGATGCAGCTACAGAGGCGCAAAGTGACAACGCTTGATCTGGATGCGCTCACACCCGACGAGCTAGATGATGCGCGCAGGAAGCTGACGCATCGCCTGCGCGTGCGGCTAGGCGATCTGCTCTTTCAGCATCTTGATCTGGAAGATGTTACCGCCGGCGACGCGGGGCTTGTTTCGAACGTGATGGAACGATTTTGCGCAGCCCAAGCGAAAGCTGGTGGACCGGCGGACAAGAATTAGTATCGCGCCGGCAAGCCAGATGAATGGCTTCCACAGCATTCTTTCCACACTCGATTGCCACCAACGCGAATTTGCCGCCTGACCCACAGGCGGCAAATTTTTCACTTGCAGGGTAGAGACCGCCTTCCCAGACGCCTTTGCGGTGCATGCACTCAACATAATAGACCATGCCGTTCGGCATGATGAACAGTCCGTCAGTGTCACACTGGATATCGAGGATCGCCTTGCGGGTCGGCAGGTGCCGTGTCTGTTTGACCTTGTCGAAAAGCGCGACCATGTCACGATGGTCACAGGCGCCGGCGAACCCCATCAGGCCGCCAGATGACAACCGATGGATTTTCGGCATGCGACTGTAGATGGTCTCGCCAGATGTAACTTGACTGTCGCTAGCGATGATCCCGTTGGCGTAAGCGATCGTCGTCATGGCCCTGGTCCTTTTTGAAAATTTTGCACACACCCATCGGATAGATCGGGTCTACCACTGCGGTGCAATGTGGTCCAGGACGAAACATCGTACACACCGAGCAGTGACGCGCCGGCGTGCCATGATCATAGTTCACAGCAGAATGAGACTGCTTAGCCAAGGTTTATCCTCTTGGCTTAATCGGCTTTTCAGACTTGGACTTGGCCGCCGGTGCGGCGGGTCCGCCGTCACCTTTCTTGCCTTTGGCGCCCTTGCCCCAGTTCTCGTCTGTGGCTTGGTTGGGCGGGTTCGGCTGCAGCTTGCCGCGGAACGTGTCCGGGGTCTTCATAAAGTCTGTGCTCCGGCCGAGGACGGCACCGCCCTGGGCGTAGCTCTCCGTCTTGCCGAGATATCCCTTGTTCATGACTGGCCCTCCTTGGGCATGTGATACGACGTGCTCGGGGAGCGACCCATATTTCCCCTTGGTAGCTTGATCCCACTCGTGAACCTTGGCCGGGCCGCCGAGGGCCTTTTCACCAGCGGGCGTGTGAGCCCATCCTTGCTGTGCGCGACTGACATACGGCATGATAGCACCTTCGTTATAGGCGATGTAACCCTCAGCGGTTAAAGACTTTCTCAAAAAACCCTTCGGGGGCTTTTTCGCGGTGGCGTAGCTCAGCCTCATTGTGCTTGCCCTGCTGGGCCTCATAACGAGCCGCGGCGTCGCTGGGCTCTTTCAGGCCGACACCGCTTTCGAGCATCTTCTTCAGCACGGCTCCCACCGTTACACCTTGCTGGCGTGCCAGGGCCGCCGCCTGGGCATACGGCGGGACGAGCGCGCGGGCAGCGTAATCCACGCCCTGGGCCGCCTGGGTAACCGCCGGCGCGCCAGGGGTGAGCACATGCTGGCCCTTCCAGTCGAGATTATGGGTGGCCTCCCAGATCGTGTTGAGCGGGATCGAGGGAGTGAACAAGTTCATGCCGGCCTGGGTATAGGCGTTCGGCTCGCCCTCGTAGAGTTCGCCAGGGATTTGCGCGAGCGCGGCCGCGCCGCGGCGCCCCAGCGTGGCGTTCTGGTTGCCGGTGATCATCTTGGCGAACGGGTCGAGGATATACGGGTAGATGCCATAGGTCAGCAGCCCGAGCGCAGCAGTGGCGCCGACGGCTTCTCGCCAGTCTGCCGGGTTCTCCGGAGTTGCGATGTTCTTCGCTGTGCGGCCGATCGACTGCCACAGGTCTTGGTGGTACGGTCCGAACCAAGAGAACGCTGGGTCGTTCAGAATTTTCTGCGCCCAGCGCGCGCCCATAAAGGTCGGGCTGTCCGGCCGATAGGCGCCGATGTAGTTGTGCGCCGCGGCGGCGGCCTCTTGCGGGCTCATGCCAAGCCGCTTGGCTGTCTGGTACAGCGATGTGAGCAGAATATCGTTGCCGGCCCACATGACCTTGTTGGACGCTCGCATGAGCGAGTGTCCCCACTGGTCAATAGGAATACCCGAGGCCTGCGCGAATTTGCTCCACAAGCCGGGTCGCTGACTGATCCGGATGCCAGCCGATTTCATCATGTCCTGGATCACGCCGTGGTCGAACACCTGTGAGGCGTACATCGGCCGGCCACCCGCCGCGCGCATTTCCTGCTGCAGGGCGTCTTGCGACAGCACGGACTTGTAGGCGCTGGCGAGGTCCGGAATGAAATTCCGGAACACGTTGCCGGCTTTCGCGGGCTCGCGCGCCAGCATGGCCGCGGTGCCAATGAAGTGCTGTGCGGCGATGTTCATGACGTGGAACGTCGGCGAAAGCAAATAGAGTGGCTTCGCCATGTTCTGCGCGAAGTTACGCAGGCTCTCAAGCGCGTCTTCGTTCACGCCAGGACGCCGGAAATCGTCGAACAACTGCTGTAACCGCGGGTCGTAGTAGACGGTCTTTCCGGAGCGCGGGGCCTTCTGAAGCTGCTCAAGCTGCGTCTCTTTGTATCCGAGGGTCCGCGCCTTCTCAGCGTCGGTCGTGGAGAACCCCTGCACGGTCGTGTTGGCCTGGATACGCTTGAGCAGATTGTCGCGCATAATCGCGGCGCGCATGCCGCGGATCGAGTTCGCGTAGGCGATCAGCGGATGCTCCGCAAACTTGACCTCGCCGTTCGTGGCGTTGGTGATCTCATGGGCAGTGGCTTCGTCCACCGTGAAGGTGCCTTTCTTGCCACCAACGTTGAGCGGGATCGTATCGCCCAACTTGCCTTCGAACGACGCCGGCGCGCTCTTAAGCACAGTGGGCGCACCGTTTCGGATGATCACGGGATTGCCATTTTCGTCCATGCTGAAGATCAAACGCTGACCAGCGTTGTCATCGAGCGCGAAGAACACGCGGTCCTGCAGCGCGCCATCCCAGCTTGAAAGGTTGCGGGACCACGGCGTGTCATTGTCCCGGGGCTGCGCATCCGGCACGCGGGCGCGAGGAATGTTCGCTACGTTGCCGTTGTACTCATCCGGCAGCTTGAACCCCATTTTCTTGGCGAGGTTATAGAGCCGCTGGCGCTCATCCACGAGCGGCTTGACGTACTGGTCATAAACCGCCTGCTCTTTCGGACCAAGCGGGGTCTGGGTCTCCATGTCCCGATAAACCTTCGTCCATTCAGCGTCGCTGAGTTGCGGGTGGCCGGCCGCGAAGTTCGCGCCCAGCTTGCCGTCCATTGTCCGCATGGTGCCTTCGTTCACGTTGAACTCGTGCGACAGGTCTTCGGCCACGCGGTCAGCGATCGGATTGCGTGACTTGGGGAAAATATACGGCAGCAGGTTGCGCACAGCACCGCTGTTATCACCGAGGAATTTTGCGGCCGCATCCTGAACACCCTGCAAGGTGCCGGGCGCCGTTTTCGGTGCCGCTTTCTTGGCCTTGTACGCAGCAAGCTGCTCAGGGGTCAGCTTACCGCCGTATTTCGCTTGTTCCTCCGCGGTTGGCGCACGCACGGTCCCGGCGCTGGCAGCGCCTTCGCTCTCCCCCAATGGGGCGCCGGCGATCTGTTTCGGTACGCCCGGGGTCTCATGCGGTTCAACGCGTCCGCGCTGACCGGCCGCGAGCGTCGCTTTCATGTCATCCATCAACTGGGCCGGGTCAGCGGGCTCAGTGAGTTCATTGTGCAGGTCATAGTTCTCCGCGAGCGTGGAGTAATCCTTGTTTGGTAGCTCGTTCAGCCAGCTTCGCAGATCGTTCTGCGCTTCCACGTAGGAGTTGTCCTTGCCGGGAGCGACAGGCTCGATCGGATCAAAGGTCTCACGCTCGATGTTCTGTGCCTCGTTCTCGCCCTCCGGCACGAAACCCTTTTTGGCTATGTCAGCGTCAATGCGTGTCGTCGCCTGCACATCAGCCGCCCCGCCGGCTTTCAGCATTTTTTCGGCGGCGATGTAATCCGTGATGTTCTTCGGGGTCGGCTTGGTGATCGCGCGCTGTGCGGCCTTCAGCATCTGCCACTCCGGCGGCTTTACGCGCGGCTTGTATGCAGTCAGCGGGTCCTGGCCACCGTTTGCAGCCGTCGCGGCGTCAACCATCTTCTGAAGGCGCCCCACCAGCGCCTGCTTGTCAGGCACAGAGGTCGGAATAAAATCCGGGTTCTCGTTCGGATGGGCAGCCACAGCCTTTTGGATCGCGTCGAGCGCACCCTGGCGCTTGGTCGCGAGCGCCGGCGTGTTCGCCACCATACCATTCACGGTCGGCCGGCGTCCCTCGGTGAATTCCTTGGACCGCGCGATTTGATCCAACTGACGGGCAATCGCGATCTGCTGGTCCGGCGGCGCGGCCTGAAGACGCTGCGCAACACGCGACATGTTGTTATCAGCGGCGAACTGCAGCGCCTTCTGCACGATCTTTGGCACGCGGCCGGGCTTCGTTACAGGCGCTGTAACCTCCTGCGGCGGCGCCGTTAGCCGCTGCAGTATCTCGTCCTTGCCCATGTGATGGGTCATCTGATCATTGTCGGCCGCCTCGGGGTTCACATGCAGGTCAGTCGGCAGATCAGTCGGGTGCTCGCGCTCTGTGTTCGCCAGATACCCGTCAATCGTCTTCGTGTATTCACCCCAGTCAAGTCCAGCGCGTACGACCGCGGCGTGCTCGGCCGCGGTAGCGACCGTGTGCGCGTCCGGATACTTCATGCCGTTCGCCATCAGTAACTGCTCGACCGTCTCATGGACAGCGAGCGGGCGCTGGAATTGCTCGGGGATGCTCGGGTCCACGTAGACCGGTCCGTTGATATCCTTCGACGAGTTCGCACCCGATGGCATGGGGCGTGTCTCGATCGGGCGTGTCATCGCGTGCTCGGTCGCCGCCTGTACAAAGGGCGTTTCCACAATTTCCGCGATTTTCGGATGCAACTGTGGAACAGCTTGCTGCGGCTGCATTTCTTGCTGGATTGCAGCGTTGCGCGTGGCGCGCGCCGGGGTCTGTGCTACCGGTTGAGCAGGTGCAGCCGGGGGCGGCTGCTTGAACGAGCCGTCCGGGTTGCGCTGCAGGAACGCCGGGATGCTTTCGTCGGTCGCGCCCAGACCAGTGTTGATCGGTGGAGTAGGAGGCTCGGCCGTGGCGGCAGGTGGCGCAGCGCTCGTAAGCGCAGCCGTGACCGTTGGATCAGTGTCGCCGACCGAGATATTGGGTTGCGACGGAGTAGTCTCGATACCTTTGGCCTGCGCGGGTGAGCCCTTGCCGTAATCGCGGCCAGGGTCAGACGGCCGTGCAGCAGTGCGCGCCACCATGGGGGCGCCGACTGGATTACCTGCGCCGGAAATTTCCGGGGCAGGCGCATTTTCTGCTGCGATACCCGGCGCTGTAGTGGTGAGATCATTGGCGACTTCGATATCCGATTTGCCGGCGCCTTCGGCTTCCTGACCTTGGAGATCGGGGCGACCCGCAGTTCCAGGCTCAGTCGCGATGGCATTGGGTACTTCGCCTGTGCCCGTGCCTTTGAGACCCGCCGCTGTGCTTGCCACACGGCCGCCGAGACCTGAGACCCAATCGCGCGCAACAGGAGCGGCAGCGCCCGCACCAGCGGCCAGAAGGACTTTTCCGGGGTCGACGGAGCCGTCATTGTACGCCTCGTTGCCAGCTTCACCGGCACCCATGATAGCAGCGCTCACGGCCCGCGTGCCAGCGGAAGCCGCAGGGGCGTTCGCGCCGAGCGCGGTGCGGAGTATTTTTCCGCCGGCGCCCCCGATTTGGTTCAGTGCCTGGATATTTCCAGTGCCCAGCGACAGCAAGGTATCAAGAAGTCCCCCTGCTTCGCTGGCATACGGATGCTGCGAAACGTCGGCTTGTTCCTGGGCCGGGTTGAACGCGCTCGTCAGGGTGCCGGATGCGTTACGCAGGCCCAGCTTGTCGAGCACCCAGTCTTCGCCCTTGGATGCGAGATAGCCGCCGCCCAGCGCACCGGCCACACCGCCAGCGATTGCACCGGGAAGCCCGGCGCGCGCGCCGAGTTCAGTACCCGCCAGAGTATCGGCGGCGAGACTGCCGCCCACCACAGCGCCAGTCGTCGGAACCGCTTGCCGGATCGCACCGCGCGCCGCGGCGCCCAGCGCGCTGGGGTCCTGGATTGGAGGTTGCTGCTGTTGAAGCTGAAACCCAGGAGGCAACGGGGGCGCGCTGGATTGATCCCCCTCAAGCTGGAAGCCATCAGGAAGCGGAGGCGTGCTCGTGGGTGCAGACTGATCGCCCTGCATGACAAAGCCGTCAGGCAGGGGAGGCAATCCGTTTACTGCCCCGGTGGGATCGGGACCCATTGGCCATTCCTCACGGTCATCCGTTGCCCCGTCGCCGGGTTAACTGCGATCGGGCCAGTGATAGGAGCCGGTTGGGCCGGTTGTCCACCCTGTTGCGGCGCCCCTGCACCCGGCGCCTGGAACGGCATGCCAATCGGACCGCCATTCTGGATGGTTGCTAAGGCAGCTTTGGCATATTGCTCTGGCGTCAAACCGGGCGCCGCGGCGCGCTGTGAATTCACGAGCGACGTAAAATCGCGCTGGCCGGCAGCCCATGCACGCTGCATGGCTTGCATCTGAGCGACCTGCAAACGTGTGGTATTCGTTGCAGCATTGCGGCTGTTAATAGCGCCCTCTTTGGTGCCCCAAAGGTCTTTCATGCCCTGATTGCGCAGCTTCTGCAGTTCGACTTGACCTTGCTGCCCCTGTGAAGTTTTCAGTGCATCGGCAATATAGGCTGAGCGCTGCGCCCCTTGACTTGCAAACGGGAAGGCCGCTTGCGCCTGCGCCTGGATGCGATCAACAATGGGATCACTGCCGCCACCGCCGCCGCGATTACCGCCGTTCGACGCGTTGAACGCGTCAATCTGCGCACGAGTGGGGTGTTCCGGCAGAACAGTGATCTCGTTCGGGTCATTCCCAAACGGTCGCACGTCTTGATCGGCTTGCTGGGCTGCAGACGACGCCGGTTCGCCGGGAGCCTGATCCGCGTTGCCATACACGATCGGCGTAGGCTTCGCAGTGCGAGCGGCTGCTGGCGCGGCCGGTGTCTCGTCCGGCGTGCTACCGCCGCCTTGAGCCGCTTTGCTCAGAACCTGATCCGGCTCAGTCTTGCCCAGGTACGCGTCATACATGCTGTTCTTCAGCGCGTTGAGATAATCCGATACCGACATGACGGTTTGCTTGACGCCACCCTCTGCGGCTTTCTCAGCACCTTGCACGCCGCGGACAACTTTACCGGCAACACGCGCGCCAGTGATCAGCGGGTTCTCCGGAGTGGGGAGCAAGCCTTTCGCGTCGTCGGCGCTAACCGGCTGTGTCATCGTCTGGTCGGCATCTGCTTCAGTGTCCTGCGCACCTTCAGCGCCACCTTGCAGTGCGCCACCAATATCAGGCGGCATACCGCTCATAGCTTCCGGCCCGCTATCCTCCGGATCGGGGGTGTCATCAGGCACGGGGCCGCCGGCCGCATAGGACTTTTGTTTGGAGCCGCCGGCGTAGTTGGCCATCGTCACGGCGACTTTGCCGGGCCCCGCGGGAGCAAAGCTGATCGAGTGCCCGTTGGGCACGTTATGGAATGCACGCGTCGCGGCGTCGGTCGACGCAGATATGTTAGCCGGGCGGGCCTGCGTTCCTGTAGCAGCGGCGCGTGCAAAGGCGCTCAGCGCCTGGAAGCGCTGGCGATAATGTTGAAGGAGGCTGAACTGGGCCTTCGGGTCCTGTGCGGCCGCAACGGCCATCAGCTTGCGCTGTGACGGGTCCATGGTACCTTGCGGATCGACGCGCTGTTCCAGCGCCAGCGCCTGATCGGGCGGCATGGCGCCGGCCCCCATCGCGTAGGCTTTGAGTGCTTGCTGCGGATCATTCGCCGGCTGGGTCTGGCCCGGCTGCGGCGACGGCACGTTGTCCTGCGGTTGAGGCGATGACTGCTCGGACGGCGTGTCCATATCACCGCCATCGTCAAAGGCGGGGATCACACCGCCCTGGGACATGGCCGGGCCCGGTACAGGCGGCAGACTGTCGTTGCGCAGCGCCGTCGCCATGCCGGAACCGATGCCGGTGACCGCCGGAATATACGCCTTGTCCATCTGCTGCTCGGGGGTCTCCTGTGCAGCCTCAACGAAATCCTGCGGTGGCTGCCATGTGCTGCCGTCTTGCTTGTTCTTGTTGCTGTCGCTGTCGCTATCGTTACCTTGGTCGCCGCCTTCACCCAGGAGATCGCTAGGCAGGCCGAACGCTTTACGGCCAGTCCCGAGCGCGGATTGCACAGAGGCAAGCGCCGTGTCCAGGTCAGGTGCTACCGTGCCACCTTGAGCAGGGATCAGGCCGCCATCGGCCATCCCCATCGTTGAAGCTTGGGTTGTCGGCAAGATACCCGGCATCGGATCGCCGGGCTTATAATCCCAGTAGCTGCCCCCTACCCTGCCCGAATTGGCAGGACCACCAGTCGCAGGAACCCCGGACGGGCCTGTCGGCGGGGGCGGCGGCGCCGTAGGCGCAGGCGGTGTCAGTGGCGACGTGGATTGATCGGTGAGGCCACTTTGGAAGCTGCCACCGCCGGGATTATCGAACGGACCGAAGCGGCCGTTGCCGCCGTTTTGATTATTCCAGGACATTACATTGCTCCCGCTGTCATCGGCCGCGAGCGGAACGTGGGCCGGCCGGCAAGCGGCGGTTTCATCTGTGCGCCGATCGGCTGCGGCGGGGCGCCACGCGCCTTGCGGGACTGCTGGATCAGCTTCTCGAAGAACTCCTTGCCTTTCCAGTGGACCACGTCTCGCGGGATCACGTATTCGTCTGCGTTCAGGCGCGCGGGGATATCGTCCGTCTGGGCGCCGTGGCTCGGGCTAGCCGACGGCGGCACATGGCCACCGGTCGTGGGGATCACGCCGCCGCTTGCAAAGGAACTCGTATCTGGCGTGCTGTAGTTGCCGAAATCGCTGGTGCTCAGCGACGGGTCGACAAAGCTGGACATATCCGTGGTGCCAGTCGCATCTGCGCCACCGACACCGCCATAGCCGCCCCCCGTGCCGAACGTATCCCAGGTGCCGCCGTTGCTGCCGCTATCGCTGCCGGGAACGCTCAGTATTCCGGCGCTAGGCTGTCCGCCGCCACCACCGCCACCACCGCCACCGGCGCCACCAGTACTGAAATCTCCGGGTTGCGCACCAAACCCTGCATTGCTGTTGTCGCCCGAGCCGGTCTGCCACGGATTGCTCTGTGACGGCGCATTGCCGCTGCCACTCCCGCTGCCACCCTGCGACTGGCCCTGGCTTTGGTTCGTGGACGTGCCGAATGATTGCGATTGAGAATTCTGGCCCACCGCCGGCATCTTGATCGCGTTGGCCGCGCTGGAAAAATACGGATTGGCGCTGTCCATCAGGTTCACGCCGGTGTTTTCCAGCCCGAGAATGCTGTTCTCGGCACCACTGACACCTTGATAGGCGGCGTTCATCGCGTTCACAGACTGGCCAGGAAGCTGCTGACCAAGCTGCGCCGCGGTTGTCAGCATCTGGTTGCCCTGTTCCTGCGTCTGCAGGCTGGCCTGTGTACCGGCAGAGGCCTGGGACGCTGCGCGCGCCGCTTGCTGCGCATCTTCGAGTTCGCCGTACATGCCGCTCGACGGGTTCACGCCGAACGACATGAGTTGATTTTTGGCATTGTTCGCAGCCAGATCGGCCGCCTGTCCCGCGGTGCTCTCGGCTTGCCCCGCGTTAAAATTCTGCCGCGCGGGCGATGCCCACGTTTCGGCTTGCTGCGCCACTTGGTTCATCACCGGCGCGAACGTATTATTGTACTGGTTCCACAGGCTATCGGACTGCGCCAGCGACTTGTTGGCGTCGGTCAGGTAGTTATTGATCTGCTGATCGGTGACACTTTGGGCGTTGTTAAATTGCCCTTGGGCCCACTGATACTGTCCCTGCCCGATGTTCGACAGCAACTGCGAAAGCTGCAGGCCCCACTGGCTTTGCGGCGTCTGGACCACAACAGGCGTTGAGGAACTGCTGCTGGAATTGGTCGAGCGACCGGTGGACTGGGTAGTGGAGGTAACCATTTTGCGCCCTTAGAGGCCCGCGTGCCAAGACCCCGGCGAGCCTATGCAGCGGGACTTATCAAAGGGTTAAAGTTAGTTCGTGTACGTCAGCTTCTGCTTGAGCTTATTGGCAAACTGGACGTGCTCGACCTGCTCCACGTCCACATACTGTGTGTGGTCCTGCGGGTTGTAAATTCGCACGGTCGTCATCCGCCGGGTCCCGGGGACCTCCACGAAATCACTGGGGTTCGGAGGTTTAGGGGGCGGTCGTTGGCCCCCGCCGCCTCCACCGCCGCCAAAGCCACCGCCTCCACCGCCCCCGAAATAGAAATTATTCGGCCCCCAGCCCTGCCCGAGCATGTTCTGCAGGGTCTGGGCCATCTTGTTAATGGCCTGCAGCGCGCTCGCCAGATCAGTGGCGACCGGGATTTGCGGCGTGATCGGCGGGTCCGGCTGAACCGTGTTGCGGTTGGTATTCAGATTGCAGACCGGCCCTTCATAATTGGTAGGGACGTTGGCCATTACACGTTCCCCAGTTCTTTCACAGAGGTCGCGATCTGCACGTTGGAAATGATCACGCGGCCGTCAATCTCCCAAGCCCACTGTTCAGCTTTGAAGTCGCCAACGATGCGCAGCAACTCGCCGGACCGGCGGATTTCACGCGCGTCGACGAGGATCATTTCGCCGGTGCAGTCCACATCGGCGTAGGTCTTGATAATCCCCAACTGGTTGGCCGCGAGCGTGTTCCAACTAGGATCGTTGGCGCAGGCCTCGTTCGGGCAAGCGGCCTGGGCCGGCGTGTTCGGCGGCAGGGTGAAGAACACCCGGATCGCCGAGTAATTTTTCTTGGTATTTTGTTGATATATTTTGCTTTTCCAGGTGTACGGCGCCATCGTGTAATTGGTGGTGCTGAAGTCGTAGAAGTACACGTTGCCGGCCGAGATCACCATCCCGATCCCGGTCCACGGGTCACTGAAAAGGTTGTCGATATCCGTGCCCAGATGGCTCACCTGCGGGATGAACCCGAGCCTGTGGCCACCCGGCTGCGGCCAGATGCTGAACGACTGATTGTCCTGATCAAGTTCAATCGTGAAACCTTGCTGCGCGACAGAGGTATCCACAGGGGTCACCGCCGGCGGCGACACGCTGCCAAAGCAGAAATAGCACGACGCCAGGAAGATTGCGCGCGTGTACTTCTGCGGCGTCAGGGTCTGCCAGCCTTCGCGGGTGAACCACAAGTCAGTTGTGTTGCTCACGATCCCGGTGTTCGTCACGTTCATGAGCCCGTTGGGCGACATGTAGACCACGGAGTTCTCGCCGCTGAGGATGCTTCCGCGGCTCATGCAGGGGGCGGACACAGGGCATTTCAGCGGCGTCATGGCGGCAGGGTTGATGCCAGTCAGCACGTACGGGTTCGCACCTGTGCATACCACCAGCGCGCCGTTCGCCACCCCGAGCCCGACGATCGGGTACTCCGTAGTCTGCACGTAGCCCGGCGGCCACGCGTGCGGGTGATACGGCTCGCAGAACCAAATCTCGTTCGCCTTGAAGCCGGCCATGATGCCGTTGGGCAATGCGACCATACCCTGCAGGTTGGCAGGGGGCGGGAACCAGTTCGTGCTCGCGATCTGGTTGTTCAGCGACACGTAGTTGTCCGGCAACGCGTCGGTGAAGCTTTCCGTCGTCGAGGCGAGCCCGCTGATCGGGTTACCGTTGACTGTAACGGTGGGCGACCCGAGGTCAGACAAGCCGCCATACCACGGCCCCGCGGTGTAGTTCAGGCTGAAGGCCCAGTCAGACAGGCGCAAGGTGGCAACATAGAAGAACACAGCGCCGCCACCGGTCCCCGTGACTGTTCTGTAGAGGTTGATGTACGAGAGATCGCGCAGGATACCCATGTCGTCGGCAAGGGGCGGGAATATCTGGGTGATCGACCAGACGCCATTGCTCCATCCGTTGACCAGCGTAGCCGGCGACGGCGGACCTTCCTCGTTATACGCGCTCTGATAGGTATAGAAATACGCACGGCCCTCGATCACGTCGCTGGTCAAGAGATCAGCGAACATCTGGATATTCGCGTTGCCCGCGCTCGCCGCCGGCGCTTCACCGGGCGGACCATTCGCAAACGTGTTCGCAAACGTGCTCATGCTGGCGCCCTGCGCCGCCTGCCACGTCTCCGCGCTATCGGTCATGAAACCGATCCAGTATTGCGTGTTCGCGTTGAGCCCGGATGGGTTCTCAAATGCACTCGATGTGCTCACGTTCGCCGTGATGCCAGTGACGACAAAGCCAGTGTTCAGCAGTTCGCCGGGCACGCCGCCATTATCGGCGTAGAGCAGCGCTGCGAAGTTGCAGTTCACGTCCGTGGACTGCGGGATGATCTGCACGTCTTGTATCTGGGTGCCGCCTGTCGGCTTGATCGGAATGAGATACACATAGTTGCCCAGGCCGCTGACCGTACCTGCAGCGGCGTTCGGAGCGCCCATCTGCAGGTTGTTACCGCCGCCTGTAACGCTCACACCGGGCGAGCACCCGGGAGCCGGCACGCCAAGCTGCCACGGTGGCATGCCTGCAACGATGCGAGCGCGTGTGTTGTACTGCGGCGTCTGGCTCGGGCTCGCGAAGTAATAGCGGTCCCAGCTATCGTTGACCACCTGGGAGCGGACCACGTTCGTGTCCGGGTCGGGGAATTCCAGCCACGTCGCCGGGCCGGTGATGATGTTGTTGAAATTTGGATTGCTGCCACCTTGATACGTCGTGGTCACGTCGGCGAAGGCGAGCAGGTCTTTGAGCCATGTAGTACGCACGTTTACGGTGCTCTCGGCCACACCGATCTCGTTAAACGACGTACCGAAGTCCACACTGCCAATCTGAAGATAGCTGTAATTAGTGCCACCGATATTCGCGACGCCAGTAGTAGAAGCAGGAAGCCCCGTAAGGGGTGTCGCGCCGGGCGGGTATGAAAGCACATTCTCGTTGGCCACCGTGAACGAACCATAGAGCACCCCCGAATTGGTGTTCTGCCCGCTGTCCGTCGTGAGGGCTGCCAGCGCGTTAGCCGCGCTCGCCGCCGTCGTAGCACCGATCAGGATTTGATAAGGAAAGCCAATCTGTCCGGGTATGCCGCCCGAAATTACACCAAGCGCATTGACCCATGTATAGGTGATCTCGCCAATGGTGAACGTGTCACCGTTGTTGGGTTGCGCCTTAAAGACCAGATACGCGAGCGCTTGCGTCTCGCTGATCGTCGGCAGACGATACACGAAGCGCGCCGCGGAGTTGGTCAGCGTGCGCAAGAAAGATGGCACACGCCATCCCTTCAGCGCGCCGCTGAACAGATAAGCGTTTTGGCAGTCGGCGGCTTGGCCATTCGGGAGCAGGTGATCATCCCATGCCGGCAAACGCCCGCCGAACTGCTCAAGCTTAAGGGCCGGCATAGGAGCACCTTACAGCGACTTCACCGTCCGGGTTGGCGTGTGGGCGGATGCGTCAGTCTTGAGGGGCGGCTGCGTGTAATCAGCCGGACGGAACACGGGGACCATCTTTGCCCCACCCGCCACGTCGACCGGAGGGGTATTCACGCGGCCGCCGCGGAGTGCGGCATGATGCTCGTTCAGCTTGGCGCCGGCGGCCATTTCCAGTTTGGTCTGCTCAGCTACGGCCGGGGCCACAGGCTGGGTGACCACGCGCGGCGAGCAAGTTTCCTCGCGGGCCGCATAATAGCGCTTCATAAAATCGCGGCGTTTCTCGTCCTGCTCAGACTTCCAGGCTTCCTCAGCCGCATCACGGGCGTTCAGCTTGGGAGCATCGGCTTTTGGCGAGGCTGTCGGGATCGGCGCAAAATCCGGAGGCGTCTCAGGTTCCTCGTCAGCTAGGGCCATCTTGAAGCGCACGGGGGCTTCATCCGGCATAACGAGATTGATGGGTTCGGAAGGGACTGCGGGCTGATATTCAGCTACTAGCCCGGTCTGAACCGCTGGTTCCTGCGGCGTCGGCTCCTGGCGATCCTGGGGGTTGGCTTCCATTGTCTTCTCCTGATGCTTGTGGCGACAAGGCGTCGCCGGCGGCTAAATCTGCACCGTGGTTACGCCGAACGCCGTGCCCTATAGACACGCTGTGCGGCTTAATCAGCGCTGGGAGCAGCGTATGATCTGAAAGTTTACGGCTCATTAAACAAGCCGGTAACGCTTGGTCAGCGCATCCTGCACATAGCCGCGGCCAAGCTTGTCAATCTGGCGTTTGCCTTTCTTGGGACCCGGCAACTGATGCCATATTTCACTGACCACTGCGTCAAGCGCCTGCAGGGTATCAGATACGCGCGCGTGCGGGTGCTCATCAATGACCGCCCAGAACTCGTCGTGCATCTGTTGTTTATGGGTCTTGGCCATGGGGGCCTCCGGGTTAGCTATTGATCTTCCGTGCCGTCCGCGCGAGCGCCGCCTGACGTTTGGTCTTGGTCGACGCGGTCGGAGAGTTCTTCACGTCCTCGGCATAGGCCTGCGTGCTCTCGCCGTGCGCCTTAGCCTTCGCCTTAAACTGGCCGTGGGAGTTGGCGAACGCCTTCTCCATCCAGTGCGAATTTGCTCCTTCGGGCATGATATCCTCACTTGCTTAAGAACGACGCGATCACGCAAATCGCGAATATAAACGCGAAGATCGTGGCGACGATGGACCCAGCTATCTTGTTTTGTTGGTCCTCCGTCATCATTGGTCTGCCCTCACTTGTTCAGGCAGGCGAGCACCTTGGCCTGTTTGGCTTCGCTCACCCCGCGCTCACGCATCGCTTGTATGATCGTCTCACGACTGAAGTTGTACGCGATAGCAGGGATTTGCTTACAAAAATCTGAACGCCGGGAAGCGCGCGGGCGCCCCACCCAGAAGTCAGGCGAGCCGCGCCTAGTAACATGCGACCGGGTCGGGCTCGTATCCACCGGGCGCGTTCCATGGCGATGGGTCCGAGTTGGCGAGACAGTCTCCCTGCGCGGCGTAGGAGCCGCTTCCGTAGGGCGGGCAGCGTTATTATCGAACGTGCTCGTAGTTACAGGCGCTGTAACCGGCGGTCGTGGACGCCGCTGCCAGTATAGGTCGGCTCCAAGGCCGGCAAGGAAGACAAGCACAGCGAGTTCCACGAGAGCAGTTTTCCATTTGATCATTAGTGCCTCCGGTACTGCGGGCAGCCGAGATACGTGCCAACCTGATTGCGCCGCTTGAGATCAGGCGCGAGGTCAGGGCCGGCATAGCGGCGGCTCTTGGGGACGTAGGTGTTATACCGGATCGGGCCGATCAGCGCCGAACACGCAGGCGCAAGGCGTTTCTCTGGTTTGGGGCCGCCGGCGCAGCCGGTCAATCCCAGCAAGAGCACGACCAGCAAAATGAGCAGGATCAGCTTCATATCAGTTGCTCCGGCTGTCGTACGGATCAGCGGCCTTGCGCGATCGAGGCGTGTTGGTCCTGGCCACCGCGTTGTCGACCGTGGCTGCCACCACCTGTTCCTGTGCGTTCGTTCGCACTTTCTCGTCATGAATGCCCATAACCTCGCCGAACAGGAACATTCCAATCACAAACGCGAGCCAGAGGCAAGTCTTCCGGCCGACCGGGCTAGCGTAGGCCAAGAACAGGCACAGCGCGATGGCGCCGCCGGCCACGCCGACATGCAGGAGGATTTCTTTCACTCCGGCGAAAAACAGTGCGATAGGTGTGAACATTTAATCGTTCCTGAAGCAGGCCACGCGCTCCTGGCGCCGGCGATTAACGAGCCCTTTGATTACCCGCCCGCCCCCGTGGGAGAATTTAAGGAAGTCATTGCACGCCCCTGGAAGAAGGTGCCCGTGCGCATCATAAGGGTTTCCGGGGTGTCCGAGCCTACCGGCATTGAGGTCGCGCACGACACTGGATCGACAGACGCCAGCAGAGCCGATGTTATACGCCAAGCTAACCAGGGCAGCATGACGATGTGCAGGTAGAGCATCGTAGACCTCCGGTTTGATACAGCGCTTCAGCGGCGCATCATACTTCGGTAAATCCTTTGCCAAAATTTGCAAGCATTCCTGTTTGGTGTACGTGCGGTTGAAGTCGATCCCGTCTGCCGCGGTCGCGCCATAGCAAATAGTCTTGACACCAACACTGTCTCGATAGGGATGCCCATAGTATCCCTCAAACGGTGCGATCATCGTGATCGCGACGGCGATCCACGCATACTTGGAACCGTGAGCCTGCAGGTGATTAGCGACACGCTCAAACATCAGGTATCCCTTTCTGGTGCGTCACGCGAGCGATCATGATCAACACAGAGCCGACCATACAAAGCGCCAGCATCACGAACGGCGACAGCATCGACTGGAACGCCGGGAGCGCGACCCAGGCACCAGAGAGCAACGCTACGCAGAACGCGATACGCATACTCCATAGCTGATGCCAATACCGCGCGTCCCGGTCAAGCCGAGCCGCGATCCACCGTTTGATTACGCCCCCGTCGGGCCGGTAGCGCCCGTAGGAGCGGCCGAAGGGACTGCCGGCTGGGACGCCAGATAAGCCTCGTAGTCCGCCTTGAATTGTGCCCAGTTGGTGCGCTTAGCCGCAAGGGTAGCGCTCGCCGCGGCTTGCGTGGCCTTCAGCTTCGCCGCGGCGATATCCGCGTTGGCCTTTTGCTGGATCGCTGCGATCTCCGCATCCACGCTGGACGCAGCGCTCGAAGCGAACGGCAGAAGGGCCTTGAAAAACGATCCGATGGACATGGTGAACTCTCCTGTTCGTAGCCAGTCTACAGGCCACGCAGTAAAGAAATTATGCAATGCGCCAGATGTTAAGCCAAGTCAATTGCGCGGCACCGCTATCTTGGATTGTGGTATTATGCTCAAACTGACAGAATAGTTCTACAAAGTCTCCCGCGATCAGATTGAGCAGCCCGTGGATCGGACCGGTTCCTTCGGTCGCATCATCGGTTGCGAAACCACCGCCGTAAACACCGGCCCCGTTCACATAAATAAAAGCATAAGCATAGTTTCCCGCGACAAGAGACCCCCCTGTCGCGCGGACATTCGCAACCACGGCATAGATACCAGAATTCGAGACCGTAATTTTTCCGCTCGCAAAGGTCAGGCCACTGCCGATAAATTTCGACAAGTTCAATGGGACTTTCGAGATCGTGGTGGCAGTATACCCAGTTGTCCCAGTCAAATAAAATGCGCCATAACAACCAAAGCCTGACCCCTGTGCGCCTGTACTGCCGGTAGGTCCCGTCGCACCCGTCGGCCCAGTAGAACCGGTCGGACCCGTCGGCCCCGAGACGCCCGTAGGGCCAGTCGGCCCAAGCTGACCGAACGAAATATAGCACAGATCGCCGACGGTGAAAGTTCCGAAAGCATAAAGCGGCGTGATGTTCAGCGTTTCCCACTGTGAGTTCGGCGATTGCGAGCTAGCCGTAAAGCTAAACAACGCGTTGTTCACAGTGTCGACGATATTGACAATGATCGGGCCGTTCAGCAGCGGCGTGGAGAATACGTTTCCAATGCTCTGGGCAAACGCGTCAGTGAACGCAACCATCACATGCGCGGCAGACGCGAGAGACGCGTTATCAGCAGCGAAATTGCCGGCGCCAGGGTTGCTCCCACTGGCTAGATGCGACGCAAACAAGAACGGATATCCAAGCCCGATGCCTGCTGACCCCGTTGGCCCGGTGTTACCGGTTGGGCCGGTCACTGTGCTCGCAGCGCCTACTGATCCCGTAGGACCGGTAGCGCCGGTCAACCCAACCGAGCCAGTCGGCCCGGTAGGACCAGTAAACCCCACAGCACCAGCAGGGCCTTGCGTTCCCGTAGGGCCGGTGTTACCGGTGTAACCGGTAACACCGGTAGCTCCCACACCCGTTGGGCCGGTAGGGCCGCCAGCGGGGCCAGTCGGGCCAAGTGGCCCAGTAGCACCCGTCGTAGATGCAAAACCATCCGATCCAGTAGCGCCAGTCGGGCCGATGATCAACGGCACGGGGTTGGGCAAGTTGGTTTGAACACTCGGGCTCTGAATTTTGAAGATGATCGTGTAGTTCAGCGTCTCCCCGCGCGAGGTCTGCACCTGCAGGGAGATCGTGAACACTTCGAACGCCGTGTTAGCCGTCACGAAAAACTGGACGATTTGTTGGTCATCAGGCAGGAGCGCCGGGCTAGTCGCCGTGGAGACCTGACTGGTCGAACTGGCCGTGGCGCTCGTGAGAATATTATGCTCGCCTAGATAGTCCCGGAAGTGCGCAAGCACGCGGATAGTGTCGCCAGCAACGATCGCGTGCTCGCCCAGATCACCGTCAGCGCTCTGAACGTTTAACTCAATCATGTCGCCTGAACCTGTGAAGTGAGCACGCCGTTCGTGAAAGTCATCGAGCCCGCGGCGCCGGCCGAAGTCAGCTTCGCCGTGGTGACGGTGACTGTGAGACCCGCTGCAGCGGCGCCAGTGGGGCCCGTGATGCCCGTCGGGCCCGTCGGACCCGCGCTCGGACCTGTAACGCCAGTCGGGCCGGTCGGCCCAGAAGCCGGGCCAGTAGCGCCGGTCGGACCGATGATCAGCGCTTGCGGGTTCGGCGTGATGGTCTCAGTGACCGGCGCGTCGACGTGAAAGATCAGCGTCCAGTTCGTGGTCTGGCCGGTGCTGTCGGTGACGTTGAACGCCGCAGTGAAGACCTCGAACGCATTATTCGACGTGATAAAGAACGTGAAACTCTTATAATCGTCCCAGAGCACCGGCACGGAAACCGTGGAGATCGAAGACGTTACAGACGCTGTAACGCCCGTGAGGACGTTCCGCCCGAGCACGCCTTCGAAGCGAACCCGATACTCACGCTTATCCCCGCCGACGATGTTCAGGTCACCGAGGTAGCCTGTATCCAGGTTGAATGCTTCGATCTCGCGCATGTTAAAATCCTACCAGTGCGACTTGCGCTCGTTGACCAAGAGCGGCGGTACTATCACCCGTAACTGCAAACAGGATCATAACGCAATCGGGGTTCGGGTTTGTATCGCCCATCAGTTTAGTAACGTTCGATTGTGACGAACTAACGATTAAAGTGGCCATTGAGACCTCGTTATCCCATACAGCCGGAGAATGATCATTGATCGTAACTTGAGACGTAAATCCACTTGAAATAGCAGGGGACCCTCCACTATTACTTGCAACACACCATTCCACCAGCACGTTATCTGCAAGCGTCGTTGAAAATGTGATAGCACATTGAGTGTTCGTGTTGGCCTTCAAATCGACCGCCGGCAAACTTGTGTTCGGGTCAATGAACGGAGGCACGCTATTTGGTGAGCCGCTTATTGCCAAAAAACATACAGTGCCGCCATCGGTTGCATGACTGTAGTTAACCGTGACAACCTCAGTCGTTAACTGAGTAAGCGGAAACGCCTGCCAAATTTCAACATCCATCAAGGCAGTAAATTGCCCGGACATAGACTGCTGGGTAGAAAACAATTTGGTCCAGGTCGCGTGCGAAGACGTAACAGAAGTCACATTTGGGGCAGCCGAGACCGAGTTTTGTTCGGCACTGATGATCAGATAACATACGCGGTTGGTGCCGCTCGTGTTAACCGTAATCGTCCCCGATGATGCACCGTTAATGCTAGCGCTTGTCGCATTTTCAACTGCGAGGGCCATAGATTTAGCTCCGCGTAGTTTTCAGCGTCACGACAACCCGCTGACAAGTCGCAATGCTCTTAACGTTGAACGCGAGCACACTGCCGGCAGCGATGGATGTATTCCACCCTGACAGCGTACTGTCTTGCATCTTATACGTTGACGAAATCGAAGGTGTATCGCTGGCCGTGATGCTGTCGCCGACCACTGGATGCGTCGCGCCCGCATCAAACTGCGCATACGTGCATTTCCAGATATCGACGGTAATTGAACCAGTTTGATCAGCCAGCATCGTAACCTGATTGATCGTCATGGCCTCATCGAGAAAGATGTATCCGCGGACACCAGTAGAAATTGTCGAACCACCGCCGTCAATTATGAAATTGATATCACTGAGAAGCCCCGTACCTGTGGCGCCAGTGGCACCTGTAGCACCCGTAGGGCCAGTCGGGCCTCCGCTCGGGCCGGTATTACCAGTCGCGCCAGTGTTAGCCGCCGTCCCCGCCGGACCAGTGTTGCCTGTGGGGCCAGTTGGCCCTGGTACTGTGCTCACAGGCCCAGTAGGGCCAGTCTGCGTGCTCGCGGCGCCAGTCGGTCCAGTGATAGAGTTGCCGGGCGGTCCAGTAAAACCTGTCTGGCCGGTGGGGCCGGTAACGCCAGCGCCAGTCGGTCCAGTGTTACCTGTCGGGCCGCCGTTTGGGCCAGTATAGCCGGTAGGACCAGTCCCAAGCGGCCCAGTTGGGCCCGTTGCGCCGATACCCGTGGGGCCGGTGGCGCCGGTGTTTGTGGCGCTGCTCGCCGGCCCAGTGAAGCCAGTCGGGCCAGTGAAGCCGGTGGGGCCAGTTGAGCCAGTGTTGCCGGTCACGCCGGTCGGTCCTGTGCCGATCGGGCCCGTAGAGCCAGTGAAGCCAGTCGGACCCGTCGGGCCGCCGAATGCTCCGTTCGGGCCGGTCGCACCAGTGGGGCCTACTGAAATAACGACGGGGCGCGCGTAGACCGGGCTTGGCCCCTCGACGAAAACGGCCATGTTACCCTCCACTCACGCCGTGCCTAAGCACGAACGTGCCGCCCATCAACACTGTGCGAATGGGTGGCGTTGAATTGTCATATTGCACTAAGTCGTACACGTATTCTCCCGGCACGAGAACGGCGGTCACCGCCGTTTCAGGGACGTTCATATGAAAGATGCGGTTCACCGGATCGTCAATGATGATCTGGCTGCCTGCGGACGTGAGCGAAAGGAGCGCTGTCGTGTCGTTGCGATTGCGCTTGATATCCAGACGCAGGTTCGGACCAAGTATCCATGCGGGCCCGGTCGCGCCCGCGGCGCCAGTCGCGCCGGCGCAGCCGCAATCCGTATCAGGCGGATCGAGTTGGAACGCATCCTGGAACGTCTCGTTGTCCAGAGTGACGATCTTCACGCGCGCTGCAGCGGGGCCAGGACCGAACATTAGAACCTCGTGGGGGGCGGGAAATAGCTCACCATTCCAGCCCGCTGAGTACGGCTCTCCCAGCCGCCAGGGAACCGCCATGTCTGCGCTCCGAAAGCGTTCTCGCGCGCGGCGGCGGTGCGTGCAATCTGTATACCTTGCCGGAACCGTTTCAGATGGTACGCGGCATTCGTTTGGTTCGAGTAACTTTTCCCGGGCTGCTCCATCAAGTTGCCGAGCACGCCATCCAGGATATCGGGGTAATATTCTTGCAGGACCCAGTGCGGCGCGATTGGCCAGCCATCTTTGTTCACATGCTTGACGGTCTCGGCGACGTACACGAGCCACGGGTTTGTAGCGCTGAGCGGCGCCGGCGTGGGTGGATTTGTCGTCACTGGCTGCACGGAGGAAGTCTGTATGTTGCAGCGGACGTGTAGCTCACCGAAATGCGGCATGAAGGCCGGCACGCCGAGGCGCCAGCCGTCCCAGACACCAAGCAGCGTGATCGGCTGACCGCCATCGCGCGTGAGAATTTTGTACTCCTGCACCCCGACCGTCACGAGCAAGTGGATATGCTCGCGCCAGGACAGGCTGTCGCGGAAGAACTCTGTCAACACGCTGCGCAGCGCGATCTGCAGCGCGCCCTCGGACACGCCGGTCGTGCGGGTCTGAACCTCATCCATCAGTCGCTGCAGATCAGGTTTTTCGAGCATGGCTTACCTCTGCGCGCTGCCGGGGCCGGGCGTCCCGCCGTGAACCGGCGGCGTCTGCACGCCAGTCAGAACAGCCTGAAAACTAGCCATGTACGTCGCGGCGCGCTCGTCGTTCACGTCTTCCTGATCCTGCTCATAGACCTGCCAGACGATGCCATGCACGAAGCCGAGCCGGAACTGCCGTTCGATTGGCACATAGGCGCCTTCGCTGTCGGCGGTGAAGTGCGGTACATGGCCGTGGGTCCGGACAAAAAAGTCCGCGCGCAAGCGTTTCGCCTCGCCGAGCGCGTTGTTCAGCGCGTCCACGATCGCCTCGTCCGTGTAACGGAACGGAGCCCGCTTGTCCTGCAGGAGACGCCGGGCGGCGCTCACGTAATCTTCGACGGTATCGAGGTCATCTGACATGGCAGCGCTCATGCGGCGAATAGGGTATTTATTAGCCAGTTCGTTAAGGATAGGTCAACGCGCGTACCGCGCAACGGCAGCCAATTCAGCGGGAGACGCGTCTGACTTAATACGATTTGCTCGATGGGATATAACGAAAACGTTTCCGCGCACGTAACCGCGTGTATTATCCTTTCGATCTAGGGTCGGACTATTGCTTCTGGTACGACCATCAGAGGCATAATCAAGAACCATTCCTAGGACGGGACACACTGATGGCCAAACAAGATCAGTCTCTGTCAAATTAAATGGTAACCCCTTCCGTTTTGCCTTCGCTTTAGCATTAGTCAACATCGTAGTACGTGGATGCCCACGCCGGTATCGTCGTTGCCATGCTGCCTTGGAACGCATAATGGCGGGGAGGTTATCCCCGCCATTAGTAACTTGCAACACCAACCCTATTAGCTGGCGGGTGTCACTTGCGCTTGCACGAGAGCCCGGCCATCGACCACTTGGTAGCCGTAGACCTGCAGGCCGCGCAGGATTTGGCCGAAAGTCAACTCAGACCGCAGGGTCTCGACCTTGCTGATCTGGCTCGCGAACGTCAGTCCGTGAGCATGGCCTGCGTAGATCGGCCATTCGCCGGCATTGAAGTGGGTGCTGTCGGAGCCGTTGTTCGGCAGCAGGTTCGAAATATAGATCGTGAACCGATCCACCATTCCGAGACGCCCGTTGCGGAGCATCGACACGCTGTCGCCAGACAGATAGGCCTGACGGAGTTCCGACTGCTTGATCATGCGGCCGGCCCACGCCGGAAGCACGACCCAGCGCCCTACCTCGGGAATGTTCTGCTCGTCGAGGACCTGCCCCATGCGGAGCAGAACGTCGAGCAGTTCAAGCTGGCCGACACCGGGGTTCCGGCCGACCACCGCCAGGGGAGTACCCTGGACGCCGAGGTTCAGCGAGCCGCTGATGGCACCGGCAGCGACGCCCTGGTTCTGGGCGACCATCTGGCCATAGATGCCGTCGAGCACGTCGCTGTCGACTGCGATCTTCATCTGCTGGGCAGCATCGTCCGACCACATGGAGAGGACGTTGAGGTCAGACTGGACCTCCATCACGTCATCCAGCACGACGGAGAAATACTTGCCGTTGCCGATATAGAGTTCTACGGTCCCACCCGTCGGACGGTCGAGGCCCAGGAGGCCGTCGGCGTCGTAGTTGTGGATCGTGATCGTGGGCTTCGTGCGGATTTTCACACGATCGCCTTTATTCTTGATCTCGCCCTCGTAGTCCGTGTTGCTGATCGCAGCAAGGACCGTCGAGGCGTAGAACTTCTCAACCAACTTGCCGGACCAGATTTCCGGGATGAACCCGGTGGCCTGCAGGTTGTTGCCCGAGCTACCGGTGGGGTAGATCGGGGGCGTTGAGCCGGACGTTGCGCCCGGAAATGCGCCGCTCGGGATAGGCATGGCAGTCCCTCAGTTTAGGGGCTGCCACCATTGGCGTGCCCCTGGTTAACGAATGCGCCCTTCTCGCTGTGCTTCGAAGATGCGTGCCTCATCCGCTTTTCGGGCATCGGGCCGTCCGTAGTAGGACGCCTGACCTTCGGGCGAATAAAACCAGCGAATATCTGCGCGGGTGAAAACAGGTTTTGCATCGGTCGGCGCGGTATCCCCGCCGGGATGCGGTCTGCCAGGGGTTGACAGGGCTGCCAGGGGGACCGCGGCGTTCCCGGGAGCCGGAGGCTGCAGGGAAGGCTCTGGGCCGGGCATCTGACCCGTAGCTTGTTCGTCAGTGACGAACCCTTTGAAGAACGCCAGGACCCGAGGCGCATCACCGCGTCGGAAGGCGTCCATGAGCAATGCACTCCTTACACCACCCGAGTAAACATCACGTAAAGCACTCCACGCCTTGAAGCGTGGGCTCGCGTTTATAGCCCGCCAATCGGGGATTTCTGCATCGAGCAGCGCGTAGACGGAGTTCACCGTGGTCTGCTGAACTTGCTGGCCAAGGCGGCTCGTGCGTTGCTCAAGAGGCGTGACGGCCTGCGCCACAACGCCGCGGGCGACACGCTCGGCAAGACCGATCAGGTCTTCGCCAAACGTCTTGCGATCTTCCTCGGTGATAGTCGGGACGGGCTGTGGCGGCTGCGGCGGCTGCGGCGGCTGCGCGCGAAGGCGCTGTTGCAGTTCGTCGCCCATAGCGCTGATCTGCCCCTGCAAGTCGCCAATCGTCTGGACGCTCTGGTCGTAACGTCCCTTCATGGCATTGAAACGGGCTTCCCAGTCGATAGGCTTGGGCTCGGCTGCGGCCGGCGCGGGCGGCGTTACAGGCGCTGTAACGGGCTGCGGCGCGGGCTCAGTGGGCTGCGGCTGCGGCTGTGGCTGCGGCACAGGCTCAGCGACCGGCGGCATGAAAGCGGGGGGTGCTGCGGGCGCAGACGCCGGCGCGGGAGCGTCGTAGGCCTGCGCATGAATGGCTTCGGAGCGCGCCGCGGCGGCAAGGACGGCCGGCGGCAGGGTGACATTCGGGTCGACGGGAGGATGGTTCTGGGGCATTTTACTCTCCTTGGCGTCCGTGGCTTAATGCGACGGAGGCCGCTGTTGGGTGCGTTCCACGAAGTGGCATTCGCGGAAGGCTCGAAGAAAAGCCTTTGCCTGTCGGGCTCGGCCTTGCATTTCCAGGATTTGGTCCTGGGGTGCATCCACCATCGCGGTTAAGACTTCGGCCGTGTAAATTGCCAAAGCGTTAATCGTATGGGTGAATTCATCAGGGTTGCATTTACGGAGGCGGTTCAGCGCCACCATAAGGGGGTCGGCGTTCGCAGCCATTACATGCCGTTTCCGCCCCAATCACCACTTCCCAGGCCACCTGCATCGGGCGGCGTCGGCTGAGGCATCGGGGCTGCCTTTGCATAGTCGTTGATGGAATTCGTGGCCGGCTTCTGCAGCGCGGTGAGAGTGTTGCGGTTCGGCATGGGAGCCGTTTGGGAGCCCTTGCCGGCGTGCTTGTGGACGGCCCCGCCCTTCGAGAGGGGAGTGAGGTTCTTTTTGAACGGAGCCATGGCTTTAACTCAGTTGGCCGGTGTCACCGAAGCCGGCGGTGTTGCTAGGAGGGGTCTTGCCGTAATTGCGGGTGCTAGCCGCACTGGGCTTGATCCGGGGAATAGGCGGCGTCCGCAGGCTTTCCGGCCGCGATCCGAGGACAAAGGACGGCCGAATGCCCGGTGTCGGGACACTCTTATGACCACCCTTGCCGGTGTTGACACTGAGAGCCGCCATGGGCTTAGCTCTGGGGCGCCGTGCAGCCCGCTTCAGCAGGGGTGCTCGCCCGGAAGCCGAACATCTTGCCCTTGCCACCAGACGCAAAGTCAGCGCCGGGCGCAGCACTCTCGGTATGAGCGGTGCCACCGGGCTTCTGTTCGCCGGCCGATTGCTCGCCAAACATGTGCGTGTCGCCGCCTTCGGCGAACTTTACGTTGTGCGTGGTCTCGTTCCGGTCGACTTTCTTCGCGCCGCCCTTCCCTTTAAGTTCGGGCACGCTGCCGGTATCCTTGACGCCGGACTTCAAACCGTTGGCCATAGTAGTCTCCCAGGTCGGGTGTGTTACTGTCCCGACCTGGGTTAAAGACCAACGGTGAATAACTGCTTAAGCGCCGGGGCGCCGGATCACCAACAAATGCTCACACGGGGAGTGCGACTTGCCAATGCCCGGCTCGCAGTAGATCGCGTCCCAATCGAAATCGTCCCGCAGGTGTTGCGCGAGCGTGAGGGGATTATCCCGGTCGCGTATGTCCTCGACCACGTAGATGCCATCGTCTTCGAGAAACGGCGCGAGCGTGTTCATAGTCAAAATCTGATGTGCCAATTCGTGGGACCCGTCGTCAATGATCAGATCGAACTTGCCGCCAACGAACTCCATCGCAGCCAAGAGAGATTGCTTGTCACCTTGATCAGCCTGACCACAATAAATCCGTTCATCTACAAACAGGCAATGAACATTGTTATCAAGACCGACGATCAGCGCGTTCGGGAAATACTCCCGCCACATACGCAGGCTGCTGCCAGCGTTCACCCCGATCTCTAAGACACGCTTCACGCTCTCACGTCGGTGCCCGAGCAAGTCGTGATAGATCGGCGTATACTCATGGCAAGTGTCGCTGTCGGCACCGCCGTATCGCAGGTGCCGTCCGCCTTTATCGGTCTCGTGCTTTTTCGCCAGCAAGCACAGCGGCGTCAGTTCCCTCATGTCGTTCTCCTATGATAGCGCATCCAGCGCTTGAGGCCGGCACGATCGCCGGGATGGGGTTCTTCACCCTTGAACCGGGCGAACGCATTACGCGCCTGCCGAGACGAAAGCCCCTTGCGGGCGCGGAACGCCTGCAGGACTTCGATGGGGGCGCTTTTCAGATATTGGTTCAGCGTGACAGGAGGGGCCACGACGTATCTCCCTGCAGGTAACCAGTGAACTGTGTCTGGTCGTGATTGCCGGGATACCACCGCATAGGGAGTATGTTCAACAACTCGGCGTAGGACCACGACGAATTGTCCCAGCACAGCCGGTGCGTCATGCGCGTGCGCAGCGTGATCAACGCCTTCATCGCGTATGTCACTTTATACGCATACTTGGCCGGGCAGACCCAGACAGAGCCGGCGAAACGCCAGTGATTGATGTGATCCTGGATCGGCTGCTTGTGCCAGATACCCGGCAGAGAGATCGCGTCGAACGGCACGTCCTCGATATCTTTCAGAAACTGCCGGATCACGTCCGGGGTGACACCGCGTTGCTTGAAAATAGTCGGTTCGACCCACGCCCAAATATCCACGTCCTGTTCCGTGGCCGCGGCGGCTGCGATCCATTGGAACCGCTGGCATAGGACGACCTGGGAAATCATGGCATGCGCCGGGTCCGCGTAGCGATCTTTCGGTTCATTCGGATGGTCAGCAGACAAAACGGTTTCAGGTAACAGCGCCCGAACCATGTCATGCGCCCAACACATATCCAGTGAAGTCGTGAAATGTGTAACCGGCGCCGTACCCTGAAGTCGCACCAGCCAGTCGCGCATCTGGTCCTGAGACTGGTGCTTCGCCGGAAACGCATCCGGTACGAAACCGTTAAATATTTTTACCTTCACGGAGCGCTCCTAAATGTGGCCCGGTCGCGCGTCGGCGCGTCTGCATCAGGCGCACAGAGATAGTACACAGCGAGACTGCGGCGATAGACGCCCTCGGGCATCGTCAACGGCCGGCTCATGCCGTGCCAAGAATTTTTGGTTGTGTCGAAGATCACCGCACGATTGTAGAGCGGCGCGATTTCACGGACCAGCTTGCCGGGCTTCTCGCTGTCACCTTCCCAGAGCCCAAGATGGCCGCCGTACTCAGCTTCCATCCGCGGCTCAACGTAGATGATGATATTGATCTTGCGTTGCATGCCCATCTTCGGGTGGATGCTATAATCCAGGTGGGGCGCGAGCACGCCGCCGTTTCCGTGTGCGTGCCATCCGCCGCCGTGCAAGCCCATGTCCGGCACAAGGGTGACACCACAGGCGCGGCTCAGCCGGTGGATCACACCGGGCGACATGAGAAACTGAAACAGCTTGTACGTCTCCGGCGGGAACAAGAACCAGTTGTTGCAAGCCTTTTTGATCTGGTGGGCCTGATCGTAGCAAAACCAGTTCGGGCTATCGAACGGCAGGAACTCGTGCGCAATCACGTCTGGATTTTCCAGAAAGTTATCAATTATCGCGTGCGGAAACGGGTCACCATCGCTCTCGGCGCGACCCCAGCCTTTTGGATCAATCATAGCCCGTTCTCATAGTTGGTGAACATTGTCTGGTCGTGATCTGCCTTGTACCAGCGGATCGGAAGCTTATCAGTTTGATCCACGCGTGCAAGCGTATTCACTTCCCAGGTGATGTTCTTCGTTGCGCTCGCGTGCAGCAGCGCCATTGCCTGCACAAGGTTCTTAAGTTTGCCGATGCAAGAACGAGGAACGACCAGAAGCCCACCGCAAAAACGCCAGCAAGGCACGTCATCGCGTATATCACTGCGAGGCCAGCACCCGGGTATCGCAAAGTCGCTACGACGAACTCTTGCCAGAAAGTCATTGATCACTCCTGGGGTGACGCCCGGGACATGGCAAATGCCATAGTCGAGCCAGACGAACGTATCTGGGGCCGGGTCCATGTTGGCCGCATCGAACAGCCACTGAAATTTTTGATGCTGCACGCAGTGATAAGGCAAGGTGTTCTTCTGGGGATTATCGGCCACACTCCATGTCGGACCGAACGGAAGATGCTCAATCATCGTGTAAAGCCACGTCGACGTGACGTTGGCATAGAACGGCTGCACGGGGACTTTTAGTTCGCGCAACTTTTCTCCGAGAGCGCCATACTCTGTAGCGTCACGCGGATGGCCGGCTATCGGCACGTAACCCGTTACGACCTTAAGTTTGAGCTTGCGCACAGGAAGGCCTCCACGTCGCCGCGATCCACGAAAGCGATCCGCGCTTCCTCGTCTTTGTAGCCGTAAGAGATCGCCAACTTATCACTGCCATATTCGCACATGCCAGCAACAAACTCGATTACGCGGTCATTCATCACGAACGGGCGCGAGACGCGCATTAGCTCGCCGGTATGCCCGTATTCAACAAAACGATGCCAGTAGAACCGCTTGCTCGATCCCGGTAGGCAGCGCGCTTCATGGACGATCGCCAGATAGCGTGCGCCCCACTGGATAAGCTGCGAGCCACCACGCAGGTCAACAGTGTACATGCCAGTGTCCGTGACTGAAACGTCCTGACCGACCTCATCTACGACATGACCCGGTTGGTACATGAAGGCTAACTTACTATCGCCGGCGCGCGGCCAGGGCGCCCAGTTTTTCTCGGTGACGCGTTGCGCCCGTAGCATGCGATGATATCCCTCAACGCACGGATCATCAATATCCCAATCTGAAATCCGGGCACGCACCTGCTCACATTGGCCATCGGCGGCGAACTGGCGCACGGTCGACGAGGACCATAGTTCGCCCTTCCACGAAAACAGCCGCATGTCCTCGAACCCGATCACCAGCGGAAAATCGCATGGGAGTGGGGTCGGCAGCATGATCTCTCGGGCACGTTTCACTTCCATAACACAGGGCGTTACAGGCGCATGTAACTCAAGCAGCCAGTTGCGCGTATGGATCGGATTTTCGGCAGTCGCGTTGCAGCCAGTCGTGCCGTCGTCGTACACGTCCTTGATCAGATACCGACCTTGCTCGTCCATGCGATAGTTCACGGTGCGCATGTTCATCAGATGGCGCCCAGCATGGCGCACGATCGACGGGTTCATGCAGGTCCAGCCCTCGAACGGTGGCGTCCAATCCACTTTGTGCCATGTGAACGAGGGGCAATATTCCTTGAGCGGCTTCAGATAGTAGAACATGTTCGAGCGTGCAGTCTCGCGGGCCTGCACGTACGGGGTCTTCATCAGCGATAACTTGTCAGTCGCCGCAAATCCCTTCGTCCGCATGTGCTCAACATAGAACCCGTTGATGCTCAATTCCTCCAAGAGGCCGGCGTTATACACGAAATCGTTCACAAACAGCACGTCCTTGGATGGCGGAATGGTCAGCCCTTGCTCGGCAAAGAACGCCGCGGCGCCGTTCTGGTTGTTGTCTCGATAGTATCGCGCCAGATCATACACGGCCTCCGCGCGTGACGGCCGCATATTGATTGCCTTGATGGTCTCAGCAACGAAATCATTCTCGCGCTTCAGATCGCGCATGCAGGCAGCGTACCGGTATTGCGCCTGCCAGACTTCCTCGTCCCAGCCGCCAGCTTCGACACGGCGCTTGTACCAATCAGCAGCTTTTTGCGGCATCCCGGCGTCACGGTAGGAATTGGCGAGGTAGAACATGTACCGGGCGTTGTCCGGCTCGTCGCGCAGACCAGCTTTCAACAGACGGATATCGCGCTTGAATTTCTCCGGCCGGTTCGCGCCGTCAGCGTGGTCAATGCACAGGACCTTATTCACCGGCAACGAAACTGGCGGCACGTCCAGATATTCATGTGTGACCCCGAGATACTGTCCATAGCGATCCGCGCGTAGAAGCCGCGGGTTCTCATAATGCACGGTGCCAGCAAACTGCGTGATCGAATACGCCGCATCGGTGAGCCCATCGAACACCGTCGGGTCATTCACCTTTAATTCCATGTCGGCGTCGATCAGTAGCAGATAATCGAACGCCTGGGTCTCGCACCAAACCTGACGGGCGCGCGCGAGCGCAGCGTTGCGGGCCTGCGACCAGTTCTCGAATGGCGCGTCAAACAGCCAGCACGTAATTTTGTGGTCGGTACACCAACTTGATATCTTTGCTTTCGTGTCGTCAGTGCTTCCCGTGTCAACCATTACGACGCAGTTAATGAACGGGCCAATGCTGTCCAGCATGCGTTCGATACGTGCAGCCTCGTTCTTCACGATGCCGTTCAAACAAAGACGGACCATGGGGGTCTCCCTCAATGGTCCGTCAGTTACCTCGTCGCACGGAGAACTGTCAAGCGTTACGATGCACCGCCGTGAAGCCCCGGCACAATCGTCAACACCCCGTTATTGTTCCAGACCGCACCGGGAACGCCCGGGCTAGTCGTCGGGGGAATGAATTTCGAATTCAATACCGGGCCAATGCCACCGGGCGGTCCACTCATACCAGTCGGCCCAGTAGCGCCAGTCTTACCAGTCGGACCTTGCGGGCCCGTCAGTCCGAGCAGACCCGTCGGACCAGTCGGACCAGTGAAGCCCGTGATACCACTCGGCCCGGTCGGGCCGGCCATGAACGCCGGGCCAACGAAACCGGTTGGGCCAGTTGCGCCGGTGAGCCCCGTCGAACCAGTCGGACCTGTCGGACCCGTATTGCCCACGAGGCCCGTATAGCCCGTATAGCCAGTCGGACCCGTCGCGCCGCCGTACGGACCCTGCGGGCCAACGTACTGAGCGGTGCCAGTGAAGAACCCGCCTGTCTCTCCCGGAGCGGTTGCACCAGTCGCGATCGTAGTCAGCGTGCCACCAGTTGACCCAGTCGGACCTGTGTTCGTGTTCGCACCTGCATGACCTGCAGGACCGGCGGGACCCGTCAAGGAATTGCCATTGAGCGCTTCCACGACCTGCGTGAGAACGGTAGGGATCAGATTGTCGTCGTACGTGTCCGGTGCGACTGTCGGTTGCGGAACGATTGCCATGGCTTACCCCGCTGAGATCGTCAGAACGCCGGCGTTGTTCCACACCTGACCCACAACGTGTGGATCAGCCGAGACCGGCGTGAATACAAAGTTGCTCTGACCAGTGGGGCCAGTGTTCCCAGTGACGCCGCCGGGTCCCTGCGGGCCGGTCGGGCCAACCACGCCAGTGGTGCCGGTGGGGCCGGTTTGCCCCGTGGCGCCGGTGAAGGATGCAAGTGTGCTCGTGGTCGGGCCGGTCCCGGTGGGGCCAGTCGGGCCAGTCGCATTATTGCCAGAGTTCAGGCCAGTCGGGCCGGTCGGGCCGGTCGGACCAGTGACGCCGCCAATGCCAGCAGGACCTTGCCCGCCGGTGAGGCCGGTCGCTCCGGTGACGCCTGTAGCGCCAGCGGGACCGGACGGCCCACCCGCAGGACCCGTGGGACCTGTATACGTGCCAGCCGGACCTTTCGGGCCGGTCGCGCCGCCAGGGAGCCCAGTCGCGCCCGTGGCGCCCGTGGGGCCGCTGATGCCGCCTGCGTTTACGACTGCGACGACCTGACCCAGGATTTCCGGGATCAGGTTCTTGTCGTAGTCCTTCGACGCGAAAAGACTGTTCGGGTTGAAAAGAGGCATGGCTACACCTTACGTTCCCGGTCCCGCGGACACTGTGAGGACACCGTTCTTGTTCCACACTTGCCCGGTGACACCGGGGCTCGAAGTCGGCGGGATGAAGATGTTGCCCATGACGTTCAGGCCGGTCGCACCCGTCGGGCCGGTCAAGCCAAACGCGCCGTACGGGCCTTGCGCGCCTGTGGCGCCGGTGTTGCCAGTGGGACCAGTCGGACCTTGTTTGCCGGTGGCGCCAGTCGCCCCCGTGCCACCGCCCGTCGGGCCAGTGGGGCCAGTCGTGCCAACGCCGGGGCCTGTCACACCAACAGGGCCAGCGGCACCAGTTTGACCTGAGACACCCGTAACGCCGGTCGGGCCAGTGAAACCAGTCGGGCCGCGCCAGCCAAAAGAGCCTTGCGGTCCAGTATTCGCGCCAGTCGGACCTGTGGGACCCGTCATACCGTTACCGGCGGGACCAGTCGGACCAGTACCAGAGCCAGTTGGGCCAGTCGGGCCAGTCGCAGCGCCAAGCTGACCGTTGTTGATCGCTGCAGCAACCTGCGCGAGGATATTGCCAACCGAATTGCGGTCGGCGTCATACGAACCTGTTACACCGGTGAACGTCATGGCGCGATCCTTGAATTCTAGTGGACACTACGCAGTCGGCAGTTGCGATCTCCTTAACCGACGCCGGCGGAAATCGGCTTAGCATTTTTTCCTGGCTGATTACCAGTCAAATTCGTAGCTGGGCCCATACCTTGTCGGGTCATAGGCGAAGGCTGGCTGCCTTGGCTCGCCGCGGCGCGCGCCGCCATCCCGCCGGGCCCAAGGTCCATGGCCGGATTATTAGTCTGCGGCTGCGGGGGCGCACCGGGTTCTTGCCCGGGCATGCTGCCAGGGGTGCCAATGTGGGTCGGCATCCCCTCCGGCATACCAAACTGCTGCGCGATATCGCCGGCCGTGAGTTCAGTGGCGATCCGCTGGACGCCCTGCGCGACGCCCTTCATGACACCTTGCTGAACAACCTTCCCGATCGGGCCGGTTTGCTGCTGTTGCTGCTGCTGCGCCGCCATCCGTTCAAGCTGATCCTCTGGCGGAACGACCTGTTCGCCATTGAGACCGATAGTCTGCGACACCGCGCGGAGCACTTCGCCACGCCCCTTGATGCCCACGATGGACATGTCAGTCGGATTGTTCGTAGCGCCCAGGAACTCGATCTGGCGCTGCCGGATCGTCTCGCGCTGGATGGCCACGTTAACGCCCTGGACCGTGATGCGTTCCTCACCAGTCAGGATGCCGCTTGTGTCGGTCAGCATGATCAGGTCGGCAAGCTGTTTCAGCGCCGGCTCCATCACGTCGCGGTCGATATTCGCGCTGACCGTCTGCAAAATTTTACTCGCGTTGCCCATGAGCATCGCGAGACCTGAAGCCGTGCGCCCGGCGCCGCCGCCAGCTTGGCCGCCGACGTATTTCGGGATCGCGGACACGTCATCTGCGATCTGGATCAGTTCCTGATAGGCCTGCATCAACTGCTGTACGTTCGAGGTCGGCATGAAGAAGCTGACCGGCTGCTGCCCCGCGTTCCCGAGGGGATCATTGCGGACGTGCCAGCGCTTCCAGGCGTACAGGTCATCAGTGTTCTCGCCCGGCGTCAGGCGGTCGTCATTGATCACCACCTGGGGACCAGACGAAATCGAGAGGTTGTTCACCAGCGAGCGCAGACAGGCGTTCGCAGCCTCTTGGATATCCAAGAGTAGGTCGCACAGCGAGTTGCCCACCGGCGTGCCTGGGACTTTTTCGAACGACGTGATGAAATAGGGGTGCCGCTGCCGCGGGCTCGGGGAGAGATTGGCCTTGATAACATGGCTGCCCACGCACCACACCTGGACGTGATAGTCGCGCAACTCGTCCGGCACCGCGAGGCCATAATCCTGAAGGATGCGCCCCTGCACGTTACCATTGAATTCCATCATGGAAATCAGCGCGGACCGGTTCCAGGCCGGATTTTCGCGGCTTTCAAGGACGGCGCGCTCGGCGTCCGTCGTGTCCCAGTTGTCATAGAGGCCGCCGCGGCCATACTCGTCCAAAACCGCCCGAATTTCGTCGTGATTGTAGCCGGGCAGATCGAGCATGTCATTGAGTTCGCTACGCGTAAGGCGAGATTTTTCAATGGTATTTGCGTTCGAAATATCTGCTACGCCCGGCGTGAACCACAGGTCGAACGGCGACACGCGCTCCCACATAAGGCGCGGCTTCTGCATGATGGTCGGCTGTCCACCGCCTTTGGGCCACACGACCTCGGGGCAAATTCGCACTATCGGGCCCTTCAGGACCGCGAAAGGGAACACCGGAAGATCAACAAGGAACTCTGCGAGCGCGTTGTAAAACTCGCCCTGCCGCAGCATGTCCTCAATCTTGTCCTCGCTGTCCCGGGCCTGCTGGCCAGCTTTCTTTTTGGCCGCGTCCATCGCGCTATCCATGAGCGCCATGCGGCGCTGCTGTACGTCCTGAGCCTGCGGAGGCTGCCCTTTTTGCTGCTGAACTAGCTGATTTTCCTGCTGCAGGAGCGCATTGATCGACTGCGTGATCTCATCCGGAATTTCCGGCTGCGCCGGTGGCCGCACCGCATATGGGCGGTCCTGAGACAGGTAAATGTCGCGGAGCAACGAACTGGCCGCGCGGCACTTCTGCGCGATCACGCGGGCGTAAATGGTCGAACCGCCCCACTTCGTGATCTCCATCAGCTTCGTGGCGTCATACTGACCGTTGAAGGTCCGGAGAGACTGCAGGAGCCGTTCGGACCAGCCAGACGACGTGTTGCGATGGTTGCGGAAAATTTCGAATTGCCCCCGGATATAGGAAATCAGTTGCTGCGGGGGCGGCGGGGGGTTGTTGAGCACATTCGCCTGGGCCGCGGCGCGCTGGGTAAGCTGCGCCTCAAGCTGCGCAGGCGGGATCACCTGCAACACACCTTGCTGACCCAAACTCTGGTCGCTCATGATTGACGTTTCCTACGGCGCCGGCACAGGGAGCGAACCTAACTACCGCGACGTTAATAGATACTTTAGGCTTGCCGCGCGCTTATGGCCGCCGTAGGTTCGAACCATGACAGCAACCGGCCCGCCATCCGTGCCCGTTACAGCGCCTGTAACGCTGCCGCCCGACTTCACGATCCACCAGATCGCCGCCCTCGTGCGCGACGTGGCCGTGCAGTTGGAGGACATGCCGGTCATCCTCAAAAAGCACGGACTGAGCAAGCAACAGTACGACAGCCTCGCCGGCAATCAGTTCTTCCAGAACGTCCTTCAAGAGGCTGTCAAAAACTGGCACAGCCCGCAGTCGACCAAGGAACGGGTTGCACTCGGCGCTCTCCTTGCGCTAGAAGATGCGCTCCCCCGCATCGCTGCGCGCATGACCGCTGGCAGGGAAGACCTCGCTGATGTTGTCGAAACAGCCAAACTGTTCGCAGACCTCGCAGGGATCGGCCCGAAGCAAAACCAGCAAGTCCAGCCGTCGGGCGAAAAATTCTCGATCAACATCAACCTCGGCAGCGACGTTGAGCAGTTCAATACGACGCGCCCAGTGGCGTCAGTACAACAATTCGGCGAAGGGTCTGGCACGCACACAGCGCTACGACCAATCATCGAAGGGGAGAGCCAAGCAGTTCAGCTTTCGACGTTCCCCGAAAATGATCATCGCGCAGTACCGATACGATCACTCCCCCAAGGGGATAGCGAGACGGGCCCGGCTGGACAAAAGCCGCCGCCTGAAACGCGCATTGCTACGGGCCTCAATTAACGGAGAAAACAATGGGCATTCTTAAAACCGACACCGATCGGCTAAAAGACGCTGTCAACGAGCAGCGGAAGCTTCAACGCGAACTCACCGCCAGCCGTGCGCTTGTGCGCCGCCTGGAAAAGGACGCAGACCTCGCGGACCGGGTCTCGCAGATCGTCGGCAATATCATGGAACGCCAGCCGAAACCACCGGCCTGGACGTTCGGTAAGGGCGCTCCGAACAGTGAGCGCGGCGGCCCCGTCCTGATGGTCAGCGACATTCACCACGGCGAGCGCATCAGCAAGCGCGAGACCGGCGGCCTTAACGAATTCAATCGTGATATCTCAGCCCGACGCCTCGAACGCCTGTTCAGCACAACCGTGGACTTGTGCGAGAACCACATGGGCCGCGCCGGCCGCAAATACCCTGGCATTGTCGTGTGTCTGGGTGGCGATCTGATCGGCGGTGATATCCATGAAGAACTAGCTGTCACGAACGAACTGACCCCGCAGGAAGCCGTCGACGATCTGACTGATCTTCTGGCTGGCGGGATAGAGAGCCTGCTGCAATATTTTGGCAACGTGTTCGTGCCGGGCGTCGTCGGCAATCACGGGCGTGGCACGCTCAAGCCGCGCGCGAAGGGCGCCGTCTTCACGAACTACGACTGGCTGATCATGCGCAATCTGAAGCGCTATTTCGAGGCCAAGGGCGAGGAACGCGTAAAATTCCTGATCCCGCCGGAGCCCGATGCCTATTTCACCGTCTATGGGACACGGTTTCTGCTCACCCACGGCGACCGGATGGGCGTCAAGGGCGGCGACGGCATCATTGGCGCGCTCGGCCCGATCGCTCGCGGCATCATCAAGATCGGCAACAGTTACAGCCATATCGGCGTCGACTTCGATTTCTTGCTCGGCGGCCACTACCACCAGCTTTTCTGGCTCCCGAACGCGATCTTTAACGGCTGCGTAAAGGGCTACGATGAATACGCCCGGCTCGTGCTACGCGTGCCTTATGGCCGGCCTACTCAGGCGCTGTTCTTCGTGCATCCGGAACACGGCATCACCGCCCGCTGGGCCGTCTACCTCGAAGGCCGCAAGCGCGCGCATCAAGATAACGCCTGGGTGCAATGGCAGGACCAGTAAATGGCGGGCAGTCTGGACTACACGGCGCCGTACACCTGCGCCCGGTTTATGAAGTCGGAGGCTTTCGGACGGATAATCACCGGCCCAGTAGGCTCCGGCAAGACGACGGCGTGCGTGATCGAGCTACTGCGCCGTGCCATGATGCAGACCCCCGGCAAGGACGGCTATCGCTATACCCGGTTCGCTATCATCCGGCAGACGTTGAAGCAGTTGAAAGACACTGTGCTTAAAGACTGTGATACGTGGCTCGCGACAAACGGTCTCGGCGTCTGGAAAGTCAGCGATAGCACGTACCATGTTTGCTTTGATAACGTCCGCAGCGAGTGGGTGTTCCTGCCCCTTGAGAGCGCTGAGGATCAAGCCCGCGTCCTGTCGATGCAGTTGACGGGGTCCTGGATATCAGAAGCGATCGAGAGCGATATTTCAATCTTGGCGCCGATCTCCGGCCGTCTCGGCCGCTACCCGAGCGGCGCGCGCGGGACGCCGACATGGCACGGGATCATCGCCGACACGAACATGCCGACCGAAATGACGGACTGGCACAAGTTCATGACGACGATCGAGGCCCAGCAGGTCCCGGACTGGCAACTGTTTCACCAGCCGGGCGGCATGGACCCGCGAGCGGAGAACTTGGACAACCTGTTACAGACGCCTGTAACGTCGAAGCTGCCCGAGAGCCATCCAGCCCGGCTCGCGCAGGGGCGCAAGTATTACGAGCGCTTCGTCAACATGTACGGCGAGCAGAGCGACTGGGTGAAGCGCTACGTTCATGCCCAGTACGGCGACGACCCGAGCGGTTCCGCGGTCTTCAAGAACACGTTTAAGCCAGATTTTCACATTGTTGACGAAACGAGCCTATTCCCTGGATATCCGATCCTCGTGGGCCAGGACTTCGGGCGCAACCCATGGAGCCTGATTGCCCAGTGTGATCACCAAGGAAGGCTGATCATCCATGAAGAAGTCCCAGGGATCAACGTCGGGCTCGAAAAACATATCCAGTACAACCTGCGACCCCGACTGCTCAGCGACCGGTACATGGCCTTCCGGGTGGCTCTGGTGGGCGACCCGGCCGGCGTGGCGAAAGACAGCCACAGCGAGGAAAGCAGCTTTGAACTCCTTCAGCGATTTGGCTTCCCTGCGTTCCCGGCTGTTACAAACTCCATTGAGCCCCGAATTCGAGCCGTTGAGGCCCTTCTACTGCGACAAACTAACGGAGGCCCAACACTCGTTATTAACCGCGGTGGCTGCCCTATCCTATGTCGAGCGCTTGCTGGCGGGTATCGCTTTGCAAAAACAAAGGGGGGAATTCTCAAACCCGTCCCCGACAAGGAAAACGGTGTCCAGGTGGACGGCGTTCATATCGCATTTTCGCACGTAGTCGACGATCTGCAGTATCTGGCGCTCACGGTGCATGGCGGCGTGACCAGCTACATCGGTGAGTACATGCGGCCGCGCCCGCGGCCCGCAGGACCCCGCATTACAGCGGCCGGCTGGACTTAATCTTTCTTGTTCGTGTCAGTGGTGTGAATTGTGGTGGTCTGCTGTCCCAGGACAGAGGACGCGGACTGCTCCACCGTGGTCTGAACGTGCATCAGCACGCCGAGTTCTTTAAGCTGATTGACAATGCGTGTCTGCTTGTACTGCAGCTTCGCGACCCGCAACGCGTCCCGGCGCTCCCGACGGCGCTTTCGCCATGCCTGACAGGTGGGGCTCTCATAGATTTGCATCATATAAAACGCAAACGCCCCGAACGCGGCCATTGTGCCAAATAAAGCAGGCAACAGGCCCAAAACTGACAAAAGTGCCACGAAAATGCCCCCAGGTGGCAGCACATGTGCCACCATTGAGTGATGCGTCAGCGGCGCCAGATCGTCTTGCATGGCGAACTTGCCTCAACCAGTAACCCCACCTGCGCAGGGATTTCTTAAGAAATTGCTTTTCCCTCGGGCGCGCACTGCATGGAGAGGGTCAGCACCTTCATCGCCTGCCGCCGAATTGCCATAATTTCGTCCACTAGCTTCTGCTGGGTCTCGTCAATGTTCGGGGTCTCCTGGCCGGCCTCGTTGAGCCGTGTCTTGTAGAGCGTGCAGTCTTCTAGCTTGGCGAGGGCCGCGTGCATCTTGGTGCAGCGCTTCAGCGCCTCATGGAATTCTTCATCTATGTATTTGCGCCGGTAGGCGACGAACACCGTGGCATCCATCATGTCGAGCAGTGCTTGACTGTGAATTTCGCCACCGACATCAGGATCAAGACTATCGTGGAGCACGCCTTCCATCTGCATGAGATAGGCGTTCGCGACGAGCGCTTCTTCCGTGGTGGGTGACTTAGGTGGGGAGGACGCCGAGGTCTGCGACGGCGGCTGGGCTTTTGGCTGCTTGGGCATCTGCGCCTCCTGGCACTCCGTGTTCAGCGAGCACGGCCAGAATAGCAGCCTTGACGGGCGGGTCAATGTAATATCCGCCAGACCAGACGGTTTTGATGCAGCCAGCAAATTTCGCGTCAAAGTCCTTCATCTTTTTGCGCAGTTTGCAGATCATCACGTCGACCATCTTCGGATCGGTGGCCTCGGTCTTGTTCGGCCGCTGCTGGCGTTGCAGACGCTGTTCCTCAATGATCCCGTGGAGCATGCCTTTGTCGGCGTGATCACAGCGGAGCAGCGCCGCCATGAACCCGGCTTCAAGCTTTGTCAGCTTCAGCGCGCGCTGTGCGACGAATTGCACATCGAGCGGTTTGCCTCTCACGTCGTACTGCGGCATGCGATCGGCGCGGCGCGTGCCCGGCGGCCAGTCGGCGCGCGGGACTTCGGCGATGGTTCCCATGGAGTGCAGATAGTTCAGCACCACGTAGACTTCGCCAATGTCGTGAAGGAAAATCCGTGAGATCGCCGCGACAGGAATACCCTCGTGCGCGGCCCGGCCAATGGGGGCGTGTAACTCCGCGGGGACGGCGTCGATTTCATCTGGGTTGGGGGCCAGCATATTCATGCTGACACCTTTTCTGTCGCCGGTAAACGATTGGTAAACAGGTGGGTGCGCGGGCCGAACCCCCATGTTCTGCGCGGCCCTCCATCAAAGGCCGTAAGCACCGCGCACCCATTTCCCGCATACTGCAAACACATTAAGACACCGTGTGCGTGATCAGTGAATTCAGCACAGGCGGTTCGAGCGGCGTTGAGAAGAACGAGAACACGCCGGTATTACCGGATGGCTTTTTGCGATTGAAATCAGGCGATACGCTCGCCTGCACGCCAAAGAACGTGTCATCCGGATACGTGAAGTGCAGATCGTTCTGCGGCAGGCCGGCGCCACGGAAGTCATGATAAAGCTGTCCGCCGGTGCCATCCGTGGCCGTGGCGTCGATCCCTGACTGACCGGTGGTCGGCGACACCGGGCTTTTGACCGTCACGGTGCCGTTCGTGAAGTGCCCGATCGCGACGAAACTGCCCCACAACGCGACCGGGCCGCCGAGGTCGACGTTGGCCATGTCAATCAGACCGGCAAAGTTCTCGGCCGTGTCGTAGAGGTTCAGGATGCACCCGCCGGATTTGATCTGCTGCAGGGCAAGCGAGATTGAGACAGTTCCCAGGCCGTAGCCGAAACTTTTGAATGCCTGATTTGTCGGGTCTTCCAGGGCGGAAAGCTGTGCGATAGCAGTTTCCAGCGGCGGATTTCCGCCGAGCACAGTCAGCGTGTAGGTAATATCGTAGGAGAGAAATCCGCCTGGAAACGGCCCCGTCGAACCTGTCCCCGGAAAGTGTATCGCCTTTAACTGCTGGAACGGACTGAAGGGACCATACGGCATGGGGGTTCTCTATTGGTTGCCCCCGGGTGGAGTATGAAGCACCCGGGGGCTCTCCCTCACTAGCCCGGAGCAGGCTACCGCATCCTGCGGCCGAGGGATATTAACACGGGTTAAGCCAGCCAAATTTCACGATGTCGTCGGCGCCAACCAGGATCGGTTCCGGGGTGATGGTCTGCAGGGCGAGCCACCTTTGCACGATGGCCGGATAGAACCGCCGCATAAAGGACTTGGTGATGATCATGTTCGGCACGCCGCTAATGCTGGCCTCATGGAAACCTAAGATCGCAGTAGGCTCGACGCAGACTTGGTCCTTGGGAAGCGAGAGCACTAGCGTGCAGGCGCTGATACAGACACCGCGGAGGATCACCGGCACATGGCTGGCGCGAATGGCACCGTAGAAATACGCGAACGTGTCGACGACCCCACCTGGGTTGTCGTCAATGATGATCGGCTGGATCGTCGGCAGGGGGTGCGGCAGCGCTTCCTGGGCGCGAACCGCCATACTGCAGGAGCTAGCGATCATCGCACCGACGATCATGCCGAACAGGAATTTCAGCATGGCCGTTACTCTGGCGTCACGGGCGGCCGCGGCATCTTCGTAAGATCGAAGCAGATCATGTCGGCCAGCACGACCGGCTTGTCGGCGATCTGCGGAAGAATAGCCTCGCGTTGCTTGGCCATGTCGGCTTGGCACGCCTCAATCGTGGCATAGTGTCCTTTGTCGCCGGCAAGATCGTCGACAACGACAACCGGGCCATTAAGCCCGATCAGTACCAGCAGGAGCAGAACGTTCATGGGAGCCTCCCTCATCATCATGGTCAGTGCGCGGCGTGCCATCGGCATGCCGGGTGATAGTCACGTTAGCCCACATGCCGAGGTCGCGCAACTGGCGAAAGATGTAGGTCTTGTCGGCGCCGGGCGGCAGCGAAACATCCAGCACGCCGGCGAACATCGCGAACGCGTTGCGCACAGCGGCCATCTGCTCGATCTGCTTCTCGGTGGGCTTGAGATACTCGAACGTAGAAGGATGCACCTGTGACATGGGGGTCCACTCTCCGGTTTTCAGGTTAAAGTGCCGCTGGAACATTTCCGCCTCCCGCTTGCGCTCGACTGCGCAGTTCTGCGTTAGGACGGTGCTGTATAGCCGTTCACGTAAATGGTTGGCAACCCTTTTGTTGAACTCGACGCTGCCATGAACACCGGGATAGAATTCGTTTTATCTTTAGAGGCTTGCGAGGCAGTGACTTGCAGATACTCTTTCCAGTGCATCTTGGCGTCCGCCTGCTGCGACGCGCTCACGTTCACCGTGCGCAGGAAATGCGTCAGCTTCGCGTTGTACGCGATGATCCGGCAGGTGGGCCTATGGTCGACGGGTGTTGCCATTGTGCTTGTCCAGGATGACAAGGTAACACGTTACAGTGAATGTAACGTTTCCATGAAGCGCCGGAACGTCCGCAGCGACTGAGCGGCGAACCAGCGGATTGGACACATATGCACAATGCCGCGCTCTTTGAGCACCCACCACACGGGCGCTGCAAGCACTACCGGCATGCCGGCCCACAGCCAGATGTTCATAGCCCTGTCTCCCTGATCGGCTTATGCGCTTTCAAGGTATCATCGTATGCGGATACAAAGATGCCGGCCATCATGCGCATATCGAGATCAGTCAGTTCGTCCGCGGGTGCGACCATCAGCCAGCCGGCAGGGGTGTCGATCCGTGCCACCTTCAGACCTTGAGGGCTGGTGCCGCGCTCGATCGGCCATGTCTGCATGTCGCTGTCACGGGGCTGCATGGGATTTACTCGCAATCGCAGATGCGCTCGTGACCTGTATACTCGCAATGCCGCGGAACGCAACCGGCGCCGTGCGACGGCGACGCGCCTATGATATAGAAGATTGCGCACCAGCCGACGATGGCCAGGATCAGGTAGAAGGGTTTCCGCCAGTCACGCATCGGGGTCTCCGTTTTGAGCGTGTTACCGTTTTACGTGGGCCCTATTAGGCTTTCAACTGGTGCCACCTTTGCACCTTCCGCCCACGGCTGTCCACTCCTACGATACTGGTGAGACCGTTCCAAGAGAAATTCGACGGACAAACTGAACACTCCGCGGGCTCGAAGCTTGGCCGCGCGCTTTCGTAACGTGTGCGGCCCGCATTGAAGGGCCGCGGCGGCGGTAGCAGTTGATACTGGCGTGCCCTGCATGGTGTAGGTAAATAGACAGCTCTGTTTTGAGCGACGGTCGGTCGGGGTTATTGTGTTGAGCAGCTTTTCCCCGGCTTGGCGTTGCGCCCCCCTAATGTATGCTGCTTCAGCCTTCAGTAAGGCGTCACGGTCGGCCCCTGGGTATTCCTGCAGAATAATAAATTCCCAATCCACGGGATCAGTCATGGCATCCTTCATACGGGGGCTTTTGAATCCAATGCCAGACTGGGCGGCTACTTTCCATTCGGCCCAACGCTGTCGCAGATTTTTTGCTTGCCCGATGTAGACCTCGTCCGTCGGGATTTTTCGAAGCATGTACACGCCGGGGCCAGTCGGTGGTGCGGCCAATGTGAACCGATCCATGGAACTGTTTTATGTTTTAGCGTGTTACCTTGTCAAGGATTTCCTAATTGACATTAAGGAAAGATGAATGAGCCTTTTTGGGGTCCTACAGATTTTCGGGACACGCTTGTTCCGCGCGCGGCCGGCACGCCTGTCCAGCCTGGGGTGGGAGGGCAAACGCCGAAAGCCCCGCACGGTCACCCGTGCAGGGCAAAAAGCTTAAAAGCTTTTTAGTCTAGCTAATCGGGGAGGGTGACCCTCCCAGATTAACGGGTGCGCTGCACGTGCAGCGCACCCGAGCTAACATCAAGCGGCCTTCGCGGCTTTCGCGGCATCCGTGATGGCATCGGCCGCAGCGTAGCAAGCTTCGACCGTTGCCTTGGCATCGAACACGCGGCGCCATTGCGAGGCGTAGAGCGAAACCGGGAAGCGCTGCAAACCGTAGATGCAGATAGTTCCGGTTTCGGCTTTGACTTTGACCGTAAGCTTGCCCTGCGGCGCGCTCTGAAGCTTGGCGACCAGTGCGCGAAGTTCGTCGGCAGTCATCTTTGATGTATCGATAGCAGACATGGGACTTGGCTCCGTTCGTTTCAGCACCGCACCATGCGGCGCTTGCTTCTGCGGCGGTGGCAGAAACCGCGTTTCAGTGCCTGTAACGTGAACGCTTGCAAAGCAAACCGTGATAGCGAGCAAAAGGTAAAACCCTAGGAATGTTTTCATAAGAACGCTAAAAACCACAGATACTGTGGCTAATTTATGGTGAGCCGTCACTACATTAAGGCGCTAAATGTCCTGTTAACCGACTTATTACCGTTTAAATGCCGGAGAAAATTTACGGTAATTAAGAAATCGTAACAGCTTGATAACGCTAGAGAATTTTATACTTAATTTTTATTACCTTAAAACCAGTCGATTTTGAACGTGTGAGATTAGGAAAATCAGTTTTACCTTGTGTAGTTACGTAGAACGCGTAGTTACGTAGTTACGCACGAGATCGGCAGGGGGTTTTCCGTTCCGTCACTACGTAACTACGCTAGGCGTTTGTATTTACGGCATTGGACTATCTTCTTCTTATTTCTATATATTTAACGTAACTACGTAACTACGTAACTACAAAAGGGTTGACTAGCTATAGTTCTCATGCTAAAGATCGTCGCATTAAGGTTTTAAGGTAATAAGGTACAGGAGGTTGCAATGCCCCACCGTACAACTCCGCCCCTCACCCCGCGTGAAAGGATGCAACGCTACCATGCTAAGCACCCTGAAAAGAAAGAACAATTCCGGTTGGCAATGCGCGCCAAGCGAGCCGCAGAGCGGCAAAAGCGCGATGCCGAACGCCTCGCAATCCAATTACCAGACCAAAACGAGCTACCTCCGGACGTTTTGGAGCGCATCGCGGCAATTACCAAGCGACCCAAAATTGTCACGGGTCTGGCACAGGATGATATTCCTACTAAGGCAGGCTGCGCAGCGCAAGCTGCGCAAATCCAAGGTAGCAAGGTATGAGGGTTTCGCGCGCGCGATGGCATATCCGTAGCTCGTATTGACCTGATATGGCTTGTATGCGCTCCACCTTTATACCGCGGCGCGACCACCGCCGCAAACGCGAGCGCCGACCGCACCGGCCGGTGCCGAGAGCCACAAACGCATAGGAGCCACCAATGCGCACAGTGATTATCAAAGGCTCGATCTTCCGGGCCATGCTCGCCGCCAATCGCCGCAGCATCGTGCTGCACGATATCCAGGCGCATCCCAAGTTCAACGAGGTCATCGCCCGCGTCGACAACGAGTGCTTGCCTGAGCTAGTCCAGTGGTTCACAGAGCCCCTGCCGCAGGATGAAAGTCAGCCAGCCCCAGCCGGTACGCTGATGTTCTACAGCGAAACTCGCGACTTTGGCGCCAAGCCGGACTGCGAAGCACTCGATCGGCATGTGATCGAAGTCATACACGACGAGGTCAAGGACGTTACATTCGCTGTAACGCCGACACCCTTCGAGCGCGTATGGTCGCAGACCGGCCAGCAAGCGCAGCGGAGGGCCTGAGCCATGAAAACGTTCAACGTGACACTGACCCGGACTGCGTATGAGAACGTTGTTCTGGAAGTTAAGGCATCTAGCCTTGGGGCTGCTGAGGATAAGATCAACCAAGTGTTGGACGGGCCTACTCGGGTGAGCATTGACACGCTGTGCGAACTGCGTGGCGTGCGATACCTGACCACGGACTTAAATGGCGATGACGAGAGTTCATGGGAAATTCTAGACACTGAGGAAGCACCATGAGCCCGAGAGCATACCGAGACGCAAACGGCGAATGGGCTTGGGAAAACGAACCACGCCCAAAAACGATGGATGAGTTTATCCAGCGTGAAATGGAGCACCGTCAGTGGGCTGGCTGGTATCGCCTTATCAGCGAACACATGACGCGTTTTCGTGAAGCGCTGTGCTTTGCGGAGAACGAGCTATGACATACGCGATCATCGTAGCCGCGTTGCTGTTCGCCTATGCGTTTGCGTTCATGCGCGGATACAAGCGCGGCTACGAGTTCGCACGTTCGCTGGTCGGCAGAGACAAGCTGCCGCCTTACGACAAGCTGCATGAGGAACTGCCATGACAACGTTGCAAGGGTTCAAGGCTGCACTCAAGCACCATGATGTGTGCGAAGCGGGCAAGCATTGGGGCAGCGAAACTGCGGTGAGGCGCGCGCTGTTTGCGGCATGGTGGTACATCGAAAACGTGCCGGCAGACGATAAGTCCAATGAGCGGATATTCTTCAAAGTTCGTGAGCTAACGAGGAACGCGCTATGAGCGACGAAGCGCTGTTAGAGCTAGCGTATATCGAACGCTGCGCGCTTGAAGCAATTCGCGCGAAGCAAGCGGCTGAGCAATATGGGGAAATCTTTGAAACGGCAACAGAGGACCGGAGCCATGACCACGCTTTACAAACTTACTAACTGCAAGCACCAAACATACAATGGTTGCCAGTGGGGCGAGAACGTAACTCATATGGCCTCTGGCGGCGATATGCCGCTCTGCACAGAGAATTGGCTGCATGCCTATACGCATCCCGTACTTGCATTGCTTCTTAATCCTATCCATGCACGTACATATGAGCCAGTTTTGTGGATATGCGAGGGCAGGGTAGGGAAAACGGACCACGGCCTTAAAGTTGGCTGCACGTCGCTGACCACACTGCGCACCATGCCTTTGCCAGTGATCACGGCGGTAAACCGGATAGCGTTTGCCATTGGCTGTGCCGCTAACGTCTATCACAATTCGCACTGGACTAACTGGGCACGAAATTGGATTTTGAATAACGACCGCAATGCTTATGCTGCTGCTGATGCTGCTGATGCTGCTTATGCTGCTGATGCTGCTGCTTATGCTGCTGCTGATGCTGCTAATGCTGCTGCTTATGCTGATGCTGCTGCTTATGCTGCTGCTGATGCTGATGCTGCTAATGCTGCTGCTTATGCTGCTGCTGATGCTGCTTATGCTGCTGAGTTGCCTTTAGGCGCATTGGCAGAGTGGGCGATGACCATCAAATGATGCAGATTGAGATCATCGCTTGGATATCCGTTGCGCTGCTGGCGCTTGCGCTGGTAGCGATCACGTTTCTGCATGGAGTAGTGCTATGAGCAAGCTGCGCACTAATTTGCCCCCGCCCTGGGTGACGTTGAGCGACGAGCGGTCTCCCAACGCATGGTCACGGCGTACCTACGAAATGGTCGCTGAGGTCATTCGCAAGGTGCGAAGGTATGACGATGGCGAGGTTGAAGGCGCGGCGAGCGAGAATGAGCGCGTTAGGCTTATCGTCGCAAAGTTGTTTGCAGACCAGTTCGAAGCTGATAATGCTCAGTTCGATCGCTCACGCTTTCTGAAAGCATGCAACAATGCACGATGATGACAGGGACGATGAGGATTACGTCCCGCATTTCTTTCCGGGTGATCCGATCGTGAGGATCACGCGCTGGGATATCGCGCTGGCAGTAGCGATCCTGCTGTTCAGCGTGGTGTACTGCTCGCTGCAATAGGGCGAAGCATCACAGCAAAGTGATGCAACCGAAATAGCTCTCTGGCGATAGCCCATTCAAGAGTGAGTGGGCTATTATGGAGAACTAAAATGACCGCCGCACAAAGAAAGATCGAGACAGGTTTGGAGCAATTCGCTCCACAGAGCGAGATAGAGTTGATGGAACGCGCTCTTACAAAGCTTAAGGCGCTTTCGACCACCGCCGCAAATGCGACCGGCATCGCCGCGCCGCCGGACGTTACAGGGCGCGGTAACGTGAAACCGAAGGAGCCACAAATGGCTGACACTGCAACGGCTGCTGCTACTGCCCCGCAGGCAGGCAGCAACATGACGTTCGAATATCTGCTGGAAGTCGCGAAGGAAAGCGGCCAGAAGGAAGCGCAGGGTGCTGACAGCTTGCCGCAGTTCTTCCTCGATATCGCACAGGGCGCGTTCCTGGGCGTGATCGACGTGACTGCGAACAAGCATGGCGCCGGCGTAAACGATGCGGCCAAACTCACGCAGGCTCGTACGCAAGCGCGTACAGGCAGCACGATTTTCGACCGTAAGGCGTTGAACGTGCGCGTCGCTGTGAACCGCACGAACACGATGATCAAACTGGGCATGTGGCCGAAAGGCGGGCCCGGCGAGCCGCTGAGCACGCTCAACAAGCTGCTCACCAATCATCGTAAGGCGATCCAGACCGGCAAGAAAGTGGTTGACGCGGCAAACGCGATGCTGAACTATGCTCGCGCACAGACCAAGTCCGATCACATTCTGCCGGACACCGAACTGGAAAAATGCTTTCTTAAACCCGATCCGACAAAGCCCAGCGAGGAAGATATGCTTGCCAGTCTGCGCAAGCGCTTGCAGGCTGCCAAGGTCGGCAAGGGACTGGACGGCACGCTGGAAGGTGACACCGCCGATAAGATGATTGGCGCGATCACCAAGCGGCTGAAGGTAATCGCAGCGGCTAAGACTGGTACTGGGCCAGCTTCCCCGGCCACGCCTTAAAAGCAAGCCTTGGGTGCGTTTTTGCAATTTCACGCCCAAGGCGCTGCGGCTGGCGCGGGTTTGGTGGCTCCGGCCCGCGCCAGCATTACCCTACGGAGCCTCAATCTCACGGAGCTACGAAAATGAATTTGCGCGAAGCGATGCAGACGGCCAAATATAATATCCAGGCCGGCAACGCCACGATCATTAAGTCTGATCCTGGCGTAGGTAAGACCGATATGTCGCACAGCCTTGTGCGATGGTTCGCGAACGGGCTCCATGCCGGCAAGCGTGTCGGCTGGAACTCGATCTTCATGGCCACGCAATCGGGCGTGAGTTTCACCGGCTTGCCTTGGAAGGGCGAGATCAAAGTGAAAGACGCTGCCGGAAACGACGTTGAGTTTACAGTCACCAAGCCGGCGATCCCGTCATGGGCCATGATGACTGACGTTGCGACTGGCGAGCGCTTGCCGGCATGTTGCTTCGATGTTTGCATCCTGATCATCGAAGAATGGGGTCAGGGAGAGCGCGAGGCAAAGGTGGCAGGCGCGGAGGTTTTGCTTAACGGGGGAACACCCCCGTTTTATATGCCGCCTGGGTCGGCGCGTATCGCCTTGTCGAACATCGACAGCAAGGACGCCGTGACCAAAGAGTTCGATTTTATCATCAACCGCCGAGACGAGATCATCGTCAAAGGCGACGTTGACGTGTGGATCGAGGACTTTGCCGACAAGCCGTATCGGTTCAACGGCAAGGACTGGCAGGTAATGCCGGTCACCAAAGCGTGGGCCAAGGCCAAGCCGGACGAATTGTTCGGCGAGAAGCCCAAGACCCAAGGGTCATGGGCCACGGCGCGTAGCGTGACCATGTGGGATCGGTTTGCGCAGGTTGCCGCGGCCGAGAACGGCGGCAAGGTGCCAATTGAAAACAGCGCCTTCACTGATGCCAGCGCCGGCTATATCGGGATGGGTGCCACAGCGTCGCTGTTCTCGCATTTGCAGTTCCTGGTCGAACTGCCAGCCTATGAGGACGTGATCGCGGACCCGGCAAGCTGCCCGATCCCGACCAAGGCCGATCTGAAGATGCTGATGATGTATGAACTGGCGCACCGGGCCCGGCCGGAAGGTCTGGCGCCTGTGATCCAGTACATTCAGCGCTACCCGAAGGACATGAGCGTGACGTTTATCACGGCCATGTTGCGCCGCGACTACGCTGGCCTGATCAATCAGCCGGCCATGACGGCGTGGGTGGCGAAGAACGCTTCGCTGGTGAGCATTATCAGTTCGCTGGCGCAGACGTGAAGCGTCCCCGACCACTGCGACAGGTTACAGCGGCGGTAACGGCCGCCGCTGTTTCTTCGCTTCGGATGGTGCGCAACATTAACGAAACATTTATGCCAGATAAAGCCTTCGATGACCTAATCCAATGGCGGTTAGGCGATCCGAGGTTTTGGTATGAAGGCCAAGCTTCGAGAGTGAAACCAAAGGAGCCTCACATGAGCGATGCGATCAAGCGTAATCAGTGCCAGTGGACCATCGAAATCCGCGCACACGTTAGCGAAAGCGAGCGTGATGCCGTGAACCAGACCATGAGCCGGCTGGCGCGGCACGCCGATGCCACGGTTAAACTCTTGCCCAACTCGAACATCATGAAGCCGGAGACGGTTTGCTACGGCGATGACTTTTTCGTCGGGCATTTCGACGTGGCCATGCTGCCCGACGAGATCGGCGACGCCATAGCGCAGACTGGGCTGGGCGAGGAGGAAGTCGTGTCTGATGAGTTGCTACAGGCCGCGCGAGACATGGCGCATGATAAAGCCAAGTGATATAGCGGCGTCGACCACCGCCGCAATACGAAAGCGCCGCCGAGCGCTTCTAAATGACCTGCGCATGGTGTATCACGAAGGAAAATCAGTACCACTAGGAGCCAACAATGAGCAATGGAATGATTACCTCGGCTGGCGGCGTGCATGGTACGACGCCGTTATCGCCGCCTTCCCCGAGTTCTTCGGAGACCGAGGCCGAGACTATCACGTCGACAGAGAAGCTTTCATCCCAGAACGCAACCAAGTGGGATGACACTACCGCCATGATCCAGTGGTGCGCCCCTGGGTTTCGGCATATCTGGTACAAGCTGCTGGTGCAGAACGGCAACGACTACAACGCCGTGATGACCAAGCGCGTGCCGGTCGCCGCAACCGATGGGCAGAACCTGATAATCAATCCGGACACGTTCTTCGAATACAAGCTGCGCGAGCGTGCGTTCATTGGAGCGCACGAGATTTTGCACGCGATCTTCGATGACTGCGGTTTGCTGCACAAATGCACCAAGTCGGAGACCGTGCCGATGCAGGACGGCACGACGCTGCCGTTTGTCAATGAAACCATGCAAATCGCCATGGACCTGCGGAATAACGCGCTGCTGATCGAGAGCCATATTGGCTCTTGCCCGAAAGACGCCGTGGTCAGCGAGCGCGAAATGCCGGACGGCACGAAGCTGCCCAAGGTGACAGGGCAGGAAAGCATCCTCGATATCTATCAGCAGGTCTACAAGGCCTACGAGGACAATGGCGGTCAGCCGGGGCAGGGCACAGTCATGGTTGACGTGCTGCAGCCGGGCGCGAGCACTGGGCAAAGCCCGTCACAGGCGCAAGGCCAGCGTGATCCTAACCGCTGGGCAATCGAGCTAAAGACTGCCCAAAACCTGCAGGAACGCCACCAAGGCAAGCTGCCCGCGGGACTGAACCGCATGTTCGCAGACTTGCTTGAGCCCGAGGTCTACTGGCTGGACTATATTCAAACGCTGATCCAGCGGCATACCGGCTCAGGCGGCCGGGACTGGCGCGAGCCGGACCCGTGGTTCATTGGCCGCGATATCTATCTGCCCAAGAAAACCGGCTATGGCGCCGGCTGGATAGTGATCTGGGGTGACACATCAGGTTCGCGTGGTGACACTGAGATCGCTAGCAGCATGTCTGAGACCAGTGGTATCTTGGAGGACATTAACCCGAAGCGCCTGACAGTGATTTGGGGTGATGCTGCCATCAGCTACATTGACGAAATCGAAGACCCTGCGGATATTGCCAACATTCAAGCCCGTGGAACTGGTGGCGGTGGCGGCACAGACTTTCAGCCGGTGCTCGATTGGATACGCGAGCAAGGTGAAACGCCGGAACTGTTTATCGGTTTCACTGACGGTTATGTCAGCTATCCGGATCAAGAACCGCCGTTCCCCACGATCTGGGCCAGCAGCACGGACTATGACTATCCGTACGGTCAGAAGGTCCGCGTGAACCAGCGCGCGCCGTGAACATTAAAGCTGCACAGGTCTACGGTTATTTGCAGCATGACATGCGAAACATACGCATCATGCGCCTGGACGATGGAGAGGGCAACATGCCTATCGGACAAGAGAACACGCGGTTCCGTTCGTTTGCGGAGCGCTACATTATCGAGCGTGCTAGTAGCTTTGAGACTGGCAAGGAAGATGCAGGTATCTGGAAAGCGCTTCAAGATGCCAAGCGCGCTTATAGTATGATCGAGCGCAGCGCGCACGCCGTGGAAAAAACCATGCAAGAGGCTATGGAGCACGAATATCGAAATGCGTTACAGGTCGGTAACGCCAGCAATAACAACATCGCCCCCGGTCAGCTTATCCCCGTCGCTAGGCCAATAATCAGTGGTCCTCCAAGTCTGTCGAAAACCGTACAAGAGCAAGCGCTTAAAGCGCTTGCTGATCCGAACACGCCCCCGACTATCAAAGAGCGCGTGAGAAAGTTTCTGCAAGGGGGACCAATCGTCTAAGTCTACCAACCCAAACCAAAGGAGCCAATCATGAGCCGTCGCAAGAAAGAACCCGGACCGAAACTGTTAGGGCTGGCCCGCGCTGTCGAAGGCAACCTAAACCGGCTGGAAGAAGCTGTTGCCTATCAGACCGTGCTGCGGAATTATACGTTTAGCCGCGAGGAAATAGTGGCGTGTGTGCTGCCGCCCGAGGATATCGAGGCGCTGCGGCGGGCAGAATGCCTTGTGGAAACGCATTACAGCAAGCTGGTGCGGGCTCGTTTTCGGGATAGCTTTCAAACATATCCGGTCACTGTCCTGCTCAATATTGATGGCATGGGACTGGCGCTATGGCGCGGTGATGCGTGCAAGTTTCAGCACGAGGCTCCGCGCGCTGCTGATTTTCTGGCAATGACTACCGCCTTGTCGCGCATCCGACAACGTTTTGCGGTGGTAGAAACCCTGGTCGAATGGTTTGATAAGAATGCAAGCTGGGGCGCTGTGCGCTACTACTGGCCAAGCGCTTGTGCTTTGCTGCCGAGTGATCATCTGATCCACCGACTGGATGGCACGATTTTTCGCGAGCCAGTAGCGTCTATTGGCGCCATGATTCCTCTTTGCCGGGAAACGGCTATCACCGTTACGGAGGCAATGCTATGCCCGCTCGACGCGCCAACCGGGAATTCTCCGGTCTCTGTGACGATAGGCGATCGGTCGTTCAACGTTCCGTTACCGCCGCTGTAACGCATGAAGGCATAAAGGCAATTTATCGCGACTACTGGTATCGGACGCACGGCGTTCACGCGCCTGCTCACTTGCCAGAGTTTGTGGCATGGCGTAGACAATGGCAACGCGACCTCCGTATCAGATCGGAAGAACTCCTATGCCGCAGCAACTCTGGTTCTTCGACCTCGAAACATATTACGACGACGGATATTCGCTGCGCCGAATGACGCCACCAGAGTATATCCTGGATGACCGCTATGAAGGTATCATGCTCGCAGCCGCGGAAGGCGAAAACCCCTCGTTCATGGTCGATGGCCCAGACATTGGACGCTTTCTATCATCCCTTCCTATTCGGGACACCACAACCGTATGCTTCAACGCATTGTTTGATAATTGCGTTCTTGCGTGGCGGTATGGTTTCGTTCCAGCGAGAATGCTGTGCTCGATGCGGATGGCAGTGGCGACGCGAGGGCATACGCTGCAGCGACATTCCCTGGCCGCAGTCAGCCAAAGCCTTGGAGTGGGGACTAAGGGGACGGAAATTGAGAACGTTAAGGGGCTTCACCGCGAGCAAATTATCGCGTCTAGGCGGTGGAACGCGTTCACGCGTTACGCGCTCAACGACAACGACCTGAACCGTAGTATTTTTTTCGAGTGCGCGAAAGATTTCCCTAGTAGCGAGCGCCGGGTGATGGACAGGGTTCTACGCTGTGCCATAGAGCCGCGCTTTCAGATCAACATCCCTCTACTCAAACAGCATCTGGTGGACTTGGAAGTGAGCAAAACGCAGCTTCTTGCGCAAGCCGGAGTAACGGACCCTTCGGAGTTGCGTAGCGCCACTAAGTTTCAGGCGTTGCTCGAAGCGCGCGGCGTGGACGTGGAAATGAAAACGACTACCACGGGCAACGTGGCGCCGGCGTTCGCCAAGACTGACGAGTTCATGGAGAAGTTGCAAGCGCACGAGGACCCGGTAGTCTCCGCGCTCGCGTGCGCGCGGTTAGGAGTACGGTCGACGATCGAGCAATCGCGCGGCCAGCGCATGCTGCAGATCGCGTCGCTGAACTGGGACGCCGTTACAGCGCCTGAAACGGGCGTGCCGCTGATGCCGTTCCCGCTGCGATATAGCGGCGCCCATACGCATCGGCTGTCGGGCGACTGGCTGATCAACACGCAGAACCTGCCGACTGGCCGAGGCGGGAGCACGAGCAACACGCTGCGAAAAGCGATTGTTGCGCCGTTCGGGCACGAGGTAGCGATAGCGGACTTGGAACAAATCGAGTGCCGCGTGAACGCTTGGTTTTGCGGGCAGCAAGACCTGCTCGACGTGTTCGCGCAGGGGCTCGACCCGTACGCACTGCTCGCAAGCGCGATTTTCGGTTTCAAGGTCGACAAGAAAGTGCATCTGCTGGAACGTTTTATCGGGAAATCGGGCGTACTAGGGCTCGGCTTCCAGTGCGGGGCAACGAAATTCTACAACATGGTGATACGCTCGGCGCGCGTGATGGGGATGGACATGAATGCGCTGCTGCAGGTATGGACGCCGGAGTTAGCGCAACGCACCGTGGACATTTATCGCCGGCAGAACGCGGCGATCCGTCGGATGTGGGCTGCGTTGGACCTTGCGCTGGCCAGCGCATGGTCCGGGCGTAGCGGGCCTGTCCAGATTGGGCCTGTGGAGATCGGCTACGGCTACGTGCTGCTGCCGAACGGCATGAAGATGAACTATCAAGTCAAGAGCACCGACACGAATGCCGGGCTGAGCTACATTTACGAGGGCCGCGAGCATCCGATCTACGGCGGGAAATTTCTCGAAAACATTGTGCAGGCCCTGGCGCGGATCATCTTGATGAACGCTGCCATGCGCATCTGGGATCGTGGTTATCCGTTCAAGCTGCAGGCGCATGACGAGCTAGGTTGGGTGGTGCGCACTGAGGACAAGGATGAAGCTATGCGTGTGATCCACGAGGAAATGATCCGGCCGCCATCGTGGGCGCGAAGGATACCGCTTGGCGCGGCGGTCTCATGCGGAGCATCGTATGGCGACGCGAAGTAGGGCGACGTGCGTAAGGTCATCATCCTGCGGTTCAGATTTTGAACGGGATGTGTATCTCGATATGTACCTAACCAAGGTTGTGACCGGGCGCCGTGATTATATGAGAGCCGACGTGTTCGGAAAATGGTGGGACTGGTATAAGGAAGGACCTGCGTATGCACGAGCAAAAGCTGCTGCTGGAAGATCACTCTCAAGAAATACCCCCGTTCCTGCAACGCAACGAGGACGGGACAATGAAGTACCCCGGCATCCCGGTGGCGGTTACAGCAAATGTAACGCCGCCAACGCGCGAGGAAAACCGCCATCTTGACAAGTGGGGCTGGCCGGTCAACCCTGCGGATGAGAAGGCCCGCAAACTGCTGCTGGCAGATCAGGATCGCGTGCAATCAATCAAGAAAGCCGAGAGCACGAAGGCCAGCCGTGCCAAACAGGCCGCGGAGGCTGAGATCAAACGCAAGGCGCTGCTGGCCAGCAAGGCTAACTTCTTGCAGCATTTCAAGTGGGACTGGGAAAAATGATTTACGCGTTCGCCGGTATGTTCTGTATGGACGTGTGCTACGCGCTCTACACCAAGAGCCTCGTCAAAGACCAGCATATCCGCGCGAGCGCGTACGCATCTGGGATCACTCTCTGCATGGGCGTCGTGACCCTTGCATACGTCCATAATCCTGTGGCACTACTCTCTGCGATGGCTGGCGCATTTGCCGGTACACTCGTAGGGAGTTTGATCAAATGAAACTCTATCTGGCGGGACCAATGCGTGGTATCCCGAACTTTAACTTCCCGGCCTTCGACTATGCGGCAGCGAAGCTGCGAGCCGCCGGGTTTGAAGTATTCTCACCGGCTGAGCGTGACCGGCAAACGTACGGTAGCGAGATCGAGATCAACCCGACCGGCGATGAGAGCAAAGTTGCCAATCCGGAATGCACGATCAATGACTGCATGGCGGCAGATTGTGAGTGGATTTGCCGCAACGCAAATGCCATTGCGCTTCTCCCCGGTTGGGAGAAATCTTCTGGCGCGAACGCCGAATTGGCGCTAGCAAAGGCCCTCGGTCTCACTGAGATCACGCTGGGCAAGGAGTATGTGCAGTGAGCCTACTCCATGATAAAAACTGTCAGTGCTCGCGCTGCGAGGATAAACGCAATGCTGCTAGGGCTAACGCCGGTATAGGCATGTACGCGGATCGAGACGCCCTTTCCCATGCGGCAGGACCCTCAAAAGCTGCACCCTTTGTGCCGCTGGCTAAGGCCAACTCTGCCCAGCGAAAAATGCTGCCAGTGGCGAGCGGAGTGCTGGATTACTTCCCAGACGCGCTCTCCGCAGTGGCGTATGTCTCTTATCTGGGCAACCAGAAGCACAATCCCGGCGAGCCGCTGCACTGGGTTCGCGGCAAGTCGGGCGATCACATCGACTGCGCGGCCCGCCACATGCTGCGGCGGACTGAACTGGACGCCGACGGTATCATGGAAGCCGCCGAAATGGTCTGGCGCAGCCTCGCGTGGCTTCAGTTGGAGATCGAGCGGGCGCACAAGCTTCCGCCGTCGCCGGGTTCAACCACGTAACAGCGGGCTGTAACGTGCCGATCACTGAACGGACACGGATGGAAATGGCGGCCGGGGCGCAGGCTGTCGCTAATCAAAGCGGCAAAGTGCTCCCGGCCGACTATATGGATGCCATCTTGCGCACGGCCGACCGGCATGCGCAGCTTAAAGCATGGGAAGCGGAAGGGCGCATCCACATCGAGAAGCGAGTCAGCTATCCGCCTTATGACGCTGCGGAAACCGGCGGTTTAACCGTACGCTGGATCGAGATAAGGATCGGTAGTAAGCTGAAATTTGACACGCGCGAAACCGAACAGGACATGGGCTCATTCCCTAGCGAGTTGCTGATCGCTAGGATTGCGCTCGCGCTGGAAGCAAATCAGGACAAGGTGTGATGCCTAAAGCTTTTTCATGGTCGTTCTCGCGGCTCAAGAATTACGAGACGTGCCCGAAGCGGTACTACGAGATCGACGTACAAAAACATTTCAAGGAGAGCAGCGCCCAGCTAGACTGGGGTGGCGCGGTCCATGAGGCCATGGCGGACGCAATCAAGAGCGGCAAACCGCTGCCGGCGGATATACCGTTCCAGCGCTGGATCAACAGCGTGAACAAGTTTCAAGGTGAAAAGCTGGTAGAGCAAAAGTGGGCGCTGACGAAAGACTTTCAACCTACCGAATGGTTCTCGCCCCTGGCTTGGTTCCGGAGCGTCGGGGATTTTGTTGGCATCGCGGCCCCCGGGGCACTGATCCTAGACTGGAAAACAGGCAAGCCAACTCGCGATAGCCAACAGCTTATGCTGACTGCTGCCTGCGTGTTTGCGTTCCATCCTGACGTTCACGAGGTCGACAGCGGGTTCGTGTGGCTCAAGGACGACGCCCTGACCAGTGAGCACTACACGCGCGCCGACATGCCGAAGCACTGGATGGATATCATTCCACGCGTGCAGCGCATGGAACAAGCGACAGCGACACTGACGTTTCCCCCGCAGCCTGATCGCCTCTGCAAGAAATACTGCCCGGTTTCGTCGTGCCCGTTCTGGCGGAAAGGACCGCAGGGATGAACCTGCTACGATCACTAAAACGTTACTTGTGGCTTAGAGCTAAGCCAGCCTACGATCCCGTTGCGACCAAACAGCGCGCAGCCGCTGCACTCGCCGCGGCCGATGCTTGGTTGGAGGGAGAGGGTGATGCTGATCCGAACCGACTTTCAGACGAGGCTCGTGCACGCGACCGCAGGCGAACGTATAATTTATCACACGGGAGACCTGATGTTTGCTAGGGAACGCGGGTCCCAGCTTGACGCCACTGCCAACGCCGCCTGGGACGCGCACCTAGCCGGGGAATGTCTCTTAGTCCAGCGGCGCGTCGGCCCGAGCACCTGGGAGTACATCGCGATCCGCACTCCTGCGGGCTATCCGAAGCCGGAGTATACCGGCGCCTATGATGCTGATTTTCTCACCGGCAAACAGCCGCGATCGGGCGGCGTTCGTACTGCGTTACAGCGGAGGTAACACGATGTTACACAACATAAGTATGCTGCTCGCCTTGTGGTTTTTGGCAATGGGCGTCGTGAATGCCGTAAAGGGGCGCAGTTTGCTCGCCCTTTGGTGCGCTATGGTATTCCTGGTTATCGGCGTAGTGGCGTTGAGCACATGACCCCCGAAGGTAGGATCAAAGCAAAGGTGAAACGTGCGCTCGCCACATTGGGCAAGCGCTATTGCTTCATGCCAGTGCAGAACGGCATGGGCGCACCGAGCCTGGATTTTGTTAACTCTATCTACGGGTTTTTTGTCGCGATTGAAACAAAGACCCCTGGCAAACAGTTGACCCCACGGCAGAAGACGACTGCCCGGGCAGTCGCCTATGGCAGTTTGGGCAGTGTGTTTGTCATTCGAGACGATACGGACATAGCAGTAGCTATGATGCACATGCGGGACCCAATATTATTGAACCGCAACCGCGTCTGCGGCGGGGCCATCTATGATACGCTGTGGGATGGCTCTGCACCGGGAGAAGCCAATGGGCATCCATCAGTGGACGAAGCCGAGCGTACACCGGATAACGATAACTGACGGCGACTACGCCAACGTCGTAGTGACTTTTGAGCAGAATACGGAGCGCAGCGTGGTGGAAGCCATCCTGCGATCTCCCAAATGGTACGTGCTGAATAATGCAAGTCCTCGTAAGCAAACCTAATCAGGCTCTCGTGCTGCCGCCCGAGCCGGCGGTGCTCTCGATGTTCCCAGGAGCACCGACGTTACAGGGCGGTAACTTGATCGTGCCGCACGGCGTTCGCGAGACGCTGATCATGCGGCACCTGGGCGTCGACGTTCCGAGCCCGATGCTGTGTTACTATGACTGGGTGGGCGGCAAGCCCTATGCCGTGCAGCGCGCGACGTGCAAGCTGCTCACCGAGCACCCGCGGGCGTACGTGCTCAACGACCTCGGCACCGGCAAGACGAAGACGGTATTATGGGCGTGGGACTATCTGAACAAGTGCGGCCTCGCCGGCAAGCTGTTGGTGGTGGCTCCCCTGTCGACGCTGAACTTTGTCTGGGCGCACGAAGTGTTCTCTACGCTGCCGCACCGTCGCTGTGTGATCCTGCACGGCACGAAGGCCGAGCGACTGGCGCGGCTCGCGACCGACGCGGATATCTACGTGGTCAACCATGACGGCCTAAAGGTGATCGAGGAAGCGCTGCACTGTCGCGCGGACGTAGACGTGTTGGCCATCGACGAGCTAGCGGCCTATCGAAACAATTCAGAGCGCTCAAAACGCATGCGCAAGTTCGCAGCGAGATTTACCTACGCCTGGGGGATGACCGGCAAGCCCATGCCGCACGAGCCAGTGGACGTGTGGGGGCAGTGCATGATCCTCACCCCGCACACGGTTCCCAAGTATCGTAACCGCTGTAAAGAAATTCTGATGAACAAACAGAGCCAGTTCGTCTGGACGCCTAAGCCGGACGCGGTCGAGCGCGCATTTCAAATGATGCAGCCGAGCGTGCGGTACACGCTCCAAGATGTGACAGAACTGCCTGACGTGACGTATCGAGACATAGACGTAGGCATGAGCGCGGAGCAGGAAAAAACCTACAAGAAAGTTGCGACGACGATGCAGGCAATGGTGAAGAACCACCAGATTACCGCCGTCAACGCCGGCGCCGCCATGAATAAGCTGCTGCAGATCGCCGGCGGCTGGGTCTATACTCAGAACCCGGATTTTATCCGTGTGGACCCGACACCGCGGCTGGTCGCGCTCGCAGATATCTTATCAGATGCCACCGAGAAGGTGCTGGTCGCGATCCCGTATCGGCATATGATCGACGGCGTGAGCAAGATACTCAGCCTGAAGGGCGTCGAGATCGAACATTGTGTGGTGCATGGTGACACCAAGGACCGCGACGTGCTGTTCAACCTATTTCAGAACACAGACAAATATCCGGTCATGTTGGTGCATCCGCAGTGCGTCGCGCACGGACTGACGTTGACGCGAGCCAGCACGATCGTCTGGTATCTGCCGACCACGTCGCTGGAAATCTACGACCAGTTCAACGCGCGCATTCGGCGCATAGGCCAGAAATACAAACAACAGGTGTTGCACCTGTTCGGCACGCCGGTCGAGAAGAAAGTCTACCGGATGCTCCGGCATCACCAGAAGATGCAGAACATGTTCCTGCAAATGGTGGAAGATGCGACGAGCGAGGCGATTTAGACCACCGCGGCAAAGGTAACAGGAGCAAAAGATGACAGTTGCACGGACAGCAAGACGCCGCCGCAAGCAAGCCGTTAATCGCTTTCGGCACCTTGCGCGGATCGGCCGCGGCAATAACAATCGTACGATCTATTCCATGCACAGCGTGGAAACGTACGAGAAGCGCGCTGCTGCGGCCCGCGAACGCCGGCTGAATATCGCGGCTCGCAAAGGAAGGAAATCCTAACGATGGACATTGACAAAAAGGTGGAACAGTTCATCGCACTGCGCGACGCGCGCCGTGATCTGAAAAAGAACTACGAAGATACTGACCGGGGTTTACGAGTTCTTCAGGAAACTCTGGAAGGACAGTTATCAGCGTTCATGAGCGCGAACAAAACAGAGAACTTGAAGACCGCCCATGGGACATGCTACACGACTGTCAGATATTCAGCCTCGCTCGCAGATGCAGATGCCTTCATGAACTTTGTGATAAGCAATCAGGCCTATGACCTGCTGGATCGGCGGGCGAACGCCAACGCGGTGCGCGACTATCTGTCCGAGCACCCCAAATCAACAGTACCCGGCTGCAACCTCAGCGCCTTGGAGCATGTCGGGGTCCGTCGCAAATCAGCTAACGGCAAGAGCGACAACGACGAGTAACAGGCGCTGTAACGCATCCTCGAAAGGAGAACCCAATGGGTCAAGAACTCGTGATCCCCGGCACGTTCAAGGGGCCGGCAAAAGCGTTCCAGCAGCTTGCTGGAAAAGGTGACAGCCTCGCAGTTGGCATCGGCCAGAGCTACGGCGTGCTCAACTACAAGGGCAAAGTCTGGTCGCTGCGCTACCGCGGCGAAAAGAAAACGTTCGTGCGGCCGGATGACGGCACGCCGGCGAACTATCTCGATGTGATCATCCTCGGGCAGGCGAAGACCAAGTCCAAGTCCTTCTTCGCCAAATATGACCCGAACAGTGGCGACAGCGGCGACCGGCCGATCTGCTCGTCCATTGACGGCATCCTGCCGGACGATGACGTGACGCAGAAGCAAGCGGAAAGCTGCTCTCTGTGCCCCCGCAACGTCTGGAAGACTGACCCGGCGACTGGCCGGCGGGGCCGCGAATGCACGGATTACAAGCGCCTTGCAGTGCTTGTGCTCCCGCCGCAGACCCGGGCGATCCTGGGCCAGCCGCTTATGGAGGCTGTGTTCCTGCGCGTGCCGCCCGCATCGCTGAACTCGCTCGCGATCATGGGCGACACGATGGAGAAGCAAGGCTATCACTTTTCGAGCTACATCACGCGGATCACGTTCGACCCGCAGAAATCGTGGCCCGAAATGGTGTTCAAGCCGGTGCAGGAACTGACTGATGCCGAGGCCCCGGTGATCTTCGAATTGATGGGGGATGACCTCGTCAAGCGCATCACGGAAGGTGATATCTCTCGACGCAACAACGGTGAGGACGGCGTAGGCATTCAGGTGATCCCGCCCGGACAGAGCGCGTTACAGAACGCTCCGCAGACCTTGCAGGCGGCGCAACCGCAGCCGGGAGCGCCCTTGAGCCCTTTGCAGAACGCATCCGCTGGCGCAACCTCGCCGCCCGCCGCGGCGCCGCCTCCCCAACCGGGGTCTTCCATTATCGTGCCCCAGGCTCCCGTACAGGCCACAGCCTTGCATACCGAGGCATCTGCCCCGCCTGCTATTACCAATGGGGCACAGATGAACGGTGGCGCATTCGGCGGCTTGAGTGCCCCGCCATCCGCGTCGCCGGCGGATGGACAGCGCCTCCAAGCACAGCCGTCTGTGGCGGATACGGGCACTGTGGCGGATACGGGCATTCTGTCTGGTGGTGCGAATGGTGTGATCCCTTCCGACCATAAGGCGGCCCCATCGGCACCCCCGGCAGTGGCCGTCGCGTCGAATTCTGACGCTGGTGTAGCGGAGGAAAGTGACGCCGATCTGGACGCACGCATCGCAAGCATCCTCGCCAAAAAAGCGTAAAGCTGGACAGGTGAGGGGTGTCCACTCCGCGGGAACGAGCAAGAGAGAGCCGTCGTAAATGGGCGGCCTCTCCTAAAGGACAGGCGTGGCTCGCGGTGCATCATCGTGGGCCGACCTGGAACGCACGACAGTGTGAACTGCGCCGCATTCGTCTGTATGGGCTTTCTAATGCAGCCGTTGAAAATCTATTGCGGCAACAGCACCGACAATGTAAAATTTGTAGAAAGCCTCTCTCCAAATCCGTTTGTGTTGTTGATCATAACCATAGAACAAACAAGGTTAGAGGCCTGCTTTGTCGAAAATGCAACGGAGGTTTAGGACAGTTTCAAGATGATCCGGCGATTGTGATGGCCGCCGTAGAATATCTTGCAAAGGATTTTTCAAATGCCAACGCCTCGTGATTTTTTAGAACGGGTGCTAGCTTGGCCTGCCGAAGGGGAGCCGGGTTTTTGTAACCTTCACTGGAACAGTCAACGCGTGAACATGGCCGGTCGCCCATTCACGAAACTGGATGACATGATGGGTCTCGTGCAGTGGGGCGCGGTGAACCCGTCCGCGATGAAGGATATCTGGTTCTGCACGAGCACCCAGGCTGCGACCGGCAAGAGCAAGGCCACTGGAAAGATCATCGCCGCTCGTCACGCCGACATGGCGCTGAAGCTGAAATCACTTTGGTTAGATGTTGATGTTAAAGAGGAAAAGGGATATGCGACGCTCAACGAAGCGCTCGACGCCGTCAACGCCTTTGTCGCTGCAGCAGGCCTACCAGCGCCGTCTGCGCTGGTACTCTCTGGCGGGGGTGTACACGTCTACTGGATTAGCGATCGTGCGCTTACTACGACAGAGTGGCGACCTTTCGCCGCGGGCCTGCGAGCAGAAGCTGAACGACTTGGTCTCAAATGCGATTATGGCCTCACGACGGACCCTGCGCGCATCCTCCGCGTCCCGGGCACGTTCAACCACAAAACGATCCCACCGAAAGTTGTCAAGCTTGCGGCGCTCGGCGCCAGCTATGACTTCGCCACCGCGCCAGGACTTTCGGGGCTTGCGGCTCTCGCGCCGACCGTTACAGCGGCTGTAACCGCCGATGCCGCGTTCGATCTTTCAGGGTTCAGCGGTAAGATGGCAAGCGCATTCTCGCACCTGGACCCGCATGACAGTCTCTCTGCAGGGATCAACACCTATGACGAAACGCCCCTCAACCCCGACGCTGTATTTCTATACTGCCCACACTTCCAACGCGCGGCCGTTGAGCACGGACGGGACTTTCCACAAGGGCTGTGGATGCTCGACATGCTCGCAGCTACTTTCATGGATGACGGTCGCCGATGGGGACATTTTCTTTCCAGAGGATACGCCGGGTATACACGAGACGAAACTGATAAGATGTATGACCGCAAGGTTCGGGATCGTGAAAGTGCGGGTCTTGGATGGCCATCTTGTAGCGCATTCGAGAACGAAGGTTCTAAAGATTGCAAGGGATGCATCTTCCATAACAAGATCAGATCACCACTTAACCTTGCCGAGCGCCAAACACCGGCCGCCCTTCCAGCACCGCAGCCAGTCCCGCTAGCCCCCTTGCCGCCCGAGGACCTGGACGATCTGCCGACTGGGTGGGTGTACGGATCAGACGGCATCATCAACGAGATCGTGGCCGAGGAAGTGGACGGCCAGATGGTGGATAGGCTCTACCCGCTGTTCATGTCCCACCTGCGACGGTTCAAGGTATCAGGGTCGAGCAGCGGCGGGGCGGGT
>Ga0307474_10000090_pt1 | contig 65428 bp, 56 predicted proteins | sample atmos_gasesECM1C_2_FD_203312 | JGI IMG/M metagenome (GOLD analysis project Ga0307474, IMG submission 203312) | Hardwood forest soil microbial communities from Morgan-Monroe State Forest, Indiana, United States - atmos_gasesECM1C_05 | ecosystem: Environmental > Terrestrial > Soil > Temperate...
TTGACCGCTCCGGGCCGCTCTGAACACCCTCCGTCATGAAGGAAAGGGAGATTTTAGGAAAGGCAAATCAAAATCTACTTGACGCGGACCGGCATTCTCATGGAAGGCCATTGCACTCATTGACCGTTGTCACCGATGCGGCGATTTACGCCCTGTGATCTTCATTTGGGCTCGTATACGCGGCGCACGCACGCAGGGCGTAGAAATTCCGGACCGCTTAGCTATCCCGGCGCTGGTTTGACACCGGTTTGTGGCCCTCCTATACTTGCTCGGCTTCACGAATTCCCTCCGGAGAGGACCCCTATGCTCGGACGTTCCCTAGCTGTTTTTCTGATTGCTTCCGCGACCCTTGGTTTTGGCCAAAGTCATCGACCCAAACTTAGTCCGCAAAACAGCGGCACTACGCAGTTGCTCATTGCGGTGAGTCCGGTGAACTCCCGTGTGGTCTGGGCAGCCGGCACCGGCGGCACGTATGTTGTCACGACCGATGGTGGAGAGCATTGGAAGGCCGCAGTGGTGCCTGGAGCCGAAAAACTGCAATTCCGCGACGTGCAGGGAGTAAGCGATAAGGTGGCTTATTTGATGTCCATAGGGAACAACACTGGGAGTTTTCGTATCTACAAGACCGTCGACGGCGGCGCGACATGGACGATCGAGTTCAAAAACGAGCTTAAGAGCGCGTTCTACGATTGTTTTGCCTTCTGGACTCCGAACCGGGGCATTGCGCAGAGTGACTCGGTGAATGGAGTGTTCCCCGATATTCGCACCACCGATGGAACCACGTGGCAATCGATCAGCGGCAACATGCCGCCGGCCCTTAAGGGGGAAGCCTCGTTCGCAGCCAGTGGAACCTGCGTCGCAACCCAAGGCGGAATGAATGCGTGGATTGCCACCGGCGGGGCGACCGTTGCCAGAATCCTGGCGACGAGAGATGGAGGCGATACCTGGAACGCATATGACACTCCGCTGGTCAGTTCGTCCACCGCGGGCGCGATCAGCGTGGCCTTCCGCGACCCTCATCATGGTGTCGTGGGCGGCGGGGACCTGGCCTCAAACACCAGCGCGGACATGGCAACGTCGCACGATGGCGGCGCAACCTGGCAGCTCACCAACAAACCTCCCGTGAAGGGGGCGATTTTCTGTCTGAGTTACCTGCATGGGCATGGCGACGCTAAAGAAGGAGACGACGACGGGGATCACACGGTTGTGGTCACTGCGGAGACAGAGCCGAACTTTAGCTCAGGACCCGCGGCCTGGTCTCCTGACGAAGGACAAACCTGGTTCAAACTGCCTAAATCAGTGAGCGGCTACTGGGCGGTCGCTTTTGCCAATCCGAAGGCTGGATGGTTCGTTGGCAACGGAGGGAAGATCCTGAAAATCAGCTTCTAACCTGCAAATGCCCTCCCGTTCAGACCGAACCGGAGGGCATCAAGTTTGTGTGTCAGATCACGGTAGATGTCCGCTACTGCTTATCGTATACCCCAGTACTGGAGACCTTTTTCCCGTTTGCGTCGGTTCCGGTCGTGGTGACCGTGCGGCTCTTGCCATCAGCAGCCACGACAATCCGGCCGCTGGTGGTGACCTTACCGGCCTTCTTGACGTTGATTCCGTACGTATAGTCGTCGATCTTCGTGACCGAGCGCGTGTCTGAACTCGGATCGCCGGTGACGGGATAGTCTTTCCCGTCGAACTTGCCAGTCCACTCGGTATGCGTCGGCTTGCCGTCCTTGTCGGTGCCATCGATCGTGACCTTCACCTTGTCACCCGCAGCCTCGTACACAACCGTGCTGTTTTTGGTGGCCCCCGGGCCTATCTTCGACTTGGCCTCGTTTAGCTTCCAGGTGCCCATCATGTTGGAGTCGGCGGCGAAGCACACTGCAACCGCAGCGAAGGATAGAGCCAGAGTCAATAGAATGGTTCTTGTTTTCATGTGTCTCCTCATTGAGAAGCAATTGTTTAGACGGATTGAATCGGCAGCCATTCTAGTGGGGCGGGGGGAATTCGGCAAATCGTGGTTGTCTTCGGGGCCCTTTTCGGCCGGCAGTGTTTCGGCCTGACAACTCGATGCTTGATTAAAGCTGGGCCGTTACAACCAAGCCAAGGCCAATGAGTGAAGTGGCGATGTTTCGCCAACGATCGGTTTTGCGAAGTCACCTACCTTCGGGTGCAGCGACCACGGCTGCCTCACGTCTCCAGATCGTCAGTCCGGGTACTCCCAGCGCAAGTGCGCCGAGCGTAGCGGGTTCGGGAGTCGGGGTGGTAAGAGCTGCATCGGGTGCTTCGGGAATGCCGTCTGTGCCCTTGGTGTCGCCTGCGACGATGGGCTGGTTGGGGATGGTCTCGTAGGCGTAGCCGGTCAGCAAGACGGTATTGATGTCATTGATTTTAGGGTTCTCAATGATGACGGTAATTCGCGCCCAGCCGTAATGGAAATGCCCATCGCCTGCTTTAAACCTTACCCCGAGATAACGGTTCTTGAGGCCTTTACCTCCATTTGCCCACCGTCCTGTCCACACCGGAGGCGCGCCAGGGCTGTTGACACTGTTCCCGGTCGCCAATCCAGGGTAGGAAGACGAATCCTTTAGAAACTTTCTAGTCGGGCCGATAGTTGCGCCGGAGAATATCGCTACTGCAAGTTTGCCGTTGACCCGGGTAACTGCTACTCCATTTCCCTCGGCGCCAGATCCACACACAAAGTCAACGTAATACTGAGACTTCCTCTGCAGATAAACATCGGGGTTTCCGTCATGATCGAAATCGATGTAATACCGCGACTGCGGCGCGACTTTCACGTGCGCAGGCGTGTAGACAATCTTCGCGTCAGCGGGTAGTGTCAAAGCCAGCACGCTCACCCCCGCAGCGCTCGCCGCAACCGCATACATGTTGAGGCGATGCAGGACTGAATCGGAAAGGATCGCTTTATCGCGGGGCCCGGAGCGCTTCATAAATCCTCCGTCGCAAGGTGGTTCATTATCCGTCGTGTCGGATCGAGCGTCAACGCAAAGATTTCTCAAAAGACGAAATCTGGCCCTTACACTCACAATCGTGGATCACTGGTGAATTGCGAGTACAATTTGGCAACGCCTGATCCAGGACCAAGCGCGGTTGCGAAAAAGGTGACAGCGGAAATTAGCGTACCCGGACGGAAACGTGATAAGGTCACCATTTCACAAGTAAGGAGGCGCAATGCAGTTGCGTCTGGAGAGCCGCCCGGTGGGCGATGTGCTGGTCATCCAGTGTCACGGACGGATTGTGGTGGGGAAAGAAGTCTTTACCTTGCACTCGTACGTCGGAGACTCCTTCATCAAGTACGGCGATGTGGTGCTGCAACTCGAGCAAGTGGAGTTCGTCGACAGCAGTGGACTCGGAGCGATGGTGCGCCTGATGCAGACTGCGCGATTAAAGGGCGGAGACCTCAAACTCAGCGGGGTGCCACCGAAAATCCTCAAGACGCTCGAGTTGACCAAACTGCTCTCGCAATTTGAAACCTACGATTCGGTCGAAGAAGCGATCACGGCGGCCTATTTAGGATCGCGATATTCGCGAGGAAAATTGGGGGACGCAAGGCCACGCCTGCTTTGCGTTTACGACTCGACGGATGTGTGCACGTTCCTGCGGGAGGTGCTGTGCAGCGCCGGATACAACGCCTTGACCGCAGCAAACCTCGACGATGCCCGAGTCCTGCTCAAGGCAACCAAGGCGAAACTGGTCGTGATTTCATCGCGCCTGCAATCCGTGCATGGCAAACCGACGCGCACGGCGTTGGAGGAAATTGATCCGGCCGTCTCTCTGCTCACTCTGGATGAGAGCTTTGCCACCCAGGATCCCGGCGAAGCGGCGGAGAAACTCCTGAGTGACGTTGGCAGATGTTTGGCGGCCCCGGATTAAGGGTGTAGGTTTCGGTTGCGCGATTTGGCCTGAGAATTGGCCGATCCAGCGCAAGTAAGTGGAATGGCGATTTATCGCCGACAACACTCTGGAGACCCCGACTCCGCTTTCATTGACTTGCCCGTTTCACGGACGTAAGATTCGCGCCAGTGATCGGGCGGACTATTTCGCACTACCGCATCATGGAGAAACTGGGCGGTGGGGGCATGGGGGTTGTCTATAAGGCGGAAGACACCCGGCTTCACCGTTTTGTCGCACTCAAGTTTCTCCCCGAAGACGTTGCCCGCGATCCGCAGACACTGGCCCGCTTTCAACGCGAAGCCCAAGCCGCATCGGCACTGAACCATCCCAACATTTGCACGATTCACGACATCGGGGAACAGGACGGGCAGGCTTTTATCGCCATGGAGTTTCTGGACGGCGTGACGTTGAAGCGTCGCATTGCCGGGCGTGCGCTGGACATTGAAACCCTCTTATCGCTCGCCATCGAGATCGCTGACGCGCTTGACGCCGCCCACTCCAAGGGAATCGTGCATCGCGACATCAAGCCGGCGAATATTTTTGTCACCGAACGTGGGCACGCCAAGATTCTCGACTTCGGCCTGGCGAAGATAGATTTCACGCGACGGCGCATTGAGAGTGGATCCGGCTCCGATGATCCCACGCTCGAAAACGAAGAGCTTACAACCGGTGGCAGCACCATGGGCACGGTGACTTACATGTCGCCGGAGCAGGTGGCGGGCAAGCCCTTGGATGCGCGCAGTGACCTGTTTTCCTTCGGATCTGTGCTCTACGAGATGGCAACCGGCCATCTGGCTTTTGAAAGATCGACGATCGGTGCAACTTTCGCCGCCATCATGCACGAGAATGCCCGTCCCCCAAGTCAGTGGAAACCTGACTTGCTGCCTCAAGTGGAGGAAATCATCCGCAGGGCACTGGAGAAGAATCGGGAGATGCGTTATCAGCACGCGTCGGAGTTGCGGGCCGAGTTACAGAGACTGAAGCGGGATACGGAGAGCGGACGCATCTCTGCCGTGAGCTCGGGTACGATCGCCGTGCCAAAAGCTCCTGCGACTCGGTTGGAGAAACTCGGGAAGATTGCGGTTCCCGTTCTGCTGGTCGCGTTGCTGGTATCGGGCGGGTTTTACTACCGCTTGCATCAGCCGAGCAAGCGCCTGACCGAGAAAGACACCGTGGTTCTCGCCGATTTTGCCAACAGCACCGGCGATGCGGTGTTCGACGACACGCTGAAGACAGCGCTCAATGTTTCCCTGCGGCAATCCCCCTTCCTGAATGTGCTCTCCGAAAGCGAAGTCGCGAAGACCTTGCGACAGATGACCCGTCCCGTCGGCACCAAACTCACTGCCGAAGTGGCGTCCGAACTTTGCCAGCGGGTGGGCAGCAAGGCCTACATTGCCGGAGCAATCGGTAGTTTGGGCAGCAAGTATGTGCTGGAATTAAAGGCGGTGAATTGCCAGAGTGGAGATACGCTGGCCGAGGAACAGGTATCGGCGGGGTCCAAGGAGAAGGTTTTGGACGCCCTGGGCGAGACCGCATCCAAGCTGCGCGGCGAACTGGGCGAATCGCTGGCTACGGTACAGAAGTTTGATGTTCCTCTCGAACAGGCCACGACGTCTTCGCTCGAAGCACTAAAGGCGTTCAGCCTTGGCGATAAGGCCTCGAATGAAAAAGGAGCGGGCGCAGGCCTGACATACCATCAGCGTGCTGTCGAGCTCGATCCGAATTTTGCCCTGGGCTACAGAGTCATGGGCGGCGACTACAACGCTCTCGGCCAGATGGGACGGGCCATTGAGTACTACACCCGGGCGTTCCAATTGCGCGACCATGCCAGCGAGCGCGAGAAGTTGTCGATCACCGCCGCGTACTATCGCAATGTAACTGGAGAACTGGATAAAGCGGCCCAGACCTATGAGCAGCACATGGAGGACTACCCGCGAGAGCACGGGCCGTATAACAATCGCGGTTTGATCTATGCCGAAGAGGGGGATTATGCCAAAGCTTTAGATCTGACTAGACAGGCCGTCCGCCTGGGACCGGGTGTGGCGGTTTACTACGAGAATCTCATCAACTACACCATGGCCTTGCAACGCTTCGACGAAACCCGGCAGATTATTCGCGAGGCGCAGGGGCGAAAAATCGACGTCGAAGCGTTCCACGAAACGCTTTATGCGCTTGCCTTTCTCGGGGCGGACACAGCAGCGATGGCGGAAGAGCAACAGTGGTTTGCGGGCAAGCCCGATTACGAGGGCGACGGGCTAGCGCTCGCATCAGACAGCGAAGTTTACGCCGGTCATGTGAGCAAGGCACGGGATTTGACGAGGCATGCAGTGGACTCCGCCGTCCGGACCGACAACAAAGAAAGCGGGGCCATCTATCTCGCCAACTCGGCTTTCCAGCGAGCGGCTTATGGCAATGCTGCTGAAGCGCGGCAGTCAGCGGCGGAAGCATTGAAGCTGGCTCCTGCGAATCCCGGAGCTGCGATCGAGACGGCGATTGCTTTTGCCATGGTGGGTGATACGGCGCGATCCGAATCCCTGGCCCGTGACTTAAACAAACGCTACCCGGTCGGTACCCAGATGCAAGCCCTCTGGCTGCCTGCGATTCAGGCGCGATTGGCGCTGGATAGAAAGAATCCAGATGTCGCCATCCATGCCCTTCAATCTGCTTCGGCGATCGAGTTAGGGTTAATTCCGTTCTACAACAACATTTCCTGTCTTTATCCGGTGTATGTACGAGGAGAGGCATACCTGGCAGCCAGACAGGGGAGTGCAGCAGCCGCCGAGTTTCAGAAGATTCTCGACCACAGCGGGATTGTGTGGAACTGCTGGACAGGAGCGTTGGCGCATCTGGGCGTGGCTCGTGCAAACGCATTGCAGGCGAGAACCTCGCAGAGAGCGGATGCCGATGCCGCTCGGGTTAGCGCGCTCGCTGCCTACAAAGATTTCCTCACGCTCTGGCAAGACGCCGACCCCGACATCCCCATCCTGAAAGAAGCCCAAGCAGAGTACGCAAAGCTGCAATAGCGGGAAAGTTCCACCTAGTAGCAGCGTTTACCGATAGTTGCCATTAACAGGCCATAGCGCAAGTTTGCGCCGTCTGTTCGCCGGGGCTTCGGGTTTTGAGCGTAATCGGGATGTTACAACAACCATCTTGGGTCTAAACTGTCTCTGTATGTCTTACCAGCGAAGACACAGATGTATGGCGGCGGTTGCGGCGGTCTTCGTGCTATTCGCTATCAGTTGTGAGGAGGAAATCCGGGTTCGCGTGACAAAGCAGATGAGTTGGGAATGCGCACCTGAACACTACATGCCAGCTTACCCCGAAGCCCAGCCAGTCCGATTCAGATTCGTGGAAGACACCCACTACGAGGAAGTGGTTTCTGGACGAGAACTCTGCGACCAACTGAAAAAAGGAAATAAATCAGTAGTGACGGTTGAGTTCGAACTATGGGGCGACAGGGTCCGTGGACTGCGTGGCTGGAATGAGATGGCAGTCGAGGGTAAGCCGATTGTTAACGTCGGGGGATGGGGCTCTGCTGGTGGCCACGTTTTGGGTGGTCCTCACCCATTAGACTCTGCATTCAAGAAAAGCAGAGACGGGACGTAAAGAACATGGACGCAAAGGTTAATCGAGTCAATCCCCTCAAGCGCTTGGCGTACGCTTTTGTCGGTCTTCTCGCGGGTGATGCGATGTTGCTTCTTTATCTTCTGCAAAACGCGCTGCGAGTACGTGCTTCGCTAATCGCAGTTCACATGGGAGAACCTGAACATCAGATTCCGTTCGCATTAGATTTCTTCGTTGTTTATGCAATGTTCTCATTTGTGGGCTGGCTCTTTGTCGGTCTTCCCACCGCCCTGTTCTTTTCCGCACGCTTTATGACGCGTCTACCGTGGGTTCTCTCGCCCGTCGTGGGAGCTATTCTCGGCCCGGCTGCGCTGCTCGTGATCTTCCTCGTGCGTGATCGCGGCCACGTATACCTCTCGTCCAGCTTTGCACAAACAGTCACGCCCTACGCTTATTCGAGTTTGGTTTCCGCCGTTTCATTTGGCGTGTACGTGGCGCTACTGCGCAGGCAAACAAGGGGCAATCACATCAATTGACGAAATCAGGTCAGCATGACCGGACTCCGGTCACAACGAAGCATGAAAAGAGGCTTTACGCCAACCCCCTGTTTGCGGCGAGTTACGGCTCTTTTCAAGGGAGGCCATTTCGCTCATTGAGGGGGTTTTGAGTTCACATGGGCCTGCGGCCCACCCATGGGCGATATTACGCCAGTCATCGAACCATTTTCTGTTTGTATCCCGGTGGTGGTTCGAAGTGGGTTTGATCGGGCTCGCCCAAATCGAGGCGTGTGACCTCCATCCGTGATTCCGTGAGCGTTAGGCCACGAATTTCATCATCGGTTCCATCGGGATAATTTGTTATGGTGAGCAGCTCAATACGGAGTTTTTTCGAGCGCCAAGTCTCGAATGCCCGACCTCGTTCCGCTGTTGTGGGACCGCTTCGGCACCCCTCGGCAATGACTCCATGAAGCACGTGCTCGCGTAACGTCACGGGACAAGAAAGGGTCGAAATAGTCCACAAATCGTTTTGTTTGTGTACGTACTCGGGAATGGCGCTTACCAGTACACTTTGCGACGAATCGTTCCACTGCATGAAGATCATTCTGATCGGATCATCCAGCTCAAATCCGTGCTCACCAGATAGCTCGCTGTCACCAAACTTCACGACTGGCGAGGGGAGGTCTTCATTAAGAAGTCTTCCCTGTGAGTCACGGCGAACAATATTGTGAGCCTCATACAAGCGCTTGGTTCCATCCCGCAAGGTGTAGGTTTGTTGGTACAGAATTTCTGCTGTGTACGGTTGACCCTTCACAACCGGAAATGCCGCACCCAAGCCCATTCGGGCACCCATCGGAAGCGTGCCCGGCTTCCAGTCAGGCGTTGTTTGTGCCGTAAGGGTTTGAAGTAATCCTGAAAGGACAACTACACTCAATAAACAATAATGGCGGATGCAAGCCCACCGCATAGCGACCAGTTTACTCCCTCGCACCTGAGTGATGATAACAGCCGTTACACTCAGAACTGTTGTTTTGTGCAATGGCGATATTTCAAACAATCACGACTTCGTTTGGCTTTCCAGAGGTTTAGAAAGTGTGGGTCGATGCGATCCCCTGCGCTGGTAAACCGACAGATTCACAAAGGCCGCTTGCAGGATTGGCGTCGTCAATTCAAACTTCTGTCCGCGTTCCAGAAGATCACCGAGGATCGTATTGACCTCGACTGGGGCACCCTTTTTGAGATCGCGATACATGGAAGAGGTCAGCTGTGAGCCTGGGGCTGTGAGTTGCGCAGTTTGATCCTCAACGAAGACCGTGGTTGGTGGATGTCCGCACGCACTGGCAATATCTGAGCACTCACGGAGAACTGAGCGAGCGAGGTCGGCGCCTCTCGGGATCGCGACGATCTCGCCGATGTTGCCGCGCAGAAGGCAGGTAAGGGCTCCCACGCTTGCGATCTGCACCCACTTCTCCCACATGTCGTGCACGATGTGGCTGGAGATTAGGGCTTCGAAGCCCGCGCCTTTGAGCGTCTCGTCGAGTTTTTCCAGACGTTGCGTACTGTGGCCGTCGAGCTCACCGTAAACTAGCTTCTGGAAATCAGCCAACTGCCGGATTCGGCCTTCCTGGTCGATCTCAGTCGCGACCAGGCAGACGCCGCCCAGAACGACGCGCTTTCCGAAGCGCGCCGTCAGGAGGTCGATGTGACGCATGCCGTTCAGCATCGGAAGGATCATCGTGTCGGGCCCGACAGCAGCCGCGAAGTCATTCATTGCGCCGGACAGCGCATAGCTCTTTACGCCGAGCAGGATCAAATCAAACGAGCCGGTGATCTGGGCGGCAGTAATTGTCTTCGGGCGGAGCGTTAGATTCCCGTGTGGGCTGAGGATCTGAAGTCCGCTCGCCTTTATCTCTTCGGCTCGCTTCGGGTGAACCAGAAAAGTGACGACGCGCTTCGCCTCCGCCAGCCGAGCCCCAAAATACCCACCAACCGCACCAGCGCCGATCACCAGAATTCGCATAGTTCAGACCCCATATTCTCTGACGCGATTCGACTCAGAGTGGATTCAGGATTCGCAATGCCGGTGGCGCAGCATCCGCTTTGGCTCGTGTGGGGACGGGCGCGCACGCACGTCCAGGGAGAGCAAAGCTCCGCAGACTTGCTACAGCTCCCGGCGCGGTGCGAATTGAAAGCAATAGATAAGACCGAATAGCAGCAAGACCGCGCCCCACCACACATTGGCATGCAGAGAAAAGAGCACCACAGGATTCGCGGGCGGATGGAATACTTCCCAAAGTCCAGCGCTTAAGATCAGAATCCCATTCACCAGCAGCGATATGCCGATGAAAAACCAGATTGAAATGTCACCTTCCCGCATATCGTCCTTTCTTAGCTACCGACCTTGACTACCAGAACAAGATGTTTAACGCGACGAAGATCACCGCCACGACGACCGCCCAAAATGCCGGACGCCGGTACAGCGCAACCTCGGCTTCTTGCGGAATCGCGGTCACGCCGTACACCAAGCCGTTCAGTTCGCTGTCCGGCTTCGGCTTCGTCACGTAGCTGACGGCAACCGTCACCAGCACACAAACAATCCACGACCACAACCCGCGATACATATTTTCCGCCATGTCGCGGGCGTTGGGTGAGAGCGCTACGTAGCGCAGGGCGGCGGGGTCGGCCTTCACCCAGGCCCACATAGCGATGGAGGAAAGCGTTCCCGCCAGTAAGCCCCAGAAGCCGCCCGCCGAGGTCGCACGTTTCCATAGCATTCCAAGGATCACCGTCCCGAATAGCGGTGCGATGAAAAAGCTGAATAGCGCTTGCACGTAATCCATGATGCTGGCGAACGACATCACCAGATACGCCGTGCCCACGCTGATCAGGACGCCCAGGACCGTGCACCAGCGACCCATGTTCACGTAGTGATGATCACTGGCATTCTTATTGATGAGGGCGCGGTAGATGTCATAAGTCCACACCGTCGTAAATGCGCTGACATTGCCCGCCATGCCGGACATGAATCCCGCAATCAGAGCTGTTACCCCGAGTCCCAGGAGGCCGGGGCCGCAGTAGCGGGCGAGCATCAGGGGCAACACTTCGTTATAGCTGTGACCTCCCGAAGCAACCGCAGCGGTTTCCCCCATCAACCTGGTGGGTAGAACCGCTAGAGCCAGCAGGCCGGGCAGAATCACGATGAGCGGCACCATCAGTTTGAACGCGGCTCCGATGATGGGAGCCATTTTTGCCGCGCGCAAGTCTTTCGCAGCCAGTACCCGCTGTACTACCAGGAAGTCGGTTGTCCAATAGCCGAAGGCGAGGACAAATCCCAGGCCGAAGACGATGCCTGTCCAATGCGTGCCCATCGGATTGCCATTGAAACTGCCAAGGGTAGCCCACGCGTGGGTGTATTCGGCGGAGGCGTTTTGCGCTATGCGCAGTTTCAGGTTGCTCCAGCCGCCCGCGTCAATCAGCCCGAGAATGGGGATCAGCAAAGCGCCGGCCCAGATCAGAATGAATTGCAACACTTCGTTGAAAATGGCGGAACGCAATCCGCCAAGAGCAACGTACACTGCGACGGTCAGCGATGAAACCCAAATGCTGAAATGGATGTCCCACCCCAGCACAACTTTCATCACCAGCGCCATCGAGTACATGTTGATGCCGCTCATCAACACCGTCATGAAGGCGAATGAAACCGAAGACAGGGTCCGACTGGCTTCTCCGAAACGCAACTTCAGATAACCCGGTACGGAATGGGTTTTGGAAATGTAGTAGAAGGGCATCATCACGATGCCAAGGAAAAGCATGGCGGGGATGGCGCCGATCCAATACCAGTGCACGGCCAGCATGCCGTACTGATAAGCACCCGCAGCCCATCCCATCAGTTCGAGCGCACCCAGGTTCGCGGAAAGGAAACTGAGGCCGGCGACCCAGGCGGTCATTTCGCGTCCGGCCATGAAAAAATCTTCGCCGGTCTGAGCGCGGCCGCGCAGGTAGAAACCTATGCCCAGCACCAAAACAAAATAGAAGGCGATGATGATCACATCCACCGCGGACAAATGTACAAGCCTGGATGCAACAAACATCGCCATCGCTGGCATCATTGGGTTCATTGCCTGACTGTAGTATGCATCTTTTCGTTTTCTGTAGCAGCGTGTCTCGTGTAGTCAGGTGTCCAGCCGCGCGCGCTTGCTGTGTAAACTGTGACGCATTCGGAATAGGTATGGGCTAAGGCGTCGCTCTTTGGGAAAGGTTCCGGACAATAATTTTAGAAAGTAAACTCCCAAAAAAGAGGAGGCTCTTTCGAGCCCCCTGATCAAGAACGAGCTAGCTAGTTGCTGACTAGAAGTAGAATTTCGCTCCTAGCTGCACCAGCCGGCTGGGGGCCACGCTGGTGACCTGGCCGGACTTGCTGCTTTCGACGTTGGCGTTAACGCATGGGAACGGACCGGCAGGGTTGCAGAACTGAGTGTGATTGAAAACGTTGTAAGCCTCGAGTCGAAGCTGAAGATACTGGGCTTCGTGCGAGGGGTGGAAGTAGATGTGCTTTTCAATGGCCATGTCCCAGTTGTTGATGCCGGGACCGGCGAAGCTGTTCCGCCGGACATCCCCGAAGGTACCAAGAGCGGCGGGAGCAAAGACCGCCGCGCCGTCGTAAAAGAAATGGCCATTACTTCCAACTGAGAAATGGCGGGGATCATGCGTCACAAGGGACCCAATCTGCTGTGGCGCTTCCCAGCAATCGTAGTACACAAAACCATCGCAGGTTAGTGAAGTGTAACCAGAGTCAGAGACATCCACGGGGAAGCCGCTCTGGAAAGTGGTGATGCCGCTCAATTGCCAGCCTCCCACCAGCATGTTCAACATTGGATGGTCGTGCAAACCGGGAGCCTGGTAGGTGTACCCGGCTACGAAGCGCCTCCTTGCATCGAACGAGGAGTTGCTCTTGTTCAGATAGGCAAATTGTGGGTATGGATTGACGGCTCGGATTTGGAAGCCGCTGTCTTCAAATCCCGATCCGTCGTCGATGGCATGGCTCCAGGTGAAGTTCGCCAACATGCCTAAGCCATGGCTGAGGCTCTTGTTGATGCCCACTTGCAATGCGTTGTAGCTGGAATTGCCATCTGTCGTCTGCGTACCCACAGATCCAAAGATGTTTCCCGGATAGACCGAGTTCTGGGGGTATAGCTGGTGCTGGATTACGGCATTGGCCGGGCAGCCGGCTTCCGCCCCCACATTGGTCAGACAGGCTTGCTGGCCGGCAAGAGTAATCGGATTGCCCTCGATGGTCCGGATCAGGTGACGGCCCTGCGCGCCAACGTACCCAAGACTAAGCACGGTGTTTCCGGACAATTCCCGCTCAATGGTTAAGTTGTAGTTCATCGCTTCCGGCGTGGTGTAATTGGGGTTGAAGACGTTAAGGGACAGGGGGAAAAAGTTGCTCCAATCCGTACCAGGTGCAGCCGCCCCGGACGGGGGGACGAACGGGAACGGATTACGCTCGGCGCCGGTTCGGCCCGCAATATCCGCGTACGGATTGGCGAACCCTGGGCTGAAACTGCCACTCACATCTTGAATACCGTGGGATGTGATCGAGAACGGCGGAGTGCCCAAGTTCTGAAGAATTCCCTCCTCCTCCGCGCGATTGTAGTAAAAACCCCAACCTCCGCGAATGGAGAGTTTGCCGGCACCGCTCGACCCTCCCGTCTGTGGAGCCCAGGCAAATCCAATCCGCGGCCCGAAGTGGGTATACGGCACCTTCAATCCGCCTGTGTTGTCACACCCGTGATCGCCGGGATAGAGCATATCCTGGGGCGCGTTTGGAAATACAGACGATTGCTTTCCCGGACGGAAGCAGGTCACATCTTTTCCACCGAACTGCATGTTGGCCAGTGGCTTGTCGATCTGCCAGCCGGTGCCAAGAGTGAGTGTCAGGTTGGGCTTTACTTTCCATTGATCCTGAACATAGGAATAGTATTCGTAAGCTCGGCCGATGATTAAACCGCCCGAACCCTGAGAGAAGGTATCAGGGATTCCAAGCAGGAAGTCAGCCCCTGCGTCTCCGGTGGTAAAGGCACCCCCCGCGTTATAGGTGAAATCGCCGTTGTTATTGCCTGCGAATGGGTTCCAGACGTCAAAACGACGAAAGTCGAATCCCACCTTGATGGCGTGCTTGCCGATTACTTTTGAGAAGTTGTCGGTAAGTTCCCGTGTCTGGTCTTTCCGGGGCTGGGGTCCATTAGTCGTGAACCCAATCGCGAAATTGTACGAGCCCTCTATGTTCATGAACGGGAGGCTTTCGCCTGAGGCGATTTGAGGATTGATGTTGAAACCCACCGATGATGGAGCGATTGGGGTTGACGGTTGGTCGGCGACAAAGTTAAAGCGGGTATAACCCAAACGAAACTCGTTGATGGTTGTGCTATTGAAAGTGTGATTCCAATCAACGATGAACTGTTTGTAGTGCCGCTCAGCAACAATGCCGAAACCCGGGAGCGACGTGGTGCCGGGAAGAGGGATGGGATCTGAGGTTGGGTTGGTCTGCAGGAACATCGTGCCCCAGATGGAGTCCTTTGAATTGAAGGTGTGATCGACGCGCAAGATTTCCTGGTAGTTTCCGGTGCCGGTCTCCGTCGGGTTGAAAGTAAACTGATTGGTGCCCGAGTTTGGCGCTGGAATATAGGTGCTCATCAGCTTGGCGGCAAGAGGGTTGAAATCCGCGGTCGGAATTGCGCCTGTCGGGAAGAGCGTGCAGTAAGCTGTCCCGGCCGGTTGGGTAACCCCATTGCTGCCTTGCAGCGGAAATGGCGAGGTTGCCGTGGCGGAAAACGGGCAAGCGCCAGTTCCATTGGAAAAGTCGCCGCCGCGTTGAGCGCTGCTGAAGACCGTCGACACGCTGGGAGCACCCGCCTGCGGCGAACGGTATTTGATTCCTTGAAAGGAAAAGAAGGCGAAAGTGTGATCCTTCCAAATCGGGCCACCAATCGTTCCCCCGAAATCATTCTGGTGGAACTGCGGAGGTGTGTGGGTCAGCCAATTGGACGTATTCAGGAAGGTGTCGCGGTAGAACTCGAAGGCGTCGCCGTGGAACTGGTTGCTGCCAGCCTTGACAACAGCATTGACGATCGCACCCGAGTTGCGTCCGTATTCTGGATTGATGGTGTTCGTAATGATGTTGAATTCTTGCAACGCATCCACGCTGGGGATGATCACGGCCGTGTTCAGGGGAAGATCATTGGAGTCCACGCCATTAATTAAATAGCTACTCTGGTTGGACTGGCTGCCGTTCGCCGAATATGTACCGAACCGGTCGGACTGGGCCACCACACCGGGCGTCAACTGCTCGAGCGCAGTCCAGTTCCGGTTAATCAGAGGCAGGTCAACAATCTTCTTTTCATCGACCAGAGTCTGAAGTTGGATGTTTGTGGTTTCCACTTGGGCGGTGTCGGCGCGCACCTCGATCGTTTCCGACGTCGAACCCAGTTCGAACCTTATCGGCAGGTTATAAACCTCGTTGACGGCGAGGACAAAGGAGCTCGTCTCGAATCCTTTGAAACCGGCTCCGGAGGCGGTCACCCTATAGGTGCCGATTGGGAGTTGCGGGAACACGTAGTTCCCGTCGGTGGATGAAGTTGTCTTGGCAGCGATATCGGTTTCAGTGTTGCGGGCTGTGATGGTGGCGTTAGCCACCGCGGCGCCGGTCGGATCGGTGACAACACCCCGGATACTGGCATACACATTGTCAGCGAATGCGGGTCGTAGCGGCAGAAAAATCATCAACGCAAATGCCAAGGCGATCAACAACCACCAAAGATTCCGTTGGCACCTTCTGAAAGTCGGCGCATCTTGTTCTAGAAGTTGTTCCATTGAAAAGCGAAAATCTGATGGGTTTTGTTGCGCGGCTTTGATCATGAACGCCCTCCTAGATGAGTGGATTTCGTGTGGAGATCGCGGCCGGCTTGTCTGCCCTAAACAGCCACACAGACGAATTCTTGTGGAGACCGTGATCTGGTGGTAAAGCCTCAACCGCCTAGCCAAACTTCTGAATAGGCGATCGCATAAACTAAGCAAACGTCAGGTTGCTTGAAGCTCGATGGCCCCAGTCCCGACTTAAGGGACATAACGTTACGCTTCTATACACAACTTTGCAATTGTTGTCCATACAAGACAATGTGTATATGTGTTATTTGTTATCAATACCAGAATCGGTAGAACACTAGGACATGAAATATGGAATTTCATAAGCGAAGGTGGGGAGTTGAGTAGCGGTCGGCGGAAGCTGCAGGTCTACGAGTTCAGATTCCAATGGCGGACAAGAGCTTCTGCCGAACGTCCGGCTGAGTCGACAGCGGAAGATCTTAAGGAACTGTTTCCGTGGCAGCAGGGTTTACTTTGTCGTGAACTTATACACGGTGGTCGACCGATATTGCTGCCCGGGCTTGAGAACCGTGGAAGGGAAATCAGGGTGATTCGGCGAGTCTGGGAAATGTTGGGTTTCCAGACAGAACGCATAGCGGCGGTTATAGACCTTGCCCTGCTTACCTCGAATGCCATCGAGAAAGTTCCCGGTGTAGAACTGGAGGCCGGGTTCCGTCGTAGAAACTTCAAGGAGGCGGCCAGAATGGGGGTCATACGCCTGCGCTGCTAAAGCCAAGGAGCCTGTCGTCCCGTTATTCAGAACCCAGTTGTGATCATAGCCTCTTCCCAGCTTGAGCTGGGGGTCATCCTGGTCAATCCGGGCCCCGATGACGGTTGCCGTCGTGAAGTCAAACGGAGTTGCTTTAACACTTCGCAATTCTCCTGTGGGAATTAGGGCTGCGTCGACAGGAGTGAATCGATCCGCGCGGATCATGAGTTGATGCTGCAGAATGTCGCCGTTGCCCTGACCGGCTAAGTTGAAGTAGCAGTGATTGGTCAGGTTGAGCACGGTGTCTTTGTCAGTGGTCGCGCTGTAGTCGATTTTGAGTTCATTCTGGTCGGTGAGGGTGTAGACGACTCTGACCGACAAGTTCCCGGGAAAGCCCTCTTCTCCGTCCTTGCTCAGATAAGTAAGTTCCAGAGCCTGCCCACTTTGGCCGGAAACATCTTTCGCCGTCCACACGCGCTTATTGAAACCGCCATGCAGGTGGTTGTCGCCGTCGTTCTTCGCCAGAGTGTAGGCGATGCCGTTCAGCGTGAACTTGGCATGCGCGATTCGGTTCGCGTAACGTCCGACAATTGCGCCGAAGTATGCTTTGCCGGCCGCGTAGTCGTTGAGATTGTCGTAGCCGAGTACGACGTCGTCAATTTTGCCGTTGTGGTCGGGAACTTTCAGAGTGACAACCGTGCCTCCGTAGTTGGTGATTGCCGCCTCCATGCCGCTCTTGTTGGTTAGGATGTAAAGATCCGTCTGCTGTCCATCCTCGGTCTTACCAAACGATTGCTTTTGCATTTTCGATTTCGCCTCGGCTTGTGGACAAAACACAAAGATCATCGCGATGGAAAGTGTAAGCATCACAGAGGTCGTTACGACTGGTTTCACTGTTGTCTCCTCGATCGTTGACGCTGAGACTGCGACGGATACTACTTCGAGCTTGACATGGTTTCGACCTTGTCGATGACCAGTGCCCGCGAGCCGCCTCGCTCGAAAACCCTTCCCGTGGCCGTAACTTTCTGGCCGGCGAATGGGAGGAGTTTCTCATTCTGACCGGAGGCGGGCGTAGCGTCAGCGATGGGCCAGTAGATCGTGCCGTCGTCGGAAAGAATCACTAGCGGCGAGCCCGCTTTCGCGCAGGCGGTCGCGCACGCGGGGCTTATGGGTTTCTTGAGGTTCTTGGTAAAGGCACAAGCAGAGTCGAGGACGTAGCCTTTGATCGTGTCTGGCTGACCGTTGCCAGTGGCAGCGAGGGCGACGGCGAGGAACCCAAGTGGGAGGACTAACTTTACGACGGCGTTCGGAAGGTGCATGGTATTTTTTCCGTTGTTAGATTTTATAGTTTTCACTTGGTAGCAATCGAGTTTCTCTGCAGCCTCTAAAAGTAAATCACCGATTCGGCAACCAGCCAAGTCTTAATTGGCCGACAACGCAACGCTCTCCAGAAACATTTGGCCAAGTCAGAAGCCGGCGCCGGGGCTGATCCCTTCACTCTCCACGCACTCGTAGGCCTTGCCGGCCGCCAGGTTTTTGTATTCCTCAACTCTACCATTCGGCCACCGAATTACGACGCGTTCGATCTTGTCGCGCTTTCCCAGCCCGAAAGTTATAGGAAGTTCCGATTGTGACAGATAGCTGGATCCACTCTTAACCAGACGGGATTGCATTGTGCCTTCGTGGTAGATGCGGACTGCTGCTCCAATCGCATCCCGGTTCGACTGCTTACCGACGAGACGAAAGCGAATACTTCGGTTTCCGGCGAGTTGATCGTTGCGATAGAGATAGGCAGGGCCGTTGTTGGTGGTCATGAGAATATCGAGGTCACCATCGCGATCAAAGTCGCCGTATGCGAGACCGCGTCCGACCTTGGGTTGATGAAATGTATCGCCGACTTCTGAACTCACGTCACGAAAGGTGCGTTTCCCCTGGTTGAGAAAATTGTTCAGAAAAACCTGAGGGGGCTGAGCATAGCCCACATTGCCGCGGATGCCGCGCACGGTGTCGTCGATGTGCCCATTGGCTGCGATCAGATCCAGCGCACCATCGAGGTCGATATCGACGAACATGCAGCCGAATCCCAAGGTGGTCTTCGAGGGAAGTCCGACGCCAGATTGGGTTGCGACATCCTCATAGGTGCCGTTCCCCAGCGGCCGATAGAGCCCGATCATTTCATTATCAAAGTTGGTGATGGCCATACCGGCTACGCCTGAGTTATCGAAGTCGGCCGCGTCCACGCCCATTCCAGCGCGCGCTTTGCCATCGGCACTGAAAGCGATTCCGGCTTCAACGGCTACATCTTTAAAAGTTCCATTGTGCGCGTTGCGGTAGAGCTTATTGGGTTGGGTGTCGTTCGCTACCAGCAGGTCCGGCCAGCCATCCTGATCGTAGTCGAGCATGGCTACGCCCAGCGATTTAGAACTGCTGTCGAAAATGCCGCTGGTTGCGGTGACGTCCTCAAAAGTTCCGTCGCCGCGATTGTGGAAGAGCCAGCAGGTTTCACCACGATAAGCCTCGGGCGTGCAGTAAGCCTTGCGCTTGCCATCCAGGCTGCAGAAGACATCGTGCTCGGGCGACCACTTCACGTAATTGCAGACGAACAAATCAAGCCGGCCATCGCGATCAAAATCAAACCACAGCGCCGAGGTGCTAAGGGCCTGCCGTTGGCCGAGGCCGCTGGAGTTGGTGACGTCGACGAAAGTTCCCTTTCCAGTGTTTTTGAAGAGCCGATTTTGACCGACGCAAGTGATCAGGATGTCGGGAAAACCGTCGTTGTCGTAATCCGCGACGGCAACGCCCATGCCATATATCTCGACGTCGAGGCCAGCCTTACGGGTTACGTCAGCAAAGGTGCCATCGCGATTGTTGTGATAGAGCCGGAGCGTGGAGGTCTGCTGCTTGTGGCCGGGCCAATCCATGCCATTAATAAGGAGAATGTCCTGCCAACCGTCACGGTCGTAGTCCAGGAAAGCGCAGCCGGAGCCCAACGTTTCGGGAAGAAGTTTGCCTCCATAGGCGCCGCTGTTGTGCTGAAATTGAATGCCTGCTGAACTGGTGACGTCGACAAGTCGAAATGCGGGAGGGGATGGTTGAGCTACCACCGCGCCGAGCAACTGCAGCGGCAAAGCCGAGGCCGAGGCAGCACTGGCAAGCCCGAGCAGGAAAGATCTGCGGTTCACCGAATGTTCACCAAGCCGCTGCGAATAGCGTAGACCACGAGTTCGGCGGTCTTATGGATTCCGAGCGCGTCCATGATGTTGGCACGGTGAACGGCCACCGTGTTCGCGCTCAGATCGAGATCCGTGGCGATTTCCTTGTTCGACTTGCCGGCAACGATCAGCTTCAATACCTCGAGTTCACGCACCGTGAGTCCGGATTTTCCTTCGCCCTTCAGAGTCGTGGCGCGAGACACTTGCGGGTCAAGAACGATCTCGCCCTCTATGACCCGCCGGATGGCCGTGACCAACTCCATATCCACGGCGCTTTTCAGAATGTAGCCTCGAGCACCGGCATCCAGCGCCTGGTGGACCCAGGTGTCTTCGGAATGCATGCTCAACATCAAGATGGCGATTTCAGGAAACTTCTGGAGAATGCGCCGGGTTGCGTCCAGACCGCTCATGCCGGGAAGCGCACAGTCCATCACGATCAGTCGTGGACGCAACTGTGCTGCTAACCGAACCGCCTCTGCACCATCGCTGGCCTCGCCGACCACCGTAATGTCGGATGCGTCCTCGAGGATGCGTCGAAACCCGCGGCGCACTAGGCTGTGGTCATCGACCAGCAGGACCGAGATTTTATTGGACACGCATTTCCGCCTTCTCTATTGGGATTTCCAGACGAACCAGTGTTCCTCCCACCGCCGGCTTGAGGAACTCAATCCTCCCACCCAACAACTCGGCGCGTTCACGCATGGCGACTAGTCCAATGCCCGACCGCGCGGATTTTTCCACAAATCCTGCCCCGTGGTCTTCAACTTCAAGCTGCAAGGCCTCAGCCAGGAAACGAAGCCGGACCCACGCTTGGCGAGTCCCGGAGTGACGAGCGAGGTTGTTCAAGGCCTCCTGCAGGATGCGGTAAATATGAATTCCGACATTGCCATTCACGGGAAAAACCGCTCCTGATTTCTCGTAGGATATTTCAATTCCAGTTTGCCTTTCCACCACTGGAATATACCAGTCAATCGTACTCTCGAGGCCGGCTTCATCGAGCATGACGGGATGCAGTGCCTGCGAGAGGCTGCGAACTTTGTCGAGCGTGGACTGCGCGATCTCAGAAACTTCTCTTAGCTCGGCGCGCAGCGGCGAGTCTTCCGGCACATGGTTTCGCGCTCGGTTCATCATGGAACCAATCGCGGTGAGGATCTGCCCAAACTCATCATGAAGCTCGCGCGATATGTGCCGCAGCGTGGATTCCTGGGTGGAGATGAGTTTCTGTGCCAGCTCGCTGCGCTGTTCGGAGAGAGTTGCAAGTTGCGCGAAGAGCCGGCGATTGGATTGGATGAGATATAGGCTGGTAAGTAGAATTGCGGTCAACATCGCCGCCAGAAATAAGTAGACCTGCCGCTGGACGCCATCATAAATCCGGCCGATGCGCAGTGCGACCTGCTCTTCGCTTTCGTTGTTCTGTATCAGCAACCGGGCAACTGCTGTGCTCAGCGCCGCTTGCCGCGCCTGCAACGACACTCGGATTTGTGTGCGTGCATCGTTGTCCTTACCGTCGCGAGCGAGCGCGAATGTGCCGTCGACGGCGTCCCAGAACTGTGCCATCGAGTTACCCAAGAATTCTCTTTGCTCCGGGGTGCGCTCGGCTACCGCGACTCGCTCTTCGAGCTTGAGGGCATTATCCAAGTCGGCGCGAATGCGTTGAAACTGCGCCGACCAAGCGGTGAGCGGATATGGTTCGTCGTTGTCGAGCATGTCGCGCATTGCCAGTGCCAGCGAATTCAAGTCGTTCTGGATGCGCAGAAGTTGCAGCGAGTCTTTGCGGTTGCGGCCGGCAAGGTTGTTTTGCAGTTCGCGCAGTCCCGAGATCTGCACCGTGATGTACCACGAATAGGCGACAACCGCAGCAAGCGTGATGATCAATCCCAGGAACAAACCCGGAGTCGGGGACCGGCCAGACGCAAGCGGGCGAATCACGCTCCGAGCATATAATGCGGACGGGCCAAGTTCCAGCGGCACGGAGCGCCTAAAACATGACGCTACTCTTTTCATACTATTGATCGTGCTGCAGCAGTCCTTATAATCGCGTCACTTTGGTGGGGGGACTGCTCCAGGAGAAATTCGTGGGACTGACGACGTTGGATACAAAACGTAAGTCAACGAAAAAAATATGGCTCACGGTTTTCGCAGCGCTCGCTCTGTTGTGGGTGCTTGCCTGTACGTCGTTATTTGCGGTGATGCGGCAATCGCCCGACAAATTCGCCCGAGTCATGGCCAGAATACCGGGTCCCGTCGCATTTCTCGTGCTTCCATTTGAAACATTGTGGACCCAGGCTCGTGCAGGCAGACTGCAAGTGGGAGATCTCGCGCCTGATTTTTCGTTGATGAAGCCGGACAAGAGCGCACAGATACAATTGTCAGCGTTTACGGCTCAACGCCAGCCGGTCGTGCTGGTGTTCGGCAGCTACACTTGACCTCCATTCCGGCGGGAGGTTCCCGCCCTCAACAAACTCTACGAACAGTATGGAAGCCAAGTTGCGTTCCTGGTCGTCTACATCAGCGAAGCGCACCCGAGTGACGTCTGGCAGATGCAAAGCAATGTGAAAGACAACGTTGTTTTTGCCAGCCCCAGAAGCGAAGAGGAACGTGCTCTGGTTGCGGGAGCGTGCGTGCGAAAACTGGGCATAAAAATTCCCGCCGTGCTGGATGAATTCGGCAACTCAACCGACCAGGCCTACACTGGTTGGCCGGATCGCCTTTACCTGATCGACGCCACTGGCCGCGTGGTCTACAAGAGCAAACCTGGCCCCTTCGGGTTCAAACCAGATGAGTTGAAGAGCGCTCTGACTCGTGTATCGCAAGTCCGCTGATCACGACCCGGTCAACCTGGCTTAAGGCCTGCCTACAGTTTTAACTGTACGAATAACTTTCCTTTGCGTTCGAAAAAACCTCGCAGTGCATGGGATCAGGCAGTGCCCGCTCTAGCTATGTGTCTGGGACTGCAAGTTCGACAGAATTGGCATTGCGCTTGCACGAGGAAAGCGCACAGTAAAGCGGTCCAAATACGGAGGAATCAGAATGAAAAAGTTAATTACAGTCATGGCCACAATGGCACTCGCTATGGCGCTCTCCGCGGTAAGCTTCGCTCAGCAAGATCAGTCCGCCCAACCGAGCTCGCAGCAACCGACCTCGGATATGCAGAACGGGCAACAGACCAGCCCGGAACAGCAAGGTACACACACCAGTCCGCCGTCCCAGGATTCGTCCTCTTCAATGCAAAACACCCAAGGCACCGCTTTCACCGGAACCGTGGTAAAGGCCGCCGGCAAGTATGTGTTGAAGACCAGCGATATGCGCTACCAGTTGGATGACCAGGACAAAGCGAAGCAGTTCGTGGGCCAGCAGGTGAAAATCAATGGCACCCTCGACAGCAGCACCAGCATGATTCATATTTCAGACATCAGTCCGTTGAGCTAACGGCGCGTCGTCAACCGCGTGCGGGAGCTTCAGGTCCGTGGGCAAAGCTCCCCACTTTTCTTTCTATCCTCTCCCCGGTTCCCCTGCGCGAGTTTGGCTACTCATGATAGATCCACGCGCGAAAGCTATAATTGCAGAAAGAGTCTAAGGCAAGCATACGTCTGGAAACTGCGGTAAACTTCTTGGCGCAGACATTTAGCTACTTGGATCAGCCTCTGAGCCAAATCGATTTGCAGTACCGGTGTCCCGCGGACGCCATTTCCGTTTTCAACCCTTCAGGAGATCAACGATGCGCATCTCACGATTTGCAATCATAGCCGTGCTGCTTGCTCCCGTGCTCGGTATCATGGGCGCCCATGCCCAGGCCACCAGCGGGTCATCGAGCGCGCCCAAACTGGAGCACTTCGATATCAATCTGGTCGATAAGTCGCTCGATCCCTGCCAGGATTTCTACCAATACGCGTGCAGCAAGTGGAACGCCGCCAACCCCATTCCCGCGGATCAGGTGGCTTGGGGAACGGGCAGCGGGTTGCAATACTGGAATGAAAACATTTTGCGTGAAGCCATGCAGACGGAAGCAGCGCAAACCAGTCATCGCAACGATTATGAACAAAAGATCGGTGACTATTGGGCTGCCTGCATGGACGAATCCGGAATCGAGGCCGCCGGAACGCGTGACTTGAAAGCTGGCTTGGAACGCATTGATCAGATGAACAGCAAGTCTCAGTTGGCCGATCAAGTCGCCCACGTCCACAGGGCCGCTCCGGGCGCCTGGCAGAGCGACGACAATCAGACGCGGGCTGCGCTCATAGGATTCGGACAACAACAGGATTTTGACGACGCCACCAAGGTCGTAGCCGCTATCGATCAGGCCGGACTGGGATTGCCGAACCGCGACTTTTATATAAAAGACGACGCCAAGTCGAAGGAAATCCGCAGTGCGTACGAGACTCACATTAGCAAGATGCTTGTGCTTTCGGGAGAGGGAGCACAACAAGCTGACGCGGACGCGAAGACGATCCTCGCCATAGAAACCGCCATGGCACAGGCACAGATGGACAATGTCGCGCGTCGTGATCCCAAGAACCTAAACAACAAGATGAGTTTGGAGCAGGTACAGGCGCTGACCCCTTCTTTCGATTGGAAGCACTACATCGAGATGGTCGAAGCTCCGCCTTCTTCACCACATTACATCGTGTCCTCACCCCAATTCTTCCGCGGCCTTGAGCCCCTTATCCAGCAACATCCGGTGGAGGATTGGAAAGTGTATTTGCGCTGGCATCTGATCCACGGCTCCGCACCGTACTTGAGCAAAGCTTTTGTGGATGAGAATTGGAATTTCTATTCCCATACACTGCTCGGAGCAAAGGAGCAATTGCCTCGCTGGCGGCGTTGCGTACGCGCGGCAGACCGGGATCTTGGAATGGCTCTGGGACAGGCTTACGTGGCGGTAGCGTTTCCGCCGGAGAATAAGCAGCGCACCGTGGCCATGGTCCACGACATTGAACACGCACTGGACCAGGACATCACCAGCCTTGACTGGATGCAACCCGCTACTAAGGAACAGGCAAAAATCAAGCTGCACGCCATTGAAGACAAGATCGGCTATCCCGATCGCTGGCGTGATTACTCGTCGGTGAAAATCACGCGCAACAGTTACCTCGATAACGTGCACCAGGCTACCGCCTTTGAGTTTCACCGTCAGCTCGCCAAGATTGGTAAGCCCGTCGACCGCGCGGAGTGGGGCATGACGCCGCCTACCATCAACGCCTACTACGATGCCCAACTCAATACCATCAACTTTCCGGCCGGGATCCTGCAACCACCATTTTTCGACAGCAATATGGAAGATGCAGTCAACTACGGCGCTATCGGCATGGTAATGGGACACGAGATCACGCACGGCTTCGACGATCAAGGCCGCAAGTTCGACGACAAAGGAAACCTTCGCGACTGGTGGACTACAGCGGATGCGAAAGCCTACGAACAGCGTGGAGAGTGCATCGCCGATGAATACACGGCAGAAATACCGGAGGCTGGAGTCAAATCGAACGGCCACTTGACCCAGGGCGAAGACACAGCCGACAACGGCGGCCTGAGACTGGCCTTTATGGCGCTCGCGAACAAGCTTCAGGCGGCAAACAAGTCCGTCGACGCCAAAGACGCCGATGGCTGGACGCCGCGGCAGAAGTTCTTTTTGGCGTATGCGAACGAGTGGTGCCAGCAGTATCGTCCCGAACTCATGCGAACCATCGTGCTGACCAATCCCCACTCGATCCCGAAAATTCGGGTGAACAACGTCGTCTCCAATATGCCCGAGTTTCAGGAAGCCTTTTCCTGCAAGAAAGGCGCTCCCATGGTGCGGGCCAATCAATGCAGGGTTTGGTGACGGGCTGCCAGGCACAAAATAAACCGGAGGAACTTGGTTATGCTGAAAAAGCTTCTAATCGTCGCGAGTCTGTTTCTCGCGATTTGCGCGTTCGCCCAGCAAACAGCACCCGCTCACTTCGACGGTAAGACCTGGTGGGACTACGTCAAGGTTCTTGCCAACGACAATATGGAAGGCCGCGAGACGGGCAGCGCGGGTTTGCGGAGAGCAGAGGGTTACATCGTCGATCAGTTGAAGCAGGCGGGGCTCCAGCCGGCGGGCACCGACGGCTACTACCAAACGGCTAAATTCCAATCTCGTGAGATCGTCGAAAAGGATTCAAGCCTCGCCTTGGTGCGCGACGGCAAGGAGGAAGCCCTAACCCTCGGTGAAGATGCCTTCTTCAGCACGCGAGTTGATCTTGCGCCCGAACTGCAGGCGCCGCTGGTCTTCGTCGGATATGGATTGAGCATTCCCGAGAAAAACTATGACGACTTAGCCGGCCTCGATCTGAAGGGCAAAGTAGCCGTGATTTTGAACGGCTCGCCGGCTGATGTTCCGGGGCCTCTGGCGTCTCATTATCAATCGACTGCCGAACGCTGGAAGACTCTGCAAAAAGCGGGCGCAGTTGGAGTGATTGGCATCGTCAATCCCGCGGCCATGGATATTCCCTGGTCTCGCATGGCGCTGAGCCGCACGCATCCCAGCATGGCTTTAGCGGATTCTGAATTCAACGACACGGAAGGCGAGAAGCTCGTCGTGTATTTCAATCCTGCGAGTGCGGAGAAGCTTTTCGATGGTTCCGGCCACAGTTTCGCAGAGATCCTGAACGTGGCCAAGGACCGGAAACAACTTCCCCGGTTTCCGCTAACCGCCTCGATTAAGACGAAAGTGACGGTTGAGAACAAAGACCTGGTGTCAGCCAATGTGATCGCAAAACTGCCGGGTAACGATCCTGAACTCAAGAATGAATACGTTGTGCTGTCAGCGCACATCGACCATCTCGGCATCGGCGAACCCATCAACGGCGATCGCATCTACAACGGGGCGATGGACAATGCTTCTGGAAGCGCTTTATTGCTGGACGTTGCCTCTTCTCTGAAGAAATCACCGGAAAAACTCAAACGGTCGATTCTGTTTTTGTTCGTTACCGGGGAAGAAAAAGGATTACTGGGTTCAAAGTATTTCGCTGCGCATCCGACTGTCGATCCGAAGTCAATGGTGGCGGACATCAACGTAGATATGTTCCTGCCGATTGTTCCGCTCAAAATTCTTACCGTGTTCGGGCTGGCGGAGTCTGATTTGGGCGACATGGCCCGTGGAATCGCGCAGGCACATGGGATCACTGTGCAACCCGATCCGGAGCCGCAGCGGAATATCTTTATTCGCAGCGACCAATACAACTTCATCCGGCATGGAATTCCTGCACTCGCGATGGGAGTAGGAGCGACGCCCGGCTCTCCCGAACAAAAGATTTTCAAGGATTGGCTTACCCAACGCTATCACGCGCCCTCCGACGACTTGAATCAGCCGGTGGATCTGCCGGCGGCGGCGCTCTATGAAGAAGTAATTCGCGGACTGATGGTCTCGGTTGCTCAAGATCCTCACCGGCCGCAGTGGAAGCAGGATAGCTTCTTCCGCCGATACTCCCAGGCGGCCGGCGAATAAGCAGGGCCAAGATCTGTTTACTGCGGTGTAGCCGGAACATAGACCCTATCGGCGCTTACAAGCTCCGCATTGGGTACCTCAGTCCGGACTTTCACTCGCTGCATTCCAGCTTTCTTTTGCGGCTTGGCGATAAACGTCACCAGGTACTGATTGCCTAGCCGGCGGGTAATGTCCTCCAGATAAGGCGCGAACGTGACCGGCGGAGCGGAGCCGATCAGATAATAAGACTCAGCACCCGTCTCGTCGGCCACCTGGGAGAGATAATTTTGACCCCAGTATGTTCGCCAATAGCTGTGGCCGTAGTGACCCTCCCCTGGCGTGTAAATGCTATAAACGATGACCCCAGCGCGTTGGACTTGCTCGATCACCTGGTCGACATATGCATTGTCCGGCCCGCTACCCCAGTATCGATCGATACCATCGGTGATCATCAGAACTTCGTGGCGTTCTTCGCTAGGAGGCCAACGCTTGATCAAGTCACCCAGCGAAAAATACGGACTCGCACTGGCGCCAGGGTTTGCCATGGGTAGGCGCAAGGCCTTGGCCGCTAGCGCATGGTCATTGGTGAGGTTCTGCAGGACCTGCGCATTTCCGTTCTGCATATAGGCGATCCCGATCTTCGTGGTCGCGGGCTGCGCAATGATGAACTGGTGGAGATCTTCCAATTGCGAGCCCAGGCTGACGCTCGATGAATCGTCGAGCATAATAAAAAATTCCAGTCCCGCGTGGTCTCCCTTCAGTGGCAGCCAGCCGGTGACCCGGTCGCGGTCGCGGCCTTCATAGACCATCACATCGTCGCGCGTGATTTCGGGAACATTGGAACCGTGACGAGCTTCCACGGTCACCAGCAGGTTCGCGACAGGTCCGGTCGGGGGTGCGTTTTCCTGAGCAAAAACCAACTGCACGCTTGCCAACAGGCCGGCAATTGCGATCAGCGCCTTAGGCACCAGACAACACTTCTTCATGGAGTTCTCCTTTCGAACTCAACTATTTACTGAGACTGCCCCTACTTTCTAAGATGCCAGCCAGACAAAAAGGGATACCGACTGGAATTGTCAGCCTAAGCAAACTGCTAGCCTATGTGGCCTAATCTTGCCATCTAGAATCGTCGTACAGAAAACGCATTTGTTCGCCGCGCGTGCCCAGCTTCGAGGTGCTGCGCTTGCGTTTTTCCCCACCCGCCGACGATACTGGAACCACACAAATTATGAAGACTAGCCTTTCTTTTGCCAATCCCGCAGAAGTCGACAGCGAATGCCTGGCCGTGGTGGTTCTCGATCACGGCTCAAAAGATAAAACCGAAGTCAGCGTCGAAGCCAGCGATAGCGCCACGAAAGATATGACGGCCGATGTAATCGCCACTGGCGAAGTCACCGGCAAGATTTTTGAAACCACCCTGCTGCATCGTCCGGCAAAGCTGAAGGCCAAACGCGTCCTGATGCTGGGAGGCGGCAAGGCTAAGAACTTTACCCCTTCGGAGTTGCGAAAACTGGCCGGCGCTGCAGTCCGCTTTCTCAAGCCGAAGGGAATTCGCAGCTTCGCCTTTCTCGCTCCCGAAAACATTAAGAGCGACGAAGCAGTGAAGGCGATTGTGGAGGGAGCGTTCGTCGGGAACTTCGACCCCGATACCTACAAGAGCGACCGCAAAGACCAAAAGATCGACGCCGTGACGGTGATTACGCGAGGAGATCAAGCCAGGCTGCAGAAGGCGATGGACGAAGCCGGCATCATCGGTGAATCGCAGAATTTCACTCGCGAACTGGTGAACGAGCCCAGCAACCGCATGACGCCAACCATTCTCGCCGAACGTGCCCGGAAAATGGCGCAGGAAGTCGGTCTCAAATTTGAAGCATACGGCGCTGACAAGATCAAGGAACTGAAAATGGGCGCCTTCTGGGGTGTGGCCCAGGGATCGGACGAGCCTCCTGCGCTGATCGTAATGCGCTACGAACCTGCGGACGCGCCCGCGACTCCCGTATTAGGGCTGGTTGGGAAAGGCGTTACCTTTGACACCGGCGGCATCTCCATCAAACCCGCCGACGGCATGGAAAAGATGAAATACGACATGGCCGGCGCCGCTGCGATGATCGGCGCCATGCGGGGCATCGCGTTGCTCAAGCCTACGGCCCGGGTTACCGCGATTATTTGCGCTACAGAAAACATGCCTTCGGGCAAAGCGCAGAAGCCTGGCGACATACAGATCGCGATGTCCGGCAAGTCCATCGAGATTATCAATACAGACGCCGAAGGCCGGTTGGTGCTCGCCGATGGCCTCTGCTACGCTCGTCAGCTCGGTTGTACCCACCTGATCGACGCTGCCACGTTGACCGGCGCGGTGGTGGTCGCACTCGGTTATGTGAACGCCGGGGTTTTTGCCAACGACGAAAAAATGTACGAACGCTTCACTCGCGCCCTGGAAAAAGCCGGGGAAAAGTTTTGGCGGCTCCCCCTCGATGAGGAATACAAAGAGAATATCCGTTCGAACATCGCGGATATCGTCAATTCTGGCGGTCGTTGGGGCGGCGCAGTGAATGCGGCGATGTTCCTGAAGGAATTTGCCGAGGAAACTCCCTGGCTGCACCTCGACATCGCAGGCACCGCATGGATGGAAGAGAATAAACCTTGGATCGCCAAAGGTCCGTCAGGAATCGCAGTGCGAAGCCTGGTGGAATTCGCCAGAACGTTTGCAGGCTAGCTTCAATTCGCGGTGCCGGTCAAGCAGCCTCCTGGCCTGCCGCTGCATCTAGGTTGCGCTGATCGTCCTTGGGTCACGGGAGACTTTCATGAGAGCACTGTTTGGTGTCGGCCTGGTAGTGCTGGTACTGGGAATTCTTTCCTTCTTTGTGCCCATACCACATTCGGAACACCACGGCGTCAGCGCGGGCGACCTCCAGTTTGGAGTAACCACGCACCACGAAGATCGGGTTGCACCCGCCATCAGCGTGGTGCTGGTGGTTGCAGGAGCGGGATTGATGATCGCCGGACGAGGCAAAAGCTGAGAGTTTCCGGTTGCCAGGTGCGAGGTTACCCGTAGCTTCTCTCACATCGCGGAGGGGACCGTGATTCCCATCACCGCCAGGGCGCGGATCAGTTCGCGACGCACCACAGCGACTGTCGCGAATAAAAACCTCTTTCGGCCCTCATCCGGCTCAGCGAGAATGGGGTACTTGTGATAGAAAGCGTTGAAAAGTTGGGCCAACTGAAACACATGTTTGGCTAGATAAGCTGGTTCGGTGGTTGCGATGCACTGATCGACTACATAAGAAGTTTTTGCGGATGCCAGCCACATCTCCCAGATTTCGTTCGCATCCCCGCCGTTCAGATACTTCGCGAAGTCGCCTTTCGAGACGTAGCCAGCTACGTCTGTACAGAAAATGTCCGGATCGAGTCCACCCTTGCGAAAAATGTTGCTGGCGCGAACCACCGCGTACTGAGCGTAGGGTCCGGTCTCACCTTCAAAACCCAGCGCCTCTTTGAAATCGAAGGCAATGACGGAGGGTTTGGTGAACTTCAACATGAAATAACGCAACGCGCCAACCGCAATCTGGATCGCGATGGTCAGGCGTTCGAGCTCGCTTAAGAGCGGATGGCGCGGATCGACTTCCTTCTTCGCCGAAGCAATGAGGGTGTCGATCAGGTCATCAGCCTTTACCCCGAAACCCTTGCGGCCGGAGACCTCGATGTAGGAGCGTCCTTTGTCCTCGTCCGACAACTGATAGCCCAGGTCGGCGGCGCAACGTGGCGTCAGTGCGACCATCTCATAAGAGAAATGCGTGTAGTGATCAGCCTGCTGATTGTAGCCAAGTCCGCGCAGTGCTTCGATCACGGTGTTCTGTGCTTCGGCCTGCCGCGCATCGATCACGTTGTAAATTTCAGCCACATCGCCGAAATGCGGGTGATCGGGCTCGCCGTTGGCCGTCGAAATCCAGCAGTCATGCTCGTTTGGATAGCGATAGAACTTACGATAGCCGAAATCGCGGCCCAGCAAGCCGAACTTCCACAGATGATAAGCAATGTCTTTGCCCACATAGCCTACGGTCCCGTTCGAGCGAACAATTACTTTCTGGTCTTCTTCGGCAATCTCTGTGTTTTCTGCGTCGTTTGCGGCAGACGATTTTCCCCGTCGCATTACCCAACAACCCTTGTTCTTACCCTCGGTTTCAAAGGAGAGCACGCCAGCGTCCTTGAGCTTGGTGAAGGCCGCATCCCAGAAGTGTAGATGAAGAATTTCGCTCTCGCGAGGCAAGAAGTCGTATTCGATGTCCAACCGGTCCATGGTTTCGAGATGGCGGCGAAGCACGGCAATCGAGATCAAATCAGCGGTTGCAGCAGTTTCGTTTCCACCCTCCTCGAGGGCATGCAGCACTTGCTGACGCGCATCGCGGTTCTTCTTGTCCTCCTCGTACCAGCGGGAAACCTGTGCGTACAGGTCCCAACAGAAGTAATCAAAACGCGGCTGGCGGGTCAGTTCTTCGATTTCGGCGCGCGATTTTTTCTCCAGATGCAAAAATCCCACGATCACATCGGCGACTTGCACCCCGGTATTGTCGATGTAATTCTGGACATCCACTTCCCTGCCCGCGAACCGCAGCAGGCGAACAAAAGTGTCACCGAGAATGGCATTGCGCAGATGTCCGATGTGCGCGGCCTTGTTCGGATTAATGCTGGAGTGTTCGACCAGAACCTTGCCCGCTGGAATGTCGGCCTTCGGTTTCTCGTCGGTAGCAAGCGCGACGGCAAACGCAACGCGGTTGACGTGTGCATTGATATAGCCGGCCCCGGCAAGTTCCAGCTTTTCAAACCCTTCGATCGCTCCAATGTCAGCAACGATCTCTTCGGCAATCTTCCGCGGGGGCCTACGCAGCTTTTTGGCCAGCTCAAAAGCAAGGGGCAAGGCATATTCGCCCAACTCCACCCGAGGCGGCTGCTCGATGACAATTTTCGGAAAGTCGAGACCGTAACTGCCACGCAAGAACTCGCGTATTTGCTGGGCAAGCCGGCGTTCGAGATAACGGTACAAGAATCCTCTAGGCGGTTATGGAAAACAGTGATTGTAGCAGAGGGCATGCGGCACCGCGGTTTGACGGCATGTGCCCGCTTCCCTATGATGAAATTCAGCCGTTGGCCGTTAGTTGTTGGTCTTTCGTCACGACCAGCGACCCAGGACCGACGACCAACGACAAGCCTTATGCGCATAGCCTACCTCGACTGCTTTTCCGGCGTTAGCGGCGACATGTTCCTCGGCGCGCTGGTCGATGCGGGGGTGCCGGCGCGATTGTTGGAGCAAACGGTTGCGGCATTAAACATCGGAGCTCGGCTGGAAATTTCCCGAGTCCAGCGCAACGGCATAAGCGCAACTAAGGTGGATGTTTATTCCCACGGTGAAAAGGATATTCCGCGAGAGATGTACTGGGAGCAGCAAGCGGGGCAGTTGGGACACTCGAAGCACGACCATGGGGACAGCGAAACTGTGCACGAGGAACATGAACATGGGCACGCCCACGCAAATGTGGCGCCAGTCGCGCTATTGGAACACAATTACGGGTTGCAGACCCCGTCACCTTCGAGGCTGGGAGTGAAGTCGCAGCATGCAAACTCCGATGGCATCGAAAATCCGGAAGCTAAGCGAAGTTCAGATCAACACGCGCATGATCACGGCCATTCCCACGAACATGGCCGCGGGCTGAATGAAATCCGCGGCATCATCGGCCAAGCAGCGATCAGCGAGATCGCAAAAAAGACCGCAATCGCGATTTTCGAAGCGCTGGCAGCGGCTGAAGCAAAAATCCACGATACCGACATCGACAAGGTTCATTTTCACGAAGTCGGCGCGGTGGACGCCATGGTGGATATCGTTTGCGCCGCGGTGGGTGCGGAAGCCCTGGGTGTCGACGAAATCGTCTGTTCACCACTGAATGTTGGTGGAGGTACGGTGAAGTGTGCCCACGGAACCTTGCCGGTACCTTCCCCTGCGACACTCGAATTGTTGAAAGATGCGCCGGTGTATTCGTCCGGCATTCAAGCTGAACTGGTCACGCCAACCGGGGCAGCCATCGTCAAAACACTGGCGAAACGATTCGTTCCGTTTCCGCCGATGAAAGTTGAAAAGACAGGCTATGGAGCCGGGACTCTTGAATTTGATGGACATGCGAATGTACTGCGGCTGACCATCGGCGAAGCACAGTCCGAAGTATCGGTTGACATTCCTCAGGACACGATCGCCGTACTCGAAGCCAATATCGACGACCTGAATCCACAGGTCTTCGGTTATGTGATGGATCGCTTGCTTGAGGATGGCGCGCTGGATGCTTTTGGAATGCCGGTGCAGATGAAGAAGAATCGTCCGGGAATGCTGCTGACGGTTCTATGCCGGACCGAGGACGCGTCAAAATTGACCCACTTGATTTTTGCGGAAACGACGACTCTTGGGGTGCGGCAGCGCGAGGAAAAACGTCAGACCCTCGCTCGGGAATGGGTGACGGTGACAACCCGCTGGGGGGACGTGCGGCTGAAGGTCGCCAGCATGAATGGCACGGTAACGAACTATGCTCCGGAATATGAGGATTGCCGCCGCATCGCGGCTGAAAACCGTGTGCCGCTGAAGAGGGTCATGCAGGAGACCCTGCAAGTTTACATAAACAGCCAACGCTGAAAGTCATCAACCACAAAGGTCACGAAGCTTCACAAAGGAAAAATCTTAATATCTTTCGTACCGTGTTGACGCATACGAAATGAGCAAGAAGTTCTACATTACGACTCCGATTTACTACGTTAACGCGCGGCCGCACATTGGGCACGCTTACACCACGATTGCGTGCGACGCGATTGCGCGGCGGCAGCGAATGCTGAGCGCGGATACGTTTTTCCTCACCGGCACCGACGAGCATGGGCAAAAGATTGAGCGGGCGGCGCAGGCCGCGGGGAAGACTCCGCAAGAATTTACCGATGAAGTTTCAGCGCAGTTCCGGGCATTGTGGCAGCGGATGGGAATCACCAACGACGACTTTATTCGCACCACCGAGGAACGCCACAAGAAGCGAGTACAGGAGCTCTTCCGGCGCATCCGTGATAACGGCCACATCTACAAGGGCACTTATACCGGCCAGTATTGCGTGTTCGACGAACTCTATGTGGACGCAGTTGGACCGGGCGCCCCTTGCCCAGAGTGCGGGCGTCCGACGGAAACGGTGAAGGAGGAAAATTACTTTTTCAAGCTCTCCGAATTTGCGGACAAGCTGATGCAGTTGTACACGGAGCAGTCCGATTTCATCCGTCCCGAAACGCGGCGCAATGAGGTGATGTCGTTCGTGCGCGGTGGCCTCCGTGATCTTTCCATCAGCCGCTCGACGTTTTCCTGGGGCATTCCGGTGCCCGACGATCCCGGGCACGTGATTTACGTTTGGCTGGACGCGCTGGCGAACTACATCACGGCCATCGGCTACGGATCGTCCCACAAAGGCGCTCAGGACGCTTTTCAAAAATATTGGCCGGCCGATCTGCACATGATCGGCAAAGAGATTGTTCGGTTCCATTGCGTGTATTGGCCGGCGTTTCTCATGGCGGCAGGCCTTCCCTTGCCCAAGGGTATTATGGCGCATGGCTGGCTGCTGTTCGAAGAAAACAAGATGTCGAAGTCGCGGGGGAATATCGTGCGCACGGAAACGATTCTCGATGTGCTGGGAGCCGATGCATTGCGCTATTTTCTTCTGCGGGAAGTCGTATTCGGTCAGGATGGATCGTTTTCCTTCGACGCGCTGGTTCAGCGTTATAACGCGGATTTGGCCAACGGCCTGGGGAATCTCGCCAGTCGAGTTCTGACCATGATCACAAGATATTTTCACGGCGAAGTGCCCTACCCTTCGGCTGCCTTCTCGCAACGACCTGGAGACAACGCTGTCGCTGAAAGCGCACGCAAGGTGATCGGCGATTGCAACACATTGTTTGAGCAATATCAATTCTCACGGGCTCTCGAAGGCGCATGGGGTCTGGTGGCTGCAGTCGACAAATATATTGTCGAAAATGAGCCTTGGGCTTTGGGTGAAAAGCAAGACGAAGAAAGCCGATCTCGGTTGGCGACGATCTTATACACCAGCGCTGAAGCCTTGCGCATCGTAACCGCATTGGCGCACCCGGTAATTCCCGATGCGACTGCAAAGATCTGGGCGCAGTTGGGCCTCGGCGATATTCGCAAGTTTTCTCTCTCGGACTTGAAGTGGGGACAACTCCAACTGAGCACAAAGCTCGGCAAGGTCGAACCCGTATTTCCACGCGCCGACAAGAGCGCGATCGAAAGGATGCAGATGATGGAAGAGCAGCAACGAAGCGGATCGAACATAACTCAAGCGCAGCCTGACGCTTCGCCCCCTCCGACGACGAATATTCCGGCCGCCACGCAGGCCGCAGTTGCAACGCCCGCCACGAAGCCCGCGGCAACCGTGCCTGATGGCAAGATCACCATCGATGATTTCGCAAAGATTGAGTTGCGCGTCGGCCAAGTCAAAGCCGCGGAGAAAGTAAAAGGCGCCGATAAGTTGCTGCGCTTGGAAGTCGATCTGGGCACGGAGGTCCGGCAGGTCGTGGCCGGAATCGCTGAATCGTATGCGCCGGAATTGTTGATTGGGAGAAAAGTGGTAATTGTGGCGAACTTAGCCCCTAGAAAGCTCCGCGGGCTGGAATCGAACGGGATGATTGTGGCCGCATCGCCGGAGGGCGGCAAAGCTGTGCTGGCCGGGTTTCTGGAAGATGTCCCGGTAGGGACGAGATTGAAATAACGCGAGCTTTTGACTTCGATAAGCTACTCGATCCGGACGGGCGAGTCGTCCATCACCACACCACGGCCAACGAGCCATGACCAACGACCAACGACCGATTTTCGTCGATTCCCACGCGCATCTTGAAATGGAGCAGTTCGATGTCGACCGCTCGGCGATGCTGCAGCACGCCAAAGATGCGGGGATTGAAACCATTCTGGCCATTGGCAGCGGAACTGGCCCAGGATCGCTCGACTGTGCCATCCAGCTCGCCGATCAAAACGAGTTCATTTACGCGACGATCGGAATTCATCCTCACGAAGCCAAGCTTGCCAGCGATGCTGATTTCGCGGAGATGATGCAGCTGGCAAAGCGGCCCAAAGTCATTGCCTGGGGCGAAATTGGGCTAGACTATTTCTATGATCATTCGCCACGGGATGTTCAACAGCGAGTATTTTTGAAGCAAATGCAACTTGCGCAAACGGCCAGGCTGCCCATCGTGATCCACTGCCGTCCGTCTGACGGTAGCGAAGACGCCTGGGAGGACTGCCTCAGGCTTTTACACGAATACTGGGCGCCGAGCGGCTTGGGAGGCATCCTGCATTGCTTCACGGGAACATGGGCGCATGCCACCCAAGCGCTCGACATGGGATTCATGATCTCCTTCGCCGGAAACGTAACCTTTCCCAAAGCGCAGCAGATTCGCGAAACCGCAAAGCGATTGCCACTCGAGCGCGTACTTATCGAAACCGATTCGCCATTTCTCGCGCCCGTGCCACATCGCGGCAAGCGTAACGAGCCTTTGTTCGTGAAAGAAGTCGCCCGGCAACTAGGCGAATTGCGGGGCCTTTCGACTGAAGATCTCGGCCTGCAGACCGCGAAGAATTTTTATCGCTTCTTTTCGCTTCACGAAAAGCTTGTCTCCATTTAGCTTGTTAAGAGCATCTTTCCGGTAAACTACGTAATCTATTAGATAGAAGCTAAAAACATGCCAGAAAACACTTTTGATATTGTGAGCAAGCTGGACCTGCAAGAAGTGTCGAATGCCATGCAGCAGGCGCTCAAGGAAATTCATACCCGCTTCGACCTGAAAGATTCGAAGTCGAATATCGAACTGGAGGGCAAGGAAGCCATCAATCTCCACTCCGCCGACGAATACAAACTGAAAGCTGTTACCGACATCTTTCAGCAGAAACTGGTGAAGCGCGGAGTCTCTCTCAAGGGACTGACGTATGGCCCCGTGGAGCCCGCCGCGGGGGGCACTGTAAAACAGAAGATCACCATGCAGCAGGGCATTCCGATCGAAAAGGCGCGCCAGATCGTGAAGGTGATCAAGGATTCCAAGAAGAAAGTGAACGCATCGATTCAGGGGGACCTGGTGAGGGTGAGCGGGAAAGATCGTGACGCGTTGCAGGAAATCATCGCGCTGCTCCGCGGGCAGGATTTCGGCATCGATACCCAGTTTACGAACTACCGAACAAACTAGTAGTTTTTGCGATTCTACGGTGAGGCTTCGGACTTGGGGACAAACCAATTGAGCACACAGGCCGCCATCAACGGAAAAGAAATCTTCGAGTTGCTGCGCGGTGATCTCTCAGCGATTGAGCGTGAGTTCGGGCGGGATACCGTTTCCGGCGTGGAAGCGATCACCGAGATCGGCGAGTATCTGCGCAGTGGCGGTGGCAAGCGCATCCGTCCCATGCTGCTACTACTGTCTGCAAAGCTTTTCAACTATCCAGGACGTGGCGCCATCAAACTAGGCGCGGTCATGGAAATCATTCACACCGCCACGCTGGTCCACGACGACATCATTGATGAGGCCCAAACCAGGCGGGGCCGTCCCGCTGCCAACACGCAATGGGGAAATTCCAAATGCGTGCTGGCCGGCGATTGGCTCTATATGCAGGCTTTCAAGATCGCCGTGCAGGAGCGCAACTTCCGCATCCTCGACACGTTGATCGACCTGACCCAACAAATGGTTGAAGGCGAATTATTGCAAATGGAGAAATTGGGCAAGCTAATTTCTTCCGACGAGCATTTCGACCTGATCTTCCGAAAAACAGCCTGCTTGTTCTCTGTGTGCATGCGGATCGGGGCGATTCTGGGTGGAGCGAGTCCAGAGCAGGAAGAAAATTTAGCGCAGTACGGCCGCGACCTCGGCATGGCGTTTCAGATTGTCGATGACGTGCTCGATCTGACTGCTTCCGAGGACATGCTGGGCAAGCCAGTGGCTAGTGATCTGCGTGAGGGCAAGGTTACAATGGCCGTGATTCACGCGCTCGAACGTTGCACGTTGCACGAGCGGGAGCGCATTGACAAAGTCGTGCGCGAACGAGCATTCGACGGCGTCACCCATCGGGAAATTCTCGCTATTCTGAACCGCTACGAATCTGTCGAAGCGGCCTACGCTCGCGCCCTGCAGTACGCCGCGCTTGCGCGAAATGCGATCTGCGGATTCCAGGACAGCGAGATCAAGCGAGCATTGCTGTGGGCTCCGGAATTCGTAGTGGCGAGAGAGAAGTAGTTCAAGCTCTTCGGATCGCTACTCCCAGCATCTCAAACCGTCCACCTTTCAACAGCGGCCCCGAACCGATGAAAGCCCGCGCCGGCAGTTCTTTCGAAAAGCGCTTCAGATAGGCGGCATTGAAGGGCTCCCAAAGCGAAATATCCGGCGAGTACACCTGCACCCATACCAGATCATCCATCGTCATATCCGCCTCGCTGAGCACGGCTTCGAAACCGTCGAACAGCAGACGAAGCTCAACCTCCACCTCGTACGGAGCGACACCCGTCAACGGGTCAATACCGATGCGTCCGGAAAGGTAAAGGGTGTCGCCTGCCAGCACTGCATCATTGAACGGCAAAGGCGTTTTGCGATCAGGAAGATTTATGTAGCGGCGGATGGTCTTGGTTTTTGCTGCCATTTCGATTATTGTTCCTCCCTGTGTTTGAATCCCATTGACCGGGCAGTCTATCTAATACTTCAGTCTAACGCGGCGAGTCGATGAACCATCTGTTTTCACTAGTAGCACACCACGGATACCTTCTCATCTTCGCGGTAGTGCTGGCCGAGGCCATGGGACTTCCGGTTCCAGCGGCATTGGCGCTGATCGCTGGAGGTGCGGCAGTTGCGGCCCACAACCTGAGCCTGCCGAAGGCCCTGGCTACCGCCATCACTGGGATGCTCATCGGCGACACGTTGTTGTTCATTCTCGGTCGCTACATGGGCTGGAGCCTGCTGGGTCTTCTGTGCCGGCTGTCGGTGAATCCGGAATCTTGCGTGCTGCGCTCAGCCGAGTCCTTCTATAAACGGGGTAAGGCTACGCTATTGATCGCCAAGTTTATCCCCGGTGTGAATACCATGGCCCCACCCCTGGCCGGCAGTATGCGGATGCCTCCCGTGACCTTCCTCCGGTTGGACTTTTCGGGCGCGTCACTCTACATCCTGGCCTACGGCGGACTGGGTTTCCTCTTCCGTGATTTTTTGGCTGCGCTCACACGCGGATTCCAGACCGCAAGCCACGTATTTGGAGAAGTGCTTTTCGTAGCGGCCATCGTCTACATCGCTTACCGGTTCTCGCTCTACCGCAAAAATAGAGTTTACCGGGTGGTGCCAAGAGTGCAGGTGGAAGAACTGGCGCGCAAACTGGAATCCGATGAAAAAGAAAATGTTCTGATCCTCGACGTCCGCAGTCACGGCTACTACGATGCCAAGGCGGAACGCATCAAGGGCTCAATCCGCATCGAACCCAACAACCTTTCCGAGGAACTCAAGACCCTTCCCAAGGATAAAGACATCTACGTCTACTGTACTTGAGCCCGCGAAGCGACCAGCGCCCGGGTGGCGCTGCAACTGCGGGAACAAGGATTCAACGCGTTTGTCATCGTCGGCGGGGTGGCTGCGTGGAAGAAGGCAGGCCAACCGCTCGAGCCGGTGCCTCCGAGTGATCTGGTGAAACTGCCGACGTTTGCCTAGTGACAGGTCCTAACGCGCAAAACCTGAAGCCTTCTATACTCCTTTCCATGGCCTCGCATAACGAAGTCGAAATCAAGTTTCGCGTCGAGGATATACGAGCGCTTAATCAACGTCTGCGAAAATCTGGCTTTCGCCTGATTACCCGTCGCACTCACGAAATAAATACGCTCTACGATCTGCCCGGCCAACTCCTGCGCAAACGCGGCGAACTGCTTCGCTTGCGCAAGTACGGACCTGAGTGGGTTCTGACCCACAAAACCAAAGGCAAATCCGGACGTCACAAAACGCGAGTAGAAACTGAAACCAAAGTCGCCGACGGCGTAAAGGTGGATGCCATCCTGCACGCTCTAGGATTCTCTCCGACCTTTCGCTATGAGAAACTCCGGGCCGAATGGAGTGATGGCAAAGGACACGTGGTCGTGGATGAAACCCCGATTGGCAACGTCGGTGAGATCGAGGGTCCTGCGCGCTGGATTGATCGAACCGCGAAACTTCTGCAGATCTCTCGCAGCGATTACATTACCGCCACCTACACGGAGCTGTTCTTTCAATGGAAGAAGCAGACTGGAAGCCCGGCGAACGAGATGACATTTAACGCCGTCCATAACAAAACATCCGAACGTTAGTACAAGCGCAACGTGACCGCAGTCTTGTCGGTGCGCGACTGCGCACCAAACTAACTAACAAGTTTGATAACTGCGTGCGTGTTACTCTTTTCTTGCTCGCTTTTGCCTTCCCAAGCGCGTGGCATTGCAAAAAGACAATTTTCGGCGCCTCCTGCGAACCGTCGAAGCTCTCTCCGATCTCGGTCCTGAGATGACCGCCGAGCGCGAGTTTCCGCAGACCGCTAGCGCCATGTTGTCTGCGTCCCTTGAAGCTGGCGGCGCTCGCGAAGGCGCGCTCTTCATCTATAGCGACCGGCCTTCGCTCCTCACCTCCATTGCAGCCGACGGGTTCGTCTTAATGCCGGAACCCGCGGTGATCCCGCTCCTGCCAAGGCATGTTCACGCTCTTACTTCATCCCGCGAACCAGTGGTTCTGGACCCCGGCTCTTACGATCTTTATGTAAGCGCCAACGGAAATGTTGCTCCGGAACTCTTCAAGTGCATCGTTGCTTTGAAGGTCGGCAGCAAACTGGTGGGCATCATTGCGCTGGGCCGACGCGACGGAGATAGCCGCTACGATGCCGACGAACTCGAGGCCCTGGACCTGATCTCCCACTATGTGGCTCTGGCCATTCACAACCACGCGCTGACCCAGACTCTGGCTCAGCGCGTGTCGGAAAACCTGCGCCTCATGGCATCCCTGCACGGTTTTTACGACAACGCGCTGGAAGCTTTTGCGACCGCTATCGATGTCAAACACGTGAACATCCACGGTCACTCGCTACGCGTGGGACGCTACGCTTCCGCCATCGGCGAAGCCATGAACATGGATCCGGGCGAGATTGAAGCCCTTCGTTCCGCCGGATATCTGCACGATATCGGCAAGGTCGCCGTGGATAAGCGTCTCTTCGGCAAACCAAGTTCTCTGGATGCTGAAGAATTTCGCGAAATGGCGGACCACACCATTGTGGGCCATCAGATTGTGAGTGGCGTCCAGTTTCCCTGGCCCCGCATCCCGGAGATCGTCCGCTGGCATCACGAGCGCAGCGACGGTTCGGGCTATCCCGACGGATTGCTTCTCGAAGATGTGCCCATGCAAGTGCGCATCGTCGGCCTAGCCGACACCTTCGACGCCATGACCAGCGATCGGCCTTATCGTGAGCGTATTTCGCTGGGAAGCACGTTGAGTGAAATTGTGCGCCTGACTCCGCAAAAATTTGATCCCAATGCGGTCCACGCTTTGCTACTGCAAGTCCGCCGCGATACCGTCGGCAGCAACCGCACGCCGTTCCTTCAAGACCCCATGGGGGACATCGCCGCCGCCGATGTTGACCAACTTGCCGCCAGCTTGCAGCACAAGATGAGTCACGGCCGGCTGTACCTGACCTAGCCAGAACCGCTTCCGGTCCCCCGGCTCATTTCCATGTTTCCTCGGCGAAGAACCACGTAGCCCCGGACGCCTCGTCCGGGGCGCGAGCGCGGTTTCGAAACGATGTTAAACCCGCCGCCCGAACGAGGTGTCCGGGGCTACGTATTCGTGGAATTAACCAAGCGCCTAAGCAGTTAAAGTTCCTCCGAGACTTGCCGATAACTGATTTGTACCAGTCAGTGTTTGTTTTCTCCCACCTATGCAAGATCGAAATGCAATCCTACCGACCGAGATAGCCAACCCTCTTCGCCCACCAAAGAGAAATCTTGCAACCCGCGCTAAACGAAAGAGGTGACCATGGCAACTGCGATGGAGTATCGATACGAAGCGCTAGCCCAGCAATCCGACGCGTTGCGGGTGATCTTTGAAAGCCTGCCCTGGGGCGTAATCGTGGCGGATCAAGAGGGCAGATTTCTATTCTCCAACCCCGCTGCCGAAAAGATATTAGGCATCGGCATTGTCGAGACTCTGCCCGCTGCCGGCACACCTCTCGAAGGCTGGTACCTTCCAGACCAGATTTCCGTCGTGCGACCGGATCACTTGCCCCTGGTTCGCGCCATTCGCGGCCAGGAAGTTGTCGATGAACTTATTTACCTGCGTAATTCTTACCATCGTCCCGGAGTGTGGATCCGAGTAAACGCCTGGCCGCTCAAAGACTCGGCCGGAATCGTGTCCGGCGGAGTAATGATGTTTCACGATTTCACCCAGGGACGCGAGGCGCTGCAAAGTTTCGCGCTGCTTTCACGGGTAGTGGAGCAGACCGCCGACAGCGTCGTACTCACCGATACCCAGGGTGTCATTCAGTACGTGAATCCAGCCTTCGAGGCGACGACCGGCTACAGCCGGGACGAAACCCTGGGAAAAACCCCGCGAATCCTGAAGTCCGGCCTGCATGACGCGGAGTTCTACCGGCAGATGTGGTCCCAGTTCACTCACGGCCTTTCCTTCAAGGGAATGGTCATCAACCGCAAGAAGTCCGGTGAACTCTACTGGGCGCAGCAGACCATCACATCCATGCGAGACGAAGCCGGCCATCTGACTCACTTCGTCTCCGTATCTCAAGACATCACCGAGCTCAGAAAAAAGCAGGAGCAGGAATTTCAGCTGCAACTGGCACGCGATATTCAGCAGCGCTTCTATGCGGTCGCGCCGATCGTTTCTGGATTCGACATTGGCGCCTCCGCCCATCCCGCCGATGAAACTGGAGGAGACTATTTCGACTTCATCCCCATGTCCGATGGCTCGCTCGTGATCGCGGTAGCCGATGCCAAAGGGCACGGCTTCAGCTCTGCACTGGTCATGACGCTCACGCGAGCTTACGTACGCTGCTTCGCCGCCATGCAGCTGGAGCTCGATGACATTCTGGCTCGGGTCAACCAGATGCTGCTAAAAGACCTCGAACACGGCCATTTTGTCACCCTCTTTCTCGCTCGATTGAATTCAGCGCATCGGACTCTCTCCTACGCCAGCGCCGGCCACGTTCCTGGCTTCGTGTTCCTCGACTCAGGCAACGTGAAATGCACCATGGATAGCAACGGTCCGCCACTCGGCCTTTTCCCCGCAAGCCAGTTTAAGTTGCACCCTGCAATTCAACTCGCTCCAGGAGAGATTGCAGTGTTCCTCACCGACGGAGTCACGGAATCGACTACGCCCGATGGACACCAATTCGGCACCCAGCGCGTCCTTGATTACATTCAGACCCACAGCCATGATCGGGCTTCAAATATAGCGGATGGCATCTATCAAGCAGCCCGCGCTTTCGCGCAAGGAGATCTTCAAGACGATGACATCACCTCAGTCATCATCAAAGCCGATGAACCGAAGTAAGTCAGAACAGAGACGCAAACGAAGTTCCGCGCCCTTAGCCGCGAAGCGGCGTAAGAATGCAGCGCACGGTGCAAGAGTCGCGGAAAAACCCCGCAATCAGCGGCTGCAAGCCTTGAAGGGGCGCGGCTTCAAACCCGCGCCGTACAGGGTTTTTCCGCAAGCTCGCAAGCCGTGGGGAAAAAGGGTATCAAGCCAGGCGCAGAGGGCGAAAGCGCAGTCCCGCTTGAGATCTGGACTAAGTAAGTCCTTAATCCGGCCGGGTGGCCGAGGCCGCAATCGCTCGAGAACTCATTTTCAGCTCCAGTTGTACGAACGTAACCCTCTTGCCAGCAACTTTTTGCGCACCCCGGGTTGGTAATTATAATAACATCCCTGTGTCCATATGACGTTGGGACGCCCCCAAATCGGCCTCGTGCTCTTGTTGCTGGGATTCACCGTCTCCGCACAACTGGCCCTCGGCAAGAAAAAAGAAAAACTAGCTGCGCAGATCGACCAGCGGAAACCGACCGTACACGCGTTAAATCGGCTGACATTCGGTCCGCGACCCGGCGACGTTGATCATGTGATGGCCATCGGCCTGGACAAGTGGATCGACCAGCAACTTCATCCCGAAAAGATTGATGACAGCATGCTCGAGGCCCGCCTTTCACCGTTCCGCACGCTGCGCATGGACACGCGCGAGATAGTTGACAACTTCCCGCCCGAGCAAATGATCAAGGCCATCGCCGACGGCAAGCAGTCGCTCCCGTCCGAGCCCCTCAAACGCGCTGTCTATCAGGCGCAACTCGATCGCTATCAGGACAAAGAAAACCGCAAACAGCAGATCGCCGTCGCCGGTCCCGACAAGGTCGCGGACGATGAACGCACTCGCCGCGAGCAAGAACGCATCGACGCCGAGCAAAAGCTCGAGGAGCTTCTCGACATGCCACCGGATCAGCGTATGAAGGCGCTGCTCAAGATGTCGCCAGAAGAGCAACGCTCGATGACCAGCTCTCTCCAAGGCGACAAACGCGACGAGTTTTTGGAAGGAATGAATCCGCGGCAACGCGAAACCATCGAAGCGCTCAACTTCCCACAACAGGTCGTCGCCAACGAGCTCGTCGAAGGCAAATTGCTGCGCGCCATCTACAGCGATCGTCAGTTGCAGGAAGTAATGACTGACTTCTGGTTCAATCACTTCAACGTGTTCGTTGGCAAAGGCGCCGATGGCTACCTGCTCACCAGCTACGAACGCGATGTCATTCGCCCTCGCGCCATGGGCAAATTTGAGGACTTGCTGGTCGCGACCGCGCAGAGTCCAGCCATGCTTTTCTATCTCGATAACTGGCTGAGCGTGGGGCCGAATTCCGACGTGGCCAACGGCATTCCGAAGAAGGCGAACAAAGAAGCGAAGCAGCGGATCAGAAATAAGAGCCAGACCAGCCAGTCGAAAGGCAAGCGCAATGGCCTGAACGAAAACTATGGCCGCGAACTGATGGAACTGCACACCCTCGGCGTGAATGGCGGCTACACCCAGCAGGACGTCACCGAGGTAGCCCGTGTCTTCACCGGATGGACCCTGAAGCAGCCCAAGCAAGGCGGCGGATTCACCTTCGAACAACGCACTCATGAACCCGGAGACAAAATCGTCCTCGGCCACCGCGTCAAACCAAAAGGCGAGAAGGAAGGCCTGGAAGTCCTGCACATTCTGGCTCATCATCCGTCGACTGCGAAATTTGTGTGCGCCAAACTGGCCATGCGCTTCGTTTCCGACGATCCGCCGCAAGCTTTGGTGGATCGCATGTCCCAAACATTTCTAAAGAAAGACGGCAACATCCGCGAAGTTCTAAAGACGATGCTGGAGTCTCCGGAGTTTTGGTCGCCCGACGCATACCGCGCCAAAGTAAAAACTCCGCTCGAGTTTGTAGTCTCAGCCATGCGAGCCAGCGGTGCTGAAGTCACCGATGCCAAGCCCATTGCGTATCAACTGCAGAACATGGGAATGCCACTCTACGGAATGCAGCCACCTACGGGCTATTCCATGAAGGCCGATGCGTGGGTAAATTCCTCCGCGCTTCTGGCCCGCATGAATTTTGCCCTGGCGCTGACGGCAGGAAAAGTGAAAGGCGCGCAAGTAAATTCCGAAGCCGCGCCAAGAGGAACCGACGACCCGCAACAAACCTTGGTCACTCTGGAGAACAATCTCTTGGCAGGAGAAGTTTCCAAACAGACGCACGACATCATCAGCGCCCGCCTCCAAGATTCCAAGATCAGCCGGCGTAAGCTCGACGATCCAGCCCGCCCGCCCAACGTTAGCCTGATCGCGGGCCTATTGTTAGGGTCGCCGGAGTTTCAAAGAAGATAAACTATGGCAATTCGCGTTTGCCTCTTAAAGCGTTTTCACGGTGATGTAGCTCCCCACGAATTGTCACCCGCCCGGTGCTTCTTATCCCCGGGGGTGATGAGCAGCGGAGTGGAGGGACCTGCTGTTCCGGGCTAGGAGGTAAGAGCTAGGAGCTGTTTTATGTCAATCACAAGACGCGCATTTCTGAGAAACGGCGGACTAGCCGTCATAGGCACGACAGCAATTCCGGCATTCCTAACACGCGCCGCTTATGCTGCTGAATCGTCGAGTACTAAAAACAAGCGCCTGGTCGTAATCTTCCAACGCGGCGCAGCCGACGGCCTCAACATCGTCGTGCCGCACGGCGAGCGCGCCTACTATGCCATGCGTCCGTCCATCAACATCCCGCGCAACGCGGTCCTCGACCTCGACGGATTCTTCGGACTCCACCCCTCGCTCTCTCCCTTGCAGCCGCTTTGGAAACAGCGCCACCTCGCCATCATCCACGCCATCGGCTCGCCCGACCCAACCCGCTCCCACTTCGATGCCCAGGATTTCATGGAATCCGGCACACCCGGCGTGAAGACCACCGAGGATGGCTGGCTGAACCGGGTGTTACATTCTTTACCTCAACCCATGCCGGCTGACCAATCTGCGTTTCGTGCCATCGCCCTGGGACCTTCAATGCCGCGAATACTTTCCGGCAGCGAGCGCGCGGTTGCCATCAACAACATCAATGACTTCGGCGTGGGCGGCAACAATCCTAAAGCCGCACCCAACGCCAACACCTTCGAGGCCATGTATGCGCACTCGGTCGATGCCGTGCTGCACGGCACCGGCCAGGAAACATTCGATGCGGTCAAGATGCTGAAGTCCGCGGACCCGGCAAAATACAAACCCGCAGCGGCCGCCGACTATCCCAACGGACGCTTCGGCGACAGCCTCAAACAACTTGCTCAGTTGATCAAAGCGAATCTTGGAGTGCGAGTCGCGTTCGCCGACATAGGAGGCTGGGACCATCACGTCAACGAAGGCAGCACCCAAGGCCAGATTGCCAACGTTCTGCGCGAGTTCTCGCAATCGCTAGCCGCCTTCTGGACCGACCTCGGCGATCTGGCCGAAGAGACGGTTGTCGTGACGATGTCCGAGTTCGGCCGCACCGCTCGCGAGAACGGCAACCGCGGCACCGACCACGGTCACGCCAACGTAATGTTCGTAATGGGTGGGCCACTCAAAGGCGGCAAAGTCTACGGACGCTGGCCCGGACTTGAACAATCCCAACTCTACGAAGGCCGCGACCTCGCGGTAACCACCGACTTCCGGCAGGTGTTGGGAGAAGCAGTCTACAAGCATCTGGGAAACACAGCGCTGAACCAGGTCTTCCCCAGCTTCGACAACCAACCGGGAAAGTTCCTCAAGTATTTGGGATAGAAACGTAAGGTTGTGGATCAGTTTGACTTTGGTTTACACAGCATTCAGTCAATGGACTTGCTGAATGCTGAATGCTACTTCGGCTGCAACGTCTGCGCGATCATGACCTGGCGCTTGAAGTTTTCCGCCATATTCTGATCCAGGCGAACCTCGGTTGGCTTCTTCGCGAGCGTCATCTGATCGATTTTGTCTTGCAGCTTTAGCAGGGCATAGAAAAGGTTTTCCGGACGCGGCGGGCATCCGATCACGTAGACATCTGTTGGCACGATTTTGTCCACGCCTTGCAATACAGCGTAGGTATTGAACGGGCCGCCTACCGACGAGCACGCGCCCATCGAGATCACCCACTTGGGATCGGGCATCTGGTCGTAGATGCGTTTCACCACCGGCGCCATCTTCAGCGTCACCGTGCCGGCTACGATCATCAGATCGCTCTGGCGGGGGCTGGGACGAAATACTTCTGAGCCGAAGCGGGCGATGTCGAAGCGGGCGGTTGACGACGCGATCATTTCGATGGCGCAGCAGGCCAGGCCAAACGTCATGGGCCAGACGGCTGACTTGCGCGCCCAGTTGAAGACGTAATCCACGGTGGTGATCAGAAAATTCTTTTCGAACTTATTTTGCAGCCAGGCCATTAGGCGTCCTCGGGGTCCCGTTACAAGGTTCGCGTCCGGCCCGAGACAATCGGACCGAAGCGATTTCAATTTTCCAGTTCGTTTTCCAGTTTAGGGGTGTGCCGGGTGAGTGTCAACGTGGGTCGCCGGCAGGCCTGCGGATTCCCACAATGGGACCGAGTTTACCGTTTAGTACTGGGGTCCCCCCTCCCCCCTAAGCTCCGCAAAATCTAGAAAACAAATAATTTATTTTGCGACTATGTGCTAGATCTTTGAGTTTACAGGACTTATACGCAAAATCTAGAGAACATGGGAGTTAGGGCTGGCGCGGAACCCAGTTTCATTCCCGTTTTGGGAAACTGAGATCGGCCGCTTTCGCCGGCTCAGCATTGGAGATTGCCCGAATCGTGTGCCTCAAATTGTCAAAGATCAATATTATCTTCTGGATAATGTAATACAACTCAAGATTATCTGGTGCCAAGCATTCCGTCAACAGGAAACGTGATCGGGGTTCTTGGTCGGGTGCGCCGCATCGTTGCGTATCGGTCTTCTGGTCCAGCATTGCCACCTGCTGGTGGCGTGTATGCAAATCACAGCCTGCATTCTTCATCGCTCGGCTCCTTTCCTCCGAGCCTTGGTCGCTTTGAGCGCTTCCAAGTCTACTCGCCCGCAAGGAGCCGACACGGTTATCTCATCAGTCCATATGCCGACCAAAATGAACAGGAAACCGAATAGTTTCTACATTGCTGCGTCCTGCCGTTGGCTGGTTCGGAAGGGGTGAAATTCTGACAGCCATTTCTGCGGCCTTTCGCCCCCCGTTTTGCCGGAGTCACTGCAGGCCCGCAGGTATACCTTTGTGACTGTTTTCTCAGCGTCTCCCTGGTATGAGACATTACTGTTTTCTCAGCGTCCCCCTGGTATGAAACATTAAGGATAACGGTCATAGAAGCCGATGAGTCCCGCACGTTCACCTGCTCCTAGAATGCATTCGGATCGCAGGCAGTCTGTTGACTCCCCAGCATGGCAGAAGGATAATGTGCATTATTTTGAGGATGATCTATGAGCCGCTCTTCCGGACCGCTCAGAACGACCGCCCAGCTATCTGAGGCAGTTCATCATTGGCTTAACATGTATGCGTTGGCGGCGGGTGCAGCCGGGGTTGGAGCGCTGGCTCTGACACAGCCCGCCGAGGCGAAAGTTGTTTACACACCTGCGCACGTGAAGCTGGTACTCGGGCAGCCATTCGCCCTCGATCTTAATCACGACGGAATAGTCGATTTTTACCTCCTTCACGCTGGTCAGAGCGAAGTGTCGGGCGGAACAAATAGCCTAGACGCGTGCAATGGCATAAGTACCTACAACCACAATCCTTTTTGTGGCTCGAATATTGCGAATTCCCAAAACGCCATCAGAGTAACCCAATCGATTTATGCGAAGTGGGCTGTGGCGGTGCGTCCCGAAGCAAGAATCCAACGCGGTGACCGGTTCCTGGATGGTAATCAGATTACCGGGATCGGCATGGGCGCGGTTAGTTCCGTCGTCTCCTCACATACGCAATGGAGCGGACCCTGGGCCAACAAAGGGAAGGGGGTCAAAAATCGCTATCTCGGCATGAAATTCAAGATCAACGGCCGGTTTCATTTTGGGTGGGCTCGGTTGAACTTCACGACGACCCGGAACGCTTTCACAGCCACTTTAACCGGCTACGCCTACGAGACCATCCCCGGCAAAGCGATTGTCGCAGGCCAGACCAAGGAATCCATTACAAAGGTACCCGAAGCGTCTCTTATCGGGCCAACTCCCGCACGGGCCACGCTGGGCGCACTAGCAATTGGAGCGCAGGGACTATCCATCTGGCGGCGGCCATGGGCGGACAGCACCCGGTAAGATAGCGCGGTGCATCTTCACAGCCTAGGCAGCAGCACGGTGCTCGGCCCCGCACCTGTCACCAGATTCCTTCCTCGCAATACGAATCCAACTGAGTTTCGTAACAGCCTCGGTTTTCGAGATGTGGGTATCCGACGTGGCCGGAGACCGGTGTCTAGATTCAAGTTGCAAACCCCACCCTGTTCGCAAAGAACGCGAACAAGGGTGGGGCACCCGCCCTTTAAAATCAATTTCGAAAACGATATCAGTCGCGGAAGGGCTGGGCCAGCCCCCCGCGTGCTCCGCTGGCCTAAGCTATGGGAGCCGTAACGAGAGCAAAAATCCCAAAACGAAAACTGCTCGCGCCAACATCGCCGTTCTCCCACTGTGGAATGCGGACCTATGGTTTCACCGAAAAGACGACACCGTCGCCATTTCTACCACCTTCGAAGCCTTGATCAGATGCTGTCCCATAGAGGGTCCCGTTGCCGTCGAGCACCAGGCTCGCCTGCGGATTAGCGCCATCGGTGCTGCCTGTAAAACTGTACAGGGTGGTTTTTGTCCAACTCCCGTTTGTGAGGGACAATTTAAAGACTGTTCCTTGGCCGAAACCAAAGTTGCCGCTGTCCCCGCCATTGTCGGTTGTTCCATAAAGGTCCCCTGAACTATCAAAGACCAAACCTGCAGTCGGGTTTGCACCATCGCTCAGGCCCGTGAAGGTGTATATCACGCTCTCCGCCCAAACCCCTCCCGAAGGAGATAGTTTAAATACCGTGCCCGGTCCGGACCATCCGTTAAGGCCACCCTTAGAAGTCGTCCCGTACAAGTCACCCGACCCGTCAAATACGAGCGTGCAAGAGGGCAACGCCCCGTCACCGTTCTGCCCGGTAAAGGAGTAAAGAGTGCTCTCAACCCACCCGCCATTTCTGGGGGAAAGCCTAAAGACTGTGCCCAACCCGTCGCTACCGCCTGCGTAAGCAGTGCCATACAGGTCGCCTGCGCTGTCGAATATAAGGCCAGCCTCGGGATTCGCCCCATCGCTCCCACCTGTAAAACGATAAAGGACGGTCTCAGTCCAGCCATTAGCCGAGGGCGACAGCTCGAACACGGTACCGTAGCACCAGTCCTGAACGCAGTTGCCGCCTCCGTTGGTTGTGCCGTAGAGGTTCCCCGCAGTGTCAAAGGTCAGCGAACCAGTCGGATTGGCTGCGTCGGGGCTTCCGTGAAAGTTGTACAAAATCTGTTCTGTCCAGGTTCCGTTTGACTGTGTGCTGAGTTTAAACACCGTCCCAGCACCATACGCACCGCCGTTGCTGGTTGTGCCATACGCGTCCGCAGACTCGTCGAAGATTAAACCTCCCGTTGGATTTTGGCCGTCGGTGGAACTGTGGCGAGCGAACTGGTGGAGAAGCTTTCTATTCCATTTACCGTCCGAGGCGAGAGTCAGTTCGAAGACGGTACCGCACCCGTAGGTTTGGTCGTAAGTATATGGATCACAATTGCCGCCCAAAGAGGTTGTGCCATAGATGTTGCCTAGCTTATCGAGGGTAACATTAGATTGGGGAGCCGCTCCATCTCCGCTCGGGAAGCCAAAGATTTCCTTTTTACTCCAATGTCCACTTTGGTCGGGTGTGAGTTGCAGTACGGTGCCTTGATCCAGGTCGCCACCGAGCGAAGTTGTGGCGTACAACCTGCCGCGACTGTCGAAAATCACTTCGCCATCTGGCTTGCCGCCATCTCTGCCGCCTTGAAAGATGTGAAGAGGCGTTTCCGACCAACTGGCATCGGCACTCATTGTCAATTCAAATATGGCTCCGCAACCACACCCCGTGCCGCCCCAAAGAGTTGTGCCGTAGAGGTTACCATTGGCATCGAAAACAACGCCGGCCTTCGGTTGCTGTCCGTCAGATCCCGTGAAGCTATGTAGAATAGTTTCGCTCCAATTTGTCTTCGAGAGCTCAAACACGGTGCCCCCGTTTTGTCCTCCTCCCAACTCCGTCGTGCCATAAAGGTTGCCGGCGGCATCGGAGGACAAGGTGCCCGATGGTCCCCATCCGTCGGTATAAGATGCGCCGAAGTTGTAAAGTGTAGACTTTGACCAGGACCCATGGGGGGGCGGCGGAGTTAGCATGAAAACGGTTCCACAGCCCGTCGAGCATTCCCCGCCTAGGTTATTGGCGCCTCCCCAAACCGTAACACCATAGAGCCGACCTTGGGCATCTATGATTAAGCTGGCAATCGGATTCTCTCCGTCAGGAATGCCACCGAACCTATAAATCACACTTTCTTTCCAGTGCCCCTCCTTTGTCCTCGACAACATGAAAACAGTCCCACAACCGTAACCAGAACACCCTGTACCTCCCCCCGCCGACGTCGGGCCGAAAATTCTGCCCCCTTTATCAAAAGTGAGGCCTCCCGGATAGAATCCATCGCCATTTGCGCCACCGAAGGAATGAAAGGAATAAATCGTGGTCTCCTTCCAGCCGCCTTTAACCGGCGTTACTCGATATACTGTTCCGCCGTCGTAAGTGCCGCCATAGGCGGTCGTTCCCCAGACGTTTCCCTCAGCATCGAGGGTTACCCCGGCGAATGGAACACGCCCGTCGCTTCCCCCAGTGAAGTAATGTAGAACCTTAGGGCGATACTTCCCGTCTGAGCTCAAAATCAGTTCAAAGACTGCTCCGCTCACGCCCGATGTTGTTGTCCCGTATAGGTTGCCAGATGCGTCGGCGGCTAGGCGCGCCTCTGGCTGAGCCCCTTCGGGGAACGCCTCGAACTCGTGCAGGACGTTGAATGTTGATGCCGACGCGTTGGGGGCTAATGTGTCAAGCGTTAACAGAAAAGTGAGAGCGACAATTACGCTACCAGACCAGAGTGGGCGCATTTTGGTCCAACCTCCACGAGGAGCAATGCAAGGAAGGGAGCAACGAAAAAACCAAACGAATGTATCACACCGAAATGCAATGGGGCAACGAAAGACGGCGGTCTGGTAGTGGGTCCGACTGACCCACTACAGGCTTTCTTCTCCCGGATGACAGAGCTTTGCTGGCGAAACCGGTTGAACGCAAGCGGCGGTCATCGCTGTTGGGCGAAACCTGGGGACAGACGGGACTGTCCCCCAGCTTGCCCAAAATGGTTGTCACTTTCAGGAAATTGGAAATTGGGAAGCTTCCCGTCAGTCCCCGCACTTCCCCGTCCCCGCACTTCCCGTCTTGACAAGTGTTAAGCTACAGGCTACACTCGATTGAGTGCGAATACGGAGCTTTGCTCACAAGGGCCTGAAGAGGCTCTACTCGGAAGACAGTGTGAAAGGCGTTCCGCCTGATGCCGCAGACAAGCTGCGCAAGATGCTGGCATTTCTTGACGACATGCAAGATCCGGAAGAATTGCGCGCACTCCCGGCATGGAAGGTGCACACGCTTAGCGGCGACCGCAAGGGCACATGGAGCCTCAGCGTCACCCGCAACCGCCGTCTGACATTTAGCGTCGACCTTGTAGAGTTCGAGATCTGCGACGTGGACTTGGAAGACTATTACTAGACTATTTACCAGAAGGACGAGAGAGGACACGATGCCCTTAAAGAACCCACCCCATCCCGGAGATTTCATTCGAACGGAGATTATCGAGGCTGCTGGCCTGTCAGTAACGGCCGCCGCCGCGGCGCTTCGGGTCTCGCGGCCTGCGCTGTCCAGCTTGCTGAATGGCAAGGCGGACCTCTCTGGCGATATGGCGCTCCGGATTGAGAAAGCTTTCGGGGTGAAAATGGACACGCTTATGCGGATGCAGGCCTCCTACGACATCGTCCAAACCCGCAAGCGTGAGAAGCAAATCCATGTGCGGCGGATTCAGCGGATCGCCGACATTCACGTGTAAGCAATCGATGGTGCACCGAGACCGATCGTTGCGGGTGACCAATCCTTCCGATCACGTGATCTCCGTAGAACGGAGCTATCGGCCACAGTCAAAGCTACACCAGGTCCCTCGACTGGCGCTCGGGATGACAGAGCTTTGGGATGACAGAGCTTTGGTAGCGAAACCCTGTTGGACCTAAGGGGCGGTCATCGCTGTTGGGCCGCATGCCTGGGTTCAAGGCGAGCACAGATGGTCTCTACATTTGTAAGCAATGCATCGCCCGCGAATTCAAGGCTGGCGATGGAACGCGTTGCAGCATCGTTATGGCCGGAGCCGCAAGCGTCGGTGACGACGACGGGAATGTAGCCGAGATCAGCGCCGTGCCGCACCGTGGGTTCAATACCGATTTCCATGGCGATGCCGACGATGGCAAACGCGACGATGCCACAATCTCGCAATGCCATGTTCAGGGGTGTGCCTTCGAAGGCGGACATCGCGATTTTGTCGAAGATGGCTTCGCTGGGCAGTGGATTCATCTCCGGAATCAGGTGGAACCCCGGCGTGTCGCGCAAGAACCAGGGCTGGACCTTGTCTACCGATTTCACTCGTTGCCAAGCCATGGCCATGCGGAACTGAGATACTCCCATGAGTTCTCTGGGGAGAGACATGTGGCGAGTAAAAAAGACCCGGAGTCCCGCTTTTCGGGCCGCTTTGAGAACCAGAAGAACTCGGTCGGTAATCTGCGGACCATTGTCGATCTGCTTCACGATTCCGACCTGCATGTCGTAGACGACGAGAGCCAGTCGTGCCGGATCGCAAACATCGTCGAGGGTTTGCGGAATATTTAGTCCGAATGCCTGCTGCATAATGAGTTCCACCTCAGAAGATAATCGAATTTCATTTTAACTTGGATGAATGGGCGGAGGCTCGCGGGATCGGCGTCGTTCTTGGAGCTCGAGTTTTCGCGATCCCGCAAAGGACGGTTTAGCCGGGGCTGGATCGAACTCTCTTCGCTCATCGTCCTTCGGGACAATCCCTTTAGTACCCGGGTCCTAGCCTCCTAAGCACCGTATAATCGAGGTGAAACCAGCATAATTCTGGCCAGGAGTGGGCTGAGCACACGGTGGATCCTGCATTCGGATTGGCGATTTTCGCGCTGGGGCTGGCCTTTGGCAGCTTCCTGAATGTGTGTATCTATCGGTTGCCGCGGGATTTGTCGGTGATTCATCCGGGGTCGGCTTGCCCGGAGTGCGAGCGGCCTATCCGCTTTTATGACAATGTTCCTGTCTTGAGCTGGCTGATTTTGCGGGGACGCTGCCGCGACTGCAAGACCTCGATCTCGCCGCGTTATCTCGTCGTGGAACTGCTTACCGGAGTGCTGTTTCTGGCCTGTTATGCGTACTTCGGACCTACCTTGGCTGCGCTTAAATACTGTGTGTTCGGTTTCCTGTTGCTGGGTTTGATCTTTACCGATGCTGAGACGCAGCTTCTGCCCGACAAATTGACGCTGCCGGGTATTGTTTTGGGATTGCTGTTCAGCCTGGTGGTTCCGGTCAACGATTTGCTTTCGAAAATGCTGTTCGGGCTGGTCTATCAACCCGGCAGCGGGGCTTCCAGTCCTTGGCTTTCGCTGCTGCAAGCGCTGATGGGGGCGGCGGCGGGAGCTTCATTCATCTACGGGGCGGGTGCGATTTATCTGCGGGCGCGCGGGGTCGAAGGCATGGGCTTCGGGGACGTCAAGCTGATGGCGATGGTGGGCGCGTTCCTGGGAATTCGCTTGACCATTTTTACCCTGTTCAGTGCGTCGGTGCTGGGATCGCTGGCCGGACTTTGGACGGTGCTGGTGGTCTGGATCAAGCGGACACGGCGGCGCATGGTTCGCCATCATGAGCCGGCTAGTTTGGCGCGGCGTCATGGGTGGGAGTCGGCCAGCATTGCGCTGCGGCGGTTTCCGATGCCATTTGGCGTGTTTCTCGGAAGCATGGCGATTGTTGCTTCATTCTTTGGCGATCAGTTTTTCCGCTGGTACTGGAGGTTGCTGTGAGGCTGCTCAGCAACCCGATGGTGGTTCGCATGGCTGTGGTGCTGTTTGTCATGGCCTTTGCGTTTTGGCTGGCGACGATGCTGCTGCGGCGCATGCGTCGGATACTGACGGAGGAATCGTTGGTGGTTGATGCGTCTCCCGAGCTTCAGCACTTCCCCATGCACACTTATAACGCCGTGATTCAGCAACTGAAGCAGCAGAAACATGAATTGCTGAGTGTGCAGCAGATGGAGCGGCGGCGGGCGAAGACCTCGGAAAACATCAGTGCGGCGGTGCTGTCGAACCTTTCCAGTGGGGTTTTGTTCCTGACGGCGAACGGCTTGGTGCGCACGGCGAATGTGGCGGCCAAGAGCATTCTCGGATTTGCTTCGCCGGTGGGAATGAGTGTCAGCGAGATATTTCGGGAGGCGAGGCTGGGTTTGTCTTCACCTTCGTCTCTGGACTCACAGGAAACACTGGCAGCCGCGGTGCAAGCCAGTTTGCGAGAGCGAAATACTTCGCGAACCGTCGAAGCGGACTATGTCACTCCCGGGGGCGAGCAACGGGTTCTCGAGATTACGATTTCCCCGGTGTACACGGTTTCGGGTGAGACGGTGGGCGCGGCTTGCCTGATCACGGACAAAACGGAATTCGCATCGATCCAGAGGTTGCAGGAATTGCGCGGAGAAATGTCGGGCGAGATGGCGCTGGCGCTGCGGAATTCGGTGGCCACGATTTCGAGTTACGCGCAGCAACTGGCGGTCAGCCGCGATCCGGCGCTGGTGCGGCAATTGGCGGTCGATATCGTTTCAGAAGCAGCCGATTTGGATCACACCATTGGCGGTTTTCTCGCGGGCGCAAGAGCCGCGAAGTCTGCCGGAGCTTGAGTTCCATCAACGCCGATGCGCCCGTGAAGATAGGCGGGCCGCGGCACGGAGGATGATACGACTATGAAACGCATCACATCTATTTGGATTGCAGCCTTAAGCCTCGCGGGAATGATGACGTCTTTCGCCGCCGCGCAAGATTCGACTACAACGCAGCAATCGCTCGGCGACTATGCCCGCACGGTCCGCAAAGACAAAAAACCAGCAACGGCAAAGCAGTTTGATAACGATAATCTGCCGGTGAACGATAAGCTTAGCGTCGTGGGCAGCGCCCCGGCGGCGGGCGATAGCCAGGCAGCGGCAGCGAATGTTGGGCCGGATTCAGGCCAGTCGGACAAGAAGGCCGACGAGAAACCGCCCGCGGTACAGCCAGGGGAATCGCCGGAGGACCGGCAGAAGACCTACGACGCGTGGAAGGACAAGCTCGCCGCGCAGAAAGCGAAGATGGATTTGCTGGCGCGGGAATTGGATGTGGAGCAGCGCGAGTATCAACTGCGAGCGGCCGCAATGTATGCCGACGCCGGCAATCGTCTGCGGAGTTCGGGCACATGGGATAAGGAAGACGCAGACTACAAGAAGAAGATCGAGGAAAAGAAAAAAGCCGCCGACGACGCCAAACAGCAACTCGATGACATGCAGGAAGACGCTCGCAAGGCGGGTGTGCCCTCTTCGGTCCGGGAATAGCAGTTCATTGAGTGCGTGATTCCAAGCCCTCGACTGCTTCGAGGGCTTTTTCTTCGTATCGCTCCGCAAGAACTTCTGGAATTCCTGGTGTCCAATCGAACGACCATTTAAAAAAATCTGTGCGTTGTGATTCAGACGTCCTGTAGTCGCTGATTTTACCCGAACCGCTTGCGTAGACGTCATTCACCCGCAACACTGTTGTTGTTTGCGTAGTTTAACTTCGAAATTCACCCTGCTCGCCGGAGCTTTTGAATCTGCTTAACGTGATGGCGTCCGTGCACCCAATGAAACTTTCGCCACTGGCGGGCGGTCAAGGGGCCGAGGATGGGGTGATCGAGGACCCGGGTGCGCTTGCCGAAGCGGGCTTCGCATTGAGCGATCAGATCTTCCATGTCCAGGATCCGCGGTCCGATTTCGCGTGTGACTTCGGCTGCCGGCATGCCGCGGGGCAGGGTGCGTTCCGGCGCTTTTCGTCCCTGGGGTAAGTGTCCGAGTCCGGTGACGACGAAGGTTCGCATGCGGTCTTTAAGCAGGGGCGCACGGGCGAGCGGCTTGCCAGCCTGCAGGCAACGCTCGAATCCCTTCACGGTTCCGGTGTAGGTGAGATAGAGGTGCTCCAGCACTTCCGCAGTGCTCCACTTGCCCTCGGGATGACGTCCCAGGTCTTCGGCCGTCATGCCGTGCGTGGCAGATGTGATGGCTTCCCGTAACCTTTCTAGATACGCATCCATGAACGAACTCCTCTGTTGCTTCTAGTAGAATGAACTCCGGCATTGACGGTTGCAAATTTCACGCCCGTGGATGGTGCTATGAAAAAGTTGCTGATGGCGATGCTGGCACTGGCAATTTTGACGATGGCTGGCTGTACATCCGAGCCCTCCAAGCCTGCGCCGACCGAGAAAGCGCAGCCTAAAGCCGCAGACTTAGAGACCGGGCGCTATGCCTTTCAGAAGCTTTACATCGCGGCCCGCGGCTGGCAGCGCGATGCGCAGCCCTTCCGCTTGGAATCGCAGGCTACGGCTGACTCCAAGGGTAAGGACGGCAAGTCGGCGGTATGGCGCGCATTCTTCGCGTCCCCGGCAACACGCGGGGCGAAGCCTTATGTCTGGTCTGGCACCGATGCGCCGGATGCACCGTCGCGGGGAATCTCTCCGGGCAATGAGGACACTTACAGCCCCAGCAACTCGTCCACTCAAGTTTTCGACATTGGCTTTCTGAAAGTGGACTCGGACAAGGCCTTTGAGGTGGCGCAGAAACACGGCGGCGACAAAGTGCTGGAGAAGAACCCTGACACTCCGATTCCTTACGTACTTGATTGGAATCATGCTACCAATACGCTCGTTTGGCATGTCATCTACGGCAACAGCCGCGACGATGCCAAGCTCATTGTGGACGTGAATGGTACTACAGGAGAGTTCATCCGGACCGAAAAGTAGAACTAAAACCAGTCTGACGCTGTTGCTTTATGCGATTACGAGGTGTCACCCGAAGCGCTGTCTGCTCGCGACCGAGACACTGTGGCAGGCAAGAACCGAGATCCCTCCCTTCGTTCGGATGACAACTGGGTTTAGGGAATGACAACTATGTTTAAGGGCATGCCATCTGAACCTGAAAACGGCTTACGGCTTGGACAGGGCCTTGTCCGGAGTTTCATTGTTCGCTTCCGCTTTTAGCTTCTCCAGCGCTTTGTGCGCGTCTTTGGCCAACGGTCCCTGGGGCAAAATCTTCAGATATTCCCGATAGTGTGGGATTGCCTGCTCAGGCTGATCTAATTTCTCGTAGCACTCGGCCATGCGGAAATTCGCGACTGCATCTTTCTCTTTCCAGATTAGAGCATCCTGATAGCGGGCGAGCGCAGCTCGATAATTTCTTCGCTTGAAGTAGAAGTCTCCGACCTCATCGTCCTTCATTGCGCGGTACGGGTTCCAGGGATGCATCTCCTGCACGTCTGCGGGTTCGTCTTCCGGGTCGGTATCAACCACGCCGCTGTTGGGATGATTCTTGGCGTCGTCACTAGGCGGGCTCAAGTCAACCCTGGTGTCGCGGCTGGAACTCTCGCCCGCTTCGGCTTCCCGGCCTCGGTCCGAGCGGGGTGGGGCCTGATTCTCAGGAACCCGGTTCTCAGGGATCTGGTTCTGCCCTGGCTGATCTTGATCAGACTGCGGCTGCTGTTGGGCGACCGCCCATCCTCCCCAAAAAAACAAAGTGAGGGCAGTAAGAAAAAACCTACGCATAGGTAGATTCTAACGCGTCGGGAGGGTAAAAAGCTGCTGGCCAGGGACAGGTAAGCGAACCGAGAATCGCAGCTCGGACCAGGCCTCTCCCACTCCTTAATTGCTCATCACATACAACAGGAAGTATGGATGACTTCCGCTATAGCCGGATGGGATGGAGTCGCCCACCGTCAACTGGGTTTGGTCGCCAACCAGGTACCAACCGGTAAGGCTGGTGATCGGATACTGCGCATTGGCGGCGCCCACGGTGGCGTTATTTGAATCGCTCTTGAAATACAACACGAAGTAATAATCCGACAGGGTCGATAGCGTGAGCGTAATCGGATCCAGTCGTACGACGCAAGGATTGTTGACGCTTATGGGTTGTGAAGGGCAGACCTTCTTGTTGGTCAGCGAAATGATCGGGTCGGAGACTCCTTTTAACTTCACGCGGGTAGCCGCCGTGATTTTGGTGTTTCCCCGCTTGGTTGTGTAAAGGACCATGTTGCCGAGGTCTGCTTCGGTTCCTCCCGTGAAGCCAATGTACAAGGCCGTGGTCTTGACCTGAGCCACCGCCGGGAAGATGAAGGCTCCGGCAACCAGGTTGAGGGCCGAATAGTTGGACCATTGGTTAGAGCTTGAAACGGGTCCGCCAACACCCGCCACCAGGTTGATGGGAGGGGCGGTGGGATGTTGCTGTGCTACTGCGGTACTGGCAAGACATGCGGAAGCAAACATCAACAGAGCCAGCTTTCTGAGCTTCAGGTTTTTCACGGCTTTTCCTCCTTGCAGAACTGGGGCGTTCCGCCCTCCACTTTGCTTAGTTGCTCATGACATACAACAGGAAGTACGGGTGACTTCCGTTGTACCCGGATGGGATCGAGTCGCCAACTTTTAGTTGGGTTTGGTCGCCACCCATGAACCAACCGGTGAGGCTCGTAATCGGATATTGCGCATTGGCGGCGCCGACCGACTGGTTGTTGGTATCATTTGCGAAATAGATCACGAAATAATAATCCGACAAGGTGGATAGCGTCAGCGTTGCCGGATCGAAGCGTATGACACAGGGATTGGCGATGCTTAAGGGTTGTGTGGGACAGACCTTCTTACTTGCCAGCGAAATCATCGGATCGGAGACGCCTTTCAACTTCACCGGTGTAACCGCCGTGATTTTGGTGCCTCCCCGCTTGGTGGTGTAAATGACCATCTTGCCGATGTCGGCCTGAGTTCCAGCCGTGAAGCCAATGTACAAGGCTGTGGTTTTGACCTGAGCAACGGCCGGGAAGATGAAGGCTCCGGCAATGAGGTTGAGCGCCGAATAGTTCGCCCAGTTTGTGTTTTGGGCGACTGGGCCGCCAACCCCGGCCACGAGGTTAATGGGAGGGGCGGCGGGACGTTGTTGTGCGACTACCGTAGTAGCAAGAGACGCGAAAGCAATAGCGAACATCAGCAGGGTTAATGTTGTGACCTTCAAATTTTTCATGTATTTTCTCCTGGACGGAATTGGCGTGCTCTTACGCCTGAAGAAGCGCGCCAAATCAAGAATTAGGGAATTTGTTTCTTGCCGAACTAACGCGTAGCGCAACGGCGCACACTGCACGCCTTACTTCTCGATGCTATTGTCCCTACTTGTGATGGCCTTCCGATGCGCGGCAGGCCTGAACGTCAGCTGGGCTGACAGGAACGTTAATGGGCTTTCCGTCTCGCGTGGGGCTGCCTCCGCCCTTTACGATCGGGTCAAAGCAATCTTTCCAAAGACCGTTATCTTTTTTCCATTGCCCTTGAATGAATCCCAGGTTCTTGCATTCGTTGACTATCCTCTGGCAAGCCGGATTATGTTCAGCGACGGCATGATTCTGCGCAGCCTTGGAGGATTGCGCTTGCTGATTGGTGCCGGTGGTGTGTGGGAGGGCGACGTTTTGGGCCATAAGGTGCGTCCCGATCGCGATCCATAGCAAGACTGTACCTGATATCAAAATCCGTCTACCCATAGTCCTTCCTCCCGTTAGAAGTTATCCCGACTCAAGGCGGCTACGAGTGTACACTCATCTCGCCTTTTGCAACACTGCAATGCGCCGAAATAATAGCCCACTTCGACTTGGCGCTGCAACACGCAAAAGCCAGCCGGCTGAGGGTATGCGGTAAACCGTTTTACAAGAATTGTTTACAAAAAAAATCAGGCCGTTCCGGGGGAGGGAGCGGCCTGTGTTGGCGAAGTCCTCCGGGGAGGAGGGTAAACTTGTTTACAGGGACGGCCCCGACGGCTGGTTCGTCGCCGTCGCACCGGGCGCGGTTCCGGTCGTGTTGGTCATGAGGCGCACATCCACGCGGCGGTTCTTGGCCCGACCTTCCCTGGTCTTGTTCGAATCGACTGGCTTGTCTTTGCCCAGGCCGATCACATAAATCTTGTACGAAGGAATCTGGCGCTCCGAGGCCAGATATTGGATGACGGCATCGGCGCGGCGCTGGCTTAGTCCATAGTTGTATTCGGAATTGCCTACAGAATCCGTGGCGCCTTCGACAGTAAGAATGTAACCCTTGGTATTGGTCATGTCGGTCGCGAGTTGGTCGAGCGATGCTTTCGCGTCCTTGGTCAAATTGTCTTTGTCGAAGCCAAAGTGCACAGACGTCTCGGTGACGACCCGGTAGTTGTCCAGGTTGGCGACCGTGTTCTGCAACGAATCCACGCGGTGAACAGCGTTATTAGCCTGGGTCTGAGCCTGATCGGCCTGCTGACCCGCTGCCTGGGCCTTTTGATCCACTTCACTGGCTTTGGCTTGTACCTGCTGGATTCCAGACTGGGCCCGCGCGTCGACATCTTTGATGTCTTTCGTATTCTTCGCGGTCATGTCGTCCAGTTCATTGGTCTTGTTTATCAGCGGCGTGGTCTCTTGACGAACGTAATTCTTGCTGGCGCATCCGACCGAGGCCGCCATGCTCATTGCCAGTAGAACCGTTAACGAAGTGCGATTCATGTTAGGGTTGCTCCTTTTTTCTTAAGCCTGGGTGTCCGAATCTTGGTCTTAGCTGCTTGTCCTGAGTCTGTTCTTTTGGGCGCCTCTGCGCCCGTGATCTCAATCTCTCCACCAATCCATGCGTTCTGTCTAGAGCACGAGCGCTGCCAACTCGTCCGCCGCGGTGCCCATCTCTAACCCACTGCCGTGACAACGAGTTAGATGTTTCTTGCTACTCCATCAGATGCACATGAGGAAACAAAGGCATCCGCAATCGAGGAAATTTTATACGGTGCCAGGACTAACCCCGAGATCGGGACTTCCCCGGATTCGTCCCACAGGACGAGATGAAGCAGGTTTCGCCTACAGTGTTTACTGTATATCGCTATTTACAAGAGTTCTTGGGTGGAGCGAAAAGCCCGGCCGTGACGACAAATCTGGCGGACCATTGATCTTGCCCGACATGCTTCGTTGCTTTTCCTTCCTGGCCTTGGCCATTTCCAGTTGCCCCCGACTGATTCGTTCCATCGACAAGCCTCGCCGTTGAGACAGTTCCCTCCGCCAGGCCAGAAGCACAGTAAGAAGGGCCTTCAGTGCACGCCTCATAGGAATCTTGTAACACGCGTCCGGGATTGCAACGACAAATCTAATAAAATAGAAAAACACCTCTGGATCATGGACCTTGCCTCCAAAATCCGCACTTTGCCTGTTTCCGCCGGCGTGTATCTGTACAAGAATGCCGAGGGCGAGGTCATTTATGTTGGCAAGGCGAATAACCTGCGCAGCCGGGTCAGTTCGTACTTTCGCGAAGGCCGTCTCGAGGACGCGAAAACCGACACGCTGGTGCGCGAGGCAGTTGATGTTGACTACATCGTCGTCGCCAACAATAAGGAGGCTCTGGCGCTTGAAAACCACCTCATCAAACAAAAGCAGCCGCGCTTTAACATTCTGCTACGCGATGACAAAACCTATCCCTATGTGAAGCTGACGCTGGGTGAGCGTTTCCCGCGCGTGTATGTCACGCGGCGTCTGAGAAAAGATGGCAGCTCCTATTACGGGCCGTATTTTCCAGCGAATCTGGCCTATCGCATCGTGGACTTAATTCACCGTCATTTTCTGATCCCATCCTGCAAGGTGGATCTTGGACGCTTTCATCCGCGACCGTGCCTGCAGTACTGGATCGGACGCTGCCTGGGACCATGTGTTGAGGGGCTGACCACAACGGGCGCATACCAGGAAGCGGTGCGCGATGTGAAGCTGTTTCTCGAAGGCCGTCCGACGGACCTCTCGCAGTCGTTGCGCCGGCGCATGGCCAAAGCAGCCGAGGCTGAAGAGTATGAGCGGGCGGCGAAGTATCGCGATTTGATTGCGACCGTCGAGCAGTTGCAGGAGAAACAGCGGATTGCGGCGGTCGAGGGTGACGACGCTGATGTCTTCGGTTACCACTACGAAAACGACATGCTGGCCGTGAACTTGTTTCACATGCGCGGGGGTCGGGTGCTCGACCGGCGCGAATTCTTCTGGGAGGAATTGCCAGAGTTTACGGAAACCATGTGGGCCCGGATCTCCGACCCGGGGCCTGATCAAAGAGAGGGCTCCGCACAGTCACCGCCATTTCATCCGGGAGAGTTCTTTTCCGCTTTGCTGAAGCAGCTTTACATCGGTCAGCCCTACGTGCCACGGAACATTTATGTCCCGGTGGACTTCGAGGATCGCGAACCGCTGCAAGAAGTGCTTTCGGAACAGATTGCGGGTAATAGTTCCCATCAGGCGCGAATTCATATCCAGGTTCCGCAGCGCGGAGATAAACGTTCGCTTCTGGATTTGGCAGGCAGCAATGCCAAGCAGTCGTACGACCAGCGATTCCGGGTAATGAAGCCGAACGCGAAAGCCATCCAGGAAGCGCTGCAGGATGCGCTCGGTATGCCAGAACTGCCACGCCGCATCGAATGTTTCGACATCTCGCACATTCAGGGTGCGGAGACTGTGGCTTCGATGGTGGTCTGGGAAGACGGGCGCATGAAGAAATCTGACTACCGCAAGTTTATTATTCGCAGCGTCGATGGGGTAGATGACTTCGCGTCCATGCGGGAGGTGGTTGCGCGGCGTTACAAACGCTTACAGGAAGAAAAGAAGCCGATGCCGAGCATGGTGTTGATCGACGGCGGGCTCGGCCAATTGCACGCCGCCGCCGAGGCGCTGGCGTCGCTTGAGATTATTAATCAGCCGCTGGCTGCGATTGCCAAACGGGAAGAAATTATCTACGTGCTGGGACAGGAAGGCGAACCCATTGTGCTCGACCACCATTCTCCGGTGCTGCACCTGATTCAACTGATTCGCGACGAAGCTCATCGCTTCGCCGTGACTTTCCACCGCAAGCGCCGTCAGATGCGCGATCGCTCGACCGAATTGCTGGACATTCCCGGCGTCGGTGCGCGGACGACTCGGCGGTTGCTGGAACATTTCGGGAGCGTGCAGGCGGTGAAGCAGGCTGACTCGGCAGCGTTGTTTTCCGTGGTCACACGCGCTCAGGCCGAGGCAATTTTGGAACATTTTCGGAAGTGAAAATGGAAACAAACAAAGGGCGCAGAGGAGTCGGAAATCTATTTCGGCGCGGACAAAACACACTTGTCATCCCGTCTATAACAACGACGGCGATGTCAAGGGTATACGAGAGCGTCGACGCTTTGGGGTTGAAAGAAGCGCCATTTCGCT